>Ga0181521_10000172_pt1 | contig 75891 bp, 62 predicted proteins | sample PEATcosm2014_Bin_32_FD_119764 | JGI IMG/M metagenome (GOLD analysis project Ga0181521, IMG submission 119764) | Peatland microbial communities from MTU Mesocosm Facility, Houghton, MI, USA - PEATcosm2014_Bin02_60_metaG | ecosystem: Environmental > Terrestrial > Soil > Wetlands > Peat | place... | reverse complement strand
GACGCGATTTTGCAGCGAAACGAACCGCTCCCGTGCTCGAGACCGCGCCGTTCTGCGCGTTCAACTCAAAATCCTTGCCTCGCGCTTCTGTCATGACCGGTTCTTCAGACCTTCCCTAACTCTCGTTCGACTGCGCCCCAACCTCGCGGAGGGATGCCATCACGTAGCTTTCGGCGGCTCGCGCTCATCCCGATGGGTCTGCATAGCCGCACGACCGGCCCGAGCTCGCCTGGCGGGCGATGTGAGCGTTCCGATCCGGTGACCGTAAGAGCCATTGTTCGCCGCGTCGAGCAGCGTCCATCCTTCAGATGACTGCATCGTTACGCGACGTCGATACATTTCAAAGAGCAAGCCGCCATGCCCCACGCCGACACGCCCTCCCGCACCTGGACCTTCTATGCCGGCGACTGGCATGAAGGCAATGTCGCCCTGTTTGGGCCGCGCACGCATGCCATTTGGCTCGGCTCCTCGGTCTTTGACGGTGCCCGGGCGTTCGAAGGCGTGACGCCGGACATCGAGCGGCACTGTGCACGGGTCAACGACTCGGCCCGCAAGCTCGGGCTGAAAGCGTCGGTCCCAGTCGACACGTGGCTTGGGCTCGTCCGCGATGGAGTCAAGCGATTCGGCCCACGCCCGGAGCTTTACATTCGACCGATGTACTGGGCCGAGCACGGCGGTCCGCTGTCGGTGCCAGCTGACCCAGAATCGACGCGCTGGTGCCTGACCATGTACGACACACCCATGCCGGCGCCGGGCACCACCTCCATTACGATTTCTCCCTACCGTCGGCCCTCGGTCGAGACCATGCCGGTCGATGCCAAGGCGGGTTGCTTGTACCCAAACAACGCCCGCGCCCTGATCGAAGCGGCTAGCCGCGGTTTCGACAACTGCCTGCTGCGCGATCTGCTCGGCAACATTGCCGAACTTGCCAACGCCAACGTCTTCATGGCCAAGAACGGCATCGTGTACACCCCGATCGCCAACGGGACCTTTCTGAACGGCATCACCCGCCAACGAGTAGTAGGTCTGCTGCGACACGCGGGAGTAAAGGTGGAAGAAGCGGTGCTCAACTACCACGACTTCGAGCAGGCCGACGAGATCTGGAGCTGCGGCAATTACGCGAAGGTGGCGCCGATTACGCGTATCGATGGCCGTGCGCTTGCGATCGGGCCCCTCTACCGCAAGTCGCGTGAGCTTTACTGGCAGTTCGCGCACGGCTAGACATCGCGGAACGGTGCGCGCTGTGGGAACGAGCGCCCCGAGTCGGTTTCCCGAAAACCAACGATCGGTGCGCCGCCGTTGAAGCTGATGAGTCCGCTTGCCTATCCTCGACTGCGCAACGCAATCACCCATCAAGCCCGCGAACAATGCCTCGGCATGTCAAAGACATCGCGGCCGCAGTACGCGCGCTGCGCGCGCATTACGGAGTGCCCCCTCCCCTGCCGACGACCGATCCTTTCGAGCTCATTCTTTGGGAGAATGTTGCGTACCTAGCGCCGCCCCCCGAGCGCGCGGCCGCTTTTGCGATGCTCCGCCGCGAGGTCGGGACAGCACCTCGCGCGATCGTCGCAGCCTCCGATGCGGCCCTGGAGTCCGTTACAGCCCACGGAATACTGAAGGCGAGGTTCGCGGCCAAGCTCCGCACGTGCGCTCGAATTGCGATCGAGAACTTCGGTGGAGATCTGCGGTCGGTAATCGGCGGTCCGCTTCAGGCGGCCAAGCGGGCGTTGCGCCTCTTTCCTGGCATTGGCGAGCCGGGCGCCGACAAGATCCTGTTGTTCGTAGGCGCACAGGCAGTGCTAGCCCCGGACTCGAATGCTCTGCGAGTGCTGGTCCGGCTGGGCTTCATTACGGAGGAGCCGTCGTACTCGCGCATGTATGCGGCCAGCCGCGGCCTGGGGACACAGATCGCGGCCGAGCCGGGCGTGCTGCTTGAAGCGCACCAACTGCTTCAGTTGCACGGCCGGACGTTGTGCAAGACCACCGAGCCGGCCTGCCATGCCTGCCCATTAGCGCCCGACTGCAGGTTTGCGGGTGCAATGAGCCGCAGCAAGCTGCCGCAATCCGGGAAGCCTCGCCAGCGGCGCTCGGGAGCCAGCAGATCATCGCTTGAGCGCCGGCGGCACCGCGCCGGGCGCCCCAAACGGTGACAAGTATCCGCCTGGCACGGCCTGCTACGCGACGGGGTTGAATCCTCATCCGCGCCGTCTCACTATTGGTCGCCGCCGATCGCCCGTCGCGGCCGGAGTTCCGACTCCGTTCATCCACTGCATGCAGAAAGGAACCGTCATGAAGAATCTGCTCGTTACTGGCGCCGTGGCCCTCGGGCTGCTTTGCGGAGGCATCGCTCTGGCGCAAAAACCCGCGGAAAACGTTAGCGGCAAGCGCCATCCCAACCTTTCCGCGGCGCAGCACTTGTCGGAGAAGGCGTTTGAGAAAATTACGGCCGCGCAAGCCGCGAACGAGTGGGACATGGAGGGACACGCGGCCAAAGCAAAGGAGCTGCTCGATCAAGTAAACCAGGAACTGAAACAGGCCGCTCAGGCCGCGAATAAGAATCACAAGTAGCTCTCGGCCGCGAGGCCGGCCTGCAGCCAGCTTGTCTCGCGCGACTCCCCGGGGGCCGTTTGGATGCGACGGCCCCCGGGAACGCTGACCGTGTCTTACTTGGCGCCGGCCTCCCGGCTCGGCGTTGGCGCTCGGCCGCAGCTGATCAAGTCGCTGTGCGGACTCCATTGATTCAATGGCTTGCAGCGAGACACGGTGCGGACTACAAAGACGGCCGCATTCGATCAGGCCGACGCCGCGTCTTTTCACGTCGACGCGCGGCGGAGATACGCCATTCCCCGGATCGGTCAACGGGAATCCTCGCGCCACCGCCTGACGAGCAGCGCGGGGTTGGCGTGCTCGCGGCCGTCGACTGCGACCGGGTCGTCAGGGGAGCGTTGGTCTGCCACGTAGCGCCAACGTGATTCGTGACACCAGTTACGGGACGAGTAGCCATGTCGAGGTCGGCGTCACGAAGTCGGGCGTTCACGCATAATGGTAACGCCCCGGCGCCGTTCGACTCGTTGATTCCAACCCGCGCAACTGCCGGAGTGGAGAGCGACGCGTATTGGAGAGAAAGCACACGTGCCGCAAGATTCCGACGCTTGTTGTCCGCCCGTCGCGCTGACCCCGCCCGACAAGCTGTTCTGAGTAGTACCGGCACCCTGCCTTGTCACTATGACTGAGTTATTCCACGAACCTCCGCGCGCGGTCGCCGTCCTCAAGCTCTCCGCGCTGGGCGATGTGTGCAATACCTTACCGGTAGTTCGCACCTTGCAACGTGCTTGGCCCGCGACACGATTTACGTGGATCATCGGTCGCAACGAGGCGCAATTCATCGGTCAGATCCCGGACATCGAGTTTATCCCATTCGACAAACGCGCTGGGCGAGCCGGATATGCGGCGGTACGCCGCGCACTGCGGGATCGGTCGTTTGATCTGCTGCTGCATATGCAGTTTGCCTGGCGCGCGAGCCTGGTCGCCACCATGATCCGGGCCCGAGTCAAACTTGGCTACGACCGTCATCGCGCGTTGGATCTGCAGTGGCTGTTTACGACCCATCGGATCCCCGCTGTGCCGAGGCAACACGTCTTGGACGCACTGTTCGCCTTTGCGCAGAGCGTGGGAGTTGAGGCGCGCGATTACCGGTGGGACATTCCCGTGCCGGACCGCGCGCGCGAGTATGCGGCGCGCGTCATCCCTGATGCCGCGTCAACGCTGATAATCAGCCCCTGTTCGAGCCATCCGCTGCGCAACTGGAACGTCGCCGGCTACGCATCGGTCGGCGATTACGCGGCCCGGGAACTCGGATTGCAGGTGCTGATCTGTGGCGGGCGCACGGAGCTCGAGCGGCGCATCGGCGCCGAGATCGCGGCGCGCATGCGCGAGCCGTGCGCGAATCTGATTGGCCAGGATACGTTGCTGGAGTTCTATGCGACTCTGGCCCGTGCCCGGGCGATTCTCACCCCTGATTCGGGCCCCGCCCACATGGCAACTTCGCTGGGTGTGCCCGTGGTGGGTCTGTACGCGGCGACCAATCCAGCCCGCAGTGGCCCGTACTTCAGCCTAGACCTTTGCGTAGACCAGTTTGATCAGGCCGCGCGCCGTTTTCTGGGCAAACCCGCCGCGCAACTGCCCTGGCGAACCAAGATCGAGCGGCCGGGCGTGATGAATCTGATTGAGCCGCCCGATGTGATGCGTAAGCTGGCGCTGGCGGTGCGCCGCCCGACCGGCCTCAGCTCGGTGTTGAGTATCGCGGGGCTCCAGCACTGTGGCCCGCCAGGACGTTGATGGGCGCAAACTCCGGCCGCCGCATGTTTCTCCGCCGCACGAGAATCGTCGTCACGAAGGCGAATTGACCCGCTAAGCTGGCGTGGCTGACGCTGTCAGTGAATACCATCCACGCGGATTTGGGCGGAAAGCGGATTTCCTCATAGCCTCGCTGATCGCGATGAAAGGCCTCGGCGTCCTTCATGTAGTTGTGCAGGCGTCGCATGGCGCGGTCGTACGGGGTGGAGTCCAGTACACGCGCGAGCGGATACAGGCGCGCCAGCCCGCGCACAAGATCGCTGAAGACACGGTCCGGAACGCTCTTCGTGATGCGGACCGCGAGCCTGCCGTGCACGTCGAAAAGCCCGGCATCTTGGCCAAAGCGGTCCAGGATATCGTTGATGGGTCCCTTCGTAGCCCAGATGCGATCCTCCTGGTCGCTCACATTGACGAAAAATCGCAAGATCCGGTCACCATCGGTCGCGCCGTACGCGCCGGCGTCGATGTGCACGAGTTCATTGCTCGCGTGGGGGCTCAGACTCCGGCCGCGTTCCTGGATGGGCCGGAAGCTGCACGTTCCGATCGTCCAATCGACGGTCAGGTGAGCGATATGTTGCTTCAGGAAAGCACTGACGGCGGCCAGGTGGTCCTTGAGGATCAGCGTAACGCGTTTGCGCTCGTCCGCGCCCGCCTCGATCCCGGTAACGCGGTCCACCTCCGGGTGATAGCTGATATTTTTCAGCTTCAACCGGGCGGGAAGGTCGGTGCGCAGGTAATTGAGCGTGGCTTCATCCGGAAGCGGAATCGGGCAGCTCGGAAAATAGACGATGTGATTTGTTTCAAGCGTATCGGCGATCGGCGCGCCATCGAGGGTGCCGGGCCGGCGGGTATCAATTGTGGAAACGACGCTCATGGGAGGCCGGGCGGTCTGACAGGCTGTGGACTATCACATGCTTCCGGTGCAGCCCACGCAACTGGCGTTTTTAGCAGATAACGTCACCATCCACAAATTGGCCGTATCGAGACGGCCGTTTGCGGGCGTGACGAGGCGGTTTGCATACCTGCCTCTGACGGCTGGATGAAACACTCGAGGCTGGACCCTGGATAGTGAAGAAACGCACCAATCGCGGCGGTAGAATTCCAAATCTAGCTAATCGCCAGGGGATGAAGATGAGGCACGCCGTTTTCGCCACAGCCGCGTTATTCCTAATTGGGGCCTGCGCCGCGACTAGTGCCGGATCGGACTATTCACCACGCCCGGGTTTCGCGAAGGCGAAGGCGGATCCGCGCTTTGAGCATCCGAAAGGCGCCCCCGCCGTATACGCCGCTTCGGACGACCCCGAAGCAGACCTTCGGCGACTCGGCGAGGATGGTTACGTCGTAATGGGCACAGCGTCCTTCTCTGCGGCATCGAACGATGTAATCAACGAGCGAGCGCGCGCGCAGGCGAGAGCCGTCGGCGCGAGTGTCGTCCTCGTCCATGTGCCACCCAAAGGCGCCGCGCTGCGTGCGGCCCCGGCCCCTGCCGCCAATCCGAATGGCCCGTTGGCAACTTACGGGGCCGGTGGAAGGGAAACGGACTCTCTCGCCGGGTCGGGCGCCAGCACCGCACGAAGGGGCGCGACAGAGCACACGCTGTCCGACTCGAGCGGCGGTACCACCGTCACTGCTACGTTCTGGATCCGCCAGAACATCGCGCAGATTCACTTTGGTGCTAACTCCGTTCCGCTTCCAGAAACGGTGCGAGCGAAGCTGCCAGGTCTCACGGGCGTATTCGTGCAATCCGTCATTCGGGGAACTCCGGCGGCTGACGCGGACATCCGCGCCGGCGATGTAATCATCAGCATTTCGGGGCTCGAGGTCGTCGACGCCGCGAACTTCAAGGACCGAATCGATATGTTTGCCGGGCAGCGCGTCAGTGTGGACCTGGTGCGGGATGGCAAACTGAAGACCGTCACCGTATACCTGAGGCCTTGAGGGCACACCGTCCAGTCACTGATAGTGCTGTAGGCCGGCGTGTTCCCCATGACTGCCGATATCCGCCCGTGGTTTTTTGCGCCGGCCGGACCGGTCGTCATCACGGCTGAAGCTTCAGCCGACGATGAGTGCAACCGGCCATCGGACGACCCCAGAACCTGTCAAAGGGCCGAGACCGCCGGCTTGACACCAAGGCAACCCACTCAAGGGCGATTGCCCGCTCGTGCTCGGGGCACTACTTCTGGCGGGCGAGATGCCGGTGGGACGACCTTTCTCCGAGGCGGCGTCCGCGATGCTTGAGTTCTGGCGACTGGCCGCCATCGAACGAGCCGCCGTCTGCGACCGGGGCGCGGTGGGTAATTTGGGAGTCCAAAGTCGAGCCGCTTAGCCGCATGCGAGTACGGCAAGTGTGGAAGGCATGGAGCCACTCAGAATACCTCGCTGAGAGTTGACACCGGACGGTGCCCGGGCGGCTCGATGCCCGCTGTCTTCGTGGGGCAGGCTGCCTAAATCGCGCTCACGGCCCTGTGCCGCCGAAGTCTAGCTCGCTGAAATTGGGCCGGCGCGGCTGCGGGTCTCGGTGGCGGTCTCCGGCAACCTCGCACAGCCGCCGCGAGCGGCGGCTACGGTGGCGGCGTTATCACGGCGAAATGGCAGGCCGGGGAATAAGGATTACGCGTCGGAAGCACCTACGTATTAGAATGATTGTTTTAGTGCCAGTCGCTGGACTCTTGGCCCGATGCAGTCACGCAGGGCGATGCAACGGTGCTGCGCCGTTCTGCCCGCGTTTCCACTGCAATTTTCGACGCCTAGTTTTCCCGTGACTGCACACCAGCACGTTCGTCCCGCGGTGCCGCTGGTGCCAAAGGGCACGGCTGTGCCCGCCAGAATCCATCGACCTCATTCGCCGAACAAGCCGTCGGATCGCGGATAGAACCAGCAGCCCATGTGGATCGTAAGAATTGCACTGCAGCGGCCATACACGTTCATCGTGCTGGCGATCCTGATCTTGCTGATGGGCGTGTTCTCGATTCTCCGCACCGCCACGGACATTTTCCCGAATATAAGCATTCCGGTTGTTGCCACCATCTGGAACTACGCGGGTCTGCAGCCCGACCAGATGGCGACACGCATCATTCTGAATTCCGAGCGCACCGCGCAAACGACGGTCAATGACGTCGAGCACACGGAGTCGCAGTCCCTCAACGGGATTGCGGTCGTCAAGTACTTCTTCCAACCGACGGCGAACGAGGACCTCTCCTACGCGCAGATCACGGGTGTCTCGCAGACCCAGCTGCGTACCGCCCCTCCCGGCACGACGCCGCCGTTCGTCCTCGCCTATAACGCGTCCACCGTACCGATCCTGCAGCTTGCGCTGTCCAGCCCCTCGCTGTCGGAAGCCGAGATTTTCGATCTTGGCAACAACATCGTACGCACCGGGCTTGCGACCATTCCAGGCGCCGCGATGCCGTATCCGTACGGAGGCAAGCAGCGCCAGGTGCAGGTCGACCTGGATCCCTCGGCGTTGCGCGCGAAAGGCCTCTCCGGCTCCGACGTAATCAACGCGATTGCCGCCCAGAACCTGATCCTGCCGGCCGGCACGCAGAAGGTCGGAGATATCGAGTACTTCGTCACCGTCAATGCCAGCCCGCAGAAGATCGAGGAGATGAACGACCTGCCGATCACCGCGCGGAGCGGCAGTGTTGTCTATGTCCGGGACGTCGCCTACGTCCGGGACGGGTATCCGCCGCAAACGAACATCGCGCGACTGGGCGGACGACGTGCGGTATTGATGAGCGTTCTCAAGAGCGGTACGACCTCCACGCTCGATGTCATCAACGGCATCAAGGCGAGGCTCCCGCAACTACGCGCAGCGCTGCCTCCGGATTTGAGGATCGAGACGATTGGCGACCAGTCGCTTTTTGTGCGCTCAGCGATTTCCGGCGTTGTTCGTGAAGCGGTAATCGCCGCAGTGCTGACGGGGCTCATGATCCTGCTGTTCCTCGGCAGCTGGCGCAGCACTCTCATCATTTCGATGTCGATCCCGCTGTCGATATTGGCCTCCATCGCGTGCCTTTCCGCGCTCGGCCAAACGATCAACATAATGACACTCGGGGGTCTGGCGCTCGCGGTCGGCATTCTCGTCGACGACGCGACGGTGACGATCGAAAATATCAATTGGCATCTGGAGCGCGGGGAAGACGTCGAACCCGCGATCTTGAACGGCGCTCAGCAGATCGCGCTGCCGGCCCTGGTGTCGACACTGGCAATCTGCATCGTATTCGTGCCCATGTTCCTGCTGGTCGGCATCGCCAAGTTCCTGTTCGTTCCGCTCGCCGAGGCCGTGGTCTTCGCGATGCTTGCCTCCTACCTTCTGTCCCGCACGCTGGTTCCGACGCTCGCAAAGTACTGGCTCAGGCCACACCAACCACACGGGGCCGACGCAGCCGCTGGCATGTTTAGCCGGCTTCAGGCCGGATTTGCACGCGGATTCGAGCGATTGCGGTCACGCTATCACGACCTGCTGGAGACAGCCCTGCATGGCGGGCAGCGTGTCCCGGCCATTTTTTTCGGCATGGCGATCGCCTCTACAATGATCGCGTTTCCGTTCGGTCGCTATCTGCCCGGCCTCGGGCAGGACTTCTTCCCCATCGTTGATTCCGGGCAGATCAAGCTGCACCTCCGGGCTCGCACGGGCCTGCGCATCGAGGAGACCGCAGCGCTATGCGATAGCGTCGAGGCGGCGATCCGCCAGGTTATCCCGGGGGCGGAAATCGCTAGCCTCGCCGACAATATCGGACTGCCATACAGCGGCATCAATCTCACGTACAGCACCTCGGCGCCCGTCGGTCCCGGCGACGCGGACATTTTCGTGACGTTGACCGAGCGGCACCACCACACAGCCGACTATGTCCGAACGTTGCGACGCACGCTGCCCAGCTCCTTCCCGGGCACGGCGTTTGCATTCCTGCCCGCCGATATCGTTAGCCAGACCCTCAATTTCGGGTTGCCGAGTCCGATCGACGTGCAGATCGTGGGCGCCAATGTTGAGGCCAATCGCGTTTTCGCCGGTACCCTGCTACAGCAGCTGCGCGCGGTTCCGGGCCTCGTCGATCTGCGTATCCAGCAGGCGCGCGATTATCCGCAGCTCAACGTCGACGTGGACCGGACCAAGGCACAGCTGGTCGGACTGACGCAACGCGACGTGGCTTCAAACATGCTGGTGTCGCTGTCAGGCAGCGTCCAGACGACGCCATCGTTCTGGATCGATCCCCGCACTGGCACGCAATACAACGTTGCGGCCCAGACCCCCCAGTATCGGCTGGACTCGCCCAACGCGCTGGCGATGACGCCGCTCACGAATGGCGTCGGCGGCCCGGCGCAGGTGCTTGCCAATGTGGCAAGTTTCCATCGCAGCGCCGGCCCCGCCGTCGTGAGTCATTACGATGCGACGCCCGTGCTCGATATCTACGGCGCGGCGCAAGACGTTGATCTGGGTTTCATCTCTGCTCAGGTCAACAGGATCATTGCGGCCTCACAGGGCAGCCAGCCGCGCGGCACCCGTGTCGTTGTGCGCGGGCAGGTGCAAACAATGACCGCGTCCTTCAACGGTTTGCTCGTTGGGCTCCTTGCCGCCATCGTTCTCGTCTACCTGTTAATCGTCGTGAATTTCCAGTCGTGGCTTGATCCCTTGATCATTATCACGGCCCTGCCGGTGGCGCTGGCCGGAATCGTCTGGATGCTGTTTCTGACGCATACGACGGTGAGCGTGCCGGCGCTGACCGGCGCCATCATGTGCATGGGAGTCGCGACCGCCAATAGTGTCCTCGTGGTCAGCTTCGCACGCGAACGGCTGAACGCAGGGGACAGCGCCCTGAGCGCTGCGCTGCAGGCCGGCTTCATGCGCTTCCGGCCGGTGCTGATGACGGCACTCGCGATGATCATCGGCATGGTACCAATGGCCCTCGGTTTGGGCGACGGCGGTGAGCAGAACGCACCGCTGGGCCGGGCCGTGATTGGCGGGCTTATCTTCGCCACAGTCGCGACGCTGTTTCTTGTGCCAGCGATGTTCACGCTCATCCACGGCCGCTCTCAGGTGGAAGCGGACCCTGTGGCCCCAGGGAGAACTTGATGACAAAGCGTTCGCCAGATACGACTGGGAACGGCGTTTCTCGCCCACCGATCCGGCGGTATGCGCTGGTGGTCCTCGTGGTAGCCGTGCTGCTCGCGATCTGGGGAGTCGTTGATCGCGTGCTCAGCCGCGCGGCGCTCGCCAAGGACACGGCCGCCGCGGCGGTGCCCAGCGTCCAGACGCTCAAGCCCGACCGGAGCCCTGCGTTTGAGGACCTGACACTGCCGGGCAGCGTGCAAGCATTCGTCGAGGCTCCGATCTACGCGCGCACCAATGGCTATCTGAAGGCCTGGTACACGGACATCGGCACCCGTGTGAAGAAAGGGCAGATTCTCGCCGAACTCGATACGCCTGAAGTTGACCAGGCGTTGGACCAGGCGGTCGCCGATCTGGCCGTGGCCAATGCCAATGCGCTGCTCGCGCAGACGACAGACGAGCGCTGGAAGGGGCTGCTCAAGACACACTCAGTCTCCCAGCAGGATGCGGATTCAAAGGCAGGCGATGCGGCGGCAAAGCTGGCGGCGGCTAACTCGGCCCGAGCCAACGTCGCCCGACTTCGGGATCTTGAGTCGTTCAAGCGCGTGCTCGCGCCTTTCGATGGCGTTATCACTCAACGAAACACCGATATCGGCGCGCTGATTAACGCGGGCCAGAGCGCGGGCGGTGCACTGTTCCGGATGGCCGATACCGAGAAGCTGCGCATCTACGTGCTCGTGCCCGAGCCATACGCCGCGGCAACGGCGGTTGGTGTCGATGCTGAGCTTCGCTTCGCCGAGCACCCGGGGGCGAGTTTTCCGGCAAAGGTGGTACGGACGGCCAATGCACTCGATCCGGGTCTGCGCACGCTGCAGGTGGAGTTGCAGGTGGACAACAGTGGCGGTGCGCTGTTCCCGGGAGCGTACGCGGAGGTTCATCTGCGGTTGCCGGGGAGTGCAGAGACTTTGCGGCTGCCGGCGAACGCGCTGATATTCCGAGCCACTGGCCTGCAGGTGGCAACGGTCGGACCGGACTCCCGCGTACGGATCAAGAAAATTGTGCCCGGTCGTGACTTCGGCCACACCGTCGAGATCCTGTCCGGCATCGACGCGGATGACGATGTCATCGTCAACCCGACAGATTCGCTCGTGGACGGGGCACCGGTACAGGTCGTCGCGTCGAAATCGAAGCCGGTCGCGGCGGCAGCGCGAAGCGAGAGACAAGGGCCGTGAGAATTCGCTGCGCGAGTCTGTGCCTCGTGGTCGGCGCCGTCGGCGCATGCTCGCTCGCACCGGCATACAGGACTCCGGAGACGGCCTCACCACCAGTCGCTTACCGCGAAGCCGGCACGTGGAAGGAGGCTCAACCCGCAGACGGGTGGCCGAGAGGCCCGTGGTGGTCCATTTTCAATGATCCAAAGCTCGATGCCTTGGAGATGCGCGTCACGGCCGCCAACCAGGATCTGAAGGCGGCGTTTGCGCGCCTGCAGCAGGCGCGGGCGGGCACCCGCATCGCCCGGTCCGCGTATTTTCCGACGGTGACCGTCGGATCAGACGTGTCCCGCTCGCGGACCTCCGTCAATTCGCCAGCCTACTCGAGCACCAAGCCCGCCATAACCAATGACTTCGTGCTCGAGGCGGATGTCTCCTACGAGATCGACGTGTGGGGCCGCGTCCGCGATCAGGTTACCGCGGCGCGCGCCACCGAGCAGGCTAGCGCTGCCGACCTCGCGTCCTTCGACGTGAGCACGCATGCCGAACTCGCGGCCGATTATTTCATGCTGCGCAGCGAAGATGCACAGCAGGAGATTCTCGACCACACCGTGGCTGACTACGTCAAGGCACTCGAGCTTACCCAGAACCTCTACGACGGAGGCGCCGCTCCGATCTCCGACCTGCAGCAGGCCCAGGCGCAGCTGCACACTGCTCAGACGCAGGCTGCCGATAACCTCCTCAACCGGGCGCAGACCGAGCATGCCATCGCGGTGCTCCTGGGCGAGGCCGCCTCGACCTTCCACCTCGACGCACAGCCGTTACCACTCGACCTCGTGCCGCCGGCGATCGACCCGGGTTTGCCCTCGGCACTACTCGAGCGGCGACCCGACGTGGCCGCTGCCGAGCGCCGGGTCGCTGCAGCCAATGCCGGGATTGGGGTTGCACGGACTGCGTTCTTCCCGGTATTCGGATTGCTCGGAGCGGGCGGCTACGAAAGCACGACCACGTCCAATTGGATCACGGCACCGAGCCAGCTGTGGTCGCTCGGCCCGACCGCGTTGCTAACGGTATTCGACGGCGGTCTTCACCGGGCGCAGTCTGCGCAGGCTCACGCGGTCTACGATGAGCAGGTCGCTGACTACCGCAGGACCGTGCTGACGGCCTTTCAGGAGGTCGAAGACGAGCTGGCCGCATTGCGCCAGCTCGAGCAGGAAGGGGCGAGCCAAGCGGCCGCAGTCACCGCCACGCAGGGAGCACTCGAGCAAGCGCAGTACCGTTACCAAGGCGGTATCGTCACGTATCTTGAGGTCGTTGCGGCGGAGAATGCCGCTCTCGCGGCGCGGCTGTCCGCGGTCGATATCGAGGTGCGGCGGTTGCAGGCGACGGTGTCGCTCGTTAAAGCTTTGGGTGGTGGCTGGGACAGCCGTGCGCCGCGTCCGGCCAGCCAAATCGCAGGCGGCGGCCCGGGTGGGGGGGCCTGACGAAGGACGTGGGCGGCATTTGGGCGACGCTCTTGAGCGCGCGCCCTACGCGCCCTTCGGTCGGAATCGCCGCGCGAGGCCTATGCAGGCCAGGGACAGCAGTGCGAGGCCTCCAATGGCGCCGCCGCCCCCGCCAGATGCTGCCACCGCCGCAGGCGTAACGGTCAGACTAGCGGTGTTAGTCGCTGAACCGGCTGCGTTGGCACACTCCAGCGTGTAGGTGGAGGTTCCTGCGGCGGTCGGAGTAACCGTCTGGCTACCGCTTGCTTGCTGCGTTCCGCTCCAGCTACCGGAGGCCGTGCAACTGGTCGTGTTGATGGATGACCAGCTCAGGGTGACCGAACCGCCGACGACGATCGAATTGGCGCTGAGCGAGAGCGCGGGTGGCGCCGGCGGCAGCAGGGCCATCGCGGCGTCTGCCTGGATGAATCCGTAACCGGAATTGAAGTTCGGGGTCGTGCCGCCCATCGGCAGGGCACTGGTTCGTAATGCCGCGTAGATCTGTGTCGGCGTAACGGCGGGATTAGCCTGCAGCATCAGGGCAGCGATGCCGGCGGCGTGCGGTGTCGCGGCCGACGTGCCGAAGAAATTCGGATACTTTGCGTCGTTCTGGCACTCACTAATGCTCGTGTTTAGTTCTCCGTTCGCTCCCGTGACTCCGGCAGAGGCAAGCGTAAAGCCGAGGAACGTGTCGTTCACTCCGTCCGGGCCGACGAAATCCGGCTTCTGGCGAACAACCGGAGTCGCGAGTCGATCACCCGACGTATCAAACAGGATCGGTGCGCCGCCTTGGGACGAGAAGGTTTCGAGCACAGCCGGCGTCGTTCCACAACGGGAAGTGAGGAAATAGAACGCTGCACCGACAGCAGCGGCTCCGGCGGCGCCGGGGTGTCCCTTCAGGGCGGCACTATTTGTCGCAAAGGCATTGATCGTGCTGCCTGCCCCGTTGTCCTCGACGGCGACCAGGACACGCCCCGGCGTCGTGCCGCCCGCCAGGCCGACAACGATGTTCAGGTTCTCGGGGCTGGTATTGCCGTTTGCGTTGGCCGGATTGCCAATGACGAGGATCTGTACCGGATCGACGCCCGCCGCATTCGGGCCGGTGCAGGTGACGCTGTTGCCGTCGAGATCCGTAATGGTGTCGCGACCCGATGCGCCTGTGACGCACACATCGATGCTGCTGGTGGCCCCACCGCTGTTGGGTGCGCCCGTCACGTACGGCTGGTCCCATTCGACCACTATGCCGATGAACTCCCCCGGGACGAGTGCAGGGACCATCACCGGCAGCGCGGTCGTTGTTGTTACGCCGGAATTATCGAAGTTCAGCAGATACTCACCGGCGTTCGGTGGGCTGGTTGACAGCGTCGCGAAGCTTGGTGCGGTGTTCTCATACGACAGTTGCCCGTCGTTTCCGGCAGCGGAAAAATAAGCAACCCCGTGCGCCTCGACAGTGTCGATCGCCTGAGCGAGGATACCGTCCTGGAAGAACGGCTCATCGAAGTAAGCAGCATCATCCGCTTCGATGGTGGCGCCCGCCGCGGCAAGAGCCAGTATGCCGTTGGCAAAGTCGGCCTCGCTGTTGTCTGCGGTGTAGAACGCGAGACTCGTCCCTGGCGCGATGTCATAAACGACCTGCAGTATCGCCCGACCCTCGTCGGTGAACGGCAGCTGCGTGGGTTGGCCGTATTCCATGCACGGCGCCTCCTCGAGTACGTCAACGTTCCGCAGATCACCGGTCGCGACGTCTTGGGCGGCATCGGCGAGGAAGCCGTTCGGAGCGTAGCCGGTTGGTCCCGAAGCGGGCACGCCGCTCCCAGGCTGAGCGTATATCGCGTAGCAGTCGAAGCTGTCGGAGAGAACGCCGACGCGGACCCCGGCCCCGGTCAGCGTCGGATAGGTCGATCGCAGCACGTCGCTGCGAGCGGCGAAATCACCCTGCGAGGTCACCGCCCCGGTGCGTGTCCGTGGCATCGCGGCGCGTATCGAGTGGACCTCGGGGCTCGCAGCCGCGGCGTCGATCTCGGTCACCGGCAGCCACCCGCCGACGTCATTCGAGTACACCGCGGAACGCTCCAGCCCAAGCGCGACGAGGGCTTCCTTCAGGCGTTGCGGGTCGCCACGCGTGATGGCGTCGACGAGTACCCGTGGCGCTGCACCGGCAGACGGCTGCGTGAAGCGCGCGGCAGGACTCAGCGACCGGAGGTCCGCGAGCATGTGGCCGGGACGGGCGAGCGCAATATGCCGCGATAGATCCGCAAGCATAGCGTCCAGCTTGCTGCCGTAGGCATTTTCAGGCTGCTTCGCCCTGCGACTTCCAAAGGCGTGCAGCGTGGCGCTGCCCGGCGCCGCGCTCGGCCGCATGCCGATCGGCCGCATCGGGGCGATTGCCAATGGTGCCGCCGTGGTCAGCAGCAGCGTCAGCGCCCCAGTCGCACAGTAATGCGTTTTCATCTGAAGTGCCCCCGCTGTCGATGCGAACGAGCCTCAAACTCACAGTGTGCGGCGGGCCGCGTTTCGGCAGGCCCGTTGGCGGCCGTGGCTGGTGCCAGCCTACACCGCACCTCGTCCGCCGATTGCCCGTGGCCTAGCCGTTGAGGGGATAGCGGTGTCCGGCGCCATCGGAGAGCCGCACGCAATTCGCGAGGTCCGAACGCTGCGCGTGTCAAGACCATGCTTCTCTGGGTCAGCCGACGACCGATGTAAGCACAGGCATTTCGCGCTGTCGACGAAGTTGACACTCGTTTACGGCCGGGCCTGGAGCGCGCGTTCACAGAATCGCACAGGTGGGGCCAGCGGTACGGGGGTCTGTCGGCGTCTGGCGACGGAGGAGGCGCGCCAACAATCATTCTTGATGACGCGCGGGTATGTTCAACGCACCGTGTAATCGCGCGCTGTGAGGCATGCGTTCATCGCTCGAAAGTAGTCCGCGCTCTTGGAGGTGGGATTTTCCACCGACGTCCAGTCCACGCTGTGATTCGGGTCCAAGCCTGCCTGGCCCGCCGCCCAGCGGTGGCACTCAGCTCGATCCTTCTCCTGCTGCCCGGCCGACTGGCCTCTGTCCGGATAAATGAAAACGCTGTCAGGCCCGGTTGGCTGGGCGCCGGCGGCAGCGGTGGCCGGAGTGACAACTTGGGCGGCGTCGGCACCGGGCGGTGGCTCAACAACCTGATACCCATGGTCACTGTTGCGCCACACATAGTGTGTGTCGTTGGCGTAGTAATAGGGAATCCCACCGATCATCACCGTCACATAGTAGGTCGGCAGTACAGGCACGATGATGCCGATCGGCGGAGCAGTGACGACGAACCGTGCGCCTTGCGCGCGATACCAGGTTCCGTCGCTGAACCAGTAATGATCCGGGCCGTAACTAACTGCTGCCGCAGCGTGCGGCAGGCTGCCGACAACGACTCCGCGGTCCAAGTAGCTCTGGTTGCGACCGTAGCGTACATCCACGTGCTCATGAACGCGCCCGGCATCTGGACGCTGGTCGGCCAGAGCGGATCCGGTGGCAATGATTGCCCCCAAGATTACGGCAGCAGTTATGCGACTGTTCATCACCACTCCTCGATGGTCTCGGGCGCCGGCCTGTTCGGCTGCTCGCAGGCTCTGCCCTAACAGGAGCGCGATAACGTACTAGAGAATCATGAGCGGTGGTGTGGGATCTAGGGGAAACCGGCGGCGCCTCAGGATCGGTCCATCAGAAGCGGCACGCAACGCACGGTGAACCGTTCCGGCGGACCTCTCCGGCAGATGCGAACACACCGCGGCCACACGAGCCGCGCATGCCGGAAGAGCAGCGGGCGCGGAATGACGACCGAGCCCCCACGCCTAATGTACCGGCCTACCCATATGGCGTCCGCGTGCGAGGTGGACAACCAGGCCCGATTGGGCCGCCAGTAGCGTGCGCGTTACGTACCGCTAGCCTTTCGGGATTGGCGTGCGGTATTGTGCGGTCCAAGGAGATGGCAGTCCTCCTTTAGAACCGCCGGTCGTCGGCTGATGATGCCTACGCGAGCCCTCTCGGGAGGCGTAGCTTTGACCGCGCGCCTGTCCCGGGTGTCGTAGAGGACAGGACCAATGCTGAATCCTGGTGTCGCGATTTTCCTAGGCGCCGGTCTTGGCGCGCTGCTGCGCTGGTGGCTTGGCGGCCAGCTGAACAGCTTCTTTCCCGCCATCCCCCCGGGGACGCTGAGTGCCAACCTGATCGGCGCTTACATCATCGGTGTAGCGATCGCGTTCTTCGCAACCTACACGGCGATTGCGCCGGAGTGGCGCCTGTTCGTGATCACAGGTTTCTGCGGCGGGCTCACCACGTTTTCCACGTTCTCTGCGGAAGTCGTCACGTTGTTGCAACAGGGGCAGAGCATATGGGCGGTCGCCGCCGCGGCCGTGCACGTCTTTGGCTCCGTGGCGATGACTCTGGCCGGGATAGGCACCGTCAATTGGCTGAAGGGCTAACGCGATTCGGGGGCACGCCGCGATGCAAGGATCATTCTGCCGATTTTATGTTCACGAGAACGCTCGTCATAGCGGACGACCGCTGTGGGAGTGGCTGCTTGAGCAAGCGAACCGAATCGGCATTCGAGGTGGCTCCGCATTTCGCGCGATGGCGGGCTTCGGCCGCCACCATGTGGTTCACGAGGATCACTTCTTCGAGCTTGCTGGATCGCTTGCCGTGGAGGTCGAATTCATCGTAACGGAGGAAGAGGCTAGGCAGCTGTTGGACGTCGTGCGTACGGAGAAGGTTCGCCTTTTCTATGCTCTAACTCCGGCCCGGTTCGGCGTGCTGAATCCAGATGGCAGCGATCCGCCGGGAGTGACCAATCGTGACTGATTCATTCGAGATATCACGGTGACCGCCATCTGGGGCCAGGCGGCGCTCTGGCTCGGGCTCGCGCTCGTTGCGACCCTCCTTTCCATCTGGCTCCGTGTTGCGACGGCGCTCTCCGAGATCGTTGTCGGCACCATCGCCCAGCTTCTGATCGGGGCCACGGTCGGCAGTGCCTTGCTCGCGGGCGACACCACCTGGATCAAGTTTCTCGCCGGCGCTGGCGCCATTCTGTTGACATTCCTCGCCGGCGCGGAACTCGATCCGGTGGTATTCCGACGACAATGGAAACAGGCCGGCTGGATTGGCCTGGTGAGTTTCGCTGTGCCTTTCGTCGGCTGCGCGGCGTTGGCCCGCTGGGTTCTGGGCTGGGATCCACAGGCGAGCTTGCTCGCCGGAATCGCCATGTCGACGACGTCCGTGGCCGTTGTGTATGCGGTCATGCTCGAGTTCGGCCTCAACACGACTGAGTACGGGAAGACCGTGCTGGCGGCCTGTTTTGTAACTGACCTGGCGACCGTCGCAGCGCTCGGGATTATCTTCGCCCCATTCACCTTTCGGACGGTCATCTTTCTGGGTGTCGGTCTGGTCGCGTTCCTGGCGCTTCCGTGGATTATCCCCCGCTTCTTCGCGCGTTACGGCGGCCGGCCATCGGAGCTGGAGGCGAAGTTCCTGATGGCCTGCCTTTTTGGCCTCGGGGCGCTCGCATCCTGGGCAGGGAGCGAAGCCGTTCTGCCCGCCTATCTGCTCGGCATGGTACTTGCCGGCACGGTCGGCAAAGACCATGCGCTCGTTCGCCGCCTGCGGACGCTTGTTTTTGGTCTGCTGACGCCGTTCTACTTCATTCGCGCCGGCTCCCTGGTTCTGCTCCCGGCGCTGGTCGCCGCCCCCGCTGCGTTCCTGATTCTGCTGAGCGGCAAGATGATTACGAAGGTGGCCGGGGTTTACCCGGTCACACGCGCCTATCGGTCGCCCCGTCAGGAAGCGATGTATACGACACTTCTGATGTCGACAGGCCTCACATTCGGTACGATCTCGGCGCTTTTCGGCCTCTCGCACCAGTTGATCAGCCAGGCGCAGTATTCTGCTCTGGTAGCCGCCGTCATCGGGAGCGCGGTCGTGCCTACTCTGATCGCTAACGCGTTTTTCCTGCCTCGACACCTGCTTCCCATGCCCGGACGGGACGGTGGTTCGACCACCTCGATACCGACCGCCTACCCAGATCTCAAAGCGACATCAGCGGAGAATCCGCCATGATTCGTAAGTTACTGGTGGCCTACGACGGTTCCGACGCTGCTCGCGCTGCGCTCGACTTTGGCGCCGATCTAGCCGCAAAGTACGGTGCCGAGCTGCACCTGCTGGCAGTGGCGCGTCCGCCGGATTTCGGCACCGAAGAGGAAACAGAGGCTGTGATCGAGCAGTCGCGCGGCCATTGCCAAAAGCTACTAGACTCCATCAAGCCTAGGCTGGGCCAACAGGCGGCGATTCTCGCGGTGGCGATCGGCCATCCTGCCGACCAGATTGTGCGCTACGCTGAGGGGCACGCAATCGATCACATCGTTGTGGGGCACCGAGGCCGGACCCTGTTCGACCGCTTGCTCGTCGGATCGGTCGCGCGCCAGGTCGTGGCCCACGCCCGATGCGGCGTGAGCGTGCTCCGATGACGGCCTTGGACCGCTGCGCACGCAGTGGACGATGGCGCTCGCCATCTCGACACCGGGCAGCGGCGTTCTTCGTACGGTTCTCGGCATGGCGCTAAAGCGAGCTTCGTCACGATCGGCCAGCGTCTGCCGTCTGCCGCGGGGTTGACGATGGGCACCGGCATGGCTAATGCAACGGTGGCACTCGAGCGCAGTTCCGGCGGGGCCGCGCCGGAGCCCTTGTGGCGCAGCACACTACGTACCGTCGGCGGCTCGATTCTGCCGACGGCCAGCAGGACGTCTGCGCCACCGCGCGTTGCAATCCTGTCCTGACCGGAGTTCGCGCGATGGAAACGAAGATTCGGTCCGTTCACGCTCGCGAGATCCTCGACTCTCGGGGCAATCCGACGGTCGAGGTCGACATCACGCTGGCGGGCGGCGCGAGCGGGCGTGCCGCGGTGCCGTCGGGCGCTTCCACCGGCGTGCATGAAGCCGTCGAGCTGCGCGACACCGATGCACGCCGCTACGCCGGCAAGGGCGTCCGCCAAGCCGTAGCCAACGTGAATGGCTTGATTGCCGATGCCGTCATGGGTCTGGACGCGCAGGACCAGGGCGCAGTGGACCATGCCATGTGTGCGGCGGATGGAACGACAAACAAGGGACGGCTTGGTGCGAATGCCATTCTGGGAGTCAGCCTCGCCGTCGCGCGCGCGGCCGCGGCAGCGTGTAGCTTACCGCTCTTCCGCTACCTGGGCGGTGCCGCGGCCAACCGATTGCCGGTCCCGATGTTCAACATCTTGAATGGCGGTGCTCATGCGAACTGGCAGGGCACCGATTTCCAGGAGTTCATGATTGCTCCTGTCGGAGCGCCCAATTTCGCGGAGGGGCTCCGGTGGGGATCGGAGATCTATCACGAGCTCAAGAAGGTGCTCAAGGACGCCGGCCTTTCAACGGGGGTCGGAGATGAAGGAGGATTTGCTCCAGTGCTGAAGCGGAATGTGGATGCGGTGGAGCTGATCTTGCGCGCCGTCGAGGCGGCCGGCTACCGACCGGGCGACGACGTGGTACTGGCGCTGGATCCCGCGTCAAGCAGCTTCTTTGAGGATGGGCTCTATCAGCTGCGGACCGAGCACCGCTCCGTCGGTGCCGAAGAGATGGTTGCGCTGTATTCCGGGTGGGCTCGAAAGTACCCGATCGCCGTGATCGAGGACGGCCTCGCCGAGGACGACTGGGCGGGTTGGAAGCTGCTGAATGCTGCGCTGGGCGACAAGATTGAGCTGGTTGGCGACGACCTCTTCGTCACCAATGTGACGCGCATCGCGCGCGGAATCTCTGAAAACGTTGCGAATGCAGTGCTGATCAAGCTTAACCAGATCGGCACGCTGACCGAGACAGTCGCGGCCGTCCAGATGGCGCAGGCGGCGAGCTGGGGCGCGATGGTTTCCCACCGCAGTGGCGAGACCGTTGATTCGTTCATCGCAGATCTCACCGTAGCGCTCGCCACCGGGCACCTCAAGACGGGTGCGCCGTGCCGCGGCGAACGCGTCGAGAAGTACAACCAGCTGCTTCGGATCGAGGAGACTCTGGGAACCTCTGCGGTCTACGCAGGGCCCACGGCCTTCGTCAGGCCGTGGGGCGCGCGCTGACGGTGCGCGGTGCGGTACGTCCCGTCAGCGACTGACGGACGTCTGTGCGCCCGGGGTCCGCGCCGCCAACAGGCGGCAGTCCCGTCGGTTCGCGTCACGGCCGGTGCCCGGGCTCGCGGCCCGTTCGCACGCGATCTCGCTCCACGCCTCGAGCGCGGCGAGCACATGCTTGGGATACCGAGGTGCGATTGCGGGGAGGTCTTGGCGGCGGCGTTTCGTCAGTAGACCGCGCGCCGTACCGGCCTCAGCCAGATGCATCCCGCTGCGAGCGGGCAGCGCAGCGCGATGCACGTGGCGATTTGCGTTGAATGCAGTGGGAGGCGGGCGTGACGAAGTTGCTGCTGGTGCGCCATGGCCACGTCGACGGAATCGCTCCCGAGCGCTTCAGAGGGCGTCGAGACATACCCCTGTCACCACAGGGGATCCTCCAGGCACGCGCGGTGGCAGAACGCATCGCGCGCCAGTGGCGTCCCGGCGTCATATACACGAGCCCATTGCAGCGATGCGTCCGAACGGCAGAGTCGATCACGGCGGCCACCGGTGTCGGTGCCCAGATCCTTGGCGATCTCATCGATCTTGATTACGGCGGCTGGCAGTGGCTGACCCGTAACGAGGTGCGGCGACAATGGCCCGCCCTGATCGATCTATGGGACACCGCGCCGCACCTCGTTCGGTTCCCGAACGGCGACTCTCTCCAGGACCTCATCGGGCGCGTGTCCAATGTGCTGCGAATGGTTCTCGACCGGCATCCCCGCGACACTGTCGTTGTGGTCGGGCATGACAGCGGCAACCGGGCGCTTCTGCTTCAGCTTCTCGATCAGCCCATCGCGGCGTATTGGCGCCTTACGCAAGACCCGTGCGGGCTGAGCGAGATCGACGCAGCACCGAACGCCGTGAGGCTAATAACACTCAACGATACGTCGCATCTTCGCGGCTAAAGCCTTGGCTGGAGAGCTGGCGTTGGACTGCAGATCTGACCCCAGCTGCGGGCGCTCGGCGCTATTTGGGGCGCGTGACGAAATTCGTCGAAAGCCCGCTTCTCGATCTGCGATTCTGACGCCTAAGCGGAAACGTTGCCGAACCGACGATGTCGATTCAGTTCTGGACACCAGCCTCGCTGATATTCCGAGGCCCGCTGCAAGCCTCAGGCAACCCATGTGCGACGCGGGCGCGTAACCGCCGCCCGCTAAAGCCCATCGATTACAGTAGTGCTGGGCGCAGCGATGACGGCATCGGGCGGAATTGCGCCAAGCTCCTGGCATTCCTGCGAGGCGTTACCGCACATACTTGCTGCGCAAGTAGTCGAGGTATTGGCGGGAGGCGCCGTCAACATACGGACTCATGAGCGCGAGCAGATGGTAGGCCGCGTGCTCTGGTCCCTCCGCACTCCCCTCGCCGATGTGCATGAGCCGCGAAAATGTCGGCCAGCACGTCGCGGTAAAGACAATCTGCCGAGCGAGCGCCGTGATCTCGGTCGGGCTGGCACGCAGGACCCCGGCGGCGAGCAACTGCTGGCACTGCCTTATTGCCGTCCGCACGTTGAGCGCCGCCTGGTGCTGGACCCGCGCGCCGCAGCGCGGGTACTCGTGCAGCAGGAAATCCACATCACGGTACAAAAAGCGATAGGCGGTGATCGCTTCGAGGCCGAGGTGGAGAGTCAGCCACCAGTCGTCAAGAGCCGCGACGGCGATGGTCGGGTCCATCAGCGGCGCCATACGCTGCTCGAAGCGGCGGATCAGCCACTCGACGATCTGCTCCTTGCTCCTAAAGTGATAATAGAGATTGCCCGGGCTAATCTCGAGCTCGGTCGCAATCCTATTGGTGGATACCTTCGGCAGACCCTCGGCGTTGAACAGCACGAGACTCTGTTCGACGATACGCTCCCGCGTCTTCATGGCCCGCTAACGGCCGTCGATTGCCTGCGAACGCTCATACCGGTGCTTCGCCCGCCGACCTCATTTCCGCTTGCGGGCCTGACGAAGATCTTGTACCTGCGCGATCAGCTCCTCCATCTGACGCTCGAGGCGTTCGACGGTTTTGGCTGATGGAATACCGAGCCGGTGTAGCGCGCTCGCGACCCGCTCGTCAAACACGTCTTCGAGCTTCTTGAGGCCGCTATGCAGCGAGTCGCTCAGAAGATTGGGGCCACCGAACTCTGGGAACACGCCCAGATGGCGCGCGGGGGGCAATCGGCGCCGCCGTTGGCCGCTTGACTTCTTACTCATGGAGAAACTCCTGTTCTCGGCGTGCGTCAAATCGCTGACGCCCGGCAAGCAAAGGACTGGCGCACCGTAATCCGCGCGCTGCCGCCCAGCGCCTTGGCCGGCTCATTCTATGCCGGCCTCCGGGGGATAAAATACCGACAACGACTAATTGCCGTCCGCGGCGAAGCCGCGGACGGACACATTCACTCGACTCAGCGCCGCGCCTGTTTCGCGTGCGCCTTGCGCCGGCGAGGCCTCGCGACCGGCCGCTTCTGTCCGGCAGCCGCCACTGCGAGCTTAGCAGCGTTGTGGGCCATCTGATCGGTCAATTCACGGCCAAACTGTGCAGCCGGCAGACCCGCTTCGACCAGCCAACCTAAAGCCCGGGATGCATACGGATTGTCGATCCGTTGTACGCGAACGTGGATCCCACCCAGCAGAGCTTCGCTCCCGTCGCAAACAGTGTCGATCGCCTTGACGGCCGTTGCGGAGGTCATAGTGACTCCGTCCGTCGCGAACTCTACGACCTGCTTATGAGTTGCCTTGACGCGCGCCCGCAGCGGTTCTTTCAAAGCGACGGGCGGGCTTTCGAGTATCCTCGTGAAACCCCGGTCCATCGTGTGCAGCATGCGCCGGCTTCCGGCACCGTACACCCGGACCAGATTGTGGCCGATTTTTCGGCTGTTCTCTACGGAACCCTTCAGAACGGTGGCTAGGTTTGCAGTTGTCATGACATTCTCCTTCATCAATCTTTTCGTGCGATTATCGTGCGAGTAATGTCTAGAGCGAACAACCCAAGCGGTGGCGACATCTAGGCTAAGAAGCCTAGATGCTTTGGCGGGGCCGGCCCTACCTGCCCCGGCTATGGCAGCAGATCCCAGTATCAGGCGGCTCGCTACCGATTGTATTGATTATGAGCTCGCATCGCGCCGATAAACCGGCCGTTCGGCGCGGCGCCAGCGTCCCGGTGAGCCTCAGGGGAGCCGTGATTCGCGCCCTGGGTCGTGGCACCTCACAGGACGTGAATCGCTGACAGGCACCAAGAGCCCATTGCGCGGCCGGCCGAGGTGCTCCGGAGGTACGGGCCGCAGACGCGGGGCGGGCTGCCAGGCACCTGCGTTGACTCGGTGGCCCGCACCTGGCGGCGTGCCAGTCCCGACATGGCGGGCTCGGAATTCCAGTTTCGCGATTATCCAACTGCAGACACGCATGAGCGGTACCGCTCTCGAGCCCGAAAGTTGTGCTCTGCATAGCCGATGTGGGAACCTCGCCCAACAGAGCGGGTTCCTATCGGCGGAACAACCACAGATTGGCAGTGGGCGTCGCATGCGCGTGATCCCCTTCGGTCTACGCCACCTCACACGGTCGGTGGTGCTCGCAATCGAGCTGACCGGGCCGGCGGCGGGAGTGATGACCGCCGCAGCGGCCGAGGCACTGCATCCGGACGAGGCGCAGCACGTCGTCGTCACGGCCTTCTCGGACCATGAGTCAGTCGGCCCGGGCGAGAGCTTCTGGGTGGCGGTCGCACAGCAGATTGAGCCTGGCTGGCACACATATTGGGTCAACCCCGGAGATGCCGGACAGGCAACCACGCTCACGTGGACGTTGCCTTCGGGATACCAGGCAGGTGAAATACAGTGGCCCGTTCCCCGCGTGTTCCGCGTAGGACGAGACGTGACGTACGGCTACGAAGGGAGGGCCGTGCTGCTGCAGCAGGTCCGTGCACCCGCCGCGCTGACAATCGCACCGGTCTCCCTTGCGGTGGAGGTTCATTGGCTGGTGTGCAAGGAAGTTTGCATCCCAGAGCACGCGCACACCGAAGTCGCCGTGCGTCAGATCGCGACGGCACCGGGATCGGCCGCGGCACAGTCCCAGGTTTTCTTCGACGCCGCGCGTGACCGCTTGCCGCGGCCTGCCCGCTGGTCGGCCTCTCTCCTGGTCCATGCATCGAGTCTCGAGCTTTCACTGCATGGTGCCGCTCGCGATCTGCCGCCCGGCTTGCCCGTGCATTTCCTGCCGCGAAACTGGGGCTCGATCGACAACGCGGCGGTTCAGAGACCCGACTGGAAAGGCGATAACCTGGTGCTGACGATGACCCGCGGTGATCTGCGCGACGCGCCGCTGCCGAGCGTCGACGGCGTCCTCGTCGTCGGGCCGGCGTCTGCACGACGAGCGCGTCGCGGCTACCTTGTGCATGCCGTGACGGGCGATTCCGCAGCGAGTCGTTGAGTCATACAAGTAACCCTACTTCTGTATGAAGGAGCCGACATGACATCGCGCAGCAGTTCCTTGACCAGCTGGTCGATCCGGGTTTGCATGTTCATTTTCGCGGTGGCTGTCCTTCCGGGCGCTGCGACCTTCGCTGTAGGCGGAGGACCACGGGTGGGCATGCCGGCGCCAGACTTCGTCGGCACCGACAGTTACGGCAAGACAGTCACGCTCAGCGAGCTGCGCGGGCGCACTGTGGTGCTCGAATGGTCCAACCACGGGTGTCCTTTTGTAGGCAAGCACTATCGCTCCGGGAACATGCAGGCACTGCAGAAGGAAGCTGTGGGTCAGGGCGTGGTCTGGCTGACCATCCTCTCGAGTGCACCGGGAACGCAGGGTAACGTGACGGCTGCTGAGGCGAACGAACTGACTCGGAGCAGAGGCGCATCGCCGACGGCAGTCATTCTTGATCCATCCGGCACTATCGGCCGAGCCTATGATGCGCGGACGACACCACACATGTTCGTGATCGACAAGACCGGCACGCTGGTCTACATGGGCGGCATCGATGACAAGCCCACGACTGACGTCGCCGACATCGCCACCGCCAAGAACTATGTGCGCCTGGCACTTGGTGCGGTCGCGGCCGGCAAGCCCGTGCAGGAGGCGGTGACGCGGCCCTACGGTTGCTCTGTCAAGTATCGTTGATACGGTGGGCGCACATCCACCGGCGCCATGTCCTCCGCCGAGACTGAGACCGCGGTTCGGCCGCCGGCAATCTCAACGCGCCTGCTTGGAGAAACCGCTCTGCGCGGGCAGGACGGCTCGATTGCCAGATAATCACGCTCGGCGGTTTCACACTCATTGCGGGTCGTCCGGCGGTCGGCAACCGGTAGAAATAGCACTCCGAGTTAATAATTTGCCGGGAAGCCTCAAACCTCCGTACTAAGGTGTCACCGAGGCAGTCATCCGCGCCGTCTCGGAACCTCAGCAAGGCATTTCAGTGGTGCCTGACGGGGGCGCGGATGGCGCGGACTTCGGTCGCGATCTTCCGATCACAATCAACGTCACCGAAGCCTGGGCTCGAGCGGGAACAGGCTGAGTATTTCGTGCCCGGTCTCCGTGATTAGCACCTGCTGTTCCAGCTTGACGCCGTCCGAGCCGCCGACCTCGCCGATGTAGCTTTCGACGCAGATCGTCATCCCGGGAACGAACACACCGTCCATCTGGGTCGGATCCTTCGGGTCGCAAGATATGCCTGGCCATTCGTCGACCATGCCGACACCGTGGGCGATACACCCGTAGTTCTGTTCCCAGAATCTCGCCGGAATGGCCCACGCTTGCTGCGCGTACTGCCGGAACGTGAGGCCCGGTCGGAGCAGGGCGCAGTTGTACTCGACCTGCTCAATGGCGAGCGCGTATAGGTTCTGTTGCTCCTTTGTCGGTTGCCCGTTGCCGCAGAAGAACGTGCGACTCACGTCACTACAATACCCATACGGCCCTATCATGTCGGTGTCGAAGCTCACGAGGTCACCGGACTCAATGATTCGGTCGGATGCCTCCTGAAACCAAGGGTTGGTGCGGGGGCCAGAGCTCAATAGCCGTGACTCGATCCATTCGCCCCCATGCACGATGTTGGCGTGGTGCAGCTCAGCCCATAGCTCGGTCTCTGTCATGCCGGGGCGAAGAGAGTCGCGCATGCGCTGCATACCGACGTCCGCGACGTCAAGCGAGCGTCGCATGCAGGCGATCTCATCTGCGCTCTTGACCGACCGCGCGAGTTCAAGGAGCCGCTGGCCCTCCACCAGCGTGAATCCTTGCGCGCGTAATGCATCGACGCCTTCCAGATCCGCCCGGTCGATTGCCAGGCGATGATTTCCGGAACCCATGAGGCTCGAGACGACGTCGCGAATCTCCGCAGCCCATTGGTGGCTAACCGCCACAGCGTGTTCCGCAACGTACTGGAACGCATGCGCTGTCGCAAGACGCACCTCAGAAATCTCCGGGATGCGGGGCGGCTTCGAAAGGCAATTTTTGCTGGGGTATTCGAACAATACGGCGCGACCCTCCGCCGGCACCACACAATAACGCCCCATGTTGTGCAACAGCCAGACCGTCATGTTGCGTGTATCGGTTGCATACCGGATGTTGACGGGGTCGATCACCACAGCCGCCGCGCAGTCGCTATCACGCAGTTGCTGCTGAACTCGCGCATACCGGTAGGCGCGCAGACGGTCCATGTCGATCGAGCCGGCGTCGAAGCTCCGGACGCTGTGGTGCGTCAGCTTGCCGGCGGTAATCGGGTTATGCATTTGGGCGCTCGTAAACTGGGTTGGCGTTAGTGAAGCCGTGCGCCGCTGAAAGCCTGCGTCGCGGGTCAATCAACCGATGATGCTCGGCTATGAGGCTTCAAGTCTATGCCGGCCGCGGCCGTGGCTATTGCAGGCATCGCGTTCGCCCACTGCATCCGCCGGAATCGGCTCGAGGAAGCATGCACGCGGTTGGCGCGGACACTCGAGATCCCGCGCAGAGAACTGGTGCTACGTGCCTTCGCATCCGGCCGCTCTGTGCGCGACCCTACCGGAGGTGCGACTCGACGACCTGCGCGGCCAAAGTTCGGTGCATCGCCAAGCTGCCACAACCTCCTGGTCGCCCAAATTCTCTCGCCTGGTCAGATGGTTACCGCCGAGGGGACGGACAGCTCACGGACACCGTCACCTGCAGGCCAACCACCGGGCGCTCGCTCGAGGCGCGGCGCAAAGACCCGCCGCACGCCCCAAGCACGCAAAAAACAGAATATTCTGGTCTGGTGCGCTCCAGAATCGAGGCGCCAATCTGAATCAATCCGACGGGAGGATCCTGACAATGGCGGACAGCGTATACAAAGTCATCGAACTAGTGGGTACGAGCAAGGAATCATGGGAAAAGGCCGCGGTCGCGGCGGTAAACAGGGCAGGCAAGACCCTGCGCGACTTGCGCGTGGCCGAGGTAGGACGTCTGGATCTGCAACTCAAGAATGGCAAGGTCGAAGCGTTTCGGGCGAGGGTGAGCGTGTCCTTCAAGTACGAAGGCGGCACTTGATTCGACTTCGGCCGCGCCCTGCGCGGTTCAGGCTCTACCGAGTGGCCGACTCGGTAGAGCCGACCCGACGCCGATGTAGTGACGAGCAATGATTGACCCGCGGTCGTTGTCCCGCCGATCGGACGATACCCGTGCGAGTGGCCCGCTGGTCGTCGAAGCGGCTGCCGCGCACCTGCCGGATTCATTGCGGCGCGGTCCGCCGGCACCCTAGCGATGCGGCCCCGCGACCTCTCCGTACTCGAACGGCTTCGTGCGCGTTACGGTGGCGGCGTGGCTGATCTCAAACTGCTGCGGTTGCGGCGTCTCGCGCGCGCCGACCTTGCAACCGCCAGCCAGGTGCTGCGGCTGCATGAGGTTCTGTGCTTCCTGCGGGCCTATCCCGACGACGCGCGCGTTCTGGTGCAGGCGCGGCGAATGCTCGCTGCCTTTGCGCGACGGCCAGATCTGATGCGGCATGCAGACTCACTCGCCGACACCGGCATCGACGGCACCGAAATCCGTTACCGTTTCTTCTGGCCGACGGCACGCTGGCTCGCAGCACGATGGCCTGGCCTGTTGCGGCTCGATCGCACCGACACGGACGCGGCCACGCGGCTCGCACAGGCGCTGCCGCTGCTGGCACCGACCGCGGCGGCAGAATGGCTGCATGCGGCCCGGCTGGAACCCTTCGAAGCCCTCGCCCGGCTGCGCGGACGTGTGCAACCCACGGATGCCACGTGCCTCGTCGACATGATCGAGCGGCTCCCGGGCAACGCATTCACGCGCGAAGCCTTCGCCGACGGGATCGACGCGACACACGTGCTGAAGTCCGGCTCCGGCAGCCCGGCGCGCGGCCGCGCCCACTTCACCGCCGCGCCGTTTGCGTTCCAATCGATACCTCTCCGCCGCGATCGACCCGATCTCCGGGCCGCGTTGCGGGTACCGCCACGTGCCATTAACGTGCTGACGGCGCGCGACGCGGCTGCGCTGATCGAGCTCGCCCGGTGCTCGATGGTGACGCGTGCCCGGGATCTGATGGCGTTTGAGTACGCCACTTCGCAGGGAGCGCGACTGATCGACGACGGTGGCGGACTAGCGTTCACGTTCTGCGGGGTCATTGCGGAGCGCCGCCTGCTGCTGCCCGCGATTTTTGCCGGTCTGATGCTGCGAAACGGCGTCCCTATCGGCTACCTGCAAGTGGACGTACTCGGGTCGCACGCGGCGGTTTCGTTCAACATGTTTGAGACATTCCGTGGCTCTGGGGCCGCTTTCGTATTCTCGCGTCTGCTGGCCGCGGTGCACAACGTGTTCCGCGCCACGAGCTTCAGCATCGAGCCGTACCAGCTTGGGCAGGGCAACGATGAGGCCGTGGAATCCGGCGCATGGTGGTTCTACTACAAGCTCGGCTTCCGGCCACGCGACTCAAGGTCGATCCGGCTTGCACGCGCAGAGCGGCCCCGGATTTGCGCGGACCGTGACTACCGGTCATCAGAGCGCACGCTTCGGGCGCTCGCGGAAAACCACCTGTTCTTCGATGGCGACCCCGCTCATCCGTGCCCCCTGCCCCGCCTGGCCCCGCTCCTGGCGCGCGCGACCGCGCGACTTGCCGCTGCGGGCGGCGGACGCGCCGGACAGCGTGCCTGCGAAGCCGAGTCACTCCGCGTGACGGGCCTGCGATCAATGGCCGGATTCGCGCGGGACGAGCGGCTAATGTGGCAGCGATGGGCACCGCTGCTCGCGTCACTGTCGCGGATTGCGCAGTGGCCAGCCGCGCAGCGTTCGGCGCTGGTCGCCCTGGTCCGTGCAAAAGGCGGCGCCAGCGAGCTGGACTATCTCGCGCAGTTCGCGGCCCATGACCGACTGCGCCGCGCGCTGTTTGGCGGGCCGTAGGACCCTGCGGCTTCCGGGTACCCGTACGAGCCCGCGCGAGGCGTGTGGTCTCGGTCGGCCCGACATCCAAAGACGGACGTTTCTATCCCGAAGGGAATGCCTTGGTTCGGGCCATTCGAGGAATGTGGCCGGAAATGCTGCGATGCAGAATCAAATCCGCCGCGTGCTTCGCATCCTCGACGGCACGGCCACACTGGGGTTCCGTGCGCGTCGAAACTGCCGCACTGGGAATCAGCCGGGTTGACGCCGTAATAAGGACTACGGGACCGCGCTCAGACGAGCTTCAGGTCGACGGGCACCGACGCGGGGAAGACGCCCTCGAGCTGGGACGACGACAGGCCCCAGAGCGTGCGGAACAGCCCGCCGAGGACGCCGCGGAAGTTGTTGAGCACCGGATAGCCGCGATCCTGCAGCAGGGTCGAGCGCTCGACTCGCACCTGCTCGCCGGCGATCCGGCCGCCCGCAACGCTGCCACCGAGAACCCAGTGAACCGAGCCGTGCCCGTGGTCCGTGCCGCGGTTGCCGTTCTCACGGAACGTCCGTCCGAACTCGGAAAGGACGACGACCACGGTGTTCCGCCATTCGGGTCCGAGCGTCTGAGCGAATACGTGCAAGCCGCGCCCGAGACTCTCAACGTTCGTTGCCAGCGCTCCCCGGGCGCCGCCCTCGTTCACGTGCGTGTCCCAACCGCCGATGTCGAGAAAGCCGAGGCGATACTGGTCGCGCATCAGGCGTCCGACTCGTTCCGCCTCGAGCTCGAAGCCCTTGGTAGTCACGGCGCCGCGATTGGCTTCCTGCATCTCAGATTCCATTTCCCGCGCCACCGTCGCACGCAGCTCGAGTCCGTCTGACACGGCGGGCTCGAGGTGATGGCCGTCGTACATGCTCTTGAGGAGCCGCGCCTGGCGATCGTCGAACGGCGGCCTGCCGACGTTCTTCAAGGAAACGTTCGGTACATCGGCCAGGCCGCGTAGGCTCAAGGGCAGCGCATCGGTGAATGCGATGGGTCGGCCGTCGACCAGTACGGCATTGAGTCGCGCGAGGAATCCGGAGTGGAAGTCGCGCGGGCCGGGCGAAGGCTGGCCGAGTTCGATACTGTCCTGGGTCTCGAAGTGGCTCCGCGACAGGTCGTCGGTCCCGGCGAACGGTATGAAGGCGGCTTGACGCTGCGCGTACAGGGCACCGATGGACGGGCGCAGCACAGGCGTTAGCGCCCAGTTCGCATCGAGCGCGAGCGCGCTCGCCGGGTCATCCGCGACCGGTGCCCCCACCGAGATGTTCGCGCGCGATTCGTAATAGAAACTGCTCGAATAAGGTACGACGACATTGGCGCAGTCGTAACCGCCACGCAGGAACACGAGCAGGAACCGCGGTCCTGTCGCCGGTCCACCCAGGGCGACTCGGGCGACGGCGAGACTCGCGCCGAACGCGCCCGCGGCGATTAGCAGTTCACGTCGGTTCATTGGGGCACCTGCGAGGTCATCGATAGTTCAACTCGGGCGATGCCAGGAGCAACGTGTTCCACTCCTGCTGGGATGCCGCCTGATCAAGTGCGGCACGCGTCTTCTGCGACAGCCGCGGCTCAATATCGTCGAAGAAGAGGCGACTCGAAAGGCGCGGGAATCCGGTGCTGGTCCCGGCGCTGCCGTCCTCGGGCTCAAACAGGCCGGCACTGCCGGAGCCTATGGCGCGCGCGATTTCGAAGCGTTTGCTCAACTGCCCGGAACTCGCCCAGCCCGCTTCCGTCAGCGGATAGCCGTCCGGCGTCTGCCGCCCGTACAGCGGCTCACCGAGCGCGTTCAGCCAGTTGACGAGCGGATGCGTATTCGCAATCGGCCGGCCGTCATAGGCGAGGCGGATGGAGCCCACTACGAAGTGGTACGGATCGCGGAATTTCCGGCCGAGCGAAGCTTCGAACTCGGGCGAGCGGAGCAGGTCGTGCAGGACCGCGGCAGTGTCCCCGTCGGTGCGTTGAAAGGTAGCCGCAAGTCGCTCTACGAGTGCCTCGGGCGGCTGGTCGGCGACGAAGTACTCGGCGAGCTTGCGGGTCACGAAGCGGGCGCAGGCAGGAGCGTTCACCAGGCGATCCACCGCTTCCTCAATCTCGGCGAACCCGCGCCGGGTGATCGGCTGCCCGAGGAATGTCTTTGCGCCGAAATCGTGACGCCCGGGATTGAATTCCATCGCCCCCCTGCGCAGGTAGAAGCCGTCCAACTCGCGGCTCAGGTGAGGCCGGGCACCCCCGCCGAAGATTCCCACACCGGTGAGGATCCGCGCGAGTTCCTGGACGTCATGCTGTGAGTAGCCGGCCGCGACGCCGAGCGTGTGCAATTCCATCAGCTCGCGTGCGTAGTTCTCATTGATGTGACCCGCAGCGTTCTGGGCGTTGTCTAAATATTGCAGCATGGCCGGATGTACGAGCGTGGCCATCACGAGGTCACGAAACCGGCCTAGCGCGTGTGGCCGAATCGCACTTGCTTCGTAGTCCCCGACGAGCCAACGCAGATTGGCTTTGTACTGGAACACGCTGAAGTGATTGAGCCAGAACCAGATCATCTGTTCGCGTAGCTGGTCCCGGGAGTAAATGGCCTCCAACAGCATTCGGCGCGTCGCCTCGTACGCGAGCCGGCCGCCGCGGTCGTTCAGGGTCTTTCGCGCGGCTTCCTTTTCGGCCTGGTCCGCTAACCCATTGATGCGCTTGTTTTCCTGGTTGACGGCGGCGATTTCGGCCGCCGGATCGAGGTGCTCGACCTCGAGCGCCGAGATCTCGGCGACGATAGCCGGCGGCAGGGACTGCGAATCGCCCGCGAGCTCGTGCTCAAGGAAACCAGACCGGCCGAGACGGCGAAAATCCGCAACGCTTTGCGAGTCGATTCCGAACGTCATGCGATCAAGCCACAACGCCTCCGACGTCGGCCCGGCGTGCAGCGAAGCGGGTGGCCCGGCACGGGATCCCCCCTGTGGCGGTGTCACCGTGGCGCAGGCCGCGAGGAGTGCGCTACAGAGCGCGGCGACGCCGGCGGCGAGGCGCGACGCGGCTCGCCAATCAGCTCCGGCCGGCGCACAGTCGCATGGCGAGTGTGTGCGGGGCCCGTTGGAACATTCACGCCGTGCCTTCATCCTGCTGTGAGAATAAGCCCGGTACACTTGCCGGAACGAGGGACAGCAGCAAAAGTTGACGGCGTGAAGAATTCGTAACGGCTGGGTGGCGATTGACCGGAAGCTAAGTGTTCAACGACGGCGTGTGACATGAAATCGCTCCGCCCCGCCCGTCGCCCGTGAAATCCACTACCTGTCAACGACTTAGGCGAACGCCGGCCGTGTGATAACGTAATCGGAGATGATGGGTGGAGCGACCAGATTGACGGTTGGCTGGCAGTCCCATCGACCATCGATACAGAGCCGCTCCGTTGTGCACGACTACGGTAGCGAGGTGCATGAGAGGCACACGTATCGCGCTAAGCTGATCCCGGCCAGGACCGCCCGTGAAAGTGGCCCGGCACCTGGTTCGCTTCCGCACCCAGAGACCGCCATGGAATCGCTGTCTGCAACCGTCCGACCCCTTCGTCGGAAATCCGAGCGCGAGCAGGCTATTCGCCGACCGGCAACGATCCGTGTCATCGCTGCACGCGAGATCGGTCACTGTCACGACAAGCTGAAGCGATTCCCGATCATGGCCCGCGCAATTCCCGAGGGTTCCGTGGGCCTGCAGCGGGCCGTCAACGTCTTATTACCAACAGACTCGGACGGTGACGAAGCATGAGCGCCTATGCGCTGGTCTACCCGATGTTCGCGCTTGTCGTGCTCACAGCGGCGGTGCTCGTCATTCTGTTCCGAAGCCGGGTCCGCGCAGTGCGCGAGGGCACAATTACCGCTCGCTACTTCAGGATCTATCAGGGCGAAATCGAGCCGGAGGCGACCGCCAAGCCGGCCCGGCACTTCTCGAATCTGTTCGAGGCGCCGACCCTGTTCTACGCTGCCTGCCTCGCCGCGATGATTACTCACGACACCGGTCCGTTGATCCAGCTCTTCGCCTGGATTTACGTCGCCGCGCGGCTGGTCCACGCGTACATCCATCTCGGCAAGAATCGTCTCGGGCGCCGCATCAATGCCTACTTCGCGGGTTGGCTGGCACTGCTGGCCCTCCGGATTCACGTGACCGTGCACGTCGCCATCGCCGGGTGAACCGGGCTCTAGCTGCAACGCGGCGCCACTGGAACTCAATGGTGTCTAGGGCTGTCAACCGAAACCAGCGCCACAGGGGAAAATGATGAAGTACACAATCAGCGTGAACGGCAAGAACCGCAAGATCGACGTCGACGCCGACACGCCATTGCTGTGGGTCCTGAGGGACTCGCTCGACCTGAAGGGTACGAAGTTCGGCTGCGGCGCAAGCTTGTGTGGCGCGTGTACGGTCCACATCAATGGTGAACCAGCGCGGGCCTGCGTGATCCCGATATCACGAGTGGGCTCGGCAGCCGTCACGACGATCGAAGCGGCCGGTGAGACGCCGATCGGCAAGAAGGTCCAGGACGCGTGGTTGACCGTCGACGTGGTGCAATGCGGATACTGCCAGGCTGGCCAGATCATGTCGGCGATGGCGCTTCTCGCCAAGGTCGCGAGGCCGACAGACGCCGACATCGACCGCGCAATGTCGGGAAACATCTGTCGCTGCGGGACCTATCCGCGTATCCGCGCCGCCATCAAGCACGCCGCTGGTCTGGTCACTGTCGACACCAGGGGAGCGTAACCATGCGTCGCGAGTCTGCCCTGAACAGTGATTCGACAGCCGGTGACGATATCATTCCCTCTCGCCGCGCGTTCCTGAAGACGGGCGCGGCCCTCGGTGGCGGGCTGTTACTCGAGTTGTCCCTGCCGATTCGGGTGTTTGCCGCGGCGGAGAATCCATCGCCGGACGTTGGCTCCGAGCTAAACGCCTACATCCGCATCGCGCCCGACGGGCTCGTCACAATCGTGTCCAAGAACCCAGAGATCGGTCAGGGCATCAAGACAATGCTGCCGATGCTGATTGCCGAGGAACTGGATGTCGATTGGAACCACGTCCGCACCGAGCAAGCCATCAACGATCCTGCCAAGTATGGGCGCCAGTTTGCCGGCGGCAGCCGAGCGACTCCGTTGAATTGGGATCCGCTGCGCCGGGTGGGCGCAGCGGGCCGGCAGATGCTGGTTAATGCGGCCGCACAAACCTGGAACGTCCCTGCATCCGAGTGCCAGACCGTCTCTGGAACGGTTCGCCACCCACAGAGCGGCCGCATGCTTGGGTATGGTCCATTGGCCGCCGCGGCTGCTGCCTTACCAGCCCCCGATCTCAGCACCGTCACGCTTAAGGACCCCAAGAACTTCAGGATTATCGGCAAGTCAAAGCGTGGGGTCGACAGCCCGTTGGTGGTCACCGGCAAACCGCTGTTTGGCATCGACGTGCAGCTTCCGGACATGCGCTACGCGATGTTCGTGAAATCGCCGGTGTTCGGCGGGACTGTGCTCAGCGCAAACATCCAGGCGATCAAGGCGCTACCCGGCGTAACTGATGTCTTTGTTGTCAACGGCGGTGAGGTGTTCGACGGTCTCACCAGTGGGGTGGCGATCGTGGCCAACAGCTGGTGGGCCGCCCACAAGGCGCGCGAGAAGCTCGAGATCAGGTGGAACGACGGTCCCACAGCGGCGCAGAGCACCCAGGCGTTTGACCTGCAGGCCGCCGCATTGGCGCAGCAACCTCCCGCCATTCACGTATTCAGTGAGGGCGATGTGGCGGCGGGCCTTAGAGGGGCGGCTCGGGTGGTCGAGGCCGCCTACAGCTATCCGTTCCTGGCACATGCGACGCTCGAACCCCAGAACTGCACGGCGAGCGTTCGCGACGGCAAGGCGGCCGTGTGGGCGCCGACGCAGAATCCTGATTCGGGCTGCAAGATCGTCGCGAAAACGCTGGGACTCGCCGAATCCGACGTGACCGTTCACATGACCCGCTGCGGCGGTGGCTTCGGCCGGCGATTGATGAACGACTACATGGTCGAGGCTGCGTGGATTTCGCAGCAGATTGGTGCCCCGGTAAAGCTGCTGTGGAACCGGGAGGATGACCTGCGGCACGACTTTTACCGGCCAGCGGGGTATCACTTCTTCAAGGCAGGGATCGACAACGTCGGCCGGCTGGTGGCATTCCGTGATCACTTCGTCTCCTTTGGAACGGACGGGAAGTTCGTCAGCAGCGCGGGCCTGCAGCCTGTTGAATTCCCGGCAAGGTTCGTTGCCAACCTCGAGTTGGGCGCCTCGCTGATCCCGCTCGGCGTTCCGACGGGACCGTTGCGGGCGCCGGGCAGTAACGCCCTCGCGTTCGCCTTCCAGTCGTTTATCGACGAGCTTGCATCCGCCGCGGGGCGCGATCCGGTTCAGTTTCGGCTCGATCTGCTGGGTGATCCGCGCAAGCTGCCCAACCCCCCGGGTCCATCGGGGCCTGCTCCCGACTTCGATACAGGCCGAATGCGGGGCGTGCTGGAGTCCGTTGCGCAAAGATCGGGCTGGGGCAAACGTCCGTTGCAAAAGGGCTCGGGCATGGGCGTGGCGTTCTATTACAGCCATCTCGGTTACTTTGCCGAGGTCGTGCAGGCCACCGTCGATGCGCGCGGCAAGGTCCGCGTGGACAAGGTCTGGGTTGTTGGGGACGTAGGCAGCCAGATCATTAATCCGACCGGTGCCGAGAACCAGGTTCAGGGGGCGGCGCTCGATGGCATCGGCGCTGCCCTTGGTCAAGCGATTACCATTGACCGTGGTCGCGTGACGCAGAGCAACTACGACGACTATCCGCTGCTGCGCATTGACCAGGCCCCGCCGGTAGACGTCCATTTCGTCGTTACCGACAATCCACCCACCGGGCTTGGCGAGCCCGCGTTGCCGCCCGTCGTGCCAGCGTTGTGCAACGCCATCTTTGCCGCGAGCGGCAACAGGGTGCGCAAGTTACCGATCGAGTCGTCGGAACTGAAGGTGACGTGAGCAGCCGGCGCGCGCGCTCCCCATCGGCACGAGAGAAGTGCTCGCTCGCCTTCCGAATGGCCGGCCGGCAGGTGTCACGCGGTCGACTGGCGAGACCGGTGCTCCCAGACCCGTGACGGCGCAGCATGGGTGTCTCACCGGCACCGTGGGATGAGCCGATCTTCGTGAAGGCACCGGATCAAACGCAACCGCCTGGGTGCGTTTCGATCAATTTGCTGGGGGGCGCTGCCGGTCGCGAGCAGCTCGAAACGGGCTGTCGCGATACCAAGCGGGCCAGGCACTGCCATACGCGAGATCGCGGCCGACGCGATACAGGACTTCCAGTTGCTGGCGCATGCCCGCGAGGTCCCAGCCAGCCTCATAGACATCCGCGGGCTTGTGATAGCGCTGACTGACATAAGCCTGCCGTTGTTCTAGACCCCAGCCGGCAGGCCGGCCCACATAGTCCGTGCCTGAATCGATGCTGAGTGCCGGAACACCGGCCTGAGCGAGAACGAAATGGTCGGCGCGGTAGTAGTAGCCTTTCTCCGGCTCGGCGTCCGGCAGCAGCTTCAGTCCCTGGCGCTGCGCGGCCTGTTTCAGCGCATCGTCGAGGGTAGACATGAACTGGCCGCGGACCGTCATGTCGCGCGTGGCACCGTAGAGATTCATTACGTCCATGTTGAGGTCGGCTACCGTCTCCGCCAGTGGAAATAGCGGATGGCTGGCGTAGTAAGCCGCGCCCAGCAGGCCTTGTTCCTCCGCCGTGGTGGCAATGAACAGCACGCTGCGCGCCGGCGCCCTCCTGTCACTTGCGTATACCCGCGCAAGCTCCAGGAGGCCCGCGATGCCGGAGCCATTGTCGATGGCGCCGTGAAAAATCTGCGGCTTGCCATCCGGCCCCGGCTTGGTGCCAAAGTGATCCCAGTGCGCGGTATAGATCACGATCTGTTCAGGATGGCGCGAGCCTTTGACGAGTGCCACGACGTTGTGGCTGGCGCCAGACTGCACTTGGTTGTGCAGCGTCAGGCGAGCCGTGAGCTTCATGTCGACCGGTCCGAAGCCGCGCCGTGTCGCCGCGTGGGCCAGCTCGTCGAGGCTCAGGCCGGCGGTGGCAAATAATCGTGTGGCAGCGTCGTGGCTCAGCCACCCCTGAATCTGGGGACGATAGGCATCGCCAGGCGGTAGCTCCTCCCGCGGCCCGGAATTGCTGTTCCGCACCACCTCCCAGGGATAACCCGCGGCGCCCGTATCGTGCACGATGAGGACTCCCGCGGCGCCTTGCCGCGCGGCTTCCTCGAACTTGTACGTCCAGCGGCCGTAGTAGGTCATGGCCCTACCGCGAAACACCGTCGGGTCACCAGTGGCGTAACCCGGGTCATTCACGAGTACTACGACCGTTTTGCCCTTGACATCGAGACCCGCGTAATCGTTCCATTGGTATTCAGGCGCGACTATGCCGTAGCCGGCGAACACCAGCGGGCTGTCGGTGAGCGACACGGTTGCCTGCGGTCGCGCCGTACTGACGACGATATCGTTGCCATAGGCAAGTTTGAGCGGTTCGTTGCCGCCGTCGACCGTCAACACGGCATCAGCGGCGGCGGTAATCTGTACCAGCGGCACCTCCTGCAGATAGCTGCCCTCGTTCGCGGGCAGCAGGCCGTATCGCTTGAACTGGGCCGCGATGTAGTCGGTTGTGAGCTTCTCGCCGGCGCTGACGGGTGCCCGCCCGCCGAACGCATCCGAGGACAGGGTCTGGATGGTTGCACGAATGTTGGCATCGTCGAAGCGCGAGGGGTCCCCGGCCAGCGTGGCGGTGGTGCACAACGTAAGCGTCAGCAGCAGAACGGACTTGTGCATGGCCGAACCCCTTGTGAAGAGCCGCGACATGGGATCATGCAGGGCGCCTGACAGAAAACTAACAGGGCTGCACACCCGCCGCCAGAGCGGCGCGTGCCGCGAGGGCGACCGACGCCCGATTCGCGCCCATGAACTGCGGCGACCCGATTCCGGACGACTGTACGCGCAGTTGTCGGGACCGGGATTTGACCACACCTGCCTTCGACGCGCCGTCCGCGCTCCAAGTCGCGACGGACGACCAGCATCTCTTCGAGGACAATCACCCCAGCGGACAACGGAGCAGCGATATGAAAGTCGATAAGACCAACGCCGATCCAGCCGACACACATTCCATGTCGCGTCGCGAGTTTGCCCTGTTATCGGTGGCCGCAGGCGTCGTCGCGGTGTCGGGCATGGAAACCGCCCGTGGCGCGACTCCGGTTAGCGAGGCGGACGTCGAGATCCGTACGTCAAGCGGCGTGTGTGACGCCGCGCTCGTGCATCCACAGGGCAAAGGACGCTGGCCGGCCGTGATTCTGTTTCCGGATGCGTTCGGGTTGCGGCCCGCAATACGGGACATGGCAAAACGGCTGGCCGCACAAGGCTACACGGTGCTGGTGCCGAACCCGTTCTATCGTTCCACCAAGGCGCCCGGCATCGGTCCGAATTTCGACTTCCAGAACCCGGACGATCGCGCCAAATTGACTGCGCTTCGCGCGCCGTTGACGAACGATGGCGTGATGCAGGACACCGTTGCGTTCGTCGGCTTTCTCGACGCTCAAACGGTTGTGAACAAGAAGGCCAGGATCGGCGTCGTGGGCTACTGTATGGGTGGCACGATGACGATGCAGGCGGCGGCCGGGGTCCCAGGCCGCATTGGCGCGGGCGCGTCCTTTCACGGTGGCGGACTGGTGACGGATAAGCCGGACAGCCCCCATCTGCTGGTACCGAAGATGAGGGCGCAGTACTACTTCGGGATCGCCGCGAACGACGATGAGCGCCAGCCGGACGCCAAAACGAAGCTCGCCGAGGCATTTCAGGCAGCCCATCTGCAGGCAAAGATCGAGGTGTACGAGGGAACCCTGCACGGGTGGTGCGTGAAGGACATGCCGAGCCAGGGCGGCAAGCCGATCTACAACGAGCCGCAGGCGGAACGAGCGTGGAACGAACTCTCGAAACTATTCAAGCTTGCGCTGGTCTGACGGATCGGCGATCAAACGGCGATCCGGGGCGACGGACGTCGCAGGGAGACGGGACAGGCGACTTCGGCCGCAGCAGTCATCCACGTCGTGTTGGCACCATTCGACCGGGCAACGGGCGCTGAGGCATCTGCTTGAGGTGGTAACATAGCGAGGTTTCCTGAGCGAGAGACCTTTTCTCGCGATTCCGCCCCTTCGGGGAGGTTATCGCGGCGACGGTCGCGACACGGAACTCAGGCAGAGGCGGCAGCGTGCAACAGTCAAATCCGTGCCTCGCGACTTCCATAGAGCGTCGTTCCGTGCCGACGCGGCGAAGCTTGAGCCGCATCGGGGGCATCCTCAGCGCACTGTTACTGTCTTGCGCGTTGTTGGTCGTGGCGGTACAGACGCGGGGCCAGCCAGTGCAGGGCGCGCCCAATGGACCTGCATTCTCGGAGCAGCAGCTCGATCAGATGCTCGCTCCGATAGCGCTGTATCCGGACGAGGTGCTCGGGCAGATCCTGATAGCCGCAACCTATCCACTCGAAGTGGTACAGGCGGATCGCTGGCTGACGATCCCGGCGAACGCGAATCTGCGCGGCGCGGATCTGGCAGCTGCCCTACAGCAGCAATCGTGGGACCCGAGCATCAAGTCGCTGATTGCGTTTCCCCAGATCCTCAGCATGATGGACCTCGACCTCGATTGGACGGAAACGCTCGGCGATGCTTTCCTGGCTCAGCAGGGCGATGTCATGGATGCCGTGCAGCAGCTGCGGGCCCGGGCACAGGCTGCAGGAACACTGGGCTCGAGTTCCCAGCAGACGGTGACGAACAATGATCAGGCCGTCGAGATTGCGCCGCCCGACGCGAACACCGTGTATGTGCCCGTCTATGATCCCGACATGGCCTATGGCGACTGGCCGTACCCGGAATACCCGCCATACGACCTCGTGTTCCCGGGTTACCCGTTTGGAGTGTTCGTCGGCTTTCCCATCTTCGCACCGTTCTGGGGCTGGGATCGCTGGGACTGGCGCCATCATCACCTGAACATTGTCGCCGGAGGCGTGGGGTCTCCTTTCCCGCTGCATCCCGGCGCGTGGCTCCATGATCCGGCGCACCGGGGGGGCGTGCCTTATCGCGACGCCGCCGCTCGCGCGCGCTTCGAGGGTGCAATCGACGGCCGCCCTGCGCGCAGCGAATTTCGTGGTTACAGCCAAACAACAATCGAACAGGAACGGTCGAGCTTCCAGAGCGCGCAGCCGCGCGCCACGGAGCCCGCCGCCGCTGCGCGACCTGCGCCGCCGCGCTACACGCCCAACGTGGTTCAGCAGCGATCGGCGCCAGCTTACGAATCCTACGGCCGCGGCTCGCAGGTGCACATCCAGGAGCAACGCGGCTCGAGCAGCCGGATGTCCGCGCCCGCCGGCGGCGGCAGGATGCACCGATGAATACAGCAACGTCCTCGATGGGAAGCGACCTGCTCCGCACCGGGCGCCGCGGGTGGCTCGGGTTCAGTCTCGGAATCGCAGTGCTCATCGCAATCTATGGACTGTTGAACGTGGCCCACGCGGCCGACCAAAAGCAATCCGAGTATGCGACGCCCGAACAGGCCGTCGGTGCACTGATTGCGGCACTGCGGACGGATAATCAGCGCGATCTCCTGCGGATCCTAGGTCCCGATGGCAAGGACCTCGTCAGTTCGGGAGACGCCTTGGCAGACCGGGCCGCACGTCTGCGGCTTTTGCACGCCTATGACACGGCGCATCAGGTGCAGACAGAGGGCGCCGACCACGCGGAACTCGTCGTCGGCGCGGAGAACTGGCCATGGCCCATTCCGGTCGTCAAACAAGGTGCCCGCTGGCACTTCGATACGGAGGCGGGCGCTCAGAAGATCATCGATCGTCGCATCGGGCGAAACGAACTGAACGTCATCGAGGTGTGCCGCGCCTACGTGGAGGCGCAGCGCGAGTATGCGTCGAAGGACCGGATGGGCGACGGTTTGAAGGAGTACGCAACAAAGTTTGCCAGCAGCGCTGGCAAACACGATGGCTTGTACTGGGAGGCGGCGGCGAATGAGGAGCAAAGTCCCCTCGGGCCACTGGTAGCCCAGGCCCGCGCGGAGGGCTACGCATCCGGGAAAGACGAAGTCTACAAGGTACCCTATCACGGCTACTACTTCCGGATTTTGACGCGCCAGGGCACTCACCACCCCGGCGGTGCCAAGAACTACATCGTCAATGGGCACATGACGGGTGGATTTGGGCTGCTGGCGTTCCCTGCCAAGTGGGGCGACTCAGGAATCATGACCTTCATGGTCGATCACCACGGCGTCGTTTTTCAAAAGAATCTCGGGCCGGACACGGCGAAACTTGCGGCCAGGATTACCAAGTTTGATCCGGACTCCTCGTGGACGACGCCGTAGGCGAGAGCGCTACTCGGCCATGATTTGAACGCATGCGAACGCCCCTTTTCTGCGGATGATCACAGTCGGTCATTCCTGGAATTGGCAGCCCCACGTGCTGGCTCGGCACAGCGGGACAAACTCCCGGCGTAACATGTCACCGGGGCGGACGTCCAAGCGGCAAATGACGTTGAGTCGGCCCGACTGGGGAACGCCATGACCGCCCGTGCGCAGGCCGTCGCGACGCTCAAGATCGACGAGCTGCACGTCCGTGTCCTCGAATACCGCTTTGCACCTGGCGCCCAGACTGGCTGGCACCGCCACGGCCACGACTACGTCGTGGTTCCGCTTCTGGATGGAATACTGCTGCTCGAGGAGCCGGGTGGCACTTCGCGCACCGCCGAGTTGCGGGCGCACCAACCCTATACGCGGCTCGCCGGTGTCGAGCACAACGTGATCAATGCCAACGCATACGAGTTCGCGTTCCTCGAAGTGGAACTCCTGCGCTGACCAATGCGTCACCGGCCGTCGCACGTGCCAGGTACCGCGAGCGGCGTAAGCTCAGTCCTCCCTGACGAGGCGGGCGGCCCGCGCCCGCCGATGCCACGGCGTGGCCCAGGGTAGCGGATGAGTGCGAAGACAGGCTTGGCCGAGAACGCACTGGGCCTGGGCGAGTCGGTGGTCATGGGCGTCGCCGGAACGGCCCCTGCGTTCAGCGCCGCTGCGACGACTGCGACCCTGATTGCTGCGGTTGGCGTCCTGTCGCCCGCGAGTCTCCTCTATTGTGGTCTGATCATGTTCGGCGTGACGCTGGCGTTTAGACAGCTCAATCGGGTCGATGCCAACGCGGGTGCCTCTTACGTCTGGGTCGACAAGGCGTTCGGCCCCGTGCTCGGCTTCCTGGCGGGCTGGTCGCTGCTGGTGGCTTCGGCGTTGTTTATGGTGAGCGGCACCGTGCCGGCCGCCACCGCGACGCTCGCTCTGGTTGCCCCGAGGCTCGCAACCGATCCCACCAGCGTCGTGCTCGTGGCTGCGGGGTGGCTGCTCGCGGTGAGTGCGCTGGTCGTCAAGGGGATCAAGCCTGCGAGTTACACGCAGGTTGTTCTGACCACCATCGAGGTTGGAATCCTGGTCGCGATGATCAGTGCAGCACTACTGAGGTCCGGCGGCAACCCGGCACATCAGTTCTCGGTGAGCCTGTTTTGGCCCAGCGCGTTCACGCCACAGCTCTTCGCGACCGGCGCGCTCACCGCCGTGTTCTTCTTCTGGGGTTGGGACGTGACGCTCAATCTCAACGAGGAGACGCGTGACGCCAGCCGAACGCCAGGCCACGGCGCCGTCCTCGCAATGATCATCGTGCTGATGCTGTTCGTCGGCTTTGCGGTCGCGACACTGCTGGTGCTGACGGATGCGGAGATCGAGCGGGCCGGAACCAACATCGTTCTCACCGTCGCCGACAAGCTCTTCCCCTGGCCGTGGAGCTACCTGGCCGTGATCGCCGTCATGCTGAGTACCATCGGCACGCTCGAGACCTCCGTGCTGCAGTTCACGAGGACGATGTTCGCCAAGGGCCGTGCGGGGGCGCTGCACCACCGTTATGCGCGCCTGCATCAGTCCTGGCGGACGCCGTGGGTGGCGAACGTATTGCTATTGATGATCGGCCTCGCACTCCTCTTCCTGTCGTCATTCCTGCCGACGGTCAACCAGATCATGAAGGACTCTGTGAACGCCATCGGCTTCCAGGCGGCGTTCTATTACGGCCTGGCAAGCTTCGCCTGTGCCTGGAACACGCGTCGGGCAGCGCTCGCAAGTCCGGCGACGCTGGTCGCGCTCGTTCTCTGGCCGGTCGCAAGCGCGCTTTTTCTGGCGTTCGTGGCGATTTACAGCATTTCGAGCTTCGACCGCATAACGAATATGGTGGGCCTCGGCGGGATCGTGATTGGCCTCGTCCCGCTGTTCTTCAACCGGTGGCGCAACGCCAGCCGTTGACCAATGCTTGGGCCGGCGCTGCCCGACAGGTCCCGCCGGCTCCACGCCACGCTCCTATCGGCACGCGGTCATGGCGCTCGTTATAAATACGATATTATTCAATATCTTAATGCGCGAGCCATCAGCGCAGCTGCCTCCGGCAGGAGCCCCTCGCCGGCGACGCCGACAGCAGAAGCAACCCGGGACTTAGTTCTTAAATGAATAGTTCATTAAGAAACGCAACGGTACGGTTGCGTTTCCATAGCGCTGCGGATATGTTCCATAAAGCGTGATCGCCTGATCAGCTCAGACACAGGAGCGAGCCATGCCCGGGTTCAAGAAGACGGTTGTCGCCGCGGCCACGATCGCCGCGCTCGCACTGACACCAATCGCGCCGGCGGCGGCGGGGCCTGTTGGAGTGCTGTTCCATCCTTTCGGATTAGCTCGGGGTGTGGCTGGAGCCGTGGCGGCAATTGCGACGCTCCCGCTGGTCGTCGCTTCGGCCGCGCTTGCCGCCGGCCAGCCGGCGACCCCCTATCCAGCGGCGCCGCAATACGCCGCACCGCAGGGCTACTACCCGCCGCCAGCGTATAGCTACGCGCCGGCCCCGGTCTATTACGCGCCGCCGCCAGCGTATTACCCCGCGCCCGCGGCCTACTACGGGGCGCCCGCGTACTACGCTCGCTCGGGACCTGGATTCTACGAGCCGCGCCGCGGTTACAATGTGCCACGCGCGCCCTTCTATTCTTCCTACGGTGCCCATGCCGCCTCCCGCCCGGGCAGTTACGCCTATCGCCGGTGATGAGAATCACCGATCCCCGGCCCCGACATCACGACGAGGTGGAAGACCATCGCGCAGCGACGCCTTGCGTTTGCGCGACCGCATTCTAGGCGCCGCGACGGAGCTGTTTCTCACGGAAGGCTACGGATCAACGACCATCGAAGCGGTGGTTGCGCGCGCCGGCATCTCGAAGCGCACGTTCTACCATCGCTTCGACGACAAGGCTGCGTTGTTCGCGGCGGTCATCCACCGAGTCATTGAACAGGCCCGCCCGCCTCCCGGCGTACCCCTGCTTGAAGGCCCAACGTTGCATGACGTCCTGCGCCGCCTCGCCGGGCTCATCCTGCGCGCGGCCCTCTCGCCTCAAGCGATCGCGTTGCACCGTCTCGTGACGGCCGAGGCAGCCCGCTTTCCGGACTTGGTTCGAGCCGTTAACGCTGCAGGCGGGGCGCAGGAGGGGATGACCTTGATCGCCGACCTGCTCTCCCGCGAGCTACCAGATCCGCGCTTCACCGCCGAAGCGCGCGTCTTTGCAGCAGAGCAGTTTCTGCATATGGTCGTGGCTCGGCCGCAGCGCCGCGCCATGGGCCTCGGCGCTCCCATGACGCAGGCCGAACTCGATGCGTGGGCTGACAACGTCACCACGCTCTTTCTGAACGGCTGTCAAGGCTGGTCTGCCGCGGTGTCGCCACACAGCGGCCAGACCGGCCCAAAACCGCCCTAACTTACACGAGCGAAGATCAGGCCCGGCGCTCGTCTTGGCAAGGGCGCCCTGCGTTCGCGCCCTCAAGCCGATGCTGCAAATCGCGCCGCTTCCAACCGGAAGGCGTGCACGACCTGCCGGGAATGCCCACTCCCGCCCCGCCCGAAGTGGGTTTCTGCCTGCGCCCCCAAACCCAATTGACACCGCGTTCGCAGTCCTGGACGCAGGCCGAACGAGCCCGCAGTCCGCGAGCTCGGCATTGTTCGGAATGCGACTCGGCTCGGCAACAAGCACCGCTCCGCCGCCGCCTTCACCTGGGCCACAGCCACCCGAAGGTACCGGCGGTCAGCAAGGCATAAATCAGCCCATCGATGGACGATTTGATCGTCAGTCGCCATGAGCGGCCGTACCAGATCGACAGCTGCCAGAGCGCCAGGGCGTAGCCGATGAAGGCCGTCGCGCCCGCAATCTGGAAGACGCGCAGGTAGTCAGCGCCCGATGCTAGCGAGCGGCCTGCAATATATGCTGAGAACAGGCTGACGATCACCGAGTAGATGAACCACTGCAGCAGGTTGCGGGGCATTGATACAGGACCGTTCGGAAGGACGGTCAGGACGAGCACGGGGCCCTTGTTCATCTTCTCGAGGAATTCCGGGGAGCGCAGGTCCTGCGGACCGGACGGGCGTGGCACGATGTAGTCGCCCGGCGGGATTGCCAGCGGGCGCAGCGAGTCCATGATCCGATCTTCGCCGGGCAGCTTCGGATGGTCATTGTTGTGCCATCCAAGAAACATGTGAATCACAGAGCTCGCGACGAACACAATTACGGCCGACACGAGGATCGGAAACCAGAGCGAATTGATAGCAACCACGGTAAGCCCCCTGATATGGACCTCTGGGCGAGTCCTCTGATAAAAAAAGTATACGCCGCTGTCCCCCGGGCTGGCAGGTCGAAGGTCTCAGTCCGGCCGCGTCGGACGCTTGCGGTCGGCGCCGGCCGCGATCGTTGTCTGCAAGTCATCCAGGGTGCACACGGAGTGTTGCGCATCGGGGCGAGCAAGGCCGAACGGCAGCCGTTGGACCACTCGGGGAACGCTATGCTTAGGCGCGGTTACCATGCGGCGGCTGTGCTTTCGATCTCACTCGCAACGGCTTTGCACGCTCAATCGGAGCCCACCCCATCCGGCATCGTTTTTGACCAGGCGCAAGAGACACGAACGGATCAATGGAACCAGCCAAGCAATCCGTGTGCGAGGATCCGGCAATTATGTGAAAGCGCCGGCTTTGTGCAGGGCGCGGCGCAGTCAGGCAATGGATTGCAGCGGGATTGCATCCAGCCGATCATGCAGGCGACACCCCAGCCCAAAGGCGCACAGAGACCCTTGCCAACGGTCGATCCGCGGATGGTGGAGGCGTGCAGATCTGCTGAGCCAGATTTCGGCCAATCGGCGCAGACTCGCAAGAGTTCGCAGGCCGGTACCGGTCCGTCGAGCGTACGCGGCGCCTCAGATCGAGGAAGCGCTGACCAGAACACGATGAACCGACCGACGCTCACGTACGTGCCCGGTTCAACCCGCAAAATCAGTCAATTGATCGGAGAGCTGGATAAGCAAACGCACCAGCCGACACTGAGCCGCACCGAGTCACGCTACCAGCTCCAAGGCACTGATCTTGGCTACTCGTTCGAGCACCGGGGGAAAATCTACTTTCTGTTCGGCGACACGGTGGGCGCTCGCGGCGGCGCACTCGACTCAATTGGAATGGTTGACGCCGCCCACGACACGACTGATCCCAAGCGCGGCGTGCGGCTCGACTTCCTGACGCAAAGCCCCGGCCTGTACCTGACCATCCAGCCGCCGGGCATCAGCATGGGCGCGTTCGAGGTTCCGACGGCGGGAATCAGCCTCAACGGCCAGATGTATGTGGTCGTGGACACGAATCATTCGGACGACTGGCAGACTGATCGTTCGGTGCTGACCCGCGTCGCCCCCGTGTTGACGACTGACGGATTCCAGCCGCTGCGCACGATTTCGCAGCGCCCGGAAGGAAAATTCCTCAAGATGTCGATGCACACGCAGCCTGGTCCGATTCCCGGGCTGCCCGCCGGTGGACCGTTCGTGCTGATCTGGGGCACCGGCTACTACCGGCACAGCGACGCCTACCTATCAATCGTACCGGCCTCGCAGTTTGAAAGCGGACAGGGCGTTCGCTATTTCGCCGGACTGGACGCGACCGGCAACCCGCGCTGGGAGCCACTCGAGGCAGCGGCAACACCGCTGGTCACGAATGGAACCCTGGGCGATATATCCGTGAGCTGGTGCCCGGAGCTGAAGCTGTGGCTGATGACTTTCGACAGCCGGCCGCCGGCGCAGGCAGGCATCCTATTTTCCTATTCAACGACGCCCTGGGGTCCGTGGAGTACCGCACAGGTGCTGTTCAACGCGCGCCGTGATGGCGCGCTAGGAACGTTCATCCATGATCCGGGGATCAGGCCGGATGACGGGCTCGCAGGACCGGTGATTGGCAAGGGTCAGAGACATCCAGAGGCAGTCCACGGCGGAGCCTATGCGCCGTATCAGGTGGAGCGCTGGACGGCGCCGCACCTTCGCCCGGGAGGCGACGGGGAGCTCGATCTCTATTACGTTCTCTCGACCTGGAATCCGTATGTTGTGGTTCTGATGACGTCTCGTCTGAATGTCACCGCGCCCGCGGACCCAGCCACACCGCCTCCGGACGGCGGTCCTCATTGACAGCCGGGGCAAAGAGCTGCCTAGCGACTGGGAGCCAGAGTGTACGAAGGCGTATTGGCAACGGCGTTGGACCGGCGGGCATCGGGCCTGGAAGCCCAATGACCGGGCGTGCCAGTTATATGCCGGCCTATGCCCGCGACACACGCATGAGGCTGCAGCCGCCGGATCAAATCACTGCCCCGATCATTGCTCGCGTAAGCTGGTGCGCTCTTTAGCAGCTCGGCCGAGCTTGGACGCCGACCATCGTACGGGCACTCCTGTCGGTGCCGTAGCGATCCTCGGCCTGTTCGTCACGTGTTCCGCGCACGCGGGGGATCTGGCCGCGTTCGTAGGCGGCCTGCAATCGGGCCTGAGCGACGACCCGACATACGCGTGGGAAGCCGAATATCGGCAGCCATTGACCGAGCATTTTGTGGCGAGCGTTGCGTGGCTCAATGAGGGCCACCCGTTCAATCACCACCGCGACGGGCAGGCGTTGCAGCTGTGGTGGAGCAGCCAGCACGATGGCTCGGGACTGGTGCTGGACGCCGGCTTTGGCCCTTACTGGTCGTACGATTCGACCCGGCCGCCTGGCAGTGCGGGCGCGCGAGACGTGCATGCGCTCGGTGAGGTGGCGACAGTCGCCGCCGACTGGAACTTCCACAGCGGATGGTTTGGCTCCCTGCGGGTGAATCGTGTGGACGTACACGGGAGCTTCGGAACAACTGCGCTGGAAGCGGGCGGCGGATACCGATTTGGCCAAGGATTGGCGCTGCCGCACCTAGGCTCCGACGCGTCGCTGGACGGTGACCCGCCGCTCTTCGAAATTGATGCCCTCGCCGGCAAGACAGTCGCCAACAGCATCCCGGCCGAAGCTGCCTTCTCCGAAGGCGTCGGTGTCCGGGCGAAGCTCAGCAACCATTTCGCTGTGTCGATGACCTATATCCTCGGTACCAATCCGCCGCTCGCTTGGCGCACCGGAACGGCCGCCCAGTTATGGTTGGAGCAGCAGCTGGCGCGTCGCTTCTCAGTGGGCATCGGCGTCGGCGCCTTCGTCGTGACTGACAGGTCGCCGCTCGCTAACACGAACATGCCAGCGCGCCTGTCGGGCCTGGTCGCGATTGAAGGGGCGTATTCAATCTCGTCCCGGTGGCTCGCGCGCATGATGTGGGACCGGATAACCACTGCCGACGACCAGGACTGCGACATCGTGCTAGTCGGCTTCGGATACACGTTCTAGCGGGCCCTGCGGATTTCGGGTCAGTGCCCGCTCCCTCGCCGGACCGGCCCTACAGGAATGGCAGCGCGCGCTCGAGCAGCTCCGCGAGTCCCGGTTCATTCGCGTCGCGCGGCTTGCCTGGGTGGATGATCGACAGCTGGCAGGTCTCGGCTGCCTCGACGAGCTGCCGGTAGGTGCCGGCGCCGAGGTCCTTGATATACGCCTGCTTGTTATCGTTGTACGCGAACATCCGGTCGTTGATCTGCGTGCACTCATTGCAGCTTGAGCAGCGAATCGTTTCGATCCAGGCCTCGTCCTTCGATCTTTCCGCCGCCGCCGGTGCCGCTGCCGCATTATCTGCGCGCAGTGGCTCAGCTGGCGCGATGCTGGCGTCGCCTGCAGCTGCGCCGGCCGGTGCGGGCGGGGCGGCCGTCGCCCTGATAGCCGCGATTTCTTCGCGCTTGCCGGCTTCCCAAGACAGCTTTTCGCGCGCGAGCAGACGCTCCGCGTGCGAGCTGTGGACCCCGCCGAGCTCCTGCAGCCTGTGCCAGGATTCCCGGCAGCGGCGAGCCGCCTGGATCACCTTGTCGTCCGCGATGACCCGCTGCAGAACGTCCTCGGCGTCAATCGCGGGCAAATACGGGATGCGGTCACTGTCCGCGGCCGGCGGGCGCGCGAGCCACTCCGCAACCGGGACCATGTTTTCGCTCCAGGCCGCGTGCGGCACACGCGCAAAATGCCGTGCATAGCGCATGTCGCAGGCCACGAAATCCGCGAGCGTGAACGCCACCGGCTCGATCACCCGTTGCAGGTTCGCGTCGGCGAACTGCAGTTGCGCCACGGGCCAGTCGACTTCCGGCTGCGGATTGGCCTCGAGCGAGAAGCGGTCGGCCAGATCGGGGCCAGCCGCTGGATCGTAGGTGAACGCCGGGAAGGCACGCGATTGCATCGCGGCCGCCGATACGAGGTAGCACGGCAGGTGCGCTGCACGGGCTGCTGCTCCGGAGAACACGCTGAACAACGCGGCACCGGGGTAGGACATGCCACGTTCGATCGAGCCCCGCAGCTGGAACAGGCTGGAGCTGGTCGCTTGCAGCACGAAGCAGTCGTTCAGGCCGATGGCGGTGCTCGCGAGCTGCATGCTTCGCACGCCGAAGGCAAAGTGCCTGTCGCCGAGGCCCGAATCCTCGAAGATGTCGTCGATCTGCACCAGCGCCTTGACCGGAATGCCCGACGACAGCAGTTCCATCAGCGTGAGCTGGACGGCGCCGCCGCCGCGCCCGGCCGCCAGATGCACCAGGTATCCCGGGAACAACTCGAGGTCCCGCGGGCCGAGGGCGCGTTCATCGAATGCATCGAAGAACGCATCGTGCGTCGACTCCTCGTAGCGACCGTCGGCCTCGAGCGCCGCGAGCGACATCGCCTTGATGAGCTCGACCATCGCCGGCAGGCGTTGCCGGAACGCATGAATCGCCTCGGTGGCATCACCGAAGGCGAAGCCCCACCGGTCCGCGCTCGCCTGCGATGCCGCGACATCGCCTCCCCCGCCGAAGAACCGCTGCGACCGCAGCGCCGACAGCGCCCACTCGATGCGCCTGCGCCGCGTATCCGGCAGGCGCGTGGTTCCGGTGGAATGACGCAGCAGCCGCGACATCGCCTCGAAGTCAAACAGCTCGTGATGCCGGGATCCAAGTGAGGCCTTGAGGCTCTCCGGGCGGCAGCCCGCATCGGACCGCAGGAAGTCGGCGCGCAGGATATCCGTGAGTTTCACGATGAGCGCGTCGATTTCCGCCCGGCGGCTGCGGCACTTGCGATCATGCGCCGCGCGCCACGCGTGGGTCAGGAGCCGGGCCGGCAACTGCTCGTCGCAGTCTGCGAGCTCGCCATCGACCTGGAGTTCGCTTCTGACGTGCTGCAGGTACTCGGCGAGGGTGAATTCCGGCTGGCTCGCCAGTTGCGCGACCGCCTGGTCCCACAAAGCTGACAGTAAGCCGCGTGCGCCGGACGCCAGCAGGCGCCGGATCTCGCGCTCGATCCGAAGGACGTGCTTGCGCAGCCCCTCCCCCTCGATGCCAGGTCGCGCAATCGCGCGGAGCAGTGTGTCGATGACCTCTGACAGGGAGCGAACGCAGCTGCCCGGTGTGCCCTCTACCAGGACGACGGGGAAGTCGTAACGTAGCTTCGTCAGGTCCCGGTAGCGGCCGAGCAGCGCGGGCCGCAGTCCGAGCCCATCGATCGCATCGAGCCCGGTCACCGGTCGTTTGCCGGTGAGGTGGAAGACCGATTGCTGCTGGAGAGCCGGGTTCATGTGTCGGTGGCTATCGGCGGCAGGGGCCGTGCGGTCGGTGTATGGCGCGCTCGCTGACATTCAGGTGGTCGCCGGCACAGCTGACCCCTGGGGCCAGACCGTGAACTTGTCGAACTCGGCCTCGAGGCCGGCACGGATCGTCTGTGGTGTCCGCACCAGTCCCGCGCGGCGCACGTCCTCGTAGCAGGGCACTGCAGGATTCCGGTACAGAATGCCGACCGGAATCGGATCCTCGCCCGAGGCGATCTCCCGGGCGCGATCGATGTCAGACGGGTCGTGCTGGAGCTGGTGCGTGTAGATCCTCGAGATTTCCGCACTCGGCCGGATGCCGTCGTCGTGCGCGAGCAGCAGTGTCTTCTGCGGGTCGTGCAGCCAGGGCTCGAACATGTTGGGCAGGAACTCGGGGCAGCGCTGGATGATGCGGACGAACGAGAACCCCTTGTGATGAAACGCCGCCGACACGATCGCGTAGAGCACTTCAGGTATCCAGTCGACAGCCTGCGCGACGAACGAGACATTTTGCACGCCGAGCGTCACCGTCAGCGGATTGAGCGCGCCGAGCTGCGAGCCACGCGGCGTGGTGTTGCTGCGCGTGCCGATCGGCGAGGTCGGCGACACCTGCTTCTTCGTCAGGCCATAGATGTGATTGTCGTGCAGCAGCATGGTGAAATTCATGTTGTAGCGAATGGCGTGGATCCAGTGTGCCGCGCCGATGCTGCAGCAATCTCCGTCGCCAGTGTTCACGAACACGTGCAGGTCCGGACGCGCCATCTTGATGCCCTCGGCGACGGGCAGCGCCCGGCCGTGGATGCCGTGAAAACCGTAGGTCTTCATGTAATGCGGCAGGCGGCTCGAGCAGCCGATGCCGGATACGAACACCGTGCGTTCTGGCGCGAGGTTTTCATCGCGGCACAGGCGCTGGACGGCGGCGAGGATTGCGTTGTCGCCGCAGCCGTTGCACCAGCGCGGCACCCCGCCCTGGTAGTCCTCAAGCTGGTGGTGCTCATCGTACATCCGCACCAGACAGTGATTGGCAGCGCTCGTCATCTGCTTGCTCCCGGCTCTTCCGCGAGTTTGGCGCGGACTGCCTCGATGATCGTGCCCGGCTTCAGCGGCCGGCCGCGCACCTCGCTCCAGCAGTCGATGTCGACGAGGTAGCGGGCACGCAGCATGAACGCCAGCGCCGAGTAGCGCCGGTTGTCCGCGTCGATGATCTCGTCCTGCGGGCGGTCGGACCAGTTGCTCTCGACCGTCATCACCTTGCGGAAGCGCCGCAGGATCTCGCGGATGCCGGACGCTGTCGGCTGGAGGAATGTCAGATGCAGCGAGGATACGAGCAGACCTTCGGCGCGCAGCCGCTCGACGGCTTCCTCGATCGCACCCTTGGTGCTGCCCCAACCGATGATCAGAAGGTCGCCTTGCTCGCCGCCGAATACGGTTGGCGTGGCGAGCGTCTTCTGCAGAGTCGCAAGCTTGAGGCTGCGATGCCGCAGGCCGTCCTCGTTGTTGGTCGGGTCGTACGCGACCTTGCTGCCACGGTCGTGTGCGAGCCCGGTCAGTGTGTGCATGCCGCCCGGCCGGCCCGGTACGAATCGCTGGCTCAGGCCGGTGATCGCGTCCCAGTCGTAGGGTTTTCCACCGGGCGGCACGGCGCTCTGATCGAGCGGCGGCGCGAGCCAGTCGTCGCTGAACACCGGTCGGGGGATGGGCTGCTGTGCGGTCGCGAGGCTCGCGTCCGACAGCACGACCACCACCATGTTGAAGGTCTCGGCGATCTTGCGCGCGGTGATGATTGCGTAGAAACAGTCCTCGATGCTGCTCACGGCCATGACGACCTTCGGCGCGTCGCCGTGGCTCCCAAAACACGCGGTCAACAGGTCGCCCTGCTCGGCCTTGGTAGGCTGGCCGGTGCTCGGACCGCCGCGCTGCACGTTGATGATGACCATCGGGATCTCGGCCATCACCGCCAGCCCGATCCCTTCCTGTTTGAGCGAGTAGCCCGGCCCGGACGTGACCGTGACCGCACATCTGCCCGAGTACGAGGCGCCGAGCGCAAACGCGCAGGCTGCAATCTCGTCCTCCGCCTGGTGCACCAGGCCGCCGACCCGCTCGAATACGTCGCTCAGGTAGTGCGATACCGAGGTGGCGGGCGTAATCGGATACATCGCGCAGATGTCCATGCCCGAAGCCAGCACGCCGAGCGCGAGCGCTGTATTGCCTGTGACCACGACCTGCGGTTCCGTCGCGCGGGTCGCCGGGATGCGGTACTTCAGGTCGAGGTTCTCCTCCGCCCACGCCCAGCCGGCCTCGAGCAGTGCCTGGTTGGTGGCGATGACCGCCGCGTCTTTCTTGCGCAACGCGAAGGCGACCTGTCCGCGACCGAGCTCCAGGTCAAGGCTGTAGATGCTGCACAGCATACCCAGCACCCACATGTTCTTGCCCCTGCGCGCATCCGCGATGATCTGCCGGCACTCGCGTTCCATCGGGACTTCGTAGACGCGGTAGCCGTCGGCTTTGAGCTGGTCGACCGTCGCGGCATACATCGCGGCGATCTTCGGGTCACGGTGCTCGCGCCACATTCCCTCGAGCAGGATGCTGCAGCCTGGCTTGAGCTCGCCGTCGCGAACGCGGCCCAGCAGCACCTGCTCGTTGAACGCGACAACCAGGTCAGCCTCATCGCCGCCGTTGCTGACGCGGCCCGAGCCGATGCGGATGCGGTTACCGCTCGCGCCGGCGACGCTGCGCGCGGGCGGCTGGATCTCTGCCGGTATGATCTCAACGTTCCAGACGCCGTTGCCCATGTTGGCTGCTATTGCGCCAAGCGACTGGCCGCAGCGTTGCGCGCCTTCGCCCGAGTCACTGAGCACTTCGACGATGTGCTGCGGGAGCGTGATCACCTGCTTCGGCACGGCCGCGGGTCGGCGCGCGGATTCAAGGACCGACGTCTTCGGTGCAAGGGTCGCATTCATGGTGTGATTGCCGAAGGTGATCAGGTGCCGGCGCTGGCCGGTGACTCGGGTGCGCTGGCGCCAGTAGCGCGCGGCAGCCGCAAGAGTGCGAAATCGTGCTCGTCGAGGTCGATTCCGAACAACCTCGGCCGGGCCCCGCCGGCGTCGTCGCGGTAGACGACGTCCGTGTCGCGCAGGCCAAGGTACGCCTTCATGCTCCGCGCGGCGCGGCGTCCGGCGCCCATCGCCTCGATCACGGTCGCGGCGCCGGTGACTATGTCGCCGCCCGCGAAAACACCGGCGATGGAGGTCGCGAGATCGTCGTCGGTGGCGATGTAGCCGCGGCGGTCGAGCTTGAGCTGCGTGGTCTGGCCGATGATCGGGTTGGCGTTCGTGCCGATGGCGAACACCACCATATCGGTCTCGAACTCGAAGTCGCTGCCCGGCACCTGCACTGGGCGCGGGCGCCCCGACTGGTCCGGCTCGCCGAGCTCCATTCGCACACATCTGAGCCCGCGCACGCCACGCTTGCCGTCGTCCAGGATCTCTACCGGGCTCGTAAGCCAGTGGAATTCGATGCCCTCCTCGGCGGCATGGTGGATCTCCTCGGCACGCGCCGGCGCCTCGGCTCCCGACCGGCGATAGATGCAGTGCACCTTGTCCGCGCCGAGGCGCAGGCACACCCGCATCGCGTCCATGGCTGTGTTGCCGGCGCCAATCACTGCTACCTGCCTGCCCGGCTGTAGCGGCGTGTCGTAGCTAGGGAACTCACGTGCGTGCATGAGGTTGCAGCGCGTCAGCAGCTCGTTTGCCGACAGCACGCCATTGAGCGACTCACCCGGAATGCCCATGAAGCTCGGGTACCCCGCGCCGGTGCCAATGAACACCGCGTGAAAACCCATTTCACTGATCATCTGCTCGATCGTGAACAGCCGGCCGACGAGTGTGTTGCACTCGAACTTGATGCCGAGGCGCACGAGCTTGTCAATCTCGCCATCGACGACCGAGTTCGGCAGCCGGAAGTCTGGGATGCCGTACTTCAGCACGCCGCCGGCCTGGTGAAAGGCCTCGAACACCGTCACGTCGCAGCCGGCTTTGGCCATGTCGGCCGCGCAAGCCATTCCCGCAGGACCGGAGCCGACGATGCCCACCTTGAAGCCACTGGGCTCCATGTACGGAATGTTTGCCCAGCCTTCGGTGATTGCGAGATCCCCGATGAAGCGCTCGAGGCGGCCGATGGCCACAGGCTCCAGCGATTCGCCGACCGTGCACACGCCCTCGCATTGCGTCTCCTGCGGGCACACGCGGCCGCAAACGGCGGGCAACAGGTTGGTGTCCGTGATGACGTCGTAGGCACCGCGGAAGTTTTTCGCGCTGATCCGCTGTATGAAACCAGGGATGTCGATGCTGACAGGGCAGCCATTCACACACGGCTGCTCCGGGCAGAGCAGGCAGCGGTCAGCCTCGCGCAGCGCATCCTCGAGACGGTAGCCGCAGTTGACCTCCTCGAAATTCCTCGCGCGTACCTTTGGGTCGCGTTCGCGCGGTGGTGTGCGCTGCTGCGGGATTGTCCGGATCGTTTTCTTCTTGGAGGCCATGCGGTTATCGCTCACTGCGTCGGCGGGTCGGCCGATGCATCGTTTACCGGGTCGCGCATGCGGCAACTGTCCTGGAAGCGCACCGATGCCGCGCGTTCGCTCTCGTTGTAGCGCTTGAGCCGGAACATCAGGTCCTCGAAGTCGACCAGGTGGCCGTCGAAGTCCGGGCCGTCCACGCACGCGAACATCACGCGCTCACCGACCTTGACGCGGCAGCCGCCGCACATGCCTGTGCCGTCGACCATCACGGGATTCAGGCTCACCACGGTCTTGATGCCGAAGGGCCGCGTAGCCTCCGCACAGCCCTGCATCATGATGGGCGGGCCAATGGCTACACACTCATCGATGTCCGAGTGGGTCGCCACAGCCTGCCTGATGCCCTCTGTGACAAGTCCCTTGATCCCGGCGGATCCGTCATCAGTGCAGACGATCAGTTCGTCGCAGCAAGCGCGGAATCGCTGTTCCCAAAACATCAGTTCGCGGCTGCGAAATCCGACGATGCCAATCACGTAGGCGCCGCTCTCCTTGTAGGCGCGGGCCTGCGGATAGATCGGTGCCACGCCCAAGCCGCCGCCCACGCACATGACCTTTTTCGCGTGGCCGATGTGGCTCGGAATGCCCATCGGGCCGACCATGGCGTGCAGGCACGTCCCAGGCTGGCAGTTCTGCTGCATTGCGCGCGTGGTCTTACCAACAGCCTGAATGACGAGCGTGATCGTGCCCGTGTGCCGGTCGAAATCGGCGATCGTCAGGGGTATACGCTCGCCGTGCTCGCGCTCCATCACGATGACGAACTGACCCGCTTTGGCTGCCTTTGCCATCAGCGGGTGAAAAATCTCTAGCAGAAACGTGACGTTAGAGAAATCCTCGCGCGCCACGATCTCGAACCTCGATGGACGGCCAGCATCTGCCATCGGTCCACTCCACCCACTGTCCCGCCGCCAAGCGGGCGGCATCTAGCGTTGACCCTGACGTGTGATCCGCCGGCGGACAATCAGGGGTATTGCGGACCCGTGTGAGGGCGGATCGCGCCACCGGACTGAGCCGGCCGTTCGGCCGTGCCCGTCGACCGCGTGGGACGGCGCCGCTCGTGCAAACGTTGATCCACGTCTCGGCCCTCGACGTCGCAAGGCCGGGCCAGCCTGGTGCCGGTTCTCCGGCCACAGCCGGCAGATTTGCGTCATATGCCTTAAGCGCGTCGCGCCGGTCGGGCGCGCGCGATCGCGATGCCCTGGTGCCCCCAGGGCAGCCGCGCGGCGGCGCGTGCCCAGTTGGGCATCCGTATAATCCGCTACGACGTGCGCATCCAAGGCGAACATCGGCTGGCTGCAGCCAGGCAGAGCGTCTGGCTGGCCCTCAATGATACGGACGTGCTACGGGCTTGTATCCCGGGGTGCCAATCGCTCCACCGAATCTCCGACACTGTCATCGAAGCGGTGGTCGCGGCACAACTTGGTCCGGTGAAGGCACCCTTCGCGACGCGGATCGAGCTCAAGGACCTGGACGCACCGCGGGCCTACACGCTTGTCGGCGAAGGCAAGAGCGCAGCTGGGTTCGGCCGCGGCGAAACCCGGGTCACGCTCGAGGAAATCGACGGCACGACTACACTGCGCTACGTCGCCGAGCTCAAGCTCGGCGGCAAGCTGGCGCAGGTCGGCGCCCGGCTTCTCGATGGTGCAACGCGGAAACTGGCGGACGAGTTCTTTTCGCAATTCGCGGCCTACTTCCCGGCAGCACCGCCCATGGAGGCTGCCCCCGAGGCGCGCCCAGCGTCACGCGCATTGATCTGGTGGATTCTCCTCGCGTTCGCGGCCGCTGCCGCCGCCGCATGGCTGGCATTCCGATTCCGATGATGTCTGGCCGACGCACGTCCACGCTATAGTTGCTCGCGGCCGACGATTCGGCGCAACTGGAGGGGGCCATGACGACAGCGGTTGAATTCCAGCTGAACGGCCGGGCCGTTCACGTCGACGTCCAGCCCGAGACCCTGCTCGTCGAAGCGCTGCGCACGAACCTCGGACTGACGGGCACGCACGTCGGGTGCGACACGAGCCAGTGCGGTGCCTGCGTCGTGCACGTCGATGGCCGCTCGGTCAAGAGCTGCACGATGCTCGCCGTCCAGGCCGCCGGCACAACGGTCACGACGATTGAGGGTCTCGGGTCCGCGACCGCGCTGCACCCGATGCAGGCAGCGTTCCGCGAGTACCACGCGTTGCAATGCGGATTCTGCACACCGGGCATGATCATGAGTGCGGTCGAGCTTTTGCAGCGCAACCCCAATCCGACCGAGGGGGAGGTCCGCGCTGGACTTGACGGCAACATTTGCCGATGCACCGGGTACCACAACATCGTCGCGGCGGTCCTCGGCTGTGCCAAGTCGATGCGGGGACGCGCGGCGACGGAGAAGGCCCATGGCTGACGCTGCAAGCCGACTGATCGGCAAGGCCGTCAGGCGCACCGAGGACCTCAGGTTCATCACCGGCCGCGGGCAGTTCACGGACGACCTCGCCCGGCGCCACATGCTCCATGCGGCCATTGTCCGGGCGAACGTCGCCCATGCCCGAATCAAGTCCGTCGACACGCAGGCCGCGCGGTCGGCGCCGGGCGTGGTCGCCGTCTACGCCGGGGCCGACCTTGCCGCCGACAAGATCGGCGGCTTGCCATGCGGCTGGGCGGTCAAGAACCAGGACGGCAGCCCCCAGTCCGAGCCGCCCCACGCGGCGCTCCAGGCGGAGCGGGTCCGGTACGTCGGCGATCAAGTTGCGGTTGTTGTTGCCGAAACGGTCGAGCAGGCGCGCGCGGCGGCCGAACTCGTCGACGTCAATTACGAGGAACTCCCCGCGGTCATTGACGGGCGCGCGGCGCTCGACAAGGGCGCGACCGCAATACACGAGCAGACGCCTGGAAACTTGTGCTTCGACTGGGGCCTCGGCGACGCGGCGGCCGTCGACAAGGCGTTCCGGGGCGCCGCGCACGTCGTCAAGCTCGACCTGCGCAACAACCGCCTCATCGCCAACGCCATGGAGCCGCGCTGTTGCATCGGCGATTACGATGCGTCAACCGGCGAGAACACGCTGATCACTGCGAGCCAGAATCCCCATGTGATCCGGCTGCTGCTGGGAGCGTTCGTCTTCGGGCTCCCCGAGCACAAGCTCCGCGTCATCGCTCCCGACGTCGGCGGCGGCTTCGGATCGAAGATCTACCCCTATCCGGAGGACGTGATCGTGCTGTGGGCCGCCCGCAAGCTCGGCCGTCCCGTCAAGTGGACCGCCTCGCGCAGTGAGGCTTTCCTGTCGGACGCGCAAGGACGCGATCACCATACGCATGTCGAGCTTGCGCTCGACAAGGATGCGAACTTCCTCGCGCTCAAGGTGCAGACCGTTGCGAACCTTGGCGCGTACCTGTCTACGTTTGCGCCGGCAGTACCGACCTATCTGTACGGCACGTTGCTTGCCGGAACCTACAAGACGCCGGCAATTTTCTGCAACGTCAAGGGCGTGTTCACCAACACCGCCCCGGTCGATGCCTACCGCGGAGCCGGCCGGCCGGAAGCGACCTTCGTCGTCGAGCGCATCGTCGATCAGGCCGCCCGTCAGCTGAAAATGGACCCGGCGGAGTTGCGCCGCCGCAATTTCATCCCGGTGGGCGCCTTCCCGTATCAGACGCCGGTGCTGCTGAACTACGACACGGGCAACTATCACGCGACGCTCGACAAGGGCCTGAAACTCGCCGACTACGCGGGCTTCCCGGGCCGCCGCGCCGAAGCGAATAAGCGTGGCAAGCTGCGAGGCATAGGCCTCAGTACCTACATCGAGGCCTGCGGAATCGCCCCGTCCAATGTCGCCGGTGCGTTGGGAGCGCGCGCGGGCCTGTTTGAGGCAGCGACCATCCGCGTGAATCCGACCGGGTCGGTGACCGTGCTGACGGGTTCCCACAGCCACGGCCAAGGGCACGAAACGACGTTCGCGCAGGTTGTGGCCGACCTTCTCGGCATTCCGATGGAAAATGTCGAGATCGTCCACGGAGACACGGGCAAGATTCCGTTCGGAATGGGCACCTACGGCTCGCGATCGCTTGCGGTGGGTGGCACGGCGATCGTGAACGCGACCCAGAAGGTCATCGACAAGGGACGGCGCATCGCGGCACACCTCCTCGAGGCCTCGGTTGAGGACATTGAGTTCGCGGCGGGCCGCTATGTGGTGCGCGGCACGGACCGCGCAAAGGCGTTTGGGGAGATCGCGTTCGCGGCCTATGTGCCGCACAACTATCCGCTCGACACGGTCGAGCCGGGCCTCGAAGAGACGGCGTTTTATGATCCGAAGAACTTCACATTTCCGTCCGGCTGCCACGTGTGCGAGGTCGAGGTGGACCCGGATACAGGGGTTGTCGAGATCGTCCGCTTCAGTGCGGCCGACGATTTCGGAAACGTCGTCAACCCAATGATCGTCGAGGGGCAGGTGCACGGCGGGCTCGTGCAAGGTATCGGCCAGGCGCTGCTGGAGAACTGCGTGTACGACGAAACGGGGCAGCTTCTCACCGGCTCCTATACCGATTACGCGATGCCGCGTGCCGACGACGTTCCAAGCTTCCAGGTGGTGACGGAGTGCACGCCGTGCACGCACAACGTGCTCGGGGTCAAGGGCTGCGGCGAGGCGGGCGCCATCGGGGCACCGCCAGCGGTGATCAACGCCGTGCTGGATGCCCTCACGCCGCTCGGTGTGACCGACATCCCGATGCCGGCGACGCCGCACACGGTGTGGAGCGCGATTGCGGCGGCCCGTACCCGTCGCACGGCCTGATACGAGGAACGACCATGCAGACGTTCAATTACGCGAAGGCGACATCCCTGGCCGATGCGGTCACGCGACTAAAGGCGAGCCCTGACGGCCGTGCCCTCGCCGGCGGCATGACGCTGCTGCCGACCATGAAGCTGCGCCTCGCCCAGCCGGCCGACGTCGTCGATCTCTCCGGGCTTGTCGAGCTGCGCGGCATAAAGCGGCATGGCGATCGGCTCACGATCGGGGCGATGACCCGGCACGCGGAAGTTGCCGCTTCGGCGGACGTGCGCAGCGCAATTCCGGCGCTCGTGACTCTGGCAGGAAGCATCGGTGACTCACAGGTGCGCAACCGCGGCACGCTCGGCGGCTCGATCGCGGGCAATGATCCGGCCGCGGACTATCCGGCGGCGGTGCTCGGACTCGATGCTGTCGTGCACACCGATCGGCGCGCTATACCGGCGGGCAGCTTCTTCACCGGGATGTTCTCGACTGCGCTCGCGACTGGCGAGCTCATCAAGGCCATCGAGTTCAGGATCCCGAAGCGCGCCGGTTACGCCAAAGTCCCGAGCCCGGCGTCGCGCTATGCGCTGGTCGGCGTGCTGGTCGCGGATTTTGGCAGCGAGGTGCACCTCGCCGTGACGGGCGCAGGTCCGTCCGTATTCCGGATCCCGGCGTTCGAGTCGGCGCTCAAGAAACACTTCGCTCCCGAATCGCTCGATGGCCTCGCCGTGCCCGAAACGGACCTTAATCACGACATTCACGCGAGTGCCGCCTACCGCGCCCACCTCGTCGGCGTGATGGCACGCCGCGCGGTCGCTGCCGCCGGACGCTGAGCCTTCCTTGACGTCGCTGCCACAGTCGGTCGACGCGACGCTTGAGCGACTGAGGGCGGGCCGATATGTGGCGACGCGCGAGCTCGCCGTTTCGGTGTTTCTGGCACTCCGGCTGCAGCGTCCTCTGCTGCTCGAGGGCCAGTCGGGTGTCGGCAAGACGGAGGTCGCGAGGACCCTTGCTGAGGTGCTCGGCCGCGACCTGATCCGTTTGCAATGCTATGAGGGACTGGATGCGGCCGGCGCTCTCTATGAGTGGAACTATCTGCGCCAGTTGCTCGAGATCCGCATTGCGGAAGTGGCGGGCGAACGCTCCCGGGAAGCGCTCTCGGCATCGGTGTTCGATCCGCGTTTCCTGATACACCGGCCTCTGCTGCAGGCGCTGCAACCGCACGCCGCCGGCGCGCCGGTCCTGTTGATCGACGAGATTGACCGGGCGGACGAGCCGTTCGAGGCGTTCCTGCTCGAGATTCTCTCGGACTTCCAGGTCACGATCCCCGAACTCGGCACGATCCGCGCGGTGGAGCCGCCGATCGTGATCCTGACGTCGAATCGGACGCGCGAGCTGCACGATGCGCTGAAGCGCCGTTGCCTGTACCACTGGATTGGCTACCCGGACGCAGCGACCGAGCTCGACATCCTGCAAGCCCGTCTTCCGGGCATCGAGCTGCGACTCGCGAACCAGGTCATCGCGTTCGTGCAACGTCTCCGCGCTGAGGAACTCTACAAGGCACCTGGCGTCGCGGAGTCGATCGACTGGATGCGCGCCCTGACGGCGCTTGGCGTCGGCGAACTCACCGCGACGTCGGCCGACCTGACGCTTGGCGCGTTGCTCAAGCACCAGGAGGATCTCGAGCGCGGGCGCGCCTCCTGCACCGAACGGATCCTCGCCGAGATCGCCGAGCCGAGGCCTGCGCACGCCGCCGGTGGCTGAGGCCATGACGCGATCGTCCGAATCGGTGACCGGCCGCATTGTGACCTTGGCCGGCGTTCTGAGGCGCGCTGGCGTGGCGGTCGGGACCGGCGAGACGCTGCTCGCGACGAGCGCGGTCGAGGCCGTGGGCGTCGAACGTGTTCAGGATCTCGCCGAGGCGCTGGCCACGGCGCTACTTCGCCGCAACGAAGACCGCGCTCTGTTCGACGCCGCGTTCGATGCGATATTCATCGCCCCGCCGTCGGATATCGACGGCGCCCTCGCGGTTCCGGCCCCGCCGGCGCTTAAGGCGACGCAACGGCGGCTCGCCGCCGCGCTCGCGCGCGAGCCTGCCTCACGGCCGACCGAGTTCACCAAACCAGTTCTACAGGCAATCGCGGCCTCCGAAGCAGAGACGCTGCGACATCGGGACTTCGAGCAGATGTCGGTGAGCGAGGCGCGCGCAGCGCAGGACCTGCTGCGCCGCGCGGTACGCTGGTGGCATCACCCGGTCCGGCGCTGGCGGCCGAGCGTGCGGCCACGCGTGTTTGATGCGCGGCGCACTATCCGGGAGTTCGCGCGCTCGCCGGACGCGGCGGGGCTCGCGTGGCGCGAGCGCCGCGAGTCGCCGCTGCGCCTCGTGCTAGTCTGCGACGTCTCGGGATCCATGAGCGCGTACGCGCGCGCATTTCTGCAGCTCGCCCACGCGCTTGCCCGCCGGGACCGTTCCGTCGAGCTGTTTGCGTTTGCGACGCGCCTGACGCGCCTCACGCGGCTGTTGCGAACCGTGGACGTCGACGAGTGCCTCGCGCGCATCGGTACGACCGTTCGGGACTGGGACAGCGGCACGCGGATCGGCGCCGCGCTCACCCGGCTCAATCGGGAGTTCGGCTCGCGCGTGCTTGGCTCGCGAACCATTGTATTGCTGCTGACGGACGGGCTGGAGCGCGGCAATCCCGCGGAGCTGCGCCTGGCTGCCGAGCGGCTAACCCGGTCGTGCCGGGCCGTGCTGTGGCTGAACCCACTGCTGCGTTACGCCCAGTATGAGCCGCTGGCCCGCGGCGCCGCGGTGCTCGCGCAGACGGTGACACCCGCGCGACCCGCGCATGATCCGGCAAGCCTCGTCGCGCTCGTCCGGGATCTGGCAGACCTTGAGGCCGGCCGCCGGTGACGGAATTGGCGCGCACATACAGGCGTTGCGGTCGACTCCAGGGAATTGCGGCAACCATCGGCAATCCGCTTCTTGCTATAAACACGCTTGATAGCGGTTTCGACCAGCCGTCACGGCCACCGCCTGAGGTCCGAGCCATGTCACGCACTGTCACGCCCGCCGCCGTCTTGCCGCGCATGCCTGCGCGCCGGTACTCGATACACCCGAGACCGCGCGGGCACGCCGCCGTCACCGGCGCGCCTGATCAGCGGCGCTTGCGACGGGCGCCCCTCGCCGCGGCGACGCCGGCCAGGCCCGCCGCATGAGGCTCCATGGCAAGGTCACACTGGTGACCGGCGGTAATTCGGGCATTGGTCGGGCGATCGCTCTGCACGCCGCAGCGGAGGGTGCCCGGGTAGTCATTACCGGCCGCGATCCGGCAAAAGGCGCGCGTGTGCTCGCGGAGCTTCATGCGGCCGGAGCCGAGGCGGGCTTCATCGCCGCCGATCTCGGCGACGAGCAGCAGGCGGCGGAGCTGGTCGCGGCCGTCGCGACACGCTTCGGCCGCATCGACGTCGTCGTGAACAATGCGGGAGCCGGCGCGCGGCGTTCGAACGTCCGTGCTGAGGACGGGCCGGGCGAGCGTTTGCGCAAGCTGATGCGTGCCAATCTCGACGCCGCCTACCACGTGGCAGCCCATGCTCTGCCAGTGCTGCGCGCAAGCGGCGGCGGATCGATTGTCAACATCTCCTCGACCGCGGCCCTGCATGGCACGTGGGGCATCTACGGCATCGCCAAGGCGGCGGTGGAAGCGCTGACGCGCTCGTTGGCCGTTCAGGGGGCGCCGTATCGCATCCGCGCCAACGGTGTCTCACCCGGCTGGATCGCTACCGAGGTAACTGGCGGACACAACGAGGTGGATCGCACCGCGTCGCTGTTCGGCCGCATGGGCACTCCGGACGAGATCGCGCGCGTGGTCGTGTTTCTCGCCTCGCCGGAGGCGAGCTTCGTGACCGGGCAGACCCTGATCGTGGACGGCGGACTGACCATCACTGACTATCCCTCGCAGCCATGGCTGGAGGCCGTCGGTGCCTGGAAGCTGTTTCCGCACATGCCGCCGGACTGAATGATGCGAAAAGATCCTGTGGCCAGTCGCAGCACGACAAAAGCATGGCCCCGGCAGTGAATCAATCGGCCATCGCGACACAGTGAGCGCGGCACGAATACGATGAGCGATCTCGCAAACTTGAGAAGTTCCGACGACCCGGGTGCGGGCGAATGGCAGCTGCGCGTGGATCTGGCCGCCGCGTTCCGCCTTGCTGCGGAAATGGGCTGGCATGAGTCAGTCGGCAACCACTTCAGTCTCGCCATGTCAGCTGACGGCACGAAGTTCTTGTTGAATCCGCGCTGGAAGCACTACTCGCTGATCAAAGCGAGCGACTTGCTGCTGCTCGACAGCGAGGATGCCGAGACGATGCAGCGCCCCGATGCACCGGACCCCTCCGCCTGGTGCATCCACGGCCGGGTTCACGCGACGGTGCCAACGGCCCGCTGCGTGCTCCACGTTCATCCACCGTACGCCACCGCACTCGCAGCCCTAGCCGATCCGGAACTCAAACCGATCGACCAGTGCACCGCGCGGTTCTTCAACCGGATTGCAATAGACCGCGATTTCGGCGGCATTGCCGATGACCGCGCCGAGGGTGACCGGCTGGTGCGCGTGCTTGGCACTCGGCGCCACATGCTGATGGGCAATCACGGCGTACTGGTGACCGGCAAGACTGTCGCCGAGGCCTTCGAAGATCTTTATTTCCTCGAGCGCGCCTCCCGGACACTCTTGCTGGCATATTCAACCGGGCAAAAGCTGAACATCATGTCGGACACGCTCGCCGAAGTGACGGCCCGTGGCTGGGATGATTATCAGGGAATGGCGTTCGCGCATTTCGCCGATCTGAAGCGGCTACTCGACACAACGGATCCGTCGTACGCGAGCTGAGCGGGGATCGAACGTCGTTCTTGCTTTGTCGGAGTCGGACCCCCCGATCCCTCGATCGCTACAGCGGGTGCCCCGCGCCTCCCGCGCCGCACCGGAGCCGCACCGCAGCCGCGGGCGATCGGCCGGCGAAAAAGGGCGCGCAGGCTGCAGGCCTCGGACGACGGCCAGGAACATTGCGGCAGCTGAGCGAGGGCGCGTGTTGATGCTCATCGCATGCGGCGGACCACTGCGCCGCTGAGACGCCGAAACAGCCATCTCGGCGTGGCGCGCGTGGCAAGGATGGCCGCCTGGTTCAGGACGCCAGGAATCCGAATCACCTCACCATTGAGGCACGCGTTGTAACCATCATCAGCCACGGCCTCGGCGCTGCCGACCACGAAATCCGGCAGCCTGGCGAGCTCCCTATGCGTCTTCTTGACCGCGCTCACCATGTTCGTCGCAGTGATGCCGGGGCACAGTGCGGTCACCGTGACGCCCGTGCCGTCGAGCTCTTCGGACAGTGATTCGGTCAGCGACAGCACGTAGGCCTTGGTTGCGGCATAGGTCGCGAGCGATGGCACCGGCTGAAAGGCGGCGATCGACGCGACGTTGAGCACGCGCCCTTCGCGGCGCGCGACCATCGGCGGCAGAAAATACGCCAGCATCGCCGTCAGGCCCGCGACGTTCAGGTCGATGAGTTGTCCGTGCCGCTTGGCGGGCATGTCGATGAAGCGGCCAAACTCGAGCACGCCCGCGTTGTTGACCAGTACGTCGATCGGCCGTCGAGCCCGCCTCATCGCGGCAGCGAGCTTGCGGGCGGCATCGGGTTGCGAGAGGTCGGCCGGCGACACCCAGGTCTTGATGCCATGCGCCGTCGAGAGCGCCTGAGCCAGCGCCCGGAGCTTGCCGACCCCACGCGCGACCAGTACAAGGTTGTAACCCCCCATAGCAAAGCGCTGAGCCAGCGCCTCGCCAATGCCCGATGACGCGCCAGTGATGAGCGCAGTCCGGTCGTTGCCTGTACGTCTGCGGGCCATCGCGCGCTCCTTGGGATCGGGGACGGAACCGCCCGACTTTGAGCCTGCGGCATGATGGGAATGGTGCCGTCACGCGTGGCCGCATGACAATCAGGAGTTGTCTGTAATGGCGGAGGATCCGTTCAGAGGGAGCAGCTACCGGCAGCAGTGTGTTTGCCTGCGCGGCCGACCTGCGTGAGGCGACGATTGTGGCGCTGCAGCGCATCCTGGACGCGGCATCGGGCGCCGATCCGTCGCGCCCCGCAGGTCGGCGCCGGGAATTCGCGCCGGACGGTGTGATCGAGCGTTACGACCGCGCCGCCCGACGCGCAGATGGCGGGGCCGCCGCCCGCAGTTGATTTCCGGCGCTCAGCGCCGCAGCGGCACCCAGTGGCCCTCGCGCAGCCGCCAGCCACCGTTTACCCGTACCCATTCATGCGGTGCCCAGCGATAACCGGGACGCGGTGCGGCCCAGTGCCCGGCCACCCAGACGTGACGTCCACCGACCCAGTTCCAGTAGCCGCCGAGCCAGACGTAACCCGCCACTGGTGCAACGCCGATGGTCTCCACCACGGGCGCAGGCGGCTCGGCCACCACGACGCCGCCCACGTAAGCGCCCCGGGCGGGCTCAACGACACATCCGCCCAGCGACAGGGCAAGTACCAAACCGAGGCCCGCGGCGACAACGGGCTTAAACCAGCGATAGTGATTCACATGGCCTCCCAAATACCCGACACCTGTAGTGTAACGCACGAACCCGCGAACCGATGACAGCGCGCAGCGCCGCCCATTCGACATGGGTTAACTGGCGAAGATCGCCGCTGCTCGGAACTGGGGCGCCGCGCAGGGTGCAGGCAACAGCCCCGCCCATGGTGGCGCAGGATCTTGACCTGCGCCCCATGCGGTTTCGCTCGGCGACAATGGCTGGGCGCCCTCCATTCGCCGGGGCCGGCGCGAAATCTGGGCGTCTGCTAAGCAGCCACCGGTCGCCACGGACGCAACTGCGTTCCGAATCTGCTATACGGAAGCCGTGCGCTTGCCACCTGCCTGGGAGTTGCAATATGACGCTGTGTCCTATCGCGCTGGTCGCCGGCTGCCAGAAGTGCCCTGCATTCAGCGTATGTCCCGTCAAGGGTCTTATCGGCGACTACAAGAAGCCGGACGCCGGCAAGAAGCAGCCGCGCCAGGGCAAGAAGTAGCGCTCAGCAGCGCTATCGGTTTCCGGTACTGCATGCGCCGGACAGCGCGGCGAGCGGGGGTTTGCGCGGCAGGCCGGCGGGCCTGAATGCGCGTGATTGTGACTTCGGGACTCGATACGGATCCACTCCTGCCATAGGAGCCGCCCATCATGACTCTCGACTATCTGTGGATTGCAGCCATCATCTTCGTGCTGCTGATGCTGCCGTTGGCCGTCCGCATCCTCAGGGAGTACGACCGGGGTGTCGTATTCACGCTCGGGCGCTTTTCCGGCGTGCGCGGGCCGGGATTGATACTCCTCGTGCCATGGGTGCAGCAGCTGGTGCGCGTGAGCCTGCGAACCGTCGTGCTTGAAGTGCCGAGCCAGGACGTGATCACCCGGGACAACGTCTCGGTGAAGGTCAGCGCGGTCGTGTACTTCCGCGTCGTCGATGGCGGTCGAGCCATTATTCAGGTCGAGGACTTCTTTACGGCTACCAGCCAGCTTGCGCAGACCACGCTGCGGGCGGTACTCGGAAAGCACGATCTGGACCACCTGTTGGCGGAACGCGAGCGGCTCAACGTCGAAATCCAGCAGGCGCTCGACAGCCAGACCGACTCGTGGGGCATTAAGGTGTCGAACGTCGAGATCAAGAACGTTGATATCAGCGAAACGATGATCCGTGCGATCGCCCGTCAGGCGGAAGCGGAGCGCGAGCGACGCGCGAAGGTCATCCATGCCGAGGGCGAGCTGCAGGCATCGCAGAAGCTGCTGGAGGCCGCAATCGTCCTCGCGCGCGAACCGAAGGCGATCCAGCTACGCTACCTGGAAACACTGACAGTGATTGGCGCCGACAAGAACACTACAATCGTGTTCCCGCTGCCGATGGACCTGCTTACGCCATTCATAGAGAAGTTCAGCGGCCAGTCAAAGAGCTGAGCGTTCCGGCCGGCACATGCACCGAATGGATACGGCCGGCACGTCGTCTATCGGTACGATGCGTTGAGCATCAGGTAGAACGCCCGCCCCGGTTCCGGCTCGAAGTAACGTCCGTTGCTCTCGTTGACGATGACGGAGTCGACGTAGCGGCGATTGGCGAGATTGTCCACGCGGGCAAATTCGCTCAAATTCCACCTGGCGTCTCGCTGTTCGAAGCCCAGATGCATATTCTCGATCCAGTATCCGCCGGCTGCCCCGGTATTGGTGTCGTTGGCAAAGATCCGGGCACGTCCGACGACTTCCAGGGTCGCCGCCAGTCCCCATTTCATGGGGCGCCACGCGAGCGCCGCGTCGACTGAATTTTCGGGCACGGCGGGTAGCCGGTTGCCAGCCGGGACCTGGATTTGCCGGCACGGCAGCACAGGGCAGGTGGTGTAGGGCTCGGTGACCACGGCCCGCAGCCACGTGTAGGCGAGACGCGCACTGAATACATCACTCAGGATCCCGTTGAGACCTAGCTCCGCGCCGCGCCTCTCGGTCGCTCCGATGTTCTGGTAGACGGCCCGACCGTCGCTGTTCTGCTGGACCGCCAGCTCGTCACGGGTACTGATATAGAAGGCGGCCACATCGAGCACCAGGCGCGGGCCCATGGCTTTTACGCCCACCTCATAATTGTTGGTGCGGGCGGGAAGCAGGCCGAGGTTCAAACCTGGCGGATTGCCACTGACTGAACGGTAGGCGAGATCATTCAGCGTCGGAGTCTCAAATCCCCGTCCGTAGGCGAGGTAGGTCGATACGTCGGGGGACACGCGATAGGTCAGGCCGGCGACCGGGTTGGCGGCCGCGTAGCGCACTCCGGTCTGCGCAGGCCCTCCGGCAACTGGCAGGTGGTCATCAGACGCTACCTGCACCAAGCTGTTGCGCACGCCGGCCAGCACGCGCCAGCGCGCGCTTGGGTCCCACTGCGCCTCCAGGTACTCGTCGAGGTCGAACACCCGGTTGGTCTCGTCCCGGCGCAGCGCGCCTTCCACGCCCAGCATGGTACCGGCATAGTTCAAGTACCCTTTGCGGTCTTCGTCCAAGTCGTCGTAGCTGACACCGGCCGTCAGCCGCAGTGCGGTCCCGGCCACCGACCCGTCATGTGTCACATGCAGGTCGGTGCCGCCGAATGCGCGCCCCAGATCGATGACCCCGCCGGGATTTGCCGGCGGGGTCTCGGTGGACTCGGGGATCGCCTGATACTGCATCGTCGCCCGATGACCTCCGTAAACTATTGCCGACAGGTCGAAACCCCCGCCGAGGACGCGATCATATTCGGCGCCGACCTGCTCCTGATTCAGGGACTTTCGCGTGTTGTACAGCACGGCGTTCGTGCCGGCTTGCGCCGGGTCGACCAGCTGGGCCTCGGTCAGCCCGAGCGGGTCCTGCACGCTCGGTGTCTGCACCGCGTTGGCGAGTAATGTCAGCTTTGCGCCGTCGTCGAGGTCGATGCGGACCTTGGCGTTGAGATTGTTGCGCTGCGCGGCGCTGTGATCACGATACCCGTCGGTATCAAAGTGGGCGACATCGACAAGATAGTTCACGCGTGACAGAGTTCCCGCACCGGTCAGCGCATAGCGTCGCGTCCCGAAGCTGCCAGCGGACGCAGCTGCGTCGATCTCCGACCCGGCTGGGCCATCCCGCGTGAATATCGAAATGACGCCTCCAGATGAGTTGCCGTACAGCGCGGAGAATGGCCCGCGTAACACTTCGATGTGATCCGCCGAGCCCAGATCGAACTGCGAGAACTGCCCCTGGCCGTCGGGCATCGTCCCGGGAATCCCGTCGGCATACAGCCGCACACCGCGCACACCGAAGCTTGAGCGCGCGCCGAAGCCGCGGACGGATATCTGCAGGTCCTGCGCGTAGTTCTGCCGGTCCTGAACCGAGGCACCCGGCACATCGTTGAGCGATTCTGACAGGTTCACCTGCAGCTGCCCCTCGCGAATCCGGCGCTGTTCGACCCGATCAATTGACACCGGTATGTCCTGACTCGACTGCGGAACTCGGGTCGCAGTCACGACCACTGCCGATTGATCCGCGGCCGAGATATGCGCATCGCTCGGCGCCTCGGCGGCGACGCCGGTGCCGCAGAGTAAGGCCACGCCTGCGGCCGGGCCCGCCACGAACGTGTGTGTGTTTCGCGCGCGCTGGCTTCGGGGCTGACCAGCACGGCGCGCGCAAACGATACCCGTCGATCCTGCGAGCATGTTTGGCGTCATGGTTTCCCCGCTTGCAGTGTGCCGGGTGTGGGTGGGTGGAGCAACGGCGATCCGGTACTTCCGCGAGGAACGCGGCGTGACCTTGGCGGCAAGCGCGGGTACCATTGATCCGGACGAGCGGCGGATCGTAACCAGTACTCGTTGCCGGTTTCGTTTCGCACGCCGAAGGCAAGCGCAGTGCCTGGGCCGCGGCTGCCGCTGCCCGCCGGGCCACACTCAAGCGTGGATCGGGACGGGACCTCCGCGTTGCTGAGCCTGCAGGAGCGCCTCCGGGCGCAGGGAGACGCGATGACCCATCGATCGGCGACGCGTCGCGAGTTTCTGGGCGGTGCTGGCAGCGCGCTCAGTGTTGCGTTGGCCGCGGCGCACTGGCCGGCGATCGCGGCGGCACATGCGCATGCCGTCGCGGCAGTTGCCGCCGTCGCCGCGGGCGAAGCGACGGCGCTCGGCTTCCTCGCCGCGGAGGAAGCCCGCGATGTCGAGGCGATTGCCGCGCAGATTGTTCCGACGGACGACGCGCCAGGTGCGCGCGAGGCCGGCGCGCTCTACTTCATCGATCGCTCGCTGCATACCTGGCTCGCTCCGACCGGCGAGGCGTTCCGGACCGGCCTGCACGATTTCCAGCTGAGGTTCGCGACGGCGCAACCCGGGATGGCGTTCGCGGCGGCCGATACCGCGACGCAGCTTGCGTTCCTCGCTGCCGTCGAGAAGACTGAGTTCTTCCAGACCGTGCGCGCGCTCACGCTCATCGGCCTGTTTGCCCTGCCGCAGTACGGCGGAAACCGCGACGGCATCGGCTGGCGCCTGATCGGCTTTGACGACCAGCACGCGTTCGCCCCGCCATTCGGGTACTACGATCGTGATTACCCGGGATTCAAGCTGCCGGGAGCCGGCGCTTGACGCGGACCTACCGGGATTCCGAGGCGGTCGATTTCGTCATCGTCGGCTCCGGAGCCGCAGGCGGCGTGATGGCGCGCGAGCTGTCGCGTGCGGGATTCGGTGTCGTCGTGATGGAACAGGGTCCCCGCTACCGGCCGCAGGATTTCGAGCACGACGAGCTCAAGTACTGGCTCGCCAATGGGATCACGAACAACCCCGTCGTGAGCCCGCAGACGTTCCGCAAGACACCGGCGGACACTGCAAAGAAGTCGGACCCCGGCGGCATCAACGCACTGTGGTACGCCCGCATGGTCGGCGGCAGCAGTGTGCACTTCACCGCGAACTTCTGGCGGCTGCACCCTGTCGACTTTCAGGAGCGCAGCCTGCTCGGCGCGATCCCCGGCGCCGCGCTCGAGGACTGGCCGATTACCTACGACGAACTCGAACCCTACTACACGAAGGTGGACTGGGAGATCGGCGTTTCGGGCCTCGCTGGCGCACACCCAAACGAGCCGCGGCGATCGAAACCCTATCCGATGCCGCCAATGCCGGTGAAATCCTCCGGCGTGCTGCTCGAGCGCGGAGCGCGCAAGCTCGGCCTGCATCCCTTCCCGGCGCCGCTCGCGATCGCGTCCGTGCCGTACCGGGGACGCGCCGCATGCGTTCACTGCGGATTCTGCATGGGCTTCGGCTGCGAGGTGCGGGCCAAATCGTCGACGCTCTATACGATGATTCCGGAGGCCGAGGCGACAGGCCGCTGCGAGGTGCGCACCGAAAGCTACGTATTTCGCATCGCGACAAACATGCGCGGTCGCGTCACGGGAGTGCACTACTTTGACGGGGACAAGCGCGAGCACTTTCAGGCGGCCAAGGCCGTGGTGCTGTGCGCGAACGGTGCCGAGTCGCCGCGCCTGCTGCTCATGTCGGCGAGCGCGCAGTTTCCGCAGGGTCTTGCCAATTCCAGCGGCCTCGTCGGCAAGTACCTCATGTTCAACCAGGGCGCGGACACCTTCGGCGTATTCGAACACGAGCTCAACGAGTACAAGAGCGTGCAGGCGACGCGGCTCGTGCATGATTTCTACGACACCGATCCGAAGCGTGGCTTCTACGGTGGCGGCGGCATCGATGCGCGGATTGGCCCAAACCCCATCATGTGGTCGCTGGGCGGCCCGCCGGGAATGAGCTGGGGCAAAGCGTACAAGGACCATCTGCGCACGTTCCCGCGCACGATGCTGGCGGCGGGCCACACGACCACCCTCCCGGTCGAGGCGAACAGCGTCTCGCTCGATCCCGAGGTGAAGGATGCGTGGGGCATGCCCGTGATCCGGTGCACCTATAAGGAACATCCGGACGACATGAAATTCTCCGCCTGGCTGCAGGATCGGGCGGTCGAGATCCTCGACGCCGCCGGAGCACAGAAGATCTGGCGTCAGCCGGTCGCGGAATTCGAAATCTCGGTGCATCTGCTCGGCACGTGCCGCATGGGCAACGATCCCGCGCGGTCCGTGGTGGATCGCTTCCATCGGACCCACGATATTGCCAACCTCTTCGTGTGCGATGGCAGCAGTCTGGTCACGAGCGGTCGTGGCCAGCCGACCATGACAATCCAGGCGCTCGCGTTCAGGGCGGCCGAGCACATTGCGCGGTTTGCGCGCCGCGGGGACGTGTGAGAGACCGGCGGTCCCGGTTCTCGTTGAGCAGGCGGATCCGCTAGCCACCAGGGATCGCGGGCGACAGTGGCCGGGATTCGGTCGCCGGGGGAAGCGTCGATGCCGTATCTGAAAGTGAATGGTGCCAGCCTTTACTACGAGGAGCACGGCGCCGGCCCTGCGACCATGGTGTTCGCGCACGGCCTGCTGTGGAGCGGTCGCATGTTCGACGACCAGGTGAGTGCGTTCAAGGATCGCTACCGGTGCATCACGTTCGATTTCCGCGGCCAGGGCCAGAGCGAGGTCACGGCTGGCGGGTACGACATGGATACGCTGGCCGCCGATGCGGCCGCACTGATCGAAGGTCTCGGCGCCGCGCCCTGTCACTTCCTCGGGCTCTCGATGGGTGGCTTTATCGGCATGCGTCTGGCGATTGGGTATCCGGCGCTGATCCGCTCGCTCGTCTTGCTGGAGACGTCTGCGGACGCGGAGCCGGAGGAGAATGTCGGGCGCTATCGGCGCTTGAGCCACATCGGAAGGTGGCTCGGGTTCTCGCTCGTCGCGAACCCCGTGATGAAGATCATGTTCGGCGCAAAGTTCCTAGGGGATCCGGCTCGTGCCGCAACGCGAGCCGCCTGGCGGCGGCGCCTGATCGCCAATGACCGTGTGGGCATCTCTCGGGCTGTGGCGGGCGTCGTGATGCGTAAGGGCGTTCACGACCAGATCGCCCGGATCACGCGGCCAACGCTCATCATCGTCGGCGACCAGGACGTGGCGACCGTACCAGCAAAGGCAGAGCGCATCCACGCTCGGATTCCGGGATCACGGCTGTCGGTCATCGCCGGGGCGGGACATAGCGCGACGATCGAGGAACCTGCGGCAGTGAATGCCGCGATTGCGGCGTTTCTGTCCGGACTGGAGTGAACTTCGCGTCGACCGAGGCTGCGGTCCCGTTGGCCCCTGCCCCTGCGGTCCCTAGCAGGCTGTTGAAAAAAGCGGAGATGAACAGGTCATGGCGCTGCTGCGTATCGATTGTTCTGGAGCGTGAGCGGTCGCGAGTCCGTTGCGGTCGTCTTGTCGATCGATGGATGTGGGT
>Ga0181521_10000171_pt1 | contig 76001 bp, 75 predicted proteins | sample PEATcosm2014_Bin_32_FD_119764 | JGI IMG/M metagenome (GOLD analysis project Ga0181521, IMG submission 119764) | Peatland microbial communities from MTU Mesocosm Facility, Houghton, MI, USA - PEATcosm2014_Bin02_60_metaG | ecosystem: Environmental > Terrestrial > Soil > Wetlands > Peat | place... | reverse complement strand
TTTCTACCGCATCAACGTCATGCGGATTGAATCGCCGCCGCTCCAGGACCATCCCGAAGACATCCCCCGGATTGCCCGGCATTTCCTGCGCCAGTATGGGCAAGTGTTTCAAAAGCCGATGGAGGATATCGAGCACGATGCGCTGGCCCTGCTCCAGAGTTACTCCTGGCCCGGCAATGTGCGCGAGCTGGAAAACGTGATGCAGAGAGCCATCATCCTCGCTCCGGGAAAGACGGTTCGCGCAGAAGATTTAAATTTGAACATTGAGGAGGGCGATGTTGACCTCGGCGACATCGGCGACGTTGTCGATATCGGCGATTACCATCCCGCGGGTTCCTTTGAACGGCAGCTTCGCGACTATAAGGTCAAACTGGCCGTTGCAGCCGTTCGAGAGAACAACGGGAATAAAACGCTGGCTGCCCGAAAACTGCGCATCTCCCGCGCTTATCTGCATCGCTTGATCAGGCTTGATGAGCCCGACACGGTCTTTGAACAGGATATTGGCGACGTAGCGAATGGTTGAGCGCAGCTTGCCGCTTGAACAGGTTCTTCCTCGATTGGCGCAGAGCAAACCACGGCTCTCGAACGGCTTTTCCCTTGCTCCAGCGTGAGAACCCGGTCTTCCACAAAGGGCCTTCATACTAAGTGTGCGTGTTGTATTCCGGCGGCCCGGCAATCGCCAAACCGCTATTCTGTTGTCCGTGGATATACCAGCAGCACCAGTTCGTTTCATGGGTCTGGCTGTCGACAGGCGCGATCAAATCCCTATAGATTACCTTTCCGTAAAGAAATATTTTTTCTTCCCAGGTTTCGATGCGCCTGAATCTTTCCTCGGAGTCGCAAAGCCCTCTCGCATCATCGCGGCAGAAAGGCTCAATAGCCGTGGATTCTCCCGGTAGCAGAATGATGGGAGAAAACGGGGCGTCCCGTTTCTCATCCGTATACTCGGGGATGCTGGGAAGGTGCATATCGTCGATGGCAATCCTGGTCCGTTTCGCGGTTTCGATGATCTTGGCCGGAGTGCGGCCCCGGTTCGAGGCCATGACGGTAAAACTGTTCTCCGCGCTCGGGGATGGCTCCACCGAAATCAGGATCCAGGACCTTTCTGCATGGATGATTGCCTGAGCTGTTATGAGCGCGGCATGAGAACTGGCGGCGGCGGCCTCGGCAGCGGTTTCCGCGTAGCCCGTTTGGCGGTCAATCTTTTTCAGCAGAGAGACGGCCATCATAATGCCGACGTAGCCCAAAATGACCAGCACCAGATTGGCAGCCCATGTGATTTGCTCGCGCACGCTCCAGGTCAATGGCGCGGGAGAGGGATTGGCAACGGAGATGTGCGGCGGCTGGATATCCCGAATGCCTCCTTCGCCATCAGTCTTCGGCGCGGGGCTGGCGGTCTCTTGCGGGGCGGGAAGGGAAGTCGCGGAAATGGGCGGAGTGGGCGGATTTGCGCCAGCGTGATTGCTGGTCTGAGCGGCAACTGCCGCTGACGCCTGCGACAGGGCCAGCAGCATCGCAAAGATCGCCAAACCCTTCAGCCTCATGGGGATAATGTATCACACGCCCCTCAAGAGAATGGCCGCTTGCAGCCGGATGAGGCCCTGCTATGGCTCCACGTCCACGCCTCGCCAGAAGGCCACGTAGCCCTTAATCTTGCGCGCCACCGGCTTTGGGTCGGGATAGTACCAGGCAGCGTCCGGGTTATCTTCCCCGTCGATCAGCAGCGTCATGTAGCGAGCCTGTCCCTTCACCGGGTCCAGGGAGGTGGTCGTGCTGGGACGAAAATACTCGCGCTTCAGGCTGGATTCGGGAAAATAGACGTTCCCCTCCACCGTCTCCGTCTTCTCGCTTTCGGCAATCACCTTGCCGTTCCAGATTGCTCGTGCCATGGGTTATTCCGAAAAATCCGCTATTACACTCTATCGGTCCAAAAGCGGGTCCGATGAGAGGGCCGCATATGACATTAGCAGAGATTCGCCGTCAGGTCGAGTCTCATTCAGGGCTTGGGGGGATAAGAATACCGGCCATGCGCCTCCTGCCGGGCGGGCAAGCTGTTGCGCCGGGCTTCCACGTTCTTCAGCACCGCCTCGTAGCGCAAGGCCGCGGCAGAAAACCGGTTCACTAGTTCGGCCGTCTTGGTCAGAAACCCCGGATTCTTCTCCCGGATGCCGTCCAGGATGGGCGCAAACTTGGCCAGCATAAAAAACCCTTCGGCGTTGCAATCCACAAACAGCTCCGCCGATACCGCCCCGTGCAGCACCATGGCCGCTGCCATCTCCCAGTAGGTGAACACCTGCCGCAGCCAGGCGTTGTGCGGGTCGCCGGGGTTCTCCGCCACGGCAAAAAACTCCTCCGCCGTCGCCGGCCAGAACTCGCCGGTCACCCACGCGCGCGCCTGACGCATCACCGCCTCGGTACGCAATTCATACAGCCTGAGAATGATTTCGGCATCCGCCGGGGTTGCAAGCATCCGTTCCATAAATGAGTTTCTCCGCTGCCAATACTACAGGAACCGGCCAGAGATTGCTGCGCGACCGCTTTCCGGCTAAACCGGCACTACTCTCTACACCCTCTGCAACGCCTTCTTGCCGCCCTTCTTTGCCGCGGGCTTTGCTGCTGCTTTCTCCACCACCGGCCCATGCGTCTCAGCCGTCGGCAGCGGTGGCGCGTCGCCAATCCGCTTCGAGTAGCTGCACGCCACGGCGCTCTCGGCTGGCGCGGCTCCCTTGCCCGCCCGCTTCTTCGGCGCGACCTCTTCCTCGGCCGCCTTCTTCCTGTTCGGGCATTCCAGGTAAATCCCCGACCGCAGCGTCTTCTCCACCAGATACGGGCTGCCGCACTCCGGGCACTTCTCCGCCACCGGCTTGTAATTCGAGGTAAAGTCGCATTTCGGATAGTTCGTGCAGCCCCAGAAGATGTTGCCCCTCCTCGCCTTCCGCTCGGCCAGGTCGCCTGTGCCGCACTTGGGGCACTTCAAGCCTTCAATCAGGTTCTGCTTCACATACTTGCACTTGGGATACCCGGAGCAGGAGACAAACTCCCCATAACTTCCCTGGCGCAGCACCAGCGGCTTGCCGCATTGCGGGCAGTCCTCGCCCGTGGGCTTGGGCACGGCTTGCTTCTGTTGCAGCTTGCTGCTCAGCTTGCGGAAGGTTTTGCAGGGCGGATCCTCGTTGAACCCCGGACACGACATGAACATCCCGAACGGCCCGCGCCTGAGCACCATCACCCGCCCGCAGTTATCGCAGTATTCCTCCTGCTCGCCCGCCTCCTGCGCCTCCGGCGTGTTCATCTCCGGCTTGCCCGCCGTGTTTTCCTTGGTAAAGGTGCAGCTCGACTTGTCTTTCTTGTCGTAGGCCGAACAAGCATAGAAACTGCCGAACTTGCCCCACTTCAACAGCAACGGCGACCCGCACAGATCGCACTTCTCGTCCGTCTTGTGCTCCATGCGCTTGATGTCTTCCATGTTCGCGCCGGCGTCCTTCAACTCCTCCACAAAGTAACCGTAGAAGCCGTTCAGTAGGTCAGTCCACTTCTCGTTGCCCTCTTCGATCTCGTCCAGCTCTTCTTCCAGTTTGGCCGTGTAGGCCACGTCGAAGATATACGGAAAATTTTTCACCAGCAGGTCGCAGACCACCATTCCGATCTCGGTGGGATAGAAGCGGTTGCTAATCTTGGACACGTACTCGCGGTCCTGAATGGTGTTGATGATCGATGCATACGTTGAAGGCCGCCCGATGCCCCGCTCTTCCAATTCTTTTACCAGCGAAGCTTCGTTGTAGCGCGGAGGCGGCGAGGTGAAGTGCTGCTCGTCTTTCAGCTCATCCAGCTCCAGAAGCTTCACGTTGTCCAGGTTGGGCAGCTTGTTACCGGCCTCATCCTCGTCGTCTTTCTCGGCAATCTCATAGACCTTCAGGAATCCATCAAACCGCACTACCGAGCCGCTCAGGCGAAAATCGTAAGTCTTGCCCGTCTTCGCGCTGATCGCCGCAATCTTCGCCGTGGTCACGTCAAAGACGGCCGGCGTCATCTGCGAGGCCACAAACCGCTGCCAGATCAGCCGGTAGAGCTTCAATTGCTCTTCGGTCAGATAACGCGCAATCGATTCCGGCGTCCGCGAAGCGTCGGTGGGCCGAATGGCTTCGTGCGCATCCTGCGCGGCCTTCTTGCCTTTGTACACATTCTGCGTCTCCGGCAGATACTGCGCCCCCAACTGCTTGCCGATCCACTCCCGCGCCCCTTCAATCGCCTCCGGCGCCACGCGCGGCGAATCGGTTCTCATGTAAGTAATCAGGCCCACCGGCCCTTCGGCGCCAATCGCAACGCCCTCATAGAGCCGCTGCGCCACGCCCATCGTCCTCCGCACGTTGAAGCCCAGTTTGCTGGCCGCGTCCCGCTGCAACTGGCTGGTGATAAAAGGAGCCGGCGGCCGCCTATGCTTCTCTGTGGACTGCACCGAAACCAGCGACCACTGCGCCTTTTCGAGCGCGGCAACCACCGCCTTCATTGATCTCTCATCCGGCAGCGCGTTGGCAATGAACTGGTCTTTCCCGTCCTTATCCTGGCCGTTTGGAACGCGCGCTGGCTCTCCATCGATGCCCACAAAACGCGCCTTGAGCCTGGTTTCCTCCTGTTTCTCCGGGTGCAATTCTGCGTCCAGCGTCCAGTACTCCACCGGCCCAAACGCGCTGATCTCCCGCTCCCGCTCCACGATCAGCCGCACCGCCACCGTCTGCACGCGACCCGCAGACAAGCCACGCCGCACCTTGTCCCAAAGCAGCGGCGAAATCTGGTAGCCCACCAGACGGTCCAGGATGCGCCGCGTCTGCTGCGAGTCCACCAGGTTCTGATCCAGGTCCCGGGCGTGCTGGAAAGCCTCCTGCACCGCCTTTTTGGTGATCTCGTTGAAGGTCACGCGCCGAATCTTTTTCCGCTCCTTGGCCGAGGTTCCCAACTGAAGAGCCAAGTGGTACGCAATCGCCTCGCCCTCGCGGTCCGGGTCAGGCGCCAGATAGATCGCATCCGCCTTGGCTGCTGCCCGCTTCAACTGCGCCACTACCTTTTCCTTGCCCGGAGACACAATCAGTGTCGGCTCAAACGTCCGCTTCTCCAACTCCACGCCAAGATCGTTCTTCGGCAGGTCCATAATGTGACCCACCGACGCCAGAACCTCGAAGCCCGCGCCCAGGTATTTCTCGATAGTCTTCGCCTTGGCGGGAGACTCGACGATCACCAGTGATTTGCCCATTGCCATCCTTGATTCCAAGTACACTCTACCCTGTCCGGCTTGTTCAGTCGGTTGCACTCTGTCCGGCTCCGCTCCGTTGCCGTGCAAACAGTCCAGATTCGGCCACTACGTCCGGCCGCTTTCCCCCTCCGGGAAAAATCAACCACAAAAGTTGGAAACTACCACGGAAGACCGCCTCATTTCCACTCTTGGACAGGATTTTCTACTCCTTCCGTCCAGAAAAACCCCTCATAATCCCATCAAACTATGAGTTTCGATTGGCAACACGAAAAATATATGCTATTCTTCAGCAAGAAGTAGCAAATATTACCCCTAGACGGAGAGGAGTCACCGTCATGCCGGATGTTCAAAAAGTCAGCATCGCTTTGACCGGGGAGCAGCTCGTCGCCCTCAAAGCCGCCGTGGAGACGGGAGAATATGCCACCACCAGCGAGATCGTCCGCGAAGCAATCCGCGACTGGCAATTCAAGCGTGAGCTGCGCCAGGAAGACCTGAGACGACTGCGCCAACTCTGGGATCAAGGCAAAGCCAGCGGAGCTTCCACGCCGGCGGACTTTGACAATGCTCGGCGAGAGGCGCGGCAGAGATTGGCAATTGCCGCAGAGGATCAAGCCTTTGCCAGTTGATCTTGTCTGGACTCCGCAAGCCCGTGAGGATTTGATCGAGATTTACACTTACATCGGTCTCGACAATCCCTCCGCCGCGGAACGCATCTTCGATGCCGTCGAGGCCAAGGCTGAATTGCTCGTCGATTACCCACGGCTCGGCGTGCGGCGTCCAGACATACGCCCGCCCTCCCGCATGCTCATCGAAGGTCCATACCTCATCCTCTACGAGACGCATCCAAATAGCGATGAGGGCGGCATCGACGAAGTAGAAATCGTGAGAATCGTCGACGGCCGCCGCAACCTGAAGAATCTCTTCTGAGTTGGTAATATCCCGGGTTTCAGAATCGAGACCTGGAAATCCACGACTCCTAATCCACCGCCTAACCCGTAACACTTGTTCCTCACATCACCCTTACGTAATTCTTCCCCGGCATGCACCGCACCCGCCCCGTGATCTCCAGCTCGAAGAGCGCCGTAAACACCTCGGACGAAGTCAGTTGCGTCTCCAGCAGCTCCAGAATCTCGTCGATTTGCAAACTCTCGTCGACGCGCAGAACCTCCAGCACCATGGCCTCCTCGGGCCGCAGAACCTGCTCCGGCAAAAGAGATGCGGTGGTCGTGGATTTGGATTCAGCCGGCGCTTCGCCCTCCAGCTCCAGCCGCACCTGCGAGGGCAGATCCTCCCACACGTCCTCCCACGTGGCCACCAGCTTGGCCCCCTGCTTAATCAGCGTGTTCGGAGTCCACGAGCCCTTGCTGGTCACGTTGCCCGGCACCGCGTACAGGTCACGATTCTGTTCTGCGGCACAGCGAGCTGTGACCCGCGTGCCGGAGTTCTCTCCCGCCTCCACTACCAGCACTGCCACGCTCAGCCCGCTCAAAATCCGGTTGCGGCGAGGAAAGTTCTGCGGCGCCGGAAACGTCCCCATCGGCATCTCGCTCACAATCGCCCCGCCGGTGGCCAGAATCTCCTCGGCCAGCTTCTTGTTTTCCTTGGGATAAATTACGTCGATGCCCGTGCCCCACACGGCCACGGTGGGCATACGCGCCGCCAGCGCCCCGCGGTGCGCGCAGGAGTCTATGCCCCTCGCCATGCCGCTGATAATCAGCAGCCGCCGCACCGCCAGGTCCCGCGCCAGCATCTCCGCCACGCCCGTGCCGTACGGTGACGGATGCCGCGTGCCAACAATCGCAATCCCCGGCCTGCTCAACAAACTGACCGCGCCGCGCACCCACAGCACCGGCGGCGGATCGTAGATCTCCTTGAGCCGCTCCGGATACTCCGGGCAACTGTACGTCACCAGCGTTGCCCCTTGCGCCGCCACCCGCGCCCACTCCTCCTCGGCCGCCTGACGCGCCTTGCCGTCGAAGATGAACTGCGCCGCCTCGGCGGGAAACCGCAGCCCTTCCAAAGCCGTCAGCGGCAACGTGAAAATCTGGCTGGGCGCCTCCAACTGCTTCACCGCGTCCAGAATCCGCTTCGGACCCAGCCCCGGCGCCAGCACCAGCGCCAGCCACGCCAGCCGCTCCTCATCCAGCAGTGGCGCGGGCGGCTGAATCACGGTTTGGGGCGTCGTCGTCAAGGGAGGACCACTGTATCGGAATTGTACAAATTAATTTCCTCACAGGAAAGTTTATTTCAACTTTTCTAATGAAGAGGTACTCTATTACGATACTGGCAGTAAGGCAGTCTTTCAATTCCCATGACCAAATTGCGACTTGCATCAGCGATGTGAGGATGCTTGTGCTATTCCAATAACACTGAACGCAGCAATGAAATAAACTGCCGAGTTTGTGATGTAAAAAGCGGATTCCTGCATCCATCTGCTCGTAAACTGTTCTGCTGCATAGAATCCCGGCAACAGTGCAAACAGGAAAAATGGCTTCGGCATCATAGGCAAATCTCGATAAGGAAATAGTCGAATGGCTAGGTCAGAGAGGAGCCGTAGAGCCATAGTCAATCCAAAGCCCAAAATCAGCGAAATGGATATAAGCCGCTTCACCCTATAATACCCAACACTCATCTTATACCTATTGTGAGGTCAATGAGGAGGGCTGACTTCAATTGAAATTTCAACCACTGGTCTACTTCTTCACCTGCCGTTGTTACTCTAAGAAGCAGTGACATCCGTCCCCCCATCCCGTCTGCGCGTAGCCGCCATAGGATTTCTCAACCCCGCGCCCCTGATGTGGGACTTCGAGCACCCACCCCTGCAAGCCCCGCTCGCCTTTCGCTATCAAATTGATCGCATGTCGCCCTCTGAGTGCGCCACCCGCCTGGCCTCGGGCACGGCCGACATCGGCCTCATCCCCACCGCTGCTCTGGCCACCACCCCCGGCCTGCGCATCCTGCCCGGTTGCACCATCGCCTCCAAAGGCCGTGTGCGTTCCCTGCTGCTGGTTCGCCGCGCTGCCCAGCGCCTCCATGCCCTGCGCTCCGTGGCCGCCGACATGGCCAGCCGCACCACCCTGGTCCATGCCCGCATTCTTTTTCGCCACTGGGGCAACCCTGATGTGACCTTCCTGCCCGCCGTCGCCGATCTTGACTCCATGCTCCAGCGCGCCGACGCCGCCATCCTCATCGGCGACCCCGCCCTGCTCGCCCTTGAGGAACGCGCCAACCGCTTCGAGCGCACCGGAGAAGAGCTCGTCTACCACGACCTCGCCCAGGAGTGGCGCACCCTCACCGGCCTGCCCTTCGTCTCCGCCGTCTGGGGCATTGCATGCGGCAGCCTTTTGGACGAGAGTGTCGCAAACGACTTCAACCAATCCCGCATCCACGGCCTCCAGAACATCGACGCCCTAGTTGCCGAGTGGTCCGGCAGGATTGCCATCCCCGAGCAGACCATCCGCGCTTACCTGACCACCAACATCCACTACGTCCTCGACGAAGAATGTCTCGAAGCCATGAAGGTCTTCTTCCGCATGGCCGCCCAGGCCGGCGCCCTGCCGGAGTACAGTTTCTCCGTGCCCAAATGAGTGGCCAGCTCCGATGCAGATCAATTGTGAAATCCGGCTTTCTTTGGATATGCCGGGATTTTGACCCCAGCAATGAAATGAGGGAAAAAGAATCATTCATGGATTGCTGGAACTCTCTTGTAAAAGGAGGGCACAATGAAAGTTGGAATTTTAGGATCGGGCGATGTGGCAAAAGCGTTGGCTGGCGGCTTCCTGAAACATGGCCATCAAGTCACGGTGGGCACCAGAACGCCTGGCAAACTTGCGGAATGGGCAGCGCAGAATCCAGCAGGGTCCGTCAGCAGCTTTGCAGGCGCCGCTGCCTTCGGCGAACTGATTGTTCTCGCCGTCAAGGGCAAGGCGGCAGCGGATGTCCTTCGCCTGGCTGGCGCTGAGAACCTGAAGGGAAAAACCGTCATCGACGCGACTAATCCGATTGAAGATGCGCCGCCTGTCAACGGAGTGCTCCGGTTTTTCACCAATATCAATGAATCCCTCATGGAACAGTTGCAACGCGAGTTTGAAGGCGCGCGCTTCGTCAAGGCTTTTAGCTCGGTGGGCAATGCATCGATGGTGAACCCCAAATTCAAGGATGGCAAGCCGACCATGTTCATTTGCGGGAACAGCGAACAGGCAAAAAAATCAGTGAGCGGAATCCTCGATCAGTTTGGCTGGGAAACGGCGGATATGGGCAAAGCGGAGGCCGCGCGCGCCATTGAGCCCTTGTGCATGTTGTGGTGTATCCCCGGCTTTGTGCGCAATCAGTGGACTCATGCCTTCAAGCTGCTGACCCGGTGATTCAGCGATAAAGAATTGGCCTTGCCGTCCAAGCCCCAGCCGCCGTTAACTTGCGAACTCGCAATAAAGGCCGATCCGCAACGCGGATCGGCCCGCCAACTAATATCTCACTAAATCTCTGCTTCACTGCTTCACTCTTTCACTTTTTCACTCTTTCACTGCTTTTTAGATCTCCCACCTCAGCAGCACCGCTCCCGACGTAAATCCCGCGCCGGCTGCGGCCAGCAGCACCAGGTCGCCCTTCTTCAGCTTGCCCTCTTCCACGGCCGTTCCCATGGCCAGCGGAATACTTCCCCCCGAAGTGTTGCCGTACTTTTCAATGTTGATGATGACCCGCGACGCGTCCATGCCCAGCCGGTCAGCCGTGGCCGTGATAATCCGCATATTGGCCTGGTGCGGAATAAAGCAGCCCAACTCCGCTCCGGTCACGCCGTTGCGTTCCAGAACCTTGCTCGTCGCCTCCAGCATCTTGCGCACGGCGAACTTGTACACCGTCTGCCCATCCTGGTGGATGTAGTGCATCTTCTTGTCCACCGTCTCGTGGCTCGCGGGATTCAGGCTGCCGCCGCCCGGCATATTCAGCGCCGCTGCGCCTGATCCGTCGATCTCATGCCAATAGTCGATGAAGCCGATCTCGCCCTCTTCGCAAGGCTCCAGCAGCACAGCGCCTGCGCCGTCGCCAAACAAAACGCAGGTCGTCCGGTCGGTGTAGTCGGTCATGCGCGTGTTGGCGTCCGAGCCGCATACCATCACTTTTTTATGCGCCCCGCTCTCCACCATCTTCACGCCCGCCTGCAAGGCAAAGACAAACCCCGAGCAGCCCGCTGAAACGTCAAATCCCCACGTTCCCTTGGCCCCGATCTTGTCCTGCACAAGGCAAGCCGTCGCCGGATACATCATGTCCGGCGTCACCGTGCCCACGATGATGACCTCAACCTCGCTGGGCTCAATGCCCCGCGCCGCCAGGCATTTCTTCGCCGCCTCGGCGCACATATCGCTCACACCCAGCCCCTTGGCCAGCACGTGCCGCTCGCGGATGCCGGTGCGCTCCATGATCCACTGGTCGCTGGTATCCACCATCTTTTCCAGGTCTTTGTTGGTCAACACTTGCGGCGGGACGTAGGTTCCCAGCGCCGTTATCTTCGCGCGGCAGCCCACGATGGGACGAACTCGAAGCGTCAATGCATTTCTCCTTGCGAATTAATCTTCGGAACCTGGGTGCCCCACTCTCGCCGCGTCCTTGTTTTTGCGGCTAGGGTGGGAGACTATGACCCCTGACCCCTGTTCTCTGATCCCTGATCTCTGTAATAAAGCGCCGGGTTGCCCACTGCGCCCGTACGAGCCCGTTACCGTTGCTTCCTTCCGGACCTGGCGGGGTTGGCGGGATTACGTCGCGTAGGACCCGGCACTTGTCGATTTTAGCACTTAGGGATTGGTGCCCGTTTGCGTGGTAAACACGGCCCGTCTAGTCGTATGTAGTAAAGCATTCCGTTTGGCACGCAAGGGCTTGTGTGATTTTTTTCCATTTTATTCCATTCCTCTACCCATTTTTCCCGTCAAAACATGTTATTGTGTGAGTGTTTCACAAAAAAGCCTATGATCGTATCATTCTCAGTTTCGAATTTTCGCTCTTTCTTCTCCGAAGAGACCTTTTCGCTAGTTGCCAGCAGTCGATTGAATGGAACTCACGACAACCACGCCATCTCTATTCCAGATTCCGACCAAAAGGTTCTACGATTCGGAGTATTGTATGGTGCGAACGGCGCGGGGAAGTCAAATTTGTTTAAGGCACTCGATTATTTGCGCTCACTTGCTATAAGACCCAGGGAAAAAGGAAAAGGAACGGGCCGGGAAGCGTTCCGTCTTGGAGGCTCATTGGAAGGGGCGTCCTCTTTCGATCTTCAATTCATTGCCTCAAAGAAACTCTACCGCTTCGGAGTCAAAGTCGACGATCAACGGATAATCGAAGAATGGCTTGTACATGTAAAAGGAGACCGCGAGCAGATTATTTATGAGCGCACAACGGACGACGAGGGGAACGTCAAAATTGACGGCCCTGGTCTTCCAAAAGCGGACGAGAAGCTAAAGGCGTTGACAGTTGTTGGTGGTCCGAAAAATCAGACCTTTTTGGCCACTGCAATTGCTAACCTAAAGACATCGGATTACGGGGAGCACATTTCGGCCGTGTTCCGCTGGTTCGGTCCACAGTTGAACTTAATAGCTCCAGACGCGCACTTTGGACCCCTCGGCGATTATTATCTTGAGAATCCTAAATCAAGCGATTTCGCGAGCCAGTTTCTTAGGTCGGTTTCGACCGGCGTGGAAAAACTAATCGTAACAAAGAATGAGATTAGCGAAGAGGAACTCCGCCGACTACTTCCGGAATCAATATATAAACAGCTGATGGAGTCTCTCCCCGAAGATCAAGACGAGATGGCTATCATTCAGCGTAATGGCTCGTCATTTGAGTTACAAGTTGAAAAGACTGGTGACAAGCAAAAGCACTTTTATCGGGTTTCGATCGGGATGGATCATCAGAGCGCGAAAGGGGAGCCTATCACATTTGATTTGACGGATGAATCTGACGGCACACAGCGTTTATTAGACCTAATCCCGGCGCTCTGCGGCCTCGAAACTGCCAACCAATGCTTCTTCATAGACGAAATCGACCGAAGCTTACACCCGATCCTCGTAAGGGAATTCATAAGCTTCTTCCTCAGGACTAATTGTGATGCTCATGTGCAGATGATTGTAACGACGCACGAATCAAGTTTGTTGGATTTGGACTTACTCAGACGAGATGAAATATGGTTCGCAGAGAAGGACAATAATTCCGCAACTCGACTCTACGCATTAACTGATTTCAAGGTCAGGAAAGACCTTGAGATACGAAAGCACTATTTGAGCGGGCGATTTGGCGCTATTCCATTCTTGGGAAACCTTGATCGCCTTATTGAGGAGAAGTGTTAGGGTATATGCCTCTCACTAGTCGAAAACCTCGTCCAATTACCTCCGAGGAGAGGATGCCGAAGAGATTGCGTGATGACCGTCTCTTCTTCATCGCTTGCGACGATACGTTTGCCCCGGAGCAATACTTCAATTTGTTTAGATTGCCTCGAATTCAAATCAGTGTGATCTCAACCAAGGACGGAACATCGCATGCCAGGCACGTATTGAAAAGGCTGATTGAGTTTTCGGCCAACAGGTTTGCGGAGAATGACGAACGCTGGATGGTTTTGGACCTGGACCACCTCGCTGGACCCAACCACATCAAGGGGCTTGTAAGCGCCCTTAGATCTGCGAGGAAGCTCGGAGTGAAAATAGCGATTAGTAGGCCCTGCTTTGAGATCTGGCTCTTGCTCCATCATGAAGATGAGCAGGCCATAGAGCATCTGTTAACGGCTCGACAAGTCGAAAAAGAATTGCGTTCAAGACTTGGGGAATATAACAAAACAAACCTCAAGGCCGAACATTATCCTTATACCGCTGTTGTACTTGCAACCGAAAGGGCCAGACGACTGGACCAATGCGTCAAAGGGGGTATAATCCCGAAATCAAATACGACTAGGATTTACAAGATATTGGACTCCATCGGCGTAAATGCATTGGCGTCTCAATTTCCCATTGAGCTTGGAGAACTATTATCAAAGTCGGCCGAAATAGTGTCTCCAGCTTTGCCGCACTCCATATTACGTGATGGCCTCGGGTAGTACTTTGCTTCCGCGAAATCCGCTACCGGTACAATGAAATGGTGACCAAATCCTCCCCACCCGCTTCCCCGACCGTGGGCTTTATTTCTCTGGGCTGTCCCAAAAACCTCGTTGACTCCGAGGTGATGATGGGTTTGCTGGACCGCGCCGGCGCGCGCCTGACCTCTCATCCTGAGGAAGCCGAAATCCTCGTCGTCAACACATGCAGCTTCATCGACACCGCCAAACAGGAGTCCATCGACACCATCCTCGAAATGGCCCGCCACAAAACCACGGGCGCGGCCAAAAAGCTCATCGTCGTCGGCTGCCTGGTCGAGCGCTACCGCGACGAAATCCGCAAGAGCATCCCCGAAGTGGACGCCGTCGTCGGCACCGGCGAGCTCGAATCGATTCTCGAAGCCGCAGGTCTCGCCGCCGCTGCCGCCGCGCCCTCGCCCTTCAACATCCTCAGCGGTCAATCTGCCGCAACCCGCCCCGGACAGGAATCCCTCTCCGGCACGCATCGACAAACGCACGCCCACGAACACGAGCCTCCCGCGACAGCACTTGGTCGCGGGAGCAGCAACGCCCGAACGGCCAGTTCCCGCCGCGACGCATGGCAAGGCGCTTCCCATCTGCTGCCCACCTACCTCTACGACGAAACCACCCCGCGCTTCCTCACCACCCCAAAATCCTCGGCCTACATCAAAATCGCCGAGGGCTGCGACCACCCCTGCTCCTTCTGCGTCATCCCCAATCTGAGGGGCAAGTTCCGCTCCCGCCGCTTCGAATCCGTCGTTGCCGAAGCGCAGCAACTCGTCGCCCGCGGCGTCCGCGAGATTACCCTCATCGGTCAGGACACCACCTGCTTCGGCGAAGACCTCGGCCTCAAGGACGGCCTTGCCACACTCCTCGACGCCCTCGTGGCCCTCCCCAACCTACGCTGGCTCCGCTTCCTCTACGCCTACCCCAACCGCATCACCAGTAATCTTCTTGCCACCATCGCCAAGCACGACAACATCTGCAAATACATCGACCTGCCCCTCCAGCACGCCTCGCCCGCCGTCCTCAAGCGCATGAAGCGCGGCGGCAGCGCCGAAATCTTCCTCAAGACTCTGGAAAAAATTCGCGCAATAATCCCCGGCGTCGCTCTCCGTACCTCCTTCATCGTCGGTTTCCCCGGCGAGTCCTCCTCAGACTTTGAACTTTTACAGGAGTTCATTAAAGAGGCAAAATTCGACTGGCTAGGCGTCTTCAACTACTCGGATGAAGAAGGCTCCGCCGCATTCTCGTTCGACGGCAAACTTCCCAAGCGCATCATCGAAGCCCGCAAAAACAAACTCATGAAGCTACAACAATCTATCTCGAAGCGCGCCAAGCAGCAATGGGTAGGCCGCGAGCTGGTCGTGCTGGCCGAAGGCGAAAGCGACGAGACCCCGCTCCTCTGGGAAGGCCGCACCCAGATCCACGCCCCGGAGATCGACGGCAAACTCTACATCAACGACTTCGGCGAGTTAGCCGCCCTCGAGCCCAGCCGCTTCTACCGCGCACAGATTACCGAAGTTCACACGTACGATGCCGTCGCCAAGATAGTTTCAGGCCCTCTGTAGACTCAAATCGCGCGATTCGGTATCATCAAAAACATGGCGACCGTTCACATCCAGGAAGCCGAAGCCGCTCGCAATTTCCGCTCGGATAGCCTGCGTCCATTGCGGCCGCTCTTGGATTTTCTTTCCGTGGACAGGGAACATTTTTCTGTGATCACGGCAGACTTATTCTCGTTTCCAGCGTAGGAATCAATTTTTCTTTGCAGGTAGGATAAACAAGCTTGTTTCTTAATTTGGTATGGAGAATGGCTGGGCAGAGCCGCTATTGGTCGCGGCGTCTTTTCCGCGTTGCGTGGGGTTTCGCATCCAATATTCCCACGCAACTAAAGATATTACGCCTCATGGAGTCACCGCTGTATGCCGGCATCGTCCAAGGCGACCCGAAATTTCCCTTCCGGCACCTCAAGCAGGATTATCTGGCCTTAGGACTCACCGCAAGCGAGCGCGCCTCTTGTTTTTTGCATCACTACAGCCGGTTGAATGCCATGCTTTCCAATAACATTCTGCGTCAGGCTTTGCAAGGCAATGTCTTGCTGCATGAAATATCCGGGAAAGGCAACAGTTATCGCATTACGATGGGGTTGGCGATGGAATCCTATCAGGAAGGCGAAATGTCTCTTTTTTTTGAAGCCGGCGGGGCTGCCATTTTCAATCTGGGTTTTATGATTGTTCCAGGATGGCTTGTGGATCTGGAAGCTCCCGACGTCCTGATGATTCTGCGGCTGCAGGGCGAGAAAGGATGCCATGCGCAGCTCGGTCTCGCGGCAAAGGCTCTGCATGATATTAGCCCCGCTGCCCTGCTGGTTGCCGCGCTTCAGGGAATTGCGGAAGCGATTGAAATACGCGCACTCGCGGGAGTTTCCGCCACCAGACAGTCTTCCTATACTGATGATTGCTATTTGAGTTTCAAAAGAGCTTATGACGATTTTTTTATCAGCTTGGAAACAACCTTGGAGAAGACCGGCTTTTATTACAGCCCCCTCCCGCTGCACGAAAAGCCGCTGGAACTCGTGAAGTCGAACAATCGATTGAGAACCAAGATAAGACGTTCGTTTAAGCGGCAGGTTGCGGAGGACGTATGCCGGCTTCTGCGGCAGGGGGATGCCGGCAAAACCGAAGGCTCCTCGTGTGCCGGGCTTGAGGCCCTGGAAACAGGCGTCCTCGTACCCTGAACCCGCCGCGTTCATGGCCTCGCCCACACTCGTCCTATCTCCCTACTGACGCCCGTATCGTCACAAGCTGCTGCTGTAGGTTCTTCACGCTGGCCGAGAAGTAATGCCGCTGGATCGTCACTGTTTTGCCGTCCTCAAGCTCAATGCGCAGCTCCCGGGAGATCGGAATCAGGTTGATGCTGTGCGTGAAATGCACCAACTGCTTGATCTCATTCCACTTGAAGTTGTATTCGGTCATCCGGAAGCGCCCGAACCAGCCCTGCACGGGAAGCCGGATCGCCACGCCGTCCGGGCCGGCGCGAAAGTAGCAGTCTCTAGCAAAGGCGCTCACTACGCGCCCCAACCCGCCCGTCGCAATCGCAAAGGAGACAAATCCCAGCACCAGGCCGACGAAAAACATCCACCACGGCGGCATATCGCCTGGGTTATGGGGCGCTCCTGCCTCTCCATTGGGCCCAATCCAGATCAGCAGCCCTGCAGGCACGGCCAAGATCAGCCCGAAGATGACCCGCAGAATGCCTAAAAGGGCAATCCGCGCCGGCGCATAAGTGGTCACATCCTGTAGGTTGCTTTGTCTGGCGTCGAACATGGTTGCATCCTCCTATCGAATCTCAGAAGCCTACACGAGAATCCGCCACTGGGGCAAGCCGCCCCACTCCGCCCCGCCCCAGCCTGTACCATATTCATGGACTGCTGCCCCCAGGAACACGACCGATGGCTGCCAGGAAAAAATCCGCCAAACTCCTCCGCTGCCCCACCTGCGGAATGTTGGTCCGTTTCACCGACGAGGACTTCCCCTTCTGCAGCGACCGCTGCCGCAAGATCGATCTCGGTAAATGGGCCATGGGCGTTTATAAGATCAGCTCGCCCATCCTCGACCCCGAAGTCCTCGAAGACCTGGGCGGCCTGACCGGAGGCCACAACAAATGCTCAGGCGATGAGGAGTAAAACTGCACGGGGGAGTTTTCCCGATTTCCCATCGAGTACGTCCTGAACTCGCTGGGAAGGTTGAAAAGGAGAAAGATCAATGAGAGATTTACCTCTTCCCAAAGTTTTTCACCTGATTGAGCCCGGCCCCGTTGTCCTGCTCACCACCGCGAATAAAGGGCGCACCAACATCATGACAATGAGCTGGCACATGATGATGGAGTTCGTGCCGCCACGTATCGGCTGCATCATCGGCGGTTGGGATTACAGCTACGAGGCGCTGCGCAAAACCAGAGAGTGCGTCATCGCCATTCCCACGGTCGATCTGGCAACCAAGGTGGTCGAAATCGGAAATTGCTCCGGCCGCGAAGTCGATAAATTCAGCGCTTTTGGCCTCACCCCGTTACCCGGCAAAAAGGTTAAAGCGCCTCTTATCGCCGAGTGCCTTGCCAATCTCGAGTGCCAGGTTGTCGATACCAGAATGGCAAACAAATACGGCCTCATCATCCTTGAAGCCGTTAAAGCCTGGACCGATCCCAAACGCACAGAACGCCGCACCTTCCACGCCAATGGGGATGGTACATTCGTGGTGGACGGCAGAACCATCGATCTCAAGAAGAAGATGGTCAAATGGAAAGAGTATCTCTGAACCCATGACTTCAGAACCGATAACCTCGAATTCGCGTCCCGCCGCTCCCGGCACACAAACCGCTGCGCGCAAGACGTTGTGGGCCTGGACCATCGGCACCTTCTTCGGCGTAGGCTTCGGCAAGCCCGGACCCGGCACCTGGGGCTCAGTGGCCGCCGTCCTCCTCTGGGCTGCCTACGCCTGGCTCTTCCATCCTGCCCCGCAAGCTCTGCTCCTCGCCCTGCTCGCTGGAATCGCCCTTACGCTTCTCTTCGGCATCCCCGCCTCCACCATCGTCGCCCGCGAATCCGGCATCCACGACCCCGGCTTCGCGTGCATCGACGAGGTCGTCGGCCAATGGATCGCCCTGCTCTTCAGTCCCTTCGACTGGTGCCACGCCCTGATTGCGCTCATCCTCTTCCGCCTCTTCGACATCACCAAGCCCTTTCCCATCCGCCGGATTGAAAGTCTTCCCGAGGGCTGGGGCATCGTCCTGGATGATGTGGCAGCGGGGCTGTATGCTTTGGGTGTAGCATCCTTAATACGTATTTGGATTTAGCCATGATCCAGGCCAGCACCCAATCCGCCTCTGCATCTTTCCCGCGCATAGACGACGTTCTGCCCGCCGCCGCGCTGCCCGGAGGAGAAATTGAGTTGACCGGCGCAAATCTCGGCCCGTCTGGCTCTGCCCTGCCCACCGTCCTGGTCGACGGCCACCCCGTCCACCTGCTCATGAGCCGCCCCAACTCTCTGGCCTTCCGCGTTCCCGAGCAGGCCACCACCGGCCTCATCGAAGTGCGCAACCTTGCCGGCTCCAGCAACGCCGCTCCCCTGCGCGTGGCCCGCCAGCTCCTCGAGGGCCTGCACCCGGTTACCAATCCGGCCGTCAGCCGCTCCGGCATGATCTACGCCACCATCTCCGGACAACGCGGCAAGCAGACCCCCATCTCCGTCGTGCGCGTCAGCCCCGACGGCCGCGGAACCCCCTTCGTCACCGGCATCCTCAACGCCACCGGCCTGGCCTTCTCACCCGGCGGCGACCTCTTCGTTACCTCCCGCGCCGAGGGCAACGTCTACCGCGTCGACGAGGCTGGCGAACCCGCCCTCTACGCCGAGGGCATGGGCGTGGCCACCGGCGCCGCCTTTGACTCCGACGGCAACCTCTTTGTCGGCGACCGCAGCGGCACCATCTTCAAGATCAACCCCGAGCGCCAGATCTTCGTCTACGCCACGCTCGAGCCCAGCGTCGCGGCCTATCACCTGGCCGTCGACTCCGCCGGCACGCTCTACGTCACCGGCCCCACGCTCTCCTCCAACGACGCTATCTGGGCCATCGACACCCACGGCGACGCACGTCCCTGGTACCGCGGTCTGGGCCGTCCCCAGGGCCTCGCGCTCTCCAAAGAGGGCGACGTCTACCTGGCCGCCTGCCTCCATGGCCGCCGCGGGCTTGTGCGCGTCACCCCGCAAGGCGAAGCCACCCTCGTGCTCTCCGGCGCAAACCTCGTCGGACTGGCCTTCTCCCCCCTCGGAACCGCCATCCTCACTACCAGCGAAGCCGTTTATGATGTGGACTTGGGAGTCGAAGGACTAAATCTTTTTTGATAGTGGACAGTTGTCAGTTCGCAGTTATCATTTCTCAGTTTCGCTGAGGGTGCCCCCGGTCCCTCGCTTTTGGGGACCGGGGATGGAAGACTCACATTTCACTGCCGTCGGATTCAAAATTGGAATATCCTTGTGGTGCATGAAAGGCGAGAGATGTTGGCAACTGCTCAAGTGGATGAGCTACCTGCAGTTCGGCTCCTCCTCCCCGGTCCCCAAAAGCGAGGGACCGGGGGCACCCTCAACTTGATAAAAAGATGTATCAGACCAGGGCCACCCGCCCGTCGGAAAGGCAATACGGTGAAAGGGGAAGGAATGTTTCGAGGTATCAAGGCTAAGATCGCCGCTGCCGTCAAACGCTATCCACTTAAGAGGCGTGCTACTTTTGCATTGTCAACTTGCATTTCGCTTTTGATAGTAACTATAAATTGGCCGTTCGAACCCGCCAAAACGATCTCAATATGTGCACCTACGGTTGCTTGCTTATTCGACATTAGAGGGAAATGGTTTATGTTCTTTACCGGAATTGCGATCGGCAACTTGCTGCTTTATGCATGGATGTCAGCGGCGAATGGTGTGAGCCACTGACAACTGAAAACTGTTCACTGTCCACTGATCACTGTCCACTGCCCTATGAAAAGCGAAATCATCGCCGTCGGCTCCGAGATGCTCACTCCCTTCCGCCAGGACACCAACTCCCTCTATTTGACGGAAAAACTCAACGAGCTGGGCGTCACCGTTGCCTTCAAGACCATCGTCGGCGACCGTTGCAAAGATCTGGTCAACGCCCTCACCGCCGCCCTCGGCCGCGCGGACATCATCGTCCTCATGGGCGGCCTAGGCCCCACCGAAGACGACCTCACCCGCGAGGCCGCCGCGGAAACGCTCTCCCTCGCCCTGCGCCGCAACGCCGCCCAGGTGGCCGCTCTGGCTGCCCGCGCCGCTACATGGCGCGTCCCCATGCCCGTTAACAACCTCAAGCAGGCCGACATCCTCGACGGCGCAACCCTGTTGCCCAACCCCAACGGCAGCGCTCCCGGCCAGTGGCTCGACATCACCTGGCAAGGCTATCGCAAGCTGCTCATGCTTCTTCCCGGCCCGCCCAACGAGTGCCGCCCGCTCTTCGACGCCGAGTGCCTGCCCCGCCTGCGCGAAATTCTGCCCCCGCACCACATCGCCAAGCGCGTCTTGAGAGCCGCCATGATTCCCGAGTCCCAGGCCGACAAGCTGCTCGCCCCCATCTACACCGAATACAAGGACGTCGAAACCACCATCCTGGCCAAGGCTGGAGACATCCAGCTCACCCTGCTCTGCTCCAAGCCCAATCTCGAAGCCGCCCAGGCTCGCGTCGATGAGCTGGCCGGTCGCATGGAAGAGGTTCTCGAAGACTGGCTCTACTCCTCCACGGGTGAATCTCTGGAGCAGATCGTCCTCTACTTTCTCGGCTTGCGCCAAGCCACCCTCGCCGTAGCCGAAAGCTGCACCGGAGGGATGATCGCCCAACGCATCACCAGCGTCCCCGGCAGCTCGCGCTCCTTCCTTGGCGGCACCGTCGTCTACTCCAACGAACTCAAGACTGCCTTCGCCGGCGTCCCTCCCAATCTGATCACCGAGTGCGGCGCCGTCTCCCGCGAGGTAGCCGAAGCCCTGGCCTACGGCATTCGCCGCTACACCGGCGCAACCCTCGGTCTCGGCGTCACCGGCATCGCCGGCCCCGACGGCGGCACCGAACTCAAGCCGGTAGGCTTTGTCCACATCGCCCTCAGCGACGCCCAGAAAACCGACTCCATCGAGCGCACCTTCCGCGGCGACCGCCAGCGCATCCGCGAATGGACCACCCAGCAAGCCCTCGACCTCATCCGGCGACGGCTGAGATAGGCGGCCAACCGCAACGCTGTCCCCCGCCTTAACCACCAATATGTGACGCCCATCACCAAAAACAATCCCCCGGCAATGACACCATACTCCTACAGGTCATCAGACACATTTATTGCCCATTCATATCCCGCATTCATTCATGGAGGCTCGCAAGTGAAACTAGACCCGTCCGCATTTGTCGCCGATCCCGAGTTGATCCAGGCGCTCGAGAAGCATTCCACCGCAATCTCCTGTGACGCAGATCGCGTCCTTTTCAACCAGGGCGATCACCCCCAGGGCCTCTACATCCTCGTCCAGGGCGAGACCACCATCACCATGGAGTCGCCCGCTGGCGAGCAGTTGATGTCCATCCAGGCGCATGCCGGCTCCCTGCTCGGCCTGCCGGGGCTGATCGGCAACGAGCCCTACACGCTCACGGCCATCGCCCGCAACGGCGCGCGGCTCAGCTTCGTCCCCCGCGACGAGTTCACCAGCCTCATGCGCGCCAACCCGCTGCTGTCGCTCAAAATGCTGCAAGTGCTGGCCGCCGAGCTCCGCTCCGCCCGTCAGGCTCTATCTAACCGATAGGGGGCGTTGAGGCCAGCCGCTCCTCCTGCACCAACTCCCGCATGCGCGCCGTAATCTCGTCGAGTTGGTCCTGAAGCGTGGTCATCGCAACTTGCCCTATTTTTTGTAGAGAGCTACAAAAGCAATCAATGCTTGAACCGCAGTAAAGGCAACTAAGGCCCAAGTTGCCCATTTCAATGATGCGGTAGACTTTGCCAATTCCTGCGTTGCGTTGTTCATCGATTTTGCATTCATTTCGTTGTCTTTACTGGCTTGCTCATTGCTTAGTAAAAGTCTCTTTGTGAGCTCGTTCGCATTATTGCTCACGTCTAATTGCTTCTCCGAAATCTCCTGGTTTCGCTTTGTAAGCGCGATATTCTCCAGTTGTATTTTGGCTTTAGCCAATTCAATGTATTCCATCCGGATAGTATCGCGTTGGTAATTCGAATTTCCTGCAAATGAAAGCAATTCCTCAATTGTGAGCTTCGATTCATCACTCATAGAGAATCCTCCTCTTCCATGCTATCGCCCAACCCGCTGCTTTCCGCCCATCCCCATCGCGCCCATGCCGCCGCGCATCATGTTCCGCGCCAGCCCGCCTTTGCCCATCTGCTTGAACATCTTGGCCATCTGCGCGTATTGCCGCAGCAGGTGGTTCACGTCCTGCACCGTCGTCCCCGAGCCCGCCGCGATGCGCTTGCGCCGCGCGCCCGAAATCATCTCGTGATTGCGCCGCTCTTTGGGGGTCATCGAATTGATGATCGCCTCCAGCCTCACAAACTGCTTTTCGTCCACGCTCTTCGACGCCTGCTGCAACCCGGCAAACGGCCCCACCGAGGGCATCATCTTCAAAATACTCTCCATCGACCCCATCTTCTTGATCTGCCGCAACTGCTCGCGAAAATCCTCCAGCGAGAAGCCGTCGCCCAGCAGAGCCTTCTTGGCAAGCTCCTCGCCTTTCTTGCGGTCCAGCGTCGATTCAGCCTTCTCGATCAGCGACATCATGTCGCCCATGCCCAGGATGCGGCCTACAATGCGATCCGGATGAAACGGCTCGAAGGCCTCCGGCTTTTCGCCCACGCCGATGAACTTGATGGGCTGGCCGGTCACGTGCCGAATCGACAGCGCCGCGCCGCCGCGCGCGTCGCCGTCCATCTTCGTCAGCACCACGCCGGTCAACCCCAGCCGCTGATGAAACTCCGCCGCCGAGTTGACCGCGTCCTGGCCGGTCATGGCGTCGGCAATGAACAAAATCTCGCTCGGGTTGAGCAGCTTCTTCAGCCGCTCCATCTCCGTCATCAGCTCTTCGTCAATGTGCAGCCGTCCCGCGGTGTCCACGATCAGCGTGTCGCAACCCATGTTGCGCGCCTCGCGACGCGCCTCGCCGGCCAGCCGTTCCACCAATGCGGATCCCGCTGCCTCGCCCTTCTGGTCGCCCTCGTAGAGGCGGACTTCAACGGATTTCGCCACCACCTTGAGCTGCTCGCGCGCGGCAGGGCGATACACGTCCACTGAAACCAGCATCGGCCGGTGTCCGCCCTTCTTGAGCCATGCCGCCAGCTTGCCCGCGGTGGTGGTTTTGCCGGAGCCTTGCAGCCCGGCCATCAGAATGACGCTCGGCGGCTGCGAGGCGAACTTGAAGCGGGCCGTGTCCTTGCCCATCAGCGTGATCAGCTCGTCGCGCACAATCTTGATCACCTGCTCAGAAGGCGAGAGCGCGGTCAGCACCTCGGTGCCCACGGCCTTCACACGGATCTGCTCGATCAGAGCGGTGACCACGTTGAGGTTGACGTCGGCCTCGAGCAGCGCGACGCGAATCAAGCTCAACGCTTCGGTGATGTTCTCTTCGGTGAGCGTGCCCTGGCCGCGAAGAACCTTGAAGGCGCGCTGCAGTTTGTCTGTAAGGTTTTCAAACATAGGTCAGCTTCAAGTGTACCCTGCGGGCGGCATACCTTTGCGTTACTCCGCCGGCGCAATCAGGTACTGCTCCAGCTTGCCGTCAAGATAGGTGTAGGTCGTCAGCCTCAACCGCTTGCCGGGATAAACAATCAGAAAGCTGCGAAAGGTCATGCCGCCGCGCAGTTCGTTGCTGGTTTCGCGGAAGCTGAGCGGCTCGCCCATCGGCGCCAGGCTCTCGCGGAAGTCGGCCAGCGCCTCGGCGGTGAAGTAGTCGCTCAAATTCGGCGCCAGCAAACTCCGGTCAATGCGCCCCTGTTGCAGATCGCGGAAGATCGCGACCGCCTGCTTTTCGGCGTCGGTTGGCGGAAACTCAGCCACCACCGGCGCCGTCAGCCGCGCAATCGTCGCGGCCGCGCCCACGGCGTCCTGGTTGGTCAGCACGGCCACGGCCACGCCATCATCCACCAGCACAATATTGTCCGCTACAAAACCGGAAACCTCGCCGCTATGCTCAATCGAGCGATGGCCCTCGCGATCCTTCACATCCACGCCCAACCCGTACTGCGTCCCCTTGCCGTCCTTCAGCTTCACCTCGGTGAACATCTGCTTGTAGCTTTCCGGCTTCAGCACCGTCTGCGCAATCAGGCTCTCGTCCCACAGCGCCAGGTCGTGCGCCGTCATGGCCAGCTCGCCTGCCGCGAACATCCAGCCGCGGCCCTCCTTGGGTGCCGGGCGCAGCGGACCGAGAGCATTGCGATAGTAGGGCGTGGCGTCCGCCTGCGTCAGCTTTACCTCGTCCGAGTTCCACACCGACTGCATTCCCAGTGGACGGAAGATGCGATGAGTCAGAAAGTCCATCAGGGAGGAGCCGGAGACGGCCTCCACGATGCGCCCCGCGATAACGTAGTTGGTGTTCGAATACTGCCACTGCGTTCCCGGCTCAAAGTCCAGCGGCTTTTTGCCCCATGTGTCGATGATCTGCTGCACGGTCTCGTCGTGCAGCATGGGAGTCATCAAGTAGTCCTCCGGCCAATAGTCCTGATAGCCAGAGGTGTGCGAGAGAATCTGCCGGATGGTCACCTCATTGCCGCGCGTAAGGCCCGGTACGTACTTGCCCACCGCGTCGTCCAGCGTGAGCTTGCCCTCCTCCTGCAGCAGCAGAATCGCTGTAGCGGTAAACTGCTTGGAGATCGACCCAATGGAGTAGCGCATCTCTGGCGAGGCGGCGACAGCGGGAGCCGAACCCGTAGCCAACCGCGCTTTGCCGTAGGCGTGGGTATAAACCAGCTTGCCGCCCTTCACCACCGCCACCGAGGCCGAAGGCACGCCGGTCTGCTCCAGCACCTGCCGGGCGATGCGGTCAACTCTGTTTTGCAGGGCGGGGTCAAGCGCATTGATCGTTTGCGCCCGCGCGGCAACCGCAGCCAGCGCCAGCACCATCAAACCTGTGCAAACCAACATTCTCTTCAGCTCTGTCATTATCAAATCTCCTTCGCATCCTTGCGCGCGCAATACCGACACCGATTAAGGTATCAGGCCGCCCTAGGGTACGGCTGGCTGGCGCCGGCGCGGCATGCGGCCAGAAACTGCGGCTCTGAAAAAAGAGTTCCGCGGCTCACTGCACGCCTGCCTGCAAACGTATACTATCTTCGCAATCTGTGATTCCGGCCCGTCGTGCGCTGTACAGGCAGGAACCAACGCAGCTTGCCCAGATTATGGAGCCTTATGGATCGTCGCGATTTTCTCAAGATCAGTGGAACTGTCCTGGCCGGCGCAACGGTTGCCTCTGGTCTGCCCGCCGTTGGCTTTGCCGCCGAATCAGCCCCTGCGCGAAAGGGCCGCATGGTGCTACCCATCAACCGTAACTGGCGTTATAGCCCCGCCGCCACGCCCGCGGCTCGCGCCCGCGACTTCGACGACTCCCGTTTCGCCCGAGTCACCGTGCCCCATACCAATCTCCGCGTGCCCTGGCACAGCTTCGACGATCACTCCTACGAGTTCGTTTCCGTCTATCGCCGCCGCTTCCGCCTGCCCGCCAGCGCCCGCCGCCAGCGCGTCTTCGTCGACTTTGAAGGTGTGATGACCGCCTCCACCGTCTGGCTCAACGGCGTGCGCCTGGGCGAATACAAGGGAGGCTACACGCCCTTCTCTTTTGAGCTCACCGGCCACGTTGACTTCGACCGCGACAACGTTCTCGTAGTGGAAGTCGATTCCACCGAGCGCCCCGACATTCCCCCCTTCGGCAACGAGGTCGATTACCTCACCTTCGGCGGCATCTACCGCGAGGTCGCCCTGCGCATCGTCTCGCACACCTCCATCGAGAACATCTTCGCGCAGCCCAAAGACGTGCTCTCCGGCAAGCCCACTCTCGATGTGCAATGCTTTCTTGACTGGCACACTTATTCCTTATCAGGTGGACTGACTTTAGAAGCGTCGCTCTACGACGGCGAGCGACTGCTGGCGAAAAAGGAGATGGTTGTGCAGGGCGGCGAGGATGCACCGACTGGGGCACCTACATTGCATCTGGACAATCTGGGCGCGATTGAGCTGTGGGGATTGAAGACGCCCAAGCTCTATCGTGTTGAAGTTCGCCTACTGCGCGGCGACCATCTGCTCGACCACGACACGCGCCGCATCGGCTTCCGCGAAGCCCGCTTCACGCCCCAGGGCTTCTCGCTCAATGGCGCCATCGTCAAGCTGCGCGGCCTCGACCGCCATCAGACCTTCCCCTGGGTGGGCCAGGCCATGCCCGCCCGCGTGCAGCGCCAGGACGCCCTCATCCTGCGCAAAAATCTCAAGTGCAACATCGTCCGCACCTCCCACTATCCGCAGTCGCCCCACTTCCTCGACGCTTGCGACGAGATCGGACTTCTTGTCCTCGAAGAGATTCCCGGCTGGCAGCACATCGGCGATCAGTCCTGGCAGGAGCTCGCCGTCGATAACGTCAACCGCATGATCCGCCGCGATTGGAATCACCCTTCCATCATTCTCTGGGGCGTGCGCATCAACGAGTCGCGCGACAATCACGACCTCTATACCCGCACCAACGCGCTCGCGCACCAGCTCGACCCTTCGCGCCAGACCGGCGGCATCCGTTACTTCTATGACTCCGAGCTGCTCGAAGACGTCTTCACCATGAACGACTTCGGCTTCCCGCTCCGGCCGCCCAACCATCCCCTCTATCTCAATACCGAATTCGTCGGCCACACCTATCCCACCAAGACCATCGACAACATCGAACGCCTGCGCGAACAAACCATCCGCCACGCGCGTGTCCACGACCAACTGGCCTCCAATCCGCAATACGCCGGCGGCATCGGCTGGTGCGCCTTCGACTACAACACCCACGACAACTTCGGCTCCGGCGACCGCATCTGCTACCACGGCGTCGCCGACATCTTCCGCGAGCCCAAGCCCGCCGCCGGTTTCTATCGCTCGCAGTGCGACCCCGATGAGGAGATTGTTCTCGTGCCCGCCTTTCATTGGGCGCATGGCGATGAGAGCGTGGGCTTCACCAATGCCCTGGTCTCCTCCAACTGCGATCACATCAAGTTCTACATCGCCGGCCGCCTGGTGGCCGAGGCCGATCCCGACCGCAAGCAATTCCCGCATCTCAAATACCCGCCCTTCACCGCCGATCTGACGCACAGCTTCAATCCCTGGGGCGATCTGCGCATCGACGGATACATCCAGGGCAAGCAGGTCATCTCGCGCAGTTTCTCCGGCCAGGGCATCGATCAGAAATTCACGCTGCTGCCCGACGACACCACACTTGCCGCCGATGGAGCCGACACCACCCGCGTCGTCCTGCGCGTCACCGACGAATTCGGCGCCATCCGCCCCTTCGCCGCCGACGCCATCCGCTTCGAACTCACCGGCTCCGCCCAGCTCATCGGCGACAATCCCTTCGCGCTGATCGGAGGCACAGGCGCCGTCTGGATTCGCGCCGGCGAGCAGCCCGGAAAGGTGCGCCTAACCGCGCATCACCCCAACCTCGGCGTCCACCACGTCGAGTTCGACATCAAGCCCGCCCCACCCGAAACCGCCTGACGCACGACGGGCAGCGCGTTAGCTCTGAAAAATCCGGCCCGCCCCTCAATGCATCCCCGGCGGCAGCGGCCCATGCTTGACCGGCTTCTTGAACAGCCACGCCGCTCCCGCGCAGAAAAACGCCAGCAGCGCCGTCCAGCGGAAGACATCTACATAGGCCATCAGCGCCGATTGCTGCTCCATCAGCCCGTAGACCAGGCCGAGAGAACCGGGGCGGGCCTGCGCGGGACCGAGATGCTGGCCAAGATAGCCTGTGATGGCGTACGCCTTTTGCTGCAAGACCATATTCGACGAACCAAGCTGCGCGCCAAGCTCCGTCTGATGCAGCGCCGCTCGCCGAATCAGCGCCGTCGTGGCCATCGAAATCCCAATCGACCCGCCGATGTTGCGCAGCATGTTGGCCAGCCCCGTAGCAGCGCCCATATCCTTGTTGGGAATCGTGGCCATCATCATCGTGGACATGGGAACAAAGACAAAGCTCAGCGCAAAGCCGGTCAGCATGATGGGAATCAGCAGCGTGTAAGGGCCAATGTCCAGGTTGACTGTGCCGAAGATCAGCGCGCAGACAGCAAAGCCCAGAAATCCCGCGCAAAGCAGCTTGCGGTTGTCGATGCGCGAGCCCAAAATTCCGATCACTGGCGAGCCGATAAACGAGCCTATGCCGCGCGGTCCCACCACCAGCCCAGCCGTAAATGCCGTATAACCAAGCACTTCCTGGTAGTAGAGCGGCAAAATTGCGATGGTGATGTAGATGCACATGCCCAGCAACGCCACCAGAAAACATCCGGTGCGGAAGTTGCGGTCCCTGAGCACGTGCAGATCGACTAGGCCGTGGGGATGGGTCCAGGAATGCCAGATCCACAGCAGCAGCGAAGCCACCAGCGCGGCCACCGTCCAGCGCACCCATGCGGCGCCGAACCAGTCGTCCTCCTGGCCCTTGTCCAGCACAATCTGCAAGGCGCCGGTCCACACCAGCAGCAGGCCGAAGCCGATGTTGTCAAAGGCGCCCACCTTGGCGTTCTTGATGTACGGCGGGTCGTAAACGAAGCGGCTGATGAGGATAAACGCCAGAATCCCCACCGGAATGTTGATGTAGAAGGCGTAGCGCCAACTGAAGGTGTCCGTCAGCCAGCCGCCCAGCGTAGGCCCGATCACCGGGGCCACCACGATGCCTAACCCATATGCAGCCATGGACATGGAGCGCTTCTGGATGGGAAAGCTCTCCAGCAGAATCGATTGCGAGAGCGGTTGCAGCGCCCCTCCGCCGGCCCCCTGCACGACCCGGGCCAGCAGAATCACCGCCAGCGAGGGCGCCGCGCCGCAGAAGAACGAGGCCACGGTGAAGATGGCTACGCAGATGAGCAGAAAGCGCTTGCGGCCCCAGCGGCGGGCAAACCAGTTGGAGGCCGGCAAAACCACCGCGTTGGCCACCAGGTAGCTGGTCAAAACCCATGTTGCTTCGGAGTTTGACGCCGATAAACTCCCTGCAATGTACGGCAGGGCGACGGAGGCGATGGCCGTGTCCAGCACCTCCATAAAGGTCGGTAGCATCACCGAAACCGTTACCAGCCATGGGTTTACGCCCTGGGTCAAGGGGTATCGGGCTTGGGCGGCGGCTGTGGTCATGAGGCGGAACCTTTGAGATTAAATGATGGGGCGTCAACCCGCCAGTGAGGAGGGGCAGGTGGCCTTGGAGATGCACTTTTTTGCGAAATAGAGGGCTTTGGAAGGGGCAAAAGGTGTGGCTCCAGATACACCTATTTCTCCCAAAGTTGGGTACAAATGTGTCAAAAAACAGAATATACCGGGTTGAATCTCCTATAAACTATTGAAAATCCAGCGGATATGCCGCGTGCGGGCGGTTTTCGGGTGCGGTTGGCGGTTGAGATTCGCCGTTTCTTCGTTTTGGAATTTTTTCGATGGTGATTGTCGAGGCCTCGGAGTTGCCAGTGGCAGCGGCGGCAGATCCGGATTGACAAGTGTTAGGCTACAGGCTGCTAAGAAACGAGGAGAAAAGGCCATGCCCATGAAGAATCCACCCCATCCAGGGGATTTTATCCGGACGGAGATTGTTGCTGCCGCGGGGTTGACGGTGACGGCGGCTGCTGCGGCGCTGGGCGTCTCCCGGCCCGCGCTATCGAGCTTGCTAAACGGCAAGGCCGTCCTCTCGGGGGATATGGCGCTGCGCATCGAGAAGGCCTTCGGCGTGAAAATGGATACGCTGATGCGCATGCAGTCGGCTTATACGATTGCGCAGACACGTAAGCGGGAGAAGCTGATACGCGTGCAGCCGGTTCGTCAGGCGGCGTAAGGTGCCGGGATGCATTGAGGAGGCTGTCTTGTAATTGGTATGTCTTGACCGCGGTAATCTTGCGCAGCTTGGGGCCTCTGCTTATATAAATATCAGTGGAACATAACACCGAACTCCTTTACGTCTTTACGAAGCCGGATTGCGCCCGCCAATGCTAGCTTGTGACACATCTTGATCCTGACCTTACGTCCGCAAAAACACTGCATATTTCCATTAGGATGAGTTTTCTGTTGTAGTGCCTTGAGCACCCGATGCCATAGATATTTATCGCGGTGCAAAAACATCAAGCACTTTTCAACCGCTTTGCGTTCAGCAGACGATTGATACGATTCAAGCACGCCTATGTTTCCATGACTCCATTCACCCCATGGCCACTCTTGTTCACGCGAATAGAAGATTTGCCCATAAAGGAAGGGTATGACAAGTATCTCTATGAATTTCTTGAACTCAAATTGAGGTTGAAGGAATTCCGCCTCATCTAGTGGACTACAAAGACAAGCGCTTCCGTCGGACTGATCAAAGTGTCGATCTTTTGTGTGTTCAATCCCTTCAATATAAACTGCAGGCAATTCGGAATTCAGAAACTTCTCTCTCTTCTGAATTCGTAAAACGAATTGCCCTGAAAGTACTCCATTACCGGTTTTGTTGTCCGTTGCACTGTCAAGAATTTTGAAAGTATTCGTTTTCTGGTCATAATCGGCCGTGAACGCAATACTCCCGGATACTCCCTGGTCGTCATGCTTCAACCCGGGATGGGCCATAGCCAGCCATTCTCTATCGCTTTCGGTCAACATAGGTTGGACACCAAGGGGGCTTTGGAGCAAATCCGGCGGATGCTGTGACACGTGGAATGGCAAACGCTTTTGACGCCTGGGCAGCACCTAGCTTTTCCACTTCGTCTATTTTGTCGTTCTCGGCATACTTCGCTCTGATCTCGACGGCTTCCTCAACCCACTCCCCAAGATGATTCCTTCCGTCCTCGCCTGCCCAGTCATATACCTTGCAGATTTTCGAAAGAGGAGTACCGTCTGCCAACTGAAAATGCTCGAAGGGGTTGTGCCCTGGAGGATCGATGGTGCCGTCCTTATCCTTGAGGTTGTGAATCCAGACGCCAACAATGCCGTTCCCGCGATTCCAACTCCTTACAATTTCGTAACGTACCCAAGGGCGTGACGCTGTTTCGGCTCCAATAAGCACCACAGAGACAGACGTTCCGTTGAGTTGGCCATTGATCCAGTGTTCAATTGCCTCGTCGCCTTCACGCTGGAGTTTTTCCCAGTCAACTGAATCGATAAATCCGAATTCATCTTCGTTTGCAAGAACGTTGCAGTTTCTAACCTGGCCAGCGCGCCATGCATCACGTTCATAGTGAAAGCTAAAAAACACTTTCCTTGCCATTGGTTCTCCTTATAAGAAGCAGTTGAGTATGAGTTGAACGGCCAAGAGCCCGCCGTAGAAGACTAAAAGGGTTGTCGAAAATGCGGAAACAACCCAGTTGCATTTCCGCCCATATGGGCGTGGATCCATTGAGAAGTCGATTACCTTTTCATTCGTTTTTCGAACGTGATTGTAAAGACCTATAAACCTGCGCTCTCGCGAAAGGTAAAAGCTGTCCAGCAACCAGAAAAGAACTAAGACAGCAAGAGAGATGTAAATGTAATGCCGGTTTGCCTCTTTGACCGACACCGCGAGCAGCGCACCTGTCAGGGTGACAGACCACCCCTTGAGTAAGAAAGAATTACCAGCCATCCGATTAATCGCGGCCTGGATAAACTCGAGATGTTTAATCTTGGCTTCCATTCAGAGTACTTCCAAGGCCAATTTGGCCTATTCATGTAAGTATACCACAATATGAAGTGGTCAAGCGGTGAGGTGTGGTATAGGAAGTTGCGCGAGTGAACACCCGAAAAGCCGCGCGAGCGAATTTTGATGGGACAGGAAGGCCAGCGCCACTCCAAGGCTAAAGCCCGCATTGATTCTATTGGCTTTATGCGGGGGTTGAAACCCCCGCCTCCCTCCGAAGCGACGTTCCATTCAATTTGCTTCAATCAGGAAGCAGCGCGTATCTTGTTGGGGAGGCGAAGCGATGCGATTTGACGAGTTGATGCTGGCGCGGCGGAGCGTGAGGCATTATCAGGCGAAGGCTGTGGAGGCGGAGAAGCTGCGGGCACTGATTGAAGCGGTGCGGATGGCTCCGTCGGCCAGCAATACGCAGCCGTGGAAGCTGATCCTGGTGGATGATGCGGAGATCAAGGAGCGGGTGGCCAGGGCGACATTCAGCAAGACCTTCTCGTTTAATCAGTTCGCGATGGAAGCGCCGGTGATTGCCGTGCTGACCGTGGAAAAACATTCGGTGTTGACGCAGGTGGTGGGCTGGATGAAGCAACGGCCGTTTTATCTGGTGGATATCGGCATTGCCGCCGCGCAGTTTTGCCTGCAGGCCACGGAGCTGGGGCTGGGAACGTGCATGCTGGGCTGGTTTGACGAGGCCGAGGTCAAGAAGATTTTGAAGATTCCTCGGGCCATCCGCGTGGCGCTGTTGATTACGGTGGGCTACGAGGCGGAGAATCGGCAGCCGCGCCCCAAGGTGCGGAAGGCGGCTGAAGTGATGAGCAGCTGGAATAGATATTAGCTGCGCTACTTTTCTTCGGCGTTGTCTTTCTGCTGCTCCGCGCGGATGGCCCGAACGATGGAGGTCATCAGATCGTCGAGGGTGCGGCCCGGCGCAAGGGTGCAGCCGCTGAAGGTGTCGGTATCGATCTGCTGTTTGGCGCAGGTCAACAGCGGACCCTTTGCATCGGCTACTGTGAAGTTCAATGCGATGTTGGAGGGAGCAATTTTGGGAGGCGCGGTGTTGAGGTTGCCAGCCGGAGCAGTCTTGAGGGGCGGCGTTGCACCTGTGGAGGCGGCCATCTGTGTGGCAGAGAAGGCAAGGATGACGGCGAGGGCCAGAAGCGTTGCAGCTCTTTTCATAATCACCTTTCCACTTGCGAGGGCCGGGATTCCGGTTGCGGGTTCGGCTGAAGGAGCCAGCTGTTCACCGGAACTGGCCAGGGCAGGAGGAACGCCTTTGGTTCGCTCCGGATGAGCGGCTATAAAGTGAGCAAAATTGAACACAAGAGTCGCATAAAAACAGAGAATATGCAATTGAAAAAGAAAGAGATATTGCACAAAAGAGAGTGCGGGATTAGCGGAAACTAATGTTTATGGAGATGGCATCATATAAACTTGACAGAAATCCACTCAATCTGGCATCCTAGAAGAGTCGGAAATTCTCTCAAACAGGCAGGTAAACCATGGCAAAGATTATCGGTATCGATCTGGGAACCACCAATTCTTGCGTCGCTGTGCTGGAGGGCGGCGAACCCAAAGTCATCCCCAACGAGGAGGGGTCGAGGACCACTCCGTCGGTGGTCGCATTCACCAAGAGCGGCGAGCGGCTGGTAGGGCAGGTGGCCAAGCGGCAGGCCATCACCAACCCGGAGAACACCATCTACTCCATCAAGCGCTTTATGGGCCGCCGTTACAACGAAGTGAGCGACGAAATGAAGATGGTGCCTTTCAAGGTGATCGCGCAGGGCGACCATGTGGGCGTGATGGCGCAGGGCAAGGAGTACACCCCGCCGGAGATTTCGGCGATGATTCTGCAAAAGCTGAAGGCCTCGGCCGAAGCCTACCTGGGCGAGAAGGTCACGGAGGCGGTGATCACCGTTCCGGCGTACTTCAACGACGCGCAGCGGCAGGCCACCAAGGACGCGGGCAAGATTGCCGGGCTGGATGTGAAGCGCATTGTGAACGAGCCGACGGCGGCGGCGCTGGCTTACGGGCTGGACAAGAAGAAGGACGAGACCATTGCGGTGTACGACTTTGGCGGCGGCACCTTTGACATTTCGATTCTGGAAGTGGGCGAGGGAGTTATTGAAGTCAAGTCCACCAACGGCGACACGCATCTGGGCGGCGACAACCTTGACCAGCGGATTGTGGATTGGCTGATTGCCGAGTTCAAGCAGGAACAGGGGCTGGATCTGAGCTCCAAGGGCAACGAGATGGCGCTTCAGCGGCTGAGAGATGCCGCGGAGAAGGCCAAGATAGAGTTGTCGACGACCATTGAGACGGAGATCAATTTGCCGTTTGTGACGGCGGACGCGAGCGGGCCGAAGCACCTGGTGCGCAAGCTGACGCGCGCCAAGCTGGAGCAGTTGGTGGAGGACCTGATCGAACGCTCTGTGGAGCCATGCAAGAAAGCTGTTGCCGATGCGGGCATCTCCTTCAAAGACATCGACGAAGTGGTGCTGGTGGGCGGGCAGACGCGCATGCCGCGCATTCAGGAGCTGGTGAAAAAGCTTTTTGGCCGCGAGCCGCATCGCGGAGTGAATCCGGATGAGGTAGTGGCCATTGGCGCGGCGGTGCAGGCGGGCGTGCTGGCCGGCGAGGTGAAGGACCTGTTGCTGCTGGACGTGACGCCGCTGACGCTGGCGATTGAGACGCTGGGCGGCGTGGCTACGCCGATGATTCCGCGCAACACCACGATTCCCACGAAGAAGACGGAGACGTTTTCAACGGCGGCGGATTCGCAGACCGAGGTCGAGGTGCATGTCTTGCAGGGCGAGCGGCCCCTGGCGGCGCAGAATCGCACGCTGGGCAAGTTCAAGCTGGGCGGGATTCCTCCGGCGCCGCGCGGCATTCCGCAGATCGAGGTCACCTTTGACATCGACGCCAACGGAATTTTGAACGTGACGGCCAAAGACAACGCGACGGGCAAGGACACGCGCATCACCATCACCTCCAGCTCCGGCTTGAGCAAGGACGAGGTGGAGAAGATGGCCAAGGAGGCCGAGGCCCACGCCAGCGAGGACAAGGAGAAGCGCGAGGAGATCGATGCGCGTAACTCGCTCGACAGCCTGGTCTACAACATCGAGAAGATGCTGAAGGACTCCGGCGAAAAGGTGCAGGCTGCCGACAAGACCGAGGTGGAAGCGGCGCTGGCCGAATCGAAGAAGCTGCTGGAAGGTACGCCCTCCGCAACTGAACTAAAAGCCCAGCACGAGAAGCTGACCCACGCCAGCCACAAGCTTGCCGAGATTCTCTACAAGGCCAATGCGGCAAGCGCCGCGGCCGGCGCAGCTCCCGGCGAGCCAACCGCCGAACCCCACGCCGAAACCAAGAAAGACGAAGGCGTGATCGACGCGGAGTATGTGGACGTGGATGAGAAGAAGAACTAGCCGTTCAGGCGGGTGGCGTTTATGCAACATTAGGTTCCTGGTTTCCCAGGTCTCAAAATCGAGACCTGGGGCACCCGGTACCCTTATTTGTGACTCATGGTGATCTGCGCCACCCGCCAGATTTATGTTCGGAATCCACGACGGTTACGCTTGGCTTTGTTCTCCGTCAGCCAGGCGTTTATATCATTGGCGTCCCACCTAGGACTTCCGCCTACATTCAAGGCCGGTTCTGGAAATGGCGTAAGGCCTACAGCTTCGTTTTCGACATCATATGGTGTTCTCAGATTAAGCAAAACTCCTGTTTGAAAGCTATTCGGACCACCGAATGGGGACTGCACGTCGGTTTTAATCTTGCGCCATCGGTCAAGCGTACTTTTGCTAACACTGAGCCTGACGCAGATATCATCAGCTGACAGCCACATTGTTTGTGAAATATCGATCATCAGAGTACTCCGAGCTTTAAGTATCCAACCATATCACAATGCATCTGAACGTGTCAATACGGTTCAGAGCAATCCATAACGCTCATTCTGCCTCGGCCTCGCAGGATTTGCTTATGATTTTTCCGTTTACTGGGGCGAACAGCTATTTGTTGAGCAAGTTGAGCGCCGCTTGGGCCAAAACGCCGCTCTTGAGTGTGTGATTTTCGTCTTTATCGCCCGACCGCGTCTCACTGATTCCGGCGCAGAAAGCCATTACCTGCACACCCGTGGGCACGTCCTGGGGCAAATTTGAGGGCGCATTTCAGGGCTGGTCTGTACTTCCTTGGGCAGCAGCGGAGAAAAAATAGTCATTGTGCTTGATTGAGATCACCAAGCACTTTCGCGGCCAATAATGTGGCCCCTAAATTACACCCCTGTGGTGTTGTTCCTGCCTCCGCGACGCAAGCATGATAATACCTTTGGAAATCATCCGGGCAGTCGGAGATAAGTTGCATGACCGCTGCATCATTTGTAGACGTGTAGTGATTTGACGTCGCTTTAAGAGCCAGACATTGGAGCAAAGCAGTCGTGTAGATTCCAGTAAGCGTCTGGGGGGCTTCATTGTCTGTTGCTTGTGGGGTTTGCGGCGCTGCGGCTTGTGGCGCTGCACGCTGAGGTGCATCAGACTGATTTGGAGTCGAAGGGAGCAGGTTTCCGATGATGACCAACATGGCAAATATACCTACTACGCTGGCGCTTCCCCAACCGATAAATCTCCACACTACACGAGAAATAACTGGCTTTGGGAACATCGGAGGAGGAGGCGTGCCCATCCATACCGGTGGATTTGGAATTGCCACGGCGGACACGGGCACCCCACAATTCCCGCAAAACCGCGCGACTTCTACGTTGCGAAAGCCACATCGGGAACAGATCGGCATCTCAGCACTCCAGGAGTTTGCGAAGATCAGTCTACAGCCGATGGCTCGCTCTTGTCCATGCCCATCAGCGTGGCCTTTACTGCCGGGTGCCCCATCCTTCCGCGATCTGTGCGGAAGGCTGGGAACCACGAACCTCAATCAGACGCCTTGTGTCAGGGCACGACTTCAGTCGTGCCGAAAAAGCCCCATAAAACCACGGGCTTCAGCCCCGGAGAGGCGGAACGAAACCCATTGCTTCCAAATCCTACCGGACCTATACTAAACCCATTCAGGCAGGCGGCTGAGAGACGGATGGACTACTCGAAGATCATCACCATCGAACCCGGAAAGCGGAACGGCAAGCCTTGTATCCGAGGGCTGCGCATCACCGTCTCCGACGTATTGGATTATTTGGCCGGTGGAATGACCGACAAGGAGATTCTGTCGGATTTCCCGGACTTGACGGAAACAGACATCCGCGCCTGCCTGGCCTTTGCTGCTGACCTCGAGTGCAAACTTGAGATCGTCGAGCTGTGAAACTCCTGCTGGGACACCTCAAAACCCTCAACATCCTCCTCAATCGTTTACATAAAATGAATTGCATCGAGTAGTGCAATGCACTACAATGGGATGTGGATCAAATGCCGCCCATCACGGTCGTGGAGTCGCGCGAATTCTTGACAGCGACGAAGAAGTTGATGGACGACAAGGAGCGGGCAGAACTGGCCCTTTATCTGGCCTACAACCCTACGGCGGGCGACGTGATTCCCGGATCGGGCGGAGTGCGCAAGCTGCGTTGGGGGTTGGAGGGGCGCGGCAAACGAGGCGGGGCGCGTGTGATTTACTTCTTCCACGATATGGAGATGCCGCTTTATCTGTTCACTGCATTCGCCAAGAACGAACGTGAGGACTTGGATCAATCGGAGATCAAAGCGTACCACAAATTGTCGGAGATAATGGTGGAGATACACCGCAGGCGGAGGTCGGGGAGATGAGTAAAATTGGCGCCAGCATTCTCAGGGGATTTGAAGAGGCCATTGCCTTCGCCGAAGGCACGGCAGATGTGAGTCTATATCGCGTACACATTCCACCCGAGATCGACATCAAGGCGATCCGCGGCCGCCTGGGCATGACGCAACAGGAGTTTGCCAATCGCTTCGACTTTAACATCAATACGCTGCGCCACTGGGAGCAGGGCAGGCGTGTTCCTGACGGGACGGCGCGCGCCTATCTGCGGGTGATCGACCGCGAACCGGAGGCGGTGCAGAAGGCGTTGCGCATCGCATAACTTCAACCTGTCCTATCTCTCACCACATCTAACATTCGTGTTAGTATAGAAAACCTGAGAGCTGGCGGATCCCTTTCCGTTCAGCCGGACCGTCCGATGAACCTTTACCTCATGCGCCACGCCAGTGCCGGACTTCGCCGCGAGAATTCCCTTCTCGACGCCAAGCGCTCTCTTGTCAAAGAGGGCAAGGAGCAGTGCATCCTGATGGCGCACACCTTGAGCGCCCTTAAAGTACAGGTGGACGTGATCGTCTCCAGCCCCTTGAAGCGCGCCCTGCAAACCGCGCAACTGGTGGGCACGGAGATGGGCTACGACGCCAAGGTGCAGATCAGTCCCGCGCTCGGCCCCGACGCCGATTTCGCCGATTTTCAGGAAATGCTGGCGCACTATTCCGGCTACGACGGCGTGCTGGTGGTGGGACACAACCCCAACGTCTTCCAGTTTCTGGGCCGGCTGATTAGCGGCAACGGCGGCGCGGCCGTTCGCATGCGCAAAGGCTCCGTGGCGCGCATCGATCTGGACCGCCATCCGCCGCTGCTGCAATGGCTCATCGATCCGCGCTCGGCGCGCGCCATCTACGCCAGCGTGCAGAAAAGTTCGCGCCCGAAGACCTCCAAAAAGTAATCAGCCTCTTTGCGCAGCGACCAAAGTTCCAACTCCGCGCCCGTCCGTCCCGGTTGCACCTCCAGATAAACGCGCTTGGGATAGACCTTGACGGCGACTCTGAGTACATCGCTGGCGCGGTCCTGATTGAGCGCGACAGCCAGGCGCAGCAGCACCACGGCCCGCTGCACGCGCTCATGTTCGACGGCGGGAATGTTGCGCAGCGCGCGGTCGCCCGGCTGCGGGCGGCTCTTGCCCAGGTAGCGCGCGATGGCCGAAACCAGGGTGCGCTGCAACGGCGTGTAGCCGTAGATCTCCGAACTGGAAACCACGTACTGCGTGTGCCGGTGGTGGCCCTGGTAGTTGATGAACTTGCCGGTGTCGCGCAGCATGGCGGCGGCGGCCAGCCAGCTCTCATACTCCGGCGGCAACTGGTGCAGCGCCTGCAATGCGCGATAAAGCTGCAAGGCGTGGGCGCGCACCGGCTCGGCGTGGCGCAGATCGACGCCGTAACGCCGCGCCGTGGCCAGCACGCTCTCCCAGCGCTGCTGTTCAAACTCGCGGTGAGCGGCGGCGCGGGCGTCCTGCTCGGCCAGCATCTGGGCCAGAATGCCGTCGCGCAGACCGAGCGGCGAATAGCAAAAACCGGGCAACCCGAGGCTCTCCAGCAGCTCGGCAAAGGCCAGCGCGCCGGCCACAATAATCTCCGCGCGCCGCGGCCCGATGCCCTCGACCGCCATGCGCTCGGCCAGCGTCATGGGAACCAGCGCGTCGGCCAGCTTGCGCACCTCGCGCGTGGGGACCATTCCGGCTGCTGGCCCGGCAGCCGACGCAACCAATGGAGCCTGGCTCACCGCCAGGGCCTGGATTGCCTTGCCGGCGGATTTGCCCGCGGACTTCTTTTTGGATTTGCCTAGCGGCTTGCCTGCCTTGCGTGTTGCGCCATTGGCCTCCGCCGCAATCGCCTCGCTCAGCGCCGCCGCCGTGCCCGAAGTGCCGATGACCTGCGTGACGTTCTCCGGCCGAATTCTGCTTTGCGCCTGGCGCAGCTCGCGGGCGATCAACTGCCGCATTCGCGCCAACCCTTCGGCGGGCGCCGGGTCCGCCGGCAAAAACTCCTCGGTCAGCCGCACCGCGCCCAGCGGCACGCTCACCGTCTCCTGAATGCGCTTGTGCTCGGAGAGCGTAATCTCGCAGCTTCCGCCGCCCAGGTCCACCAGCAGCACACGGCCCGCCGCACCAGGCTCGAATTCAAGCTCGGCTTGACCTTCGCCGCTCCCCATTACCCCCAGATGAATCAGCCGGGCTTCTTCCAGGCCGGAGATGACCTCCATCTCCCAGCCGGTCTCGGCCTTCACCATCGCCTGAAATACCGGCCCGTTGCGCGCGTCGCGCATCGCCGAGGTAGCCACCACGCGAATCTGGTCCACCCCGCGCGCCTGCACCGCCCGCTGAAAGCGCTTCAGCGCCTGCAACGTGGCGGCCATCGCCTGCGGCGAAAGCAGCCCGCACTCGAAGACGCTGGCCCCCAGCCGTGTCACCTCGCGGTCCTCGTGCAAGGTCTTCAACTGGTGCGCCGCAACCCTGGCAATCTTTAATCTGCACGAGTTGGAACCGATATCGATGGCGGCAAAGGTGGGCATGGAGGGCGTCGCTCCGGAAAATTGGCTCTGCGGTCAAGATACACGACCGGGCCGGATGGGCCGCATCCAGGATGCGGAACCCGGACCATACCGAGGAAGATTGGCTCAGAGCGCAACGGCTTACGGCACGGTGACGCTGATCGTCGTGGTCGTTTGTTCACCAAGAATCGCTGGACCGGAAGATTCCCAGGTTGCCGTAATGGTGTACTGATAGGTTCCCGGCGTCATCGGGTTGCCGCTGATGCATCCACTGATTCCTTCCACTCCGGCCAGCGTGCCCGCCGCAAGCAGGACCAGCGTCAGCCAGCGCCGTGCCCTGCGACGGAAGCCGAAGCCCAGCAGCAATGCACCAACCAAAGCCAAAGCTGGCGCGGGCAGATGGCCTGAACGGTGTGGCATCCTGTGCATTCCCATAGGAACGACTGCGCCGTATGGATAGAAATAGACATTTCCCATCTGAGAGCCGGAGGGTACGGGTAGCGCGAGGATCGGGCCATAGGTGCAGGTGGGTATCTTGGCCACGGTTGCCGGTCCGGAGTACGCGCAACTGATCGTAAGTGTGCCGGCGGCGGGGATGCCCGAGACTGTGTACTGGCTGACGCCAAGGCCGCTGCTTGGCATGGTGACGTTGGTGGCCGTGATGGCGAACGGCGTCACAGCCAGCGCGGGCGCGCCGGAAAACCCGCAACTGACAGCGAGAAGCGATCCGAAGAGGACAAGCAAACGATTTTGCATGGCAGTCCTTTCGGCTGGGCAGCTTTCACCCAGTCTGGTGGTTGGACGGCACTAGAATACTACCGTTTACAGAGGATTCAACGATAATTCTCACCAATCTTAGCCTCGCGGGCTTTGCCGATCTGCCCGCTCTGCGCTGCCCGCCTCGGCGAAAGGTCTTCGTCGCTGGGGTGGAAGCCCGGCTGTTATCCTTGATTTGGATTTGATCGCCAGCTTCGCCATGACAAACCAGACGAACACTCTCACTCGCCCGCAATCCGCGCCTTCGACGCGGACGGTGTGGCTGCTCTTCGCGGCTATCTTTGCCGCCGTGTATTTTGCCTCTCTCTTTACGCCGCCGCTGATGGACGACGTGGACTCCACCCACGGCCAGGCCGCACAGTACTTCAGTGAGCACAGCGACTGGGTCACGGCCAAGATCAACGGCATCCGCTACATTGAGAAGCCGCCGTTACCCTACTGGACGGTAGCTATCCTTTTTCATATCTTTGGCCAGAATGTTTTTGCCGCACACCTGCCTAACACCCTGGCCATGCTGGGTCTGGCCTGGATGGCCTGGCTGTGGGCGCGCCGCGGATGGGGGCCTCGCGCCGGACTCTATGCCGGCCTGGGCGTGCTGACTTCCATCGGTCCGTTTCTCTTTACGCGCTTCATCATTCCCGAGGCGCAACTGAGCCTCTTCCTGCTGATTGCGCTTTACTGCCTGCTCACCGGCTTCGAGCCGGGCCGCGCCGCGCGCTTTTACTGGATGTGGGCATTCCTGGGCCTGGCCCTGATGACCAAGGGCCTTATCGCTCCGACATTTTTTATCGGCGCAGCAGTTCCCTACGTGCTGGTCACCGGCTTATGGCGCCGCTGGCGAGAGATGAAACCCATCACCGGCTCGCTGCTCTTTTTGGCTATCGCCGCGCCCTGGCACATCCTCTGCGGCTTGGCCAATCCCGACCAGGGCCACGCCATCGGCAACCACCCCACATTCGGCAACGTCCACGGCTTCTTTTACTTCTACTTCATCAACGAGCACTACCTGCGCTTCTTCGGCCTGCGCTACCCGCACGACTACAACAAGCTGCCTTTTGCCGCCTACTGGTTGCTGCACCTGGTCTGGATCTTCCCCTGGAGCCTGTTTTTGCCGGCCCTCGTGGCCCTGGCCTGGAAGACCCGCCGCCACTGGATGCAGTATGTCCGCGGCAGCGACAGGACGACGGCGGACTCCACTGCTGAAGCAGACGGCCTGCTCTTCAATCTCAGATTCCGCGCGCGCTCCATCTGGCTGCTGAGCCTGTTCTCCGCCTGGACTCTGCTCTTCTTCTCCATCTCCACCAACCAGGAATACTACACCTTCCCGGTCTGGCCGCCGCTGTTGATTCTCATCGCCGCCGTGGTGGCGGGCATTGAGGAGAAGCGCGCTCCGGATGGCGCTCCGCAAGGCAGCAAGCCCCTGCTCTCCACCGCCTGGCTCACCGGCGCGCAGGGAGTCTTCGCCGTCCTCGGCGTGCTCTCCGCCGTGGTCCTCGGCTGGGGCCTGTGGCAAGCTCGCTATCTGCCCTATGTAGACGACATCGGCACGTTGCTGGCGCACCGCAGAGTGGGCGACTATACGCTCGCAATGTCCCACTTGTTCGACCTGACCGGCCCCTCGTTTGCCGCGCTGCGCCTGCCGGCCGTCATGGCCGCGGTCACCCTCCTCATCGGACCGGTGCTGGGCTGGCTGCTGCGCATTAAAGGAAAGCACCTGGCCTCCACGGTCAGCGTGGCCCTCACCATGGTGGTCTTCCTGATCGCCGCGCACATCGCCTTTGCTCGCTTCGATCCCATGCTCGGCTCCAAGCGGCTGGCCGACACCATCCTCGCCAAGGCCTCGCCCGCCGACACCATCATCATCTACGGCGAGCAGTCTGAAGGCTCGTCGATTATCTTTTACACGCACCACTACTTCGGTAAACCCGCGATGTTTGTCTATCCGCGCTGCGGCCAGCACGGCGAGGGTTCGCCGCTGCTGTGGGGCTCCTGCTACCCCGACGCGCCGGACATCTTTCTTAGCCAGGAAAAACTATCCAGTATCTGGGGCACGGGCGAGCGCAAATGGCTCTTTGCCCAGGATTTGAACCAGCTAAAAGCGGAGAGCTTACTTGCCGGCCGCCTCATCCTCGTCCAGACCATCGCCGACAAGGCGCTGTGGACGGATAGGCCGCTGCCCACAGCCGGCTCCGGCCATTGAGCCGGAGGGTGAACGAGGAACCATGACATTTGGCCACTTTTTTTTCGTCGCGCTGAGCGTTCTTGCCGTTCTTGGAGTGATCACTTCGACCGTCTACAGCCTGATGGTCGCCATGGGCGTGCGCCGCTTTCACCGCCGCGCGGCCTCCGCCGGCCCGCGCGTTTTCCGGCCCCCGGTGAGCGTGTTGAAGGCTGTGCATGGCGATGAGCCGAATCTGGAAGAGAACTTGTCGAGCTTCTTCGAGCAGGATTATCCGGAGTATGAGATTCTGTTTTGCGCGCGGCACAGCAACGACGCCGGCCTGGAGGCGGCTCGCCGGGTTGCCGCGCGTTTCCCGCGCGTCACCGCGCGCATCCTCACCTGCGGCGAGCCTTCATGGCCGAATGCTCGTACTTTCTCGATGGAAACCATGCGCCGCGAGGCTCGCTATCCCATTCTGGTGGCCTCCGACAGCGATGTGAGCGTCGCGCCGGATTACCTGGCTTCCGTGGTCGCCCCGCTCAGCGACCCGAATGTCGGCATGGTCACCTGCCTTTACCGCGGCGTCGCCCGCCAAGGACTCTGGGCGCAACTGGAGGCCATGGGCATGAGTGTCGAGATGACCTCCGGCGTGCTGGTGGCCGAGATGCTCGAAGGGATGAACTTCGCGCTTGGCCCTTCCATGGTCATGCGCCAAAGCACTGTCGAAAAGATCGGCGGCTTCGAGCCGGTCGCCCAGTACTACGCGGAGGACTTTGTGCTGGGCAACAGGACCGCCGCGGCCGGAGAAACGGTTGTTCTCTCCTCCTACATCATCGAGCACCACGTCCTGAACGATCAGTTCAAGAAGAGCATCGCGCATCAGCAGGGCTGGGCCACCAGCACACGCTTCTCCCGGCCCCTGGGCCACCTGGGAGAAGTGTTGACCTACGCCGTTCCCTATGGCCTGCTGGCTCTGGCCGTCTTCGGCGCCGCCGGCCACCTGGCTCTGGGCCTTGCTCTGCTGGCCATCACCCTCCTCGACCGCGTGCTGCTCTGCCTGCTGGTCGCCGGCAGCGTGGTCCGCGACCGCGCCGCCTTCCGCAAGGCGTGGCTCTATCCGCTGCGCGACTTCATGGGTTTCTGCTTCTGGGTCAGAAGTTATTTCAGTTCGCGCAAACTGCGCAATCGCGGCGACCTCTACGAGTTGCTTCCGCAGGGAAGGCTGCGCAAGCTGCCGAAATAATCTCTAATCAATCTCTAGTGGACCTGATTGAACGTGGCGCCTTATCTTTCTTCACTTCAGAAACGACGGCCTGGCTAGCGGAGCATCGAAAGCAGGTGATGCGTCCAAGATCAGGCGCGTTCGCATCAATCCTAATCTGATGCTGTACAAGCGCCACATTGTGCACGCCGCATACGGGCGGATTGGAATTCTTCTTGATGTAGCAGGTCTCTGCCATGCATTTCTCCCGGCTTGATTGAACCTCCGACGATCCAAGGCGCGTCTCAAAGCCTGAACGGAATGAGCGCCGGACGCAGCCCAGATGGAAGAGCAACCTGGCCCAACAACTGAAATTGGCCTCTTTCAGCCAACCTAACAGGCCTTTTGCGATACGGGGAAACTCTTTTGCGCTGCGGTTAATTCTTTGTAATCTGATACTTATAGGATAATCGGGTGGGGGGATTTTCCACAGGAATTCAAAAATTTATTTTCAGGGGGTTGTAAATTTTGGCGGCCATCAGTATGCTTTCAACTAGGGGACAGCTTAACGGCAATTTAGGCATACGTTAAGCGCATGTCCTTGATAGAAAAAGCGCATCCGCTCTGGGGGGATCTACAAATGGCAACCAGTTCAGTCTCAAACGTGGCGACAATGAGGTTCCAGTCCATTCGTCAGCTTGATGTCCCAAAAGGCCGGGATGGAAAGCACAAGCAGATTGTGAGGCAACTGTTGGGCGACATCGATCAGTTGACTGCGGGGGCGGCGCTGAAGATTCCACTCTCCGCATTGCCGGACACGAAGGAGAATATCCGTTCCGCGCTGAACCGCGTGACGCGCGCCAGAGGGATGGAAGTCGCCACATCCAGCGACGAAAGCCATCTGTACGTCTGGAAAGTTGAGCCCTGATTCTGATACAGCCTCCCCTGAATCATCCATACAGAACAAACGGGGACCTGAGGCGCGCTTCTACGCGGATGCGCACCGATTCAGACCCCCTATCTCCGCTACACTAGAGCGGTTCCACAATTCACATGTCCTTTCTGGCATCGTGCAGGGTGGCATTTTCTTGAGAAAAATGCCACTTGAGGGCAATGGTTTCGGGATACAGCAATTGTGGAACCGCTATAGGGTCTGGTGCTATGATTCCATCGAAACATTTTTTACGCCAAGGAAGTTCCTCTATGAAACGCGCGGTATGTTGGTTTGCCTCTGCTCTTTTGGCCATTGCGCTTCCCTGGGCGTATGGCCAGGCCGGAAACCTGGACGACCTGCAACACAAGCTCAACGCCTCGTTCAAAATCACCACCATGACGGACAAACATTCGGAGATTGATACTGCCGGCGATGTAGTCGAACTGCACAAGGATGGGCTGCGAATGTCTGCCCTGGCCACCGTCCTGACGGAGTCGAACACCTATAAGGACGGCAAGATCGGGGGAGGGGGGGCCAAGCGGGCTTGGGGTTCGTTTGGAACCGTAATGCTGCAAGGCATGGCTGGGGGACTGGACCCTACCGGCATGGTGACCGTGCCCGATGGGATTCCGCCGCGTACATTGGCCGCCGGTGATCGGTGCTGGGTTCTGGCGATTACGGCTCAGAAGGACGGGGTTGTCTTCAAGCTCCTCACCGATCCCGACGCCAACGGGATGCGCTATCACGGCGACCTGAAGATTCTTTTCCCCAACAAAAAGCAGATGCCGACGGCGGATGCGGCTCTGCAGTTGATTGCCGAGGTGCTGAGCGTGGTGCCCGTGGAACAGCTCGCGCCTGTGCCCGCCCAGAGCGATGCCGGACAGTCAGCCTTCCTTGAGGGAAAGTACATCGAAAATCGCAATAAGACAGACTTTATTGAACTCGGTCCTGACGGAGAGTTCACCCTCTTTCAGGGTGGAAAGATGTACGGGGGCGCCTACGAGGTCGCAGGTGACACTGTCGTTGTGGCAGGTCCACAGATTAAAGGAATGGTTCAGTTGCAAATCGTTGGCCGTACGTTAACGTACCATGACGGGACAATTTACGAGAAACAAGCCGAAGCCGACGTGGCCCCGCCCGCTCCGCCGCAGCGCCAATATGACGAGCTTGCGCCGCCGCCGCCACCGCCTCCGCCGCCAGCTCCACCGGCCACGCCGCCGAACAGGTAACGATCAGCTTCGGCAGGCTGCGGACGAAGGCGGTCCAGGGGCCGATGGAAATATACACCGACCTGAAGATGAAGGCTGCCTTCATCCACGGAAGAGTGAACAGCATAGATCAGGCTTCGCATATCCGAGACGAAGCGAGAAACCCGAAGTTCGAGAGAGGAAAAAAGAATCCGATGAATATGTGCATCCTTCGCAAAGCCGCTAGATTTGGTTCAGCCGCGCTGCTGCTTGCCGGACTTCTGGGCATCGCCCGTCTGGCCAACGCCGGAACAAGGCCCTCCGCGCCACCGCCGTCCAGGCCGGCGCCATCCTACCGGCCCGCGCCGTCCTCCAGGCCAGGTTACCGGCCTGCTCAGCCATCCGGCAGGCCTGGCCCATCCACCAACAGACCAGGACCGTCGGTCAACCGGCCAGGACCGTCGGTCAGTCACCCGCACACGCCAGCCGTGCATCCCTCCGCTCCCAGGCCGTCCGTCGCCAAGGGAGTAACCGAACACCGGACCCCCAGCGGCAGCACCGTTCGCACTCGCGCCAACGGCAAGCCCAGCGATATTCATGACGCCAAGCGCGGCATGACCGTGCACCACGGCCTCAACGGCGGCCGCCGGGTCTCGGTGGAGGACAGCAGCCACAACCGCACCGTCTACCATAAGGGCCGCGCCGGATACGTGCAGCACCCCTATAGCTACCGCGGCCACGACTTCGCTCAGCGCACCTATGTCTTCGGCGGCCGTGTTTATGGCCGCAGCTACATGGGCTTCCCCTACCGCGGGGTGTACTTGAGCATCTACGCCCCCGGCCTCTTCTATTCGCCCTTCTTTTATGGCTGGGCGTATAACCCATGGGCCTCGCCCATCATGTTTGGCTGGGGGTTTGCCGGCAGTCCCTGGTATGGGTACTACGGCTACTACTTTTCTCCGTTTGATTCCTACCCCTCGGCGGCTTACTGGCTCACCGACTACATGATCTCGTCGGATTTGCAAGCCGGCTATGCGGCCCACATCGAGGCTGGCGAAACCGACGGCGCGGCTCCCGCAGTCGCTGGTCCACCACTGCTGACGCCCGATGTCAAACAGATGATCGCCGACGAAATACGGAACGAACTGGCGCTGGAAAACACCGAAGCAACCCGCTCCTCGCAGCAGCAGGATGTGGACCCCGGCTCCAGCGGCATTGATCGCCTGTTCAGCGACGTCGCCAAGGGCAAGCCGCACATCTTCGTTGTCGGTACGCCGCTGGACGTAGTCGATGCCTCTCAAAACGAGTGCTCCCTGAGCGACGGCGATGTGCTGTTGTTGCAAACAGCGCCTCCTCCCGATGCCCAGGCTGCCAATCTGGTGGTGCTGGCCAGCAAGGGCGGGCAGGAGTGCGCAAAACAAGACACGGTATCGGTGCCGTTTGCCGACCTGCAGGAGATGCAGAACCATATGCGGGAACTCATCGACCAGGGTCTTCAGGAGTTGCAGAACAAGCAGGGCAAGGACGGATTGCCGGCGCTGCCGTCTACCGTTCCGGCTCAGCCAACCCCGGCCCCCTACGCCGCCATCGCCCCTCCGCCCGACCCCAACGCCGCCACTGAGATTCAGCAGCAAGCCCAACAGGCCGACCAGGCGGAGCAGGATGTGACCGCCGAGGCCACACAACCGGGCAGCAGCCAATAAAGCTGCCCTCCTCTCCATGGCCCATCGCGCTCGCGGTGGGCCAGCTTTTTTCAGGGCGTTCTGTCCTGATTTCCGCGGGATGCGGGAACACAAGCCTGTCCCATCACTCCTGCCGCCCTGAGCTTCGATGCTCTAAACTCGAATCTGGACCCTCCACGATGAAGCTTTTTGGTGGCAGGAACGACATCCCGGATACCCTCTCAACCGCGCCCCAATCCGGTCCGGCCGAGACCCCCAACTCCAGCCTTTTCAGCCGCATGAAGCAGGCCGTCGCGAGCACCCGCGAGTCGCTCTCCGCCCGCATCGAGACGGTCGTCGCCCTCACCCGCACGGTCGATGAATCCACCCTCGAAAGCCTTGAATCTGCGCTACTTACCAGCGACCTGGGGGTGCAAACCACTACCGCCATCCTGGCCGCCCTGCGCGACCGCGCCCGCCGTCAGGCCATTGAGGGCGGCGACGAACTGCGCGCCCTGCTCAAGACCCAGATTCGCGCCATCCTCGAAGCCCCCATCTCCAGCTATTCCAACACGTTGCCGCCGACCGAAGGCCCCTTCGTCACTTTTCTCGTCGGCGTCAACGGCACCGGAAAAACCACCTCCGCGGGCAAGCTCGCCGCCTGGCATCGCGCACAAAATCGCACCGTTCTTTTGTGTGCCGCAGATACGTTCCGAGCGGCAGCGATTGAGCAGCTTGAAATCTGGGCCTCCCGTTCCGGCGTGGAGATGGTCAAAACCCGGCGGGGCGGCGACCCCGCGGCCGTGCTCTACGACGCCATCACCGCCGCCAAAACACACAAAACAGACGAGTTGATTGTGGACACCGCCGGCCGCCTGCACACCAAAACCGGCCTCATGGACGAACTGGACAAGATGCGCCGCACGGCGGCCAAGCTCATTCCCGGAGCGCCCCACGAGGTGCTGCTGGTGATGGACGCCACCACCGGCCAGAACGGCCTCAACCAGGCCCGCCAGTTTACTCAATCCGCGGGGGTTACCGGCATCGTCCTCGCCAAGCTGGACGGCACTGCCAAAGGCGGCATCTGTGTGGCCATCGCCCAGGAACTCAATTTGCCGGTTTGTTTTGTCGGCGTCGGCGAGCAGATGACCGACCTGCTGGAATTCTCCCCCGCCGAGTTTGTGGATTCGCTGCTGGGATAACATTGTGCAGCAACACACAAGCAGACACTCGGGAAAGTAGCCCTGTTGCTGGTGATAATCCTGAAACGGCAATGGTTACGAGGAAGCCGCGCTTCAGTGGATAAACATCGACCACAGTATCATCCATGTGATCGCAGTTGCCGCCAAAATAATCAACGCTATTCGCACCAGATGGTAATCATGTGTGCTCATCTTCATCGTCTGCGATAGGATTGCCGTTTCTTGACTGACAGCATTGAGTACCTTCTGCTCAGGCGGGGGTGCTACTGTTGGATCCTCATGCACATGCGAAAACTCAGTCTCCTCGGATAAGCCCATGCGATATCGGAAGCCTTCCGGCAGACGTGCTGCGGAAAACCACCCGGAAGGCCTAAGAATGGTGAAATAACCGTTAGGCGTCACCGAGAATTCCCTGCGATTCCATGAACGAGGACTCATTAATGTGTCCGCCTGACCGACTGTTTGTGGCTTTCGTCACAGCCGCCGCGATTCTCTGCGCTGATGTTGGCTAGAATTGTAGCATTATTGATGGCAGATTGCTTTGCATCCTCATGTACACTTGAGAGTTCCCGTTTGGCCATGCACATGAATCAACATATGGATCAAGACCGGCATTGGATGGAACAGGCGTTGGAACTGGCTCGGCGCGGCATTGCCGTCACCTCGCCCAACCCTACCGTGGGCTGCGTCATCCTCGACCGCGTCGGCCAGGTCGCTGGCGAAGGCTGGCACGAATATGACCTCGTAGACCACGCCGAGGTCGTCGCCCTCAAAGTTGCCCAGCAGCACGCGGGCAAGCGCCTGCGCGGCGGTACGGTCTACGTCACTCTGGAGCCTTGCAACCACACCGGCCGCACCGGACCCTGCACGGAAGCCCTTGTTTCTTCTGGACTAAAGCGCGTGGTCGCCGCCACCATAGACCCCAACCCCGCCGTCGCCGGTCACGGAATGGAGCGCTTGCGTGCGGCAGGGGTGGAAACGGCTGTGGGAGTTTGTGAGACAGAAGCGCGGCGGCTCAACGAGGGCTTTGCGCGCTGGAGCCAGCACCAACGCCCGCTGGTGCTGATGAAGGTGGCCATGACGCTGGACGGGCGCATCGCTCCGCCGCCCGGTGTGCAAGCGCCGCGCGAGCCTTATTGGATCACCAGCGAGCAAGCCCGCGCCGCCGTGCAGCCGTTGCGCTGGCAAGCCGACGCCGCGCTGACCGGCGTGGACACGGTGCTGGCCGACGACCCCCTGCTCACCGACCGCAGCGGATTGCGCCGCCGCCGTCCGCTGCTGCGCGTGGTGCTCGACTCCGCCCTGCGCATGCCGCTCGACTCCAAGATGGTGGCCACGGCACAAAACGATCTGGTGATCTTTACTGTCTCGAAGGACGAAGCTCGCGTGCGGGAGTTGACCAGTCGCGGTGTTCGCGTCGAAGTTCTGGCTGCCGAAGCAGGCCGCGTCCCGCTGGGAAAAGTTCTGGACAAGCTGGGCGAAGAGGGAATCCTGACCCTGCTCACCGAGACCGGCACGCGCCTGAACACGGCTCTTCTGGCAGGGGGCTTGGTGGACCGCATTCACCTTTTCGTCTCCCCGCAGATCATGGGCTCCGACGCCGTCCCCGCCTTTCGCGGCATGGTCAACACCATCCACATGGCCGAGGTCGAGGTCGAGCGCTACGGGAATGATTTGGGACTGTGTTCGCTGCTCAGGAATCCGTGGCCGGGGGACAGCAATCCGTAACCCTGAAGCACCGAAATTTTGGAGTGATTCAGCCCACGTTTTGAGGTAGAATTTCATCGCGATGATTGATCCCAATTTAAAAAATCTGTGGACTCCGACCGGCTTGCTCTTGGGTTTTCAAGTGACTATATTCAAGTGGCGTATGGAGCGAGAAGCCGCTGTAGGTGATAAGGGGGATATTCCTTGGCTCGTTCCATCCGATTACCTCAGCATATGTGGGATGTTGTCATTTGTTTTCGGTGTTGTTCTCCTGCCAGTTTCTAGCCTCGTCCCTGTGAGCATTGCTCGATGGTCGTTCGGCCTTGGAACATTGCTCTTTATGGGGCAGACACTGGGACTTGCTGGTCATTATCAGCTATATAACAGAACCAAGAAGAGGGTTTTTGTCTGGTTCCCTTTTCAAGAAAAAGTCATCGTCTATGTGACTATCTTGATTGCTTTTCTTTACTCGATTGTCTTGTTCGTTCTCCAGCCATAGGCAAGCATTCGTATCAGAATATTCATGCGACTGCTTTATGTACTGACCCAACCTACTCTGCCCCGGCTTAGGCTAGCCAAGATACTACTCTGGGAATATCTAGCCACTATAACGGACCACTGATTACTGACCCCCTGTCCCCTGTTCCCTTACACTAGAACCATGTTCACCGGCATCATCGAACAGACGGGCACGCTGGTTGGCTTGGAGAGCCGGGGCGGGGTGCGGCGCATTACGGTCGAGGCTCCCGGGTTGGCCGGGCGGCTGCGCGAGGGCGATTCGCTGGGCGTCTCCGGCGTCTGCCTGACCGCGCTGGACGTGAACCCGACGCTCTTCCATGCCGATCTGGCGCAGGAGACGCTGAACTGCACCTCGCTGGGCGCGCTGGCCCGCGGCTCGAAGGTCAACCTGGAGCTGCCCACGGCTGCGGGAAGTCCGCTGGGCGGACACATTGTGCAGGGTCACGTGGACGGCTGCGGCACGATGACCGCGCTCGACCCAGTCATTTCGCCGTCCAGTCCGGATTTTGACAAGCAGACCACCGATTGGACCCTCAAGGTTCGCGTTCCGGAGAATGTGCGCCCCTGGATGGTGCACAAAGGCTCGGTGGCCGTCGAGGGCATCAGCCTGACTATTGCCGATTTCGACGGCGAGGAAATCACCATTGCGATTCTGCCGCTCACCTATTGGCGGACGAACCTGCACACGCTCAGCGCCGACGCGCCGGTCAATGTGGAGGCCGATGTGCTGGTGAAGCTGGCCCACGCGCAGATGCTGGTCCAGAAAAAGCCCGAACTGGAGCTGACCGAGGCTTGGCTGGTGGCCAGCGGGTACTGAGCGGCTTCCGGCTGGATCACTTCCAAGCTGCTTTTGGGGGACTGGTTTTTTGGGGCTGGATCAATCGAGACAGGAAACATGCAGGCGCACACCGGCTGGCGAAGCCCCTCGGGACGCCGCCAGCCGCATACCGGAAAACAGCGGTTTATTTGAACTGGGCGATAAAGTCCCAGATCCAGTACCCGGCCACAATCACCGTCGCGACTGTAAGCAGCCAGCCCAGGACGCTAATCGCCGGCTGAATCTTGTTAACCTTGGCGGCAAGGGCCTCGTTCTCGGCCCTCTCTTTTGCGAAGGTCTCGTCCAGAGAGATCTGGTCCATTTCGTTGCCTTGCAGTCTGGCGCGATACAACATAAGGGCGCCGGTGATCACCACCAGCGCTCCCCAGGTAATCATCAATACGGTAGCAAATAGCGTCATGCCCCACCTCGAAAAAAAACTTCAGCCCCGGAGACGGGCGGACCTCAAATAATTCCCGGTCCCGTCGAGCAGAGAAGCCGTCCCGGTGACCATCATACCTCTGAAGGGGTGGGGTTGTGCCAACAAAAATCATGGATTTCTCTGCCCCGGGCCATTCGCGCTTATGCGACTTTCCCCTCTTCGGTTGCATCCAATGGTATGTAGCCGCCTTGGAGGCCCGGATTCCCCGAGCCTTGATTCCCGGCACGAGGAGCGGTACAGTAGGTACAGTACTAACTACGGTAAGCAATTCATTTTTCAGGAGATTCCATGGCCACAGCAACCTCCGCGCCCGCACCGGAAACCGTCAAGAAAGCGCCTCTCACCCTGACCCCCCAGGCCATTGCCAAGGTGCGTGAGATTATGGCCACCCAGGACCCCCTGCCCGCCGGGCTGCGTATCGGCGTGGAAGGCGGCGGCTGCTCTGGATTCCAGTACTCCATGGCCTTTGAAAACCAGGCCGGCATGATGGACAAGGTCTTCAGCTTTGAGGATTTGAAGGTTTTTGTGGACGCCACCTCGCTGATGTACCTGAACGGCTGCACGGTGGACTACGTTGAAACCCTGGAGGCCGCCGGCTTCAAGTTCGACAACCCCCAGGTGAAGTCGACCTGCGGCTGCGGCTCGTCCTTCAGCGTGTAACGGCGGCGTCCCAGCGCCATTTCTCAGTTTGGTCCGCACCAGGCCTGTCCCTTTCGCGGGGGCGGGCCTCGTTGCGTTTGGGCGATAGGGAAGGTGGGCTGGCTTGCCGGTTTCGTTACTGCGGCGTGGACGGAGGCGTGGGAACAGTTCCTCCGGAATTGTTCCCGCCAGTCGAAGTTCCAGAGCCTGATCCGCTTCCTGTTCCAGAGCCTGATCCGCTTCCTGCTCCAGAGCCTGATCCGCTGCCTGCTCCGGAACCTGAGCCGCTGCCAGAGCCAGTGCCGCCAATGCCTGTGCCGCTAATGCCGGGGACGCCACCGGTACCGGGTGCGCCCTGCATCATCTGCTGCTCGGCGAGCGGGTCGTAGACGAACTCCCACTCGTTGTAGTGGTTCTTCTTCTTGTAGACCAGAATGGATTTCTTGGGGCTGTTTGGCGAGAAGCCTATAATGCCGAGGCCGCCCATGGTCTGGCCGGTCAAGCCGGTGGTTGAACCGGGTGACGGGGGACTGTTCGCATCCGTTGGCGGCGCGTTGGGATTGTTCGGGTTCTGTGGCGCGTTGGGATTGTTCGGGTTCTGCGGTGCGTTGGGATTGTTTGGGTTCTGCGGCGCGTTGGGATTGTTTGGGTTCTGCGGCGCGTTGGGATCGGTGGAGTTCGTTCCTCCGGCGCCGGTTGAAGTGCCACCGCTCGCATCCAGGCCGGCCGGAGGGCAGTTTGGATTGTTGCCGGTCGAGGGGTTGGACGTGCCTCCGCCGGACGAGGGGCTGGGCGTGCCTCCAATGCCTCCGCTGGACAAGCCGTTTTGCGATGTATTTGCGCCTAACGGGTTAATGGGGCAGCCGCCGATACTGCCCATCGGCTGTCCGAAGAAGCCCATGGCTGTCGGAGCCTTATTCTGGCCAAAGAGAACCGGCTTCCAATCCTCCTTGCCGGTGGTCGGGTCCGCATACTTCTTGCGCAGGAAGCGGATGTTGTTGGTGGGCTTAATCAGGGCATCGGCGTTGGCCGGATAGGCTCCGAATTTCTTGTAATAGAGCTTCACGGCTCGTATGTATTGCTTGCCGCGGTGCATGGTCTCCAGCTCGCGGTCGCGCTGAATCTCCTTGGAAATCTTGGGCAGGGCGACGGCCAGCGCGATGGTGAACAGGGCCAGCAAGAAGATGACCGCAATCAGGATGTAGCCCTCCTCTGAGGGGCGGGGGCGGCGGGTTGGGGCGGACTTTGTCATTCAGCTTCTAGCTGTTTTAATTCGCCTGGAAAGACAGGGTTTGGGTGTTGTTGTAGCCCAGGTCGGTGACCTGGACGCTGCCCGGCATGATGGCGCCCACCTTGTAGCGATGGTCGACAATCTCGCCGGTACGGGCGATAAAGATGTCGTCCCCATGGGAAAAAAAAGCCTGCAAGGATTTGTCTTTGGCCTGGGTGTATCCGAAGTACTTCAGATCGATAACCGGAGGCCGGGGCTTTTCCGGCACAGCCGGGGCCGCGTTTACGGCGGGCTGGCCGGGCCGGGCGCCAGCAACCGGAGTTTCGATGTGCGCAGGCGCGGACTCGGCGGAGAAGATGTTCCTGCCGGTGCCCCGGTACTCCACTTGTTCGCTCAGGGCCAACTGGTCGAGGTGCAGGGCGGGGTCGATGCCAGTGTTGGAGAGCTTGAGGGCCTCCGGTCCGCCCGATGCGGAAGGGTTTGCCGCGGTCGCGCGGCTGTTCGCCGGGGCAGGTTGGGGGCCGGCGGGCCGGGCTGCCGCCGCCGGCGCGGGACGCGCTGGCGCAGGGGCGCTTCCAAAAAAGCTTTCCTTGATCTGGTAGCCACCCACGCAGACGATCACCACGGCGAGGCCGATCAGTATGTAGACCTGGCGCTTGTTTTCCGTTCCCAGGGGGATGGCCATGGCTATTCACCCTCCTTGCCGGTTTTGGTGAGCGTGGCTGCCGCATCGCCGGGTTGCGGAGTGAGCGGCAATCCGCTGGGCACGTCGGCCGGCCGCAGCCAGGTGGAGACCTGAATCTTCAGATTCACCAGGCCGCCCTGCTGGCCGGTCAGCGCCAGCCCGCGAACCACAAAGAAATTCTGGTCGCGCTCCAGGCTGTTCACAAAGCGCATGATCTGCGGATAGTTGCCGGTGATGCTCGCGTCCATGGAAATCTCGGTCAGGTCGGAGCCGGGCTTGCCCTGCGAGTACTGTACCCTGCTGAGCCGCACGCCGGAACTGACCCCTAACTCGCCGATGCGGCGGTCGATAGAGGAGTAATTGGGCGGAATGCGCCTGGAGTTGAAGGTTTTCATCTGGGCGCGGGAGTCCTCGACGCGCTTTTCCAGGCCGCGCAAGGGAGCGGTTTCCAGGTCAAGAACCTTCCACTGAACCTGTTTGGAGGCCAATTCGCCGGTGGAGCGGTCGTTGGTGGCGGACCAGTCCATGCCGAAGCGGATGGAGAGGGCGATGACCGCGGCCAGCAGCACGGCAAAGGCGGCGTAGTGCCAGGTGAGCGGGGAGGTCAGGCGCTCGCGCCACAGGGATGGGATGCGGCTGCTGCTCATCGCGGGCCTCCTGGTTTCGGATTCGGATTGGGACGATTGAGTTTGCGCCGCCCAGGGCCTGGATTGGACGGAAGAATGGGCTTCTGTCCGGAAGCTGCTGGGGCCTGAGCCGGGTGAGGCGCCGGGTGAGGCAGCGGCGCGCTCTGGCTGGCGCGCTCTCCGTCGGCCGAGGGCTTCTCAGTTTTTTGTTGCGCCTTGCGTTCCACCGGCACGGCCGGGTTGTACTCCGCCAGCAATTCGAAGTTGAAGCGGTTGGAGGCGCTCACCGGTTCCAGGCGCTCGTTGGGTCCGCCAGTGGATTCGGAGCTTTCACTCACAATGTGGGGCATCAGAAAGTGCTTGGAGCGTTCCAGGTTCTGGACGAGATCGTCGCCGCGGTCGCGCGCTCCCACCACGCGCAACTTCAGCGTGATGTGGCCGGTCTTGGTGTCGCGGGAAGGCTCGAGACTGATCACTTGAACTCCGCCGGGCAGAACGGTTTCCAGGTCTTCCATGGCCAGCGTCCAGGAGAAGGTTTTTTCGTCGAAGAGCTGGTTGAGCGTTGCAGCCTGGGCGAGCAGTTGGGCGTTGGCCGGCTGCCGCATCAGCTCCTGGTAACCCTCCCGTTCCTGGTTGATGGCGTCGATCTGTTTCTGCACAAGCTGCTCGGCTGCGCGGGCCTCTTCCGCTTTCTGATGGAAGGCGCGCAGGCCCAGGCCGAGGCCGATGCCGATCACCACCAGCACCGCCATGGCGATGCGCAGGCGCTTGAGGGCCGGTCCGATGTCGGTGTAAGGGCGGGAGGCGAGATTGAGAGAGATTCTCATTAATTTGCTCCCGCCAGCGCGCCGGTCACGCCGGCCAGGCTCACTACGTTGCCCAGTGGCGTGGCGGCTCCGGTTTCCGGCCGCGGCGCCAGATCGACGACGGTCAACTCAGGATCGTTGATCCAGCGGGCAAAGTCTTCAGCGGCGCTGTTGCCGCTCGCGCCGATGCCGGCATAGTACAGGAGCCGGGGACGGACGCCGAGCTTGTCTTCAAAGTAGGCTGCGGCCACGGCGACGCCGCGCCGCACCTCCTGCAAGCGCAGGCCGGGCTCTTCGGGCAGGTCGAGGGTGCGATAGAGCAGCAGGTCCTCGCCCGTAGTGATGGAGGTGGTGAGCGCCACGGCGTTCAGGTTGGCGGCCAAAACCGGCTCCGGCGAATCGATGGCTCCCAGCGCCGCCAGGCTGGTGGGCAGCACGGCTCCGGGTTCGTAGCCTGCCTCGCGCACCGCGGCCTCGTACTCCGCCAGAACGGGACCGGGCAGAACGGCTGCCAGCACCTTGCATTCGGTCTTGGTCTCCACCAGCACCTGATAGCTCACTCCGGCGTGCTCCACCTCGAAGGGAACCATCTTGCGCAGCCGGAAGCGGAGAACGGGGATGGCCTCGGCGGCCTTGGCGGGCAGCGAATCGAAGTCCAGGAAGAAGACGCGGACCACGGTGTCAGGCAGAACCAGCGTGACGGCGCGGGTGCGCGGCGAAACCTGGCCGAGCGCGGCGCGAATCGAGTTGGCCACCACCTCCGGCGCGCGCAGATTCGCCTCAACGATGCCGGCCACCAGCGCCCCGGACGGCAGTGGCTCAAAAGCATAGACGAGCGGCTGGCCCGGCCCCGGCGAAGCGGCGGCCAGCACGCCCTGGGGCGACAGCTCCACCGCCACCGGCGGACGCGCGCCGGGCTGGGAACTGGCCTTGTTGAGAATCGATCTCACTATCTTGATGCCTCGATGAACGTAACCTTGTTGATCTCCTTGAGCGTGGTCAGGCCGCGGCGGACACGATCCAGCGCCGACTCGCGCAGAAAAGTCATGCCCTCCTTCTGCGCCAGCTTGCGGATTTCGGAAGTGGGCTTCTTCGCCAAAATGGTTTCCCGAATGGGGTCGGTCAAATCCAGCAGCTCGTGAATCGCCGTGCGGCCGCGGTAGCCGGTGCCGCCGCACTCCATGCAGCCTGGACCCTCGCGGAATTCGAAGCCGCGCCACTCAGCCGGGTCCATGCCGCTGGCCAGCAGCTCCTCGTCGCTATGGATAACGGGGCGGGCGCAATGCTCGCAGATGGTGCGCACCAGCCTTTGCGCCAGGATGCAGTTGAGCGCGGAGACAAAGTTGTAAGCCTCCACGCCCATGTTCAGGAAGCGGCCCAGCACATCCACCACATTGTTGGCGTGCACCGTGGTGAAAACCAGGTGCCCGGTGAGCGCCGAGTTGATGGCGATCTGCGCCGTCTCCTGGTCGCGGATTTCGCCCACCAGAATCTTGTCCGGGTCGTGGCGCAAAATCGAGCGCAGTCCGCGGGCGAAGGTCAGTCCCTTTTTCTCGTTCACCGGAATCTGCGTAATGCCGCGAATCTGGTACTCCACCGGGTCTTCGATGGTGATGATCTTGTCTTCGTCGCTCTTGATCTCGTTGAGCGCGGCATAAAGTGTCGTGGTCTTGCCGGAGCCGGTCGGCCCGGTGACCAGCACCATGCCGTAAGGTTCGCGAATGTAGCCGCGGAAGCGCTTCAGATCCGCGTCGTTAAAACCCACCACATCGAGCGTAAGATGGTGGAACTTTTCGCTCATCGACTCCTTGTCGAGCACGCGCAGCACGGCATTCTCGCCATGAATCGTCGGCATAATCGAGACGCGGAAGTCGATCAGGCGGTTCTTGTAGCGCACACGAAAGCGGCCGTCCTGGGGCACCCTGCGCTCGGCGATGTCCAGCTCGCTCATGATCTTGATGCGGCTCAAGATGGTGGTGTGATGCTCGCGGGCGATGGGCGCCATGGCCTCCTGCAACACGCCGTCGATGCGGTACTTCACATGCACCGAATCATCATAAGTTTCGATGTGAATGTCGGAGGCTCTCCGTTCGAGAGCCGTGAAGATGGTGGTGTCCACCAGGCGGATGATGGGGCTGATGTCTTCTTCAGAAGTCAGCTTCTCGATGGAGATGTTTTCGTCGGAGCTATCGTCGCCGGTCAGCACATCGAAGGTCAATCCCTCGCTGGCTTCGTCGAGCACGCGCTGCGACTGCTCGGTCTTCTTCGGCAGGTCGGTAATCTGCGAGAGCGTCGCCACGCGCGGGATGATGCGGTGCCCCAGCAGCCCGGCGATCTCATCCAGAATCATCAGCCGCGATGGGTCCGAGACGGCGATCACCAGCGCGTCCTGCTGCTGCTCGATGGGCACGAAGTTGTAGCGGAACATCAACTCCACCGGAACGGTGCGCAGCAGCTCGTGCTGAATCTTGAAGTTCTTCAAGTCAACGAACTCTGCGTGATAGCGCACGGAGAGTGCCTCGGCCTGGGCGCGCTCGTCCTGGACGGCGGAGAGTGGAACAACAAGCGTGGTTGCCTCAGCCATGGTTTATCCCTGACCTCCGGACGCCTGCCCCAGCGAGAAGATGGGCAGGTAAAGCGAAATGAGAATGAAGACCACCACAATGCCCATGACGATAAGGATGGCCGGCTCGATCAGCGCCAAAGACGCGGTCAGAGCCGTCGCCACGTCCTCCTCAAAAAATTCCGACACGGAGTTGAGCATCTGCGGCAAAGCGCCGGTCTGCTCGCCCACGGAGATCATCTCGCCGGCCAGGTCGGGAAAAACCTTGGTCTGGATCAGCGCATCGGCCAGACTCTTGCCTTCGCGCACCGTGGTGATGGAGGAGGTGACCGCGCGGGAGACGCGGCGCGAGTTGATGGAGCGGGCCGCCGTCTCCAGCGACGGCACCAGCGGCAGGCCGCCAGTCAGCAGCGTGGAGAGCGTGCGCGCAAACAGCGCCACCTGGTACTTGAGCCAGATTGTGCCGAAGATGGGCAGACGGATGCGCACCCCGTCCATGAAATCGCGCCCCCGCTCAGTGATGAAAAAGCGGTAGCCGCCGAAGGCCGCGCCTGCCATGATGAGCAGAATCCAGAGCAGGTTGTGGTTAAGAAACTTGCCGAAGGCCAGCAGGTCCATGGTCATGGCCGGCAGCTTGGAGCCCATCTGGTCATAGAGCGTCGCAAACTCCGGCACCACAAACACGAACATGAAAAACATCAGGCAGCACACCAGCGTCATCAGCACGCAGGGATAGATCAGCGAGGTGATCAGCTTCTTGCGGAAGGTGAGCGAGGTGCGCTGGAAGCTGACGTAGCGCTCCAGCACCTCCTGCAGGTTGCCGCTGCGCTCGCCGGCCAGCAGGGTGGTGGTGTACATGATGGGAAAGCCGCTCTGCGCTTCGAAGGCCGCCGAAAGCGAGTCGCCGGTCTTCACGCGGTTGGCCACATCGTCCAACTGCGCGGAAAAATGCGCGTTCTTCTGGTTCTTGGCCAGCATCTGGATGGAGCCCAGAATGGGCAACCCGGCGCGATTCAGCGTGAGGAATTGCTGGTTGAAGATGAGAAAGGTTTCCAGCTTGACCTTGCGCCGCTTCAGGCCGCCAAAGCCGCTGCGGGGGCGCACGAAAAAGACGTGGTAGCCGGCATGGACAAAGCGGGCGCGCAACTCCTCAGCCGTGGCCGCCGTCTGCACCTGCTCCTGCACGCGGCCGCGCTCGTCCGCCACCTTGATGATGAATTCCGCCATGCCTCTGCCCGCCGGTCGATCCCCAGGTGAGCCTGACCGGACTCTATCCAGAATTAAGGGTATCAGTTTCCGCCCGCTCTGCTCGTAACGGATAGACGCGAAAGGGGGAAGCAGCGCTCAAAGCGGGAAGGCCGCTCAACCGCGGGAAACCTCGTTCGGGGGATGAGTGTGGTTGTAAGGCTGAGTTCAGACCGTGCAATTCTGGTCAGCATTCCTGCGCCATCCCGCCGAGGATGGATTGCGTACAGGTTCCTCGCCATCCACCCTTGGCCGTCGCGGAAGCCCCGCACAGGAGAATGCAATGCAGTTTCAATTCAATGGAGTGTTCTATCAATTTACGTATACCCAGCTCATCATCGCCGCGGTTGTGCTCGTCATCGTGGCTCTCATCGTCATTGGCGCCTTCCTTGAGCGCCGCAAAGCCAAAACACTGGCCTTCCGCAATCGTTTCGGCGCCGAGTACGACCTCGCCGTTCGTACCCAGGGCTCCCCGCGCAAAGCCGAAACCAAGCTGGCTGACCGCGAAACCCGCGTGGAAGCCATGAAGATCCGCGATCTGGGCGCCACCCAGCGGGACCGCTTTGTCGCCGAATGGCGCAACGTCCAATCCCGCTTTGTCGACCATCCCAAGGCCGCCGTCACGGAAGCCGACGACCTGATCAACGCGCTTCTTGAGGCGCGCGGCTATCCCCTGGCCGAATTCGAGCAGCGTGCCGCCGATCTCTCCGTCACCTACCCCCGCGTCATGGAAAACTACCGCCTCGCGCACGGCATTGCCGTCCGGCCCGGCCAGGTTGAAGCCACCACCGAAGAGCTCCGCGTCGCCATGATCCAATACCGCGCCATCTTCGATGAGCTGCTCCAGAACCAAAAGCCCAGCGAACACAAAGTCGCCGCCTAACTCGAAGTTTCCGGCACGAAGGGGTCCGGCTCAGTGCGGATGCCCTGAAGGATCGCAAAATGAGACCATTGATAAGATCTGCCCGCACGTCAGGATTCTCCATCCTGCTGCTGGTGGGCTCGTTCATGCTGGGAACCACCCTGGGATTCTCCGCCAGCCCGAATTCCGAGACCATTCAAGCCACTTACGCTCAGGCAGGTAAAACCATCGGCATTACGCTGATCATTTATAACTACTCCACTTCATCGGACCTGCAAGTTCTTTCACGGGCATTCGAAGAGGGCCAGGATCGAGGATTGGCCACCGCGCTTTTCAAAACCAAAGCGGTCGGGCATTGCTCCATTACAGGGGCTCTCAGCTATGACGTCGCCTTCATCCAGATGGTGGTTACGCCAACCGGGCGGAGGATCACCTTTATCACCAGCCGCCCGCATCCGCCAGAGCAGGTGAGATTGGATGAAGCCGACGCGGGCGCGCAGTCTCCATCCTTCGACCTGGCCATTGGCCAATTCGACCTGAATGACACCGACAACACCAAGAACACAGGATTTCTGTATCCGGCAAGCAAGCTCGTAATCGATAAGCAGGGAGAGCTTCGCTATGATCTGGCCGGCAGTCCCTGGCCGCTGGTCAACGTTCTCGATTCAAAGACGGTCTCCGGCGAGACTTTAGCGCTGGGCTCCGAGAATTGATCTTGAACGGAATTCACTCTTCCCATCCTGCAAAGCGCGCTGCGGGCCTGCAATACGGAATCAAAGCCGGAGGCCCATATCCAGCCACAGTAGGAGATCAACTTGCGGGGGATGCACTCCGATCATGCGCAGTTGGGTCGCCACTTGGCCGCGATGGTAGCTCTGATGGTTCAGCACATGGGCGATCATCTGCCATAGAGGATAGGTCCACTCCTCGCCTTGGGTATTGCGATACGCCAGAGGACGAGCCAGCGCCTCCTCATCCAAGCCGGCCAGATAAGCGCGGAAATCGCGCTCCACACTCTGCCATCGCTCTGCCACGGCCTCCAGCGTGGGAAAATCGTTGGCGGGTATCAGCGCTTTGGGGTACATCCCCTTCCAGCGTTGCAACCAGAGCCATTCGGCCGCAACCATGTGCGCCAGAGTGTCGCGAACCGATGGAAAACTGCCTCCAACGGGCCGCAGATACTCTTCCGCGCTCAGTTGCGCGCAGGCCTGAAGCTGACGGTCACGCGCCCAATAGTTATGGTCGATTCCTTCGCGCACGATTTGCAAATATTCCATAAGGCCTCCAGTGTAGCAGCTCTCTGAATAGGGCCGGGTGCCCAAGTCTCGTTTTCGAGACCTGGGATTCTCGCCGAATCTACTTCGCCTGTCCGCTGAACATGTATCCTGATTGTGTTCCATTTTGCAGCCGGGAAGAGGTCTGAATTATGAATTGGACAATGCGAGAAGGCCGGCTTGGGTCGGGATTTGGTACTGAGTTCGCCGCCGGCCTGCGCAGGCACTGGCGGCTGGCCAGCGGCGGCGCCGTGCTGCTTGCCGTAGCGGCCATTGGCGCGGTTTTGCTGGCTGGCTTTTATGCAAGCCGTTCGGCGGCGGCTGTCGTTCCTTATCCGCACGAACTTGCGCAAGTCAGCTTTGCCGTGGCTGGCGATGTGATTCCGCACGGAGCGGTGCGCGCCGCCGCTGCCGCTGCCGGAGACGGCGCTGCGGGCTGGGGCGCGCTCTTCGCGAATGTGGCCGACGTCTTCCAACACGCCGACTTCGGCTTTGTGAATCTCGAAACTCCGGTGGCGCCGGAGCACTCGCGCGGGACCCGCGAATTCTTTTTTGACGCGCCCGTTGCGCTCGTTGACGCGCTGAAGGCCAGCGGCATCAAGATCGTTTCAACAGCCAACAATCATATGATGGACCAGGGCTGGGCGGGCTTTGCCGAGACGCGCGAGCACCTGCGCGAGCGGGGGATGCTCTTTGCCGGCACCGGTGACACGGCGCAACAAAGCTGGCAGCCGGTTATCACCGAGGCCAACGGCATCAAAGTTGGTTGGCTGGGGATGACGCGCTGGCTCAACGGCAACCGCAATCCCGATAAGGACGACCAGCCGCACGTGAACTTCTTTCCGTATCCCGGAGAATCGAAAGGCGCGCCGGGAATGGACGAGGCCGGCGTGCTGGACGCTATCCAAAAAGCGCGCGGCCAGTGTGATTTTCTGGTGGTTTCCATTCACTGGGGCACCGAGTACGCGCCCGCGCCGCGGCCCGAGGATATGGAAACGGCGCACCGCATGCTCGATGCCGGCGCTGCGGTGATCGTGGGCCATCATCCGCACGTATTGCAGCCGGTGGAGACGTACCGCACCGCCGACGGCCGCGACACGGTCATCTTCTATTCGCTGGGAAATTTTTTGTCGAATCAGTCGCGCGCGTATGTCGATGGCCTGATGCCGGACAAAGCCGGCGACCCGAGGGATTCGATGATCGGCCTCTTCTCCGCCGTGCGCAAGGACTACGGGCCGGGCGGCGCGCACGTCGAGTTGGGCCATGTGGGCGTGCTGCCCGTCTGGGGCGAGAACAATCGCAATGAATTGGCCAGGGGACAAACCAAAACGCCGGTGATTCATCCGGTCCTGATCGACCGCGAGATGCCGCGCTTGCAGGCCAGGCTGGATGAGCTGAACAAGCTCAGCACGCCCGCAGCGCCTCTGACGGCTGAACAGAAAAAGGAGTTTATCGAGCTGACCAACCGCCTGAAGCTGCTCACCGGCCGCCGCACCTTGTTGCTCGCGCGCATTGGCGATGAGTACGTCACAGATCCGCCGAAGCTGGCGCCGAAACCGTAAGAAGGCCACGGCCCTCGACTCTTGGCGCACTATCGGCCTTTGCCGAACCAGGCTAGCAACCGGTTCCACAAGCTTCTTGCCTGAACACGCCGGGGTTCCGCGATTACCGGTTGAGGGACTGGAGCGTTCGCGGACGTGCGATTGGCCTGTGCGGCCATGAATTCTTCCCGGTCGTCGGAGAGAATCTGCCACAGCGCCGGACCGCGAACCTCCCAGTCCGAGTGGCCGCAACCGTCGCTGAGATACTCGCGAATATCGCGTCCGGAGGAGGTATCCTTCTCCGTCATCCGCATCTCTTCACCGCACTTGGAGCAGATCATAACTCCCTCCGCAACGAAGCAGGTTTTGTGGTCTCACGAAGTCTTACTGCACCGTCCCCTGGGGCCGCAGCCGGCGCAGGTCCATGGCGCAGGCGAGGGCGTTCTGCGCCTGGAGGCGCAGGTTATCCGAGGCGGCCCACAGCCACAGGCGGGAGACCTGGCTGGAGTTGCGCGCGCCCAGTTCCGGCTTCATTCTAACCAGCACGTCGTTCTGCCCGGTGGAGGTGAGGTTGGAGGGCGAGTCGGTCTCTTCCAGAACCAGGTCCAGGTGGCCGCCGCTCAGAGCCTCTTCCAGGGCGGCAATCTCCACCGGCCGCTCCATCTCGATGGCGATGGAGAAGGTGTGGCCGTGGAAGACGGGCGCCGCAACAACCTGTAGCCCCAGCGCGGGCCAGCGGCCTTGGGAGAGCGCGGCGTAGTGACGGCGCACCCGCGCCTCGACCGCGCCCAGGCTGACCTTGGCGGCTTCGCCCAGGCCGGAGAGCAGGTTATAGGCCGCCTGTGTGTCGTACAGCTCGCGCGGCAACCCCTGAAAACTGAGCAGGCTCATGGTCTGCTGGTGCAGCTCGTCCAGAGCGGCGCGGCCAAACTCGCTGGCCGGCAGCAGCAGCGTGGCGAAGGCGATGCGCACCGGGGCGGCCTGCTGCAGCCGTTCCAGCACCAGGGCCAGCGCCAGCGCCGCGGGGTGCGCCGGGACAACGGCAGGGGTAAACAGATCCACGGTTGCCGCTTCGGAGTCCAGCAGTGGCGCGCGCACCACGACGCCCGTCTCCTGGTCGAGCGCGCCGGAGAGATCGAGTACAGTCGAACCGGCGCGCAGCGCGTCGCGCCAGTGCTTGCGGGTCAGGTTCTCGGAGCCGCAGAAAAACGTGAAGTCGATGCGCTCGAAGGCGTCAGGGGCAATGGACTGGATGAAGGTGATCTCGTCGCCCACCTGGTCCAACTGGCCCTCTGCCTCCTCCTCGTCCAGCAACACGAAGTTGGCCGCCGCCAGGGGCGATTCCGACAGGGCTTCCTTCAACTCCCGGCCCACCAGGGTTGAGGCTCCGGCAATGGCGATTTTGTACACAGGCGTCCCTTGATTCGTTTGCAAGGATCAGGAGTGGTCCAGCGGCCCCGTCTCGACAATCGCAGCCGGCGCGTACTTCAAACGCCAGCGACGCCGACGCGACCACGAGTAGGCCGCCCGCGCCCAGATGCCGCTGAACATATACACCAGCGCCCAGATAAACAGCACCGCCTGGGAAAACCTGATGATGAAAAACAGAGCAATCGCAATGAAAAACAGGGTCCGGAAGGAATGGCGGCGGGAAAAGCTGAGTTCCTTGCCAGACCAGAAGCGCCAGGTGCTGACCATGAGGAAGCCGCTAACGCCCACGATTCCAATCCAGATGAGGGCGACCCACCAGTACTCCACCGGATAGCCTTGGCAGAAATGCACACAAGCGGCCAGCAGGCCGGCCCCGGCGGGAATCGGCATGCCCACAAAATACTTGCGGTCCGGACGCCCTGGATTGCGCGGCAGGGGGTCGTGGCTGATGTTGAAGCGCGCCAGCCGCAATACCCCGCCGATGAGAAACAGAAAACAGATGAAGGCGCCGGCGTAAAGCAAATGCTCGTGCAACTGCGGATTGATGGTATCGGGCAGAAAGTGGAATCCCCAGATAAGCGCCAGCAGGCTGGGCGCCACGCCGAAGGTGATGGCATCGGCAAGCGAATCCAGCTCCTTGCCGAAGTCGCTGCACGTGTTGGTCATGCGCGCAATGCGCCCGTCGAGCCCGTCAAAGGGAATGGCAAGAATAATCGCGATAGCCGCCCAGTCCAGATGCGTGTGCGCGTCGCCCGCGCCAGTGAGGGCCATCATGGTCTGGATGATGGAAAAGAAGCCGGCGGCGATGTTGCCGACAGTAAACAGCGAAGGCAGCAGGAACATTCCGCGGCGCAACTGCGCACGCGCTTTGGCCTTGACCTGTGTGGCATCGGGGTGAATCATAGGCGGCCTCCGCCGGACTCGTTGGGCAACACGCTGGCGCTCCTGGACCTCTTCGCTGTGGAAGTAACGGACACCAGCTCAAGTTCAGCCATGGACGCCAGCACGCTTGAGCCGCCTTTGACGCGCTGGCCCTTCTTCACGCGCAAGATCGCCTCGGCCGGCAGCAACACGTTTACGCGGGAGCCGAATTTGATCAGGCCCACGCGCTGCCCGCGCTCCACTGTATCGCCCTGGCGCAGGTTGAAGACGATGCGCCGCGCCAGCAGCCCGGCAATCTGCTTGAAGGTAACCTCCATGCTCTCGCCGCTTACTGTGGCGATGTTCTGCTCGTTCCGATCCGCCGAATCAGGGTTCATGGCGTTCAGGTACTGGCCCTTCTGATAGCGCACGGAGGTGAGAACGCCGCCGATGGGCGAGCGGTTCACATGCACATCAAAGACGCTGAGGAAGATACTGATCCGTTGCCGCGGACCTTGGGGGGTTTGAATGGAAGCCGTTTCGGTCACCAGCCCGTCTCCGGGCGAGACGATCAGGCCGGGGCCTGTGGGAATCGTCCGCTGGGGATCGCGGAAGAACCAGAGAAAAAACGCCGTCAGAAGCAACGGCGCAATGCTCCACGCCCAGCCTCCCGTGGCCCATGCCAGCACCGCCGCCACTGCCAGCAAGCTCAAACCGTAGATGTAACCGTCACGAACCATTGTGACGATTATACGGTGATTCCGCTCGATTTCCGTTTGAGCCGGTGCCCCGGGCGTGGATTATGGGGCGCACAAACCCACGGGAGGCCGAGCGGTGCGGGCGCTCGGGCAATTCGCCTGCAATCCCCTGTTGATTCAAAAACCTAAGCGACGACCGGCGGTCTGCGCTCCAGGGCAAAGATCAGATCCTTGGCGTGCAGTTTGAGCTTTTTTAGCTTGATTTCCTCGATCTGCTCCTCCGTGGAGAGATAGGGTTTCTGGATCAACTCTTCCAACCGCTGAGCGTAATGACGATGTTCCGCATGCAGGCGATCAATTTCTGCGCTCAGCGTGGAATCCTGTACTTCATCCATCCGGCACCTCCGTTTATTAAGATTCATTTACATATATCGCCCCCGGAGCGCAAACCGCAAGTCTAAAAAGGACCGGAAGTAACCTCGACTGTGGAATTCGCCCCGAAAAGCCCCCTTGCGTGACCGCAATCACACGCCTGTTGGTTTGACTGTCACAGCATCGGTACGGTAGCAGACTCAAGTTCAAAGCCCTCCAGCCCCAGGCTCATCAGGACCGCATCTTCCTCCGGAGCCTGATAGTAGCGCGGCCGGCGGCCGGTTTCCACAAAGCCCAACCGCCGGTAAAGTCCGAGCGCCGGCTGGCTGGAGGCGCGCACCTCCAGAATTACCTCGCGCACCCCTGCCAGCCTCAGCTTCTCAACCATCTCATCCAGCATCTGCCGTCCCATGCCGCGTCGCTGACTCTCCGCGGCCACCGCAATCGTCTCCAGTTCGGCCTGCGGCGGCAGCAGGCTGGCCACCGCAAAGCCTGTCACTTTACCCGGCTGCGCCCCTTCCGTAACCAGCGCAATCCGCCGCGGCAAAGCATTCGAGTCCAGCGCGGCAACATAGTTCGCGCGCGTCCAGCGGGGCGCTTCCATTAGGCTCTCGGCGATCTCCAACACCTCTTTCAGGTCCGCCAAGCACATGGGCCGCACAAGAATACCCGAATAGGAATTCATGCTCTCTTCGGCCGTCTCGCCGAAAATCTCAGCATCCGACCGGCGCAGATAGTTGCCGTCCAGCAGCGCTAGGTCGACAAACTCACCGGCTGCCACCCGAGGCGCGCAATGCCGGAGGGCGTCAGCCGCGGTGGGCGCTTTCGTGCGGACCAACTCCGCGGCCGGCCACGCCAATCCCAGCACTGCGGCGGCGGCATCGTCGCAAACGGCAATTCGTTGCGGTGCTGGGTCGATGGCCGCCAGCTCCGCGGCTCCGGCCAGCAATTCCCTGATCTCCGTGCCCGGCCCACCCACCCGCAGGAAGATCTCGCCGCGATGCGCATCCAGAGCCGCCGATGTGGCCTCGGCCTTTGCCGCCAGCACCTCCAGCCGCGAAACCGCAACCGCCGGAATCTGCGTCGATTCGGCCAGCCCTTTGACAGCGGCCAACCCCACGCGCACGCCGGTAAAGCCGCCGGGGCCGTTCACCGCGACCATTGCATGGAGCAGACCAAGTTGCGTGTCAGCCCGGCTTAGAAGCTTGCAGACGGACGCCACTAAAGTCTCCGAGGGGCGCTGCCCGTCAAACACTGTCTCACCCAGGATGTGGAGCTCTCCGCCAGCCAACTGTCCCAGCGCCACCGAGCCCGAGGGGCCGCACGTGTCGATGGCCAGCAGAAGCATCGATTCAGGCATGAGCCTCCTTACACCGCCTTCAGCGCCTGCTCCAGGTCGGCGATCAGGTCGTCCTTGTCCTCGATGCCCACCGAGAGGCGAATGCGCCCCTGCGTGATGCCCATCGAGGCGCGCTCTTCCTCGTTCATTGAGCCATGAGTGGTGGTGGCCGAGTGCGCGGCCAGCGACTCGACCCCGCCCAGCGACTCGGCGTTGAGAAAAAGCTTGATCGCCGCGAGGAAGCGTCCTGCCGCTTCGCGCGACTCGACCTCAAAGCTCATCATCGAGCCGAAGCCCTTCTGTTGCTTCACGGCCAGATCGTGCTGCGGGTGGCTCTTCAGCCCCGGATAAGCCAGCTTGCTCACCTTGGGATGCGTCGCAAGGAACTCCGCCACGGCACGGCCATTCTCCTCATGTTGCTTGATGCGAACGGGGAGCGTCTTGATGCCGCGCAGCACCAGGAAACACTCGAAGGGCGACATCACCCCGCCCGCCGCCTTCTGCACAAACTGAAAACGCTCCTTATGCTCCGGCTTCGATCCGATCAGCGCCCCGCCCAGCCCGTCCGAGTGGCCGTTGAGGTACTTGGTCGTCGAGTGCATCACGATGTCCGCGCCCAGCGCCAGCGGACTTTGCAGCGCGGGCGACAAAAATGTATTGTCCACGCTGACCTCAATGCCGCGCGCGTGGGCGATCTCGCTTACTGCGGCAATGTCGGTCAAGACCATCAGCGGATTGCTGGGCGTCTCAATGTGAACCAGCTTGGTGTTAGGCCGGATCGCAGCGGCAACAGCTTCCAGGTTGCTGGTGTCCACGTACTCGATCTCGATGTCGTAGCCGGCCACGATCCGGTTGAAGAGCCGCGCCGTGCCGGCGTACACATCTTTAGAGCAGATCAGGTGGTCGCCCGAGCGCAGCATGGCCACCAGCGCCGAGATCGCCGCCATTCCCGTGGTGAAGGCATGGCCGCTCATGCCGCCTTCGAGGGCGGCCAGCGCCTCCTCCAGATGGTCGCGCGTGGGGTTGCCGGCGCGCGAGTAGTCCCAGCCCCGGTCCGTGCCGATGCCGGTCAGCTCAAAGGTCGATGAAAGGTAAACAGGCACGTTCACGGCGCCCGTCTGCGGGTCGGGATACTGCCCGGCATGAACGGCAAGGGTCGAGTATTTCATGGTGAGCCTCTAGCTTCCAGCTATTAGCTTATCGCGGCGGGGTGAGCTGCTTGACGACCCGCGCCACCGGGAAGTAGCCGGTGCGGGTGCGGACGATGAGCTTGCCCTGATCCTTGCCCTCGGCCCTGACCTCGACGCGGCGGAAGCTGGGATCGGTGGTCGGTTTGGTGGAGTGGTAGCCCAGCGTGTACTGGTTGCGAATGTCTCGCGCCACCTCGGCGGCGATCTCGTCGATCTGCTCGATGTTTTTTGGAAAGAAGGCCATGCCGCCGGTCTCGTCCGAGAGCAGCTTGAGCGCCTTCCGCGCGTTCTTCACCTGGTCGCGGCTCATATCTTCGTCGCCAAAGAGCAATCCGATCGTATAGATGACCGGGCCGGAGAGCTGCTGCACCCGCCGGATAGTCTGCTCCAGGTTGAGCGTCGAGGCATTGTCGTCGCCGTCGGTGATGAGGATAATCACCTGCTTGGGGCGCTTGGCGTCGGTCGCCAGCTTGTCCGCCGAGGCCGCCACGGCGTCGTAGAGCGCGGTGCCGCCGCGGGCCTCAATGTGGCTCAGTCCCTCGCGCAGCTTGTTCACATCCGAGGTGAAATCCTGATCGATGAAGGCCGAGTCGCTGAAGTTCACCACAAAGGCCTCATCTTGAGAGTTGGAGGCCTGGATAAGGTCGAGGGTGCTCTTGTTCACCGAGGGGCGCTTGCGGCTCATGGAGCCGGAGTTGTCCACCACCAGCGCAATGGAGACCGGCAGGTCGGAGTGCTGGAAGCTGATGAGCTTCTGCCGGACGCCGTCCTCGAAAACCTGGAAGTTATCCTTCTTCAAGTCCGGGACAATGCGGTTGCCGTCGAGCACCGTGCAGTTGAGCGCCACCTCTTCCACGTCGGTGTGCAGGACGAAGCCCTCGCCCTCTTTGCGCAGAGCCGGTGGCGCGGGCGGTTCGCCATCCGGCGAGCGCACCGGGTCGCGGTCCACGCTGAGCGATGGGGCTTGAGCCGGAGACGGAGCAGAAGTCTGAGCCGGCGGCGCGGACGGTTGTTGTGCAACCAGAGACAAATCCGCCAGGACAAATAATAGCGAGAGAATACAAATACGCATAGGAACCAGTGCGAGCATGGACGCTCAGCGCGGGCCATCCCCATGGAGAATTGGCCTTCTCCTTCACTTTACGCCACTTGCCGCCGTGGGTCATTCGCTGAGCCTGCCAGCGCGGAACCACAAAGACCTCTGGGATACAATCGCTCTAAGCGCGGAATGGCTCTGGAGTGTGCGGAAAGGGGCTTTCGAGCGCAACAATCAACCGCTGCACAGGGGAGCAAGACCTTCCTCATGGCTCGCATTTATCCCTTTCGCGCCTGGCGCTACCAGCCCGCCGCCGTTCGTCTGGAGGAGGTGGTCACCCAGCCCTACGACAAAATCTCTCCGGCCATGCAGCAGGCTTACTACCAGCGCAGCCCGTTTAATTTAGTCCGCATCATTCTGGGCCTGCCGGAGCCCGGCGACGCCGAGCGCGGAGAGAGCGTTTATACCCGCGCGGCGCGCGACTTCCGCGCCTGGTGTGAGCAGGGCATGCTGGCGCAGGAGAAGGACCCGTGCATCTTCGCCTATTCGCAACGCTTCAAGGTTCCCGGCACTGAAATCGTGAAAGCGCGGCGCGGCTTCATTGCTCTGGGCAAGCTGCACGAATACGCCGAGCAGGTCGTCTTCCGCCATGAACAGACGCTCAGCAAGCCCAAGAGCGACCGGCTCAACCTGCTCAAGGCCACGCGCGCGCACTTCGGGCAAATCTTTATGCTCTACACCGACACGGCCGGCAGCGTGGAGAAGATTCTCTACGACGGCGCCGGCCCGGCCGAGGCGGAAGTCACCGACGAGTACGGCGTGCTCCACCGGCTGTGGAAGGTCAGCGATCCCGCGCTCATCAATCAGGTCGTCACCGCCATGGCCGACAAGAAGCTGATCATCGCCGATGGGCACCACCGCTACGAGACGGCGCTGAACTATGCCAGAGAACACGCAGCTACTACGCCTGCCAAAACAGAGACCAGCGTCAACGAGTTGCCGCAGCCGGACTTTCCTGAAGCCGCGACCATGATGACCTTCGTCAACATGGACTCCGACGGGCTGGTGATTCTGCCCACCCATCGCGTGGTCCACAGCTTCAAGAACTTCGATCCGGCCGCCTTTGCGCGCGCCGCCGCAGAGTTTTTCACGGTGGATGCACTGCCTACCGGAGAGGCTTCGGAGTACATCGAAAAGCTGACCATCCAAAAGGGCACAGCCTTCGTCGCCGTCACTCGTGCCGGGGCGTTGTTGCTGCGCGCAAAACCAGAGCCTGTGGCCACCGCGCTGGCAGCCCTGCCGGAGCGCCAGCGGCAGCTTGATCTGAGCTGTCTGCACTCCATCGTCCTCGACCGGCTGCTGGGCCTCAACGCCGAAAAGGTGCGCGAGCAGACCAACCTGCGCTATCTGCGCGACGCTGCCGAGGCCGTCGAGCAAGTGCGCCGCGGCGAGGCTGACGTCGCCTTCCTCACCAACCCTGTTTCCATGGAGCAACTCCGGGAGGTGGCCTTTACCGGCGACGTGATGCCGCAAAAATCCACCGATTTCTTCCCCAAGCTGCTCAGCGGATTGACCATTTATGCGCTGGAGTAAGTACACATTGGCGGCTCTCGTTGTGGCCGGTCTGGCCGGAGCGCCTGCCGTCTCGCAACCGGCTCCGCCCGCCCCGCAGGAGCGGTTTGTGGTGGTTCTCGACGCCGCTCACGGCGGCGACGACACCGGCGGACGCCTCGCGCATGGCCAGCTTGAAAAGAGCTTTACCCTGGCCATGAGCGTGCGGCTGCGGTCGCTGCTCGCTGCGCGCGGCATTCAGGTCATCACCACCCGCGATTCCGATGTAGCCGTCGATCCCGTCAAGCGCGCTGAGATCGCCAACCACGCCGCTGCCCAGGCCTGCCTCAGCCTGCACGCCTCCCAGAGCGGCTCCGGCATTTACCTCTTTGCCTCTTCGATGCCGCCGGCCGAGCCCGCGCGCTTTCCTGCCTGGAAGACGGCGCAGGCCGCCTGGGTAACGAGCAGCCTCAAGCTGGCCGGGGTGCTCAACTCCGCGCTGCTGAACGCCGGCATGAGCGTAACCCTGGCCCGCACTTCTCTGCCTGCCGTGGACAGCATGACCTGCCCGGCGGTGGCCGTGGAGATTGCGCCGGAACAGAACGCCGGCCATGAGACAACCGCTGGGCTGGACGACAGAGATTACCAGGCGCGTGTGGCCGCGGCGCTGGCCGCCGCGCTCCTCGACTGGCGAACGGATGCCTGGCGCACGGAGGCCCGTCCGTGATTCCCCGCTACCAGATGATTCTCTTCGGCCTTTTGCTGCTGGCCTCGCTGGCCATGGGCGCGGCGCTGTGGCACTTGCGCGAGCGCGCCCACCAGCGGCTGATCGCCGGCCAGGACTCCGCGCCTACTAGCGCTCCCGCAGTGGCTCCCGCCGAACAGGCAGCCCTGCTGGTGGCCAACGACAGCGACGGCTCCATCCTGACCCAGCTTCACTCCCTGCCGCTGCCCGCCGACCCCGGCGCTCGCGCCCGCGCCGTGCTGGGCAAGCTGCTGGACCTTTATGCCGCTCCCGATGCCGCCCATCCCGTCCCCGGCGGCGCAAGCTCCGTGCTCCAGGTTTTTCTGCTGCCCGCCCCGGAGATTGCAGGCGCCGCTCCCGCCGCCGAGAGGCCAAAGTTCGCGGATTCCAGAACCGTAGTGATCTTGTCCCGTGAATCCCGCGCCAGGGCTCCCGGCGCTGCATCGCAGGACGCGCGGCAAACCGGCCCGCTACTGGCGGTCGTCAACCTGACCGGCAAATTTGCCGCCAACCACCCTTCCGGCATTGAGACGGAGATGCTCACCGTGCTCTCCATCTGCGGCACGCTGCGCGCCAACCTGCCCCGCGTCACCCAGGTGCGCTTCCTGGTTGACGGCCAGACCCGCGCCACGCTCGCCGGCCACGCCGACCTGACACGCACTTACCTGACCGGCGATGCCGTGTCATCGGAGGGAGCGCATCCATGAGTGACGCAGCAAGCAATTCAGGCGCAAATACACCCACCATCGGCGTCTTTGATTCCGGATTCGGCGGCCTCACCGTGCTGCGTGCGCTGATAGCCCAGATGCCCCGCGCGCGCTATGCCTTCTTCGGCGATACGGCGCGGCTGCCCTACGGCTCCAAGTCCCGGCGCACCATCGCCCGCTATGCCGCCCAATGCGCGCAATTTCTGGTTCGCGAGCAGGGCGCCGAGTTCCTGGTGATCGCCTGCAACACGGCCAGCGCCCTGGCTCTCGACGCCATTCAGGACGCGGTGCCCGTTCCCGTGCTGGGCGTCATTGAGCCCGGCGCAGAGGCTGCCCGCGCCGCCTCCCGAACCAGCGACGTGCTGGTCATCGCCACCGACGCCACCGTGCAGAGCCACGCCTACGCCGCCGCCTGCCGCACTCGCGGCCTCCGCGCGCTGGAAAAGGCCTGCCCTCTGCTCGTCCCGCTGGTCGAGGAGGGATGGACAGGGCCCTTGGCCGACGCCGGGCATGTCACAGGAGCCTCTGCGGCGCAAGCCGCGTCTGCCCCACCGCAGGTGGCCGTCACCGCCGAGGTCATCCGCATCTATCTTGCCGAACTCACCGCCGAAGCCGTCGCTCAGGGCATGAATCCTGACGTTCTGCTCCTCGGCTGCACTCACTACCCGCTGCTGCGCCCGCTGATCGAACGAGCCGTGCCCGTCGGTATGCAGGTCATCGATTCCGCCGATGCCACCGCCCAGGCTGCCTTAAAACTCTTCTGCCAGCAAGAATCTAAGAAACATTCGCCGTCCGCGCAGGACCAGGTTCGCTGCTTCGCCACCGATTCCGTCGAGAAGTTTGAGCGCCTTGGCTCCCGCTTTTTAGGCCAGCCCACCGGCAAAGTCGAGCTCGTGGACCTGGGCGGGTAAGAATGTGAGCAATTTTTTATTTGAGACAGGATTTATGTTAGTATTTGGATATGGCTAAAATGGACGAAAGTATAACCGAGAAGGATCCAAGGGCTGCGAATGCGAAATCGATCCCGGCAGTCTATACAGATGCGTTTATGGTAGAGACGCTCAAGGACGAGGGCTTGATACGAATCGCATTTGGAGAAGGGAACGCAAGCAATACGAGCAGACTTCGCTTCGCGGTAATGATACCAAAAAGCGATGCTGAATCTTTGGCTAATATTATCCAGAAACTTATCGGGAAGACCTGGAAAGACAAAAAAGAAGAAAAGTAGGGCTCTGCTTATGCCGGAACGTAATTTAGCAACGTCGGCAGGCGGGACATCAGTGGCATCTGAGTCCCATCAACACGAGCCAGAAAAATCCACAGTAGAGATTGCAACGCATAATAAGCCCAGTTCCCACAATCGTGTCGTATCGTCACATCACCGCGGGGGAACCATCATCCCGCAATACGGTGAGCGTCGTCCTCTGACCTACCATGTTTTTGAGACCGAACTAGAAGCTATATCTTCGCTTAATGCCGAGGCACTCCGCTACTTTTCGTTTGGATCATTCTTCGTCGCAATGGCCATTAATATCATCATCAGCTATGCCTTTTCGAATGGCCCAATCTCAGAGCTTGGAAATCTGATGCTTTATCGTGCGACTCCGGCAACCGGAGTATTGGCTTTGATCTGTTTCGGATTCGGAGTGTGGGCTATATTAAAGCGGAGGAAAATGATCGACAGGATCAAATCCGAAACTGAATCTCCATCTAGTACAATCGGACATATATGAGCCACATTCAACAGCCCACCGGCAAAGTCGAGCTCGTGGACCTGGGCGGCTGAGCGTTTCTCTAATTGTGCTGAAACCGGAGGCCGTGGTATTCTGCGCACCTAGTAAATCGCACCATCCAATTTTTACAGGCGCTTACCTAGAACCCATCTCATAAACATTACCGGCACTGTTTTTTGCGAAACTGGAGTTGCTCAAGGCATCTCCGCAAGTCGCTATGGCCGGACGTTGGGAACTGACAGACGAACAGTGGGAGTTGG
>Ga0181521_10000170_pt1 | contig 76054 bp, 66 predicted proteins | sample PEATcosm2014_Bin_32_FD_119764 | JGI IMG/M metagenome (GOLD analysis project Ga0181521, IMG submission 119764) | Peatland microbial communities from MTU Mesocosm Facility, Houghton, MI, USA - PEATcosm2014_Bin02_60_metaG | ecosystem: Environmental > Terrestrial > Soil > Wetlands > Peat | place... | reverse complement strand
TGGATGCAAAACTACCGCAGACTCGTCACCCGATGGGAATACCACATCGAAAACTTCCTCGGTTTTACTCAGCTCGCCTGCCTACTCATGCTCGCCAGACATTTATGAGATGGCTTCTAGAAGACGATCTTCGCGGCTAGCTGCAACTCGCGTCCGGGACCAGCAAGCGAGTTAACTACACCGAAAGTTCCGTCAAGCAGGGTGTTCGGATCGCCATAGTTGGTCCGGTTAGTGATGTTGAAGGCCTCGGCGCGGAATTGTATGTGGGCTTTCCGGGTAAACGGAAAGTCCTTGGTCAGGCCCGTGTCGAGTTGCCAGAAGCCGAAGCCCCGGACGGCGTTGCGGGGAGAATTGCCAAAGGGCAAATTGGCCGGCGGGGTGGTGTAGGCGGGCGTGCTGCTGCTGTTGTTGAGGTATTGAATGCCGCCAATGGATGGGTTGTAGGCCCAGGTCGAGTTCTTGATCGAGACGCCGGGCACCAGGTTGGGCCGGTAGGCGTTGCGGCCGCTGATAGTGATAATCCCCGAAACCTGCGCGTTGGTGCTTGGGTTATAGGCCATGGTGAGCGGGTCGCCGCTGCGGGCCTGGAAGATATTGGTCATCTGCCAGCCGCCCAGCGCCGTGTCCCAAACGTGGTTCATGTTCCCTCCCAGACGGTGGCCCTTGCCGGCGGGCAGCGTCCAGACCATGGCGGTCGAGTCGACCAGCGGATGGTTATAGGAGGAGAGACCGCGATCCGCCTGCCAGTTGTAGATGTTCTGCACTGAGGGAATCCCGTTGCCGCAGTTGTCGCAGTTGCCGCCGCCGTCCAGGGACTGGGCGGCGATGTCGATGGCCTTCGACCAGGTGAAGGAGTTCAGCAGGTAGAGCCCGGTGGTGAAGCGTTTCTCCACCTTGGCCTGCAGGCCGTTGTAATTGGAGGTGCCCCAGGGCAGCGTGCCGACGATCGAGCCGAAGCCGGGGTATTGGTAAACGCGTTCCGCGCATGTTGCAATTGGCTGGCACGTAAGCGGGACAGAGCCGCCAGCCGTGGCTTGTGGCGCGGCCTGGTTGATGTCGTTGAAGAAGACCTCGTGGATGCCGCTGTTGCCCACGTAGGCCAGGTCGATCAGCAGACTGTGGCCCATATCGCGCTGCACACTGAAGAACCAGCTCCGTACCTGGGTGTCGGGCGAGTTAACCGGCATGTACTGCAGAGCCGTGATTTGAGGGTTGTAGTTTGTGGTGCTGAGTAAGGAGCTGACAAAAGCGGGCGTGAACCCGTTCTGGGTGTTGAGATAGGTGGGCAGACTGGGGTAGACATACTCCAGCGTGGTGATACCGTAAGGCGCATTCATGGTCAGGTAGCTGGAGCCGGTGCGGTTCCAGTGCGAATAGCTGATGCCGAAGCCGCCGCGCAGAGCGGTGTTGTGGGTGAGACTGTAGGCTGCGCCGATACGGGGGCCGAAGTCCTTCTTATTCGGATTGATCGTATAACGGTTGCCGGAGTTGGCCAGCGTCATGGTCTGGGTGGTGATATTGAAGTTGGAGAGCTGGTTGTTGGCCTCGTAGATGGGGGTGGCGTACTCGTAGCGCAGGCCCAGGTTCACTGTCAGCCGATGGTTCACCTTCCAGTCGTCCTGCACGTAGCCGTTCCAGCCCCAGTCGCGGATGTTGGCGATGGGAGAGTTGGAGAGGCCCGTCGTGGAGCGATAGCCGAGCAAGAAGTCGGCGTAGTCGAACATCTTGTTCGTTTGGGCGTCAGCGGGAGAAGCGGGATATACAACAGAGGGAGCGGGATAACCATCGTTTGCGCAGGCGTTGTGGTATACAGCGTTCAGCGCATAGTAATTGACATAACATACGCCGGTCATCTGCGCTCCATAGATATCGCCGCCCATCACCGGATGCAGGTCTTCTTGCGCCACGTGGAGCATGGTGTACTCGAGCCCGGCCTTGATAGTGTGGCCCGGCAGCAGCCGCGTGTAGTTGACCTTGGGATTCCAGACCGTGGGGTTCTGGTATTGGGGGCTGGTCCACAAGCGGCCCAGGTTGGTAAAGCCTCCGTCAAAGAAATACACGTACGAGATGCCCCCGGTGTATTGTGGCTCATTATCACCAGGCAGGCCTGCCCAGTTGGGGCCGAATTGGTCAGCCATGCTGGGACCGCCGGCCAGCGGAGGGGTCTTACCCGCCTGCATGCGCGAGAAGCCAAAACGGGCCTCCAGCAAAGATTTCGGACTGATGGTCCAGGTGGCGCCACCCACGATCTGAATCACAGGAGCAATGACGTGGCCATCGCCGCCCATGCCGGCCGTTCCCTGAATGGTTCCGGGATCATAGGCATTGAACCGGGCTTGCGAATAGCGGGTAAACAGACGCAGGTTTTTCTTTACGTCATAGTCCACCTTCACGTCGCCCTTGTCGCGATCAAAGGTGTTGGGGTGCAGGATGATGTAGTTGTTGGTCGAGTTGTTGTTGGTGGTGGACGGCAGCATCGTCTGTACGATTTGCGCGGCATAGGGTATAACAGCCGTCGAGGGAATCTGGCCGTTGACGTATTGCGTGCCGTGGTAGAAAGCCTGCGCACCAAGACCGCCAAAGCCCATAGCCGCGCCGTATCCTGCCGCCGAGCTGCAAATGGCCGAGCCGTAAAGATAGGAGCATGGGTTGCCAATGGGAAGGTAACCGAGTGAATTGTTCGGATCGCCGGGGTCGTCAATAAGATAGTAGCCGAGTTGTGCGCCGCTGCTGGTGAGGCCGCGCTCGGCCGCGGTAGGCAGGGTGGCTGAATCGGTAAAGGAGCTGGACTGGCGGAAACCTTCGTAGTCCAAGAAGAAAAAGAGCTTGTCCTTCTTGAGCGGACCGCCCAGGGTAGCGCCGAACTGGTTTTGGTGCAGCGCCGGCTTGCCGCCGAAATCTGGCTTAAAGTAGCCGGCGGCATCGAAGTCCGTGTTGCGCACAAACTCCCATACCCGGCCATGAAGCTGGTTGGTCCCGTAACGCGTGACGACGTTGATGGTGGCGCCACCGGAGCGGCCGAACTCGGCGCTCATGTTGTTGGTCACCACCTGAAACTCTTGAACTGCGTCGGGCGACAACTGCACCACCTGGTTCGAGAATCCCTGGTTGGAGGTGCCATAGAAGTTGTTATCCAGACCGTCCAGCATGTAGTTATTGAAGACGCTGCGCAGGCCGTTGATATCGAACGATCCCTCGCGCTGGCCGTAGCCTGTGCCCAGCTCGCTGGGGCTGGGAACGACGCCCGCGGTCAGTTCGACCAACTGCGAGTATTGGCGCCCATTCAGCGGCAGTTCGGCGATTTCGCGCTCATTGATCACCTGCCCGCGTTCGCTCGATTCGGTCTCCAATTGCGTCACCTCGGCCGTGGTGGTTACCGTGGTGCCCACCGTAGCCACCTTCAGAGGCATGTCTACGCGCTGGCGCGCGCCGACCGTTAGCTCGAATTTGGCCGAAGCCGGCTGGAAGCCCGTCGCCGTCACCTTCAGCTCATAGGGGCCGATGTTGATGTCCACGAACCGGAATTCTCCCCGGTCGTCGGTGGTTGCCGCGGCGAGCGCCCCAGTGGCTGTGTTGTGCAACGCCACCTGGCAATGTGGAACGACCGCTCCGCTCGGGTCGGTTACCGTACCAAGCACCGTTGCTGTATCGAATTGCGCGCGGGCGAAGGCTGCAAACACAACAAAAATCACGAACATCGCTAAACGACGCATCTCTGTCCTCCTGAAATTGGATCTGCGCTTTTTCGCTTCTTCACCGGAGTTCCGACTTGGCCTGCGAAACTCCGCGGCCAGACAGTGCTGACCGGGGAAGCCGGCAACCATCTTTAAACACGGAATCTGATGAAAGAAAAACCTATCCTGGGATGAATCTACCTTCAAGGGAACAACTGTCAACCCATTTCACATGAATATCTTGTCGAAAATCATCCAATTGTGAGGTAAATCACTTGAAATGAGTAGATTGGGCGAGATTTTTTGCAATAAAAAGGGTTTTCCATTTCTCGCTAAATATGGAGGAAAGGGGAAACCAGCATGAACCGCCGAAAGGCTTTTTCTTAAGGAAAAAGCTACCTTGCACAGCTTTGGCAAACGCGCGCGAATTGGAGAACCGCTCTTAACGTACAGGCGCGTTCAACAGCACGCCGCAACGGCCCTTCAGAGTACATCGCCGCCCTCCCGCGGAGCAATGGCGTCCAGCGGCGCGGCAGCCAGCAGATGCAGGCGGGTGAGCACCTTGCGGGCGAGGCCGGTCAGCGCCATCCCGCCCGCATCATTCAGCGAAACCCAGCGCCGCTCGCCGCCTGCCACGGTCAGCGCGTCAATGTCGCCTTCAAAGACCGTGCGGATGCGCACATAGTAGTTCACCTGCATGATGGAGTGGCGCAGGGTCAGGCGCAGCTCCGCCTCGGGAACTTTTGCATCGATCAGCGTGGGCAGCTCCCATAGCCCCGGCATCACTGTCAACTCCGCCGGCCGCTGCTCCAGCAGAACCTCCCGATGTGCCTGGCCGGCCAGCCCCCCGCTGCGCACCGAGAGCGCGTAAGCCGCCTCGCGGCAGATCATCGGCGGCCGAGGCGCGGTCTGGTGCTCCCCCTGGGTCTTGCAGTCATCGGCCACCGGGCACGCCAGGCACTGCGGATTGCGCGGCGAGCAGAGGGTTGCGCCCAGCTCCATCAGCGCCTGGTTTAAGTCTCCCGGCTGCTCGGGGCAAACCAGTTCGGCGGCCAGTTCCTCGATCCTGTGCCGAACCTGAGAACCGCCGCCCGCGCGGCTGCCGGCCTTCCAGCCTTCCATCCGGCACAGCACCCGCTCCACATTGCCGTCCACCACGGCCACCCGCTCGCCGTGGGCGATGCTGGCCACGGCCGCTGCCGTGTAGGCGCCGATGCCCGGCAGAAGACGCAGCTCCGCCGCCGTCTGCGGCAGGTTGCCCTGGCAGTGGTCAGCGACAAACTGCGCCGTCTTATGCAGCATGCGCGCCCGCCGGTAGTAGCCCAGCCCGCTCCACGAGGCCAGCACCTCCTGCTCCGGCGCAACCGCCAGCGAAAGCAGCGTGGGAAACCGCGCCATGAAGGCCTGGTAGCGCTCCACCACCACCGCCACGCGGGTCTGTTGCAGCATGATCTCCGCAACCCAGATGGCGTAGGGGTCCCGGTTGTGACGCCAGGGAAGGTCGCGCCGGCTGCGCTCGTACCACTCCAGCAGCCGCCCCCGCACCCGCGCGATCTTCTCCGCGTCCCCGTCCTGCTTGCCCATCCGCCCAGCTTAACAGGCGGCGCAATTGACCCGTCGGGGCTGCATCCCTACAATCAAACTTCATCCTGTGAAGACTGTAGTAGTGGTTGCTAAACTGAGTAAGGGGAACGATGTGATTGCATGAGGGATACGGTCATGCAAAGGATCTAGAATACCGAATATTGGTGTCGGACGATGGACCAGGGACAGGCAATTACGGCAATCGTGGCGGGAAGCACAATGATCACTGCCTCATTTTTTATCAAAAAGTTTTTCGCAATGGGAGGCGTGGGTGCTTCATCATCCGGTCGTGTGATTTCAACATGGAAGGGAAGGCTGCTCTTTTGGGCGGTAGGTGGCTTCATGATTTTGGTGGGACTGAATTATTTCCTATCCGATCACTGAAGCAATCTAAAGATGCAAGAAAGCCTCGCATACTGCCTGCAGGAGTACAAAAACCAGAGATCAATTTTCATTTTATGGTCCACATGAACCTTTCCGCGCTCATCATCGACGACGAACAACTGGCTCGCGAGGAGCTTTCCTACTTGCTCGCCCAGGTGGGTGGAGTGGAGGTGGTGGCGCAGGGAGCCAACGGCATCGAGGCCGTGAATCTGATCGAGGAGCACCACCCTGACATGGTCTTCCTCGACGTGCAGATGCCGGGGCTGGACGGCTTTGCGGTGATTGAACGGCTGATAGCTCTCAGGTCAAAGGCGGGCGCGGAAGCCGAGCCGCTGCCGCAAATCGTCTTTGCCACGGCATACGATCAGTACGCGGTGCGCGCCTTCGACGTGAACGCGGTCGATTACCTGCTGAAGCCCTTTGACCGCACGCGCGTCGAGCAAGCCGTGGAGCGGGTGCGGGGCCGCCTCGCTTTTGCCTTGTCCAGTCCGTCCGGCAGCACGCCCAATGGCGTGACAGGCCCGTTGCCGGAGTCGCAAATCGAGTCGCTGCTCCGCCTGCTCAACCGTCCGCAGGGCGCCGCGCGCACACTACAGCCGGCCAAACTGATTGTCCAGGCGCAGAGCCGCCTGCTGCTCATCGACCAAGCTGAGATATGCTTCGCGGCCATCGACGACGGCGTGATTCGCGTGGTGACACAGAACTTCGAGGGCACCTCCAAGTGCCGCACGCTCGAAGAGCTTCTCGATCAGCTCGACCCGGCCATCTTCTGGCGCGCCCATCGCGGCTTTGTGGTCAACATCAACCACATCCGCGAGGTGGTGCCATGGTTCAAGTCCAGCTACCAGTTGCGCATGAACGACAAGCGCCAAACCGAGATTCCCGTCAGCCGCGCGCAAACCCGCCGGCTCAGAGAGCTGTTCAATCTGTAGCTGACGAAGCCGGGCAGGGATAGATAGCGAATTCCGAACTGGCGAGCCGCGCGGTACACTGTCGGCAACTCTGACCTGGGTTCACTGAGGGCTTGCATCGAGAGCGAGCGCGGCGCGCCATCCGGCAAGCAGCTTCTCTTCGCTGACACCAAGAAGCGCAAGAGCCTGCGCGGAGGTGTGCACCTTAAGCAGGCGAACCAGCGCCGGCCGGCCCCAGGTGCGGTCGATGTAGCGGATCAGCGAACCGGCAAAAGCGTAGCGGCTGGGTCCAGTCCAGACCTTTGACAGCGAGACAGGCAACTGGCCGGCAGCGGCCGCGGTCCGGGTCTGCTCGATGCGGTCTTTCGTGAGTTGCCCTGAACCGAAGACGGCCAGCCCTTCTACAAGCCAGTCCAGATCGTCCATGCCCGCAAAGTCTCGCGCAGCGTTGAACTGGCCGTGATAGACGTGGATCAGCTCATGGGCGATGAGGCGGCGCGTAGCTTGCCGATCGGCAGGGTCGTGCTCACAGGCCTGCTTGGGCCACGCCTGCGGCGACAGAAGGACTATCAGATCCGCTGTGCCCATGCCGACCATCCAGCACTGTGTAGGCCCGAGATCGAAGCGGGCAAGGGCCTGATCGAACTCAGGCCGGGCGGGTACAAGGTGGAAGTGAATGGGGTCTGGGAATGGGGCGCCGAAGAACGATTCGATCTCCGCGATAGAGGCAAAGGCATCCTGTCGAATGGTTTCCGCATAGGGATCGCCAGGAGGAGCATGAAAGTCAAAGACGGGCCCCGCATGAAGCCGACTGGGCACGGCCTGGCTGGATAATGCTCTCGAGAGTAACACCAGCAACAGGGACAGCAGAACCACTCTTTGTTTGGACATGGTGAGTTTACGCAGGGGAAGAGGCAAATGTTCCTGACCGGTCGGGAGCAGGGCGCGGACGAAGATGCGAAAAGAGCTGTTCAACTTGCATCGGCCCCGCTTCGCTGTCTCAGTCGTACCTCTCAAACACAATCTGCTTCTTGTGCCAGCCGAAGCCGCTCAGCCGCTCGCGCACGCTGGAGACCATCTCGTTGAGGCCGCAGATGTAGGCGTAGATGTCAAAGTTCAATTCCGAGGCCGGAAGCGCGGGATCAAGCGGAGGCGCGGGCAGCGTTTGGCCGAGCCGCGCGGCGCGCTCTTCGACGATGCGGGCTACGTGCTCCTGGACGTAGCCACGCAGGCCGGTCCAGCTCTCATCGGCGCGGCTCAGCGTGGGCAGGTAGTGGAAGTTGGGCTGCCGTGCGGCCAACGCCTCGAACTCGGCGCGGTAGTAGATGTCGCTCTCGTAGCGCGTGCCGTAGACCAGCCAGATTTGCTTGCCGTTGCTGCGGTCGGGGCCTCCTGCCGGAAAGAGCCATTGCAGATAGCCGCGCATGGGCGCAATGCCCGTGCCGGTGGCCACCAGGATGGAGTCGGTGATGGGTTCGCGGAGCGTGAAGTGCCCGTGCGGCCCATGCAGTTGGATGGTGCCGCCGATAGGCAGGTCCGGCAGATCGGCCAGATGGTTGGAAAAGAATCCCTCCTCAACGCGATTGACGCACAACTCAAATTTGTTGCCGTTGGCCGCCGAGGCCATCGAGTAGGCGCGGGTCTGCAGCTTGCCTTTGGCGTCGAAGGCCACGCCGGAGACGAACTGCCCTGGGGTGAAGGAAAAGCCCGGCAGCTCGTCGATGACGAAGTCGAAGTGGTAGCACTGGGCAACTTCGGAGATGCACTCTTTGCGTTCCAGCCGTGCAATAAACAGTTCTCGCGCCATGTCGTTCTCGCTCTTGGAAGATATGCCCGCACAGGCGGGCTCATCTCTTTGATGCGGCGAGCAGCAAAAAGGAGCAAGCCCGGCACGGCGCATCCTCCTATAATGGTCAGGGAGCCGAATCAAAGCTGCGTGCGTTTTTCGGCTGCGAACGCCTGCCCTTTTGAGGAATCCATGGCCGCACTGCTGGAAGCGATTACCGTCAAGCGCAAGATGTACTTCGAGTTTGAGAACACCCCCTACTACTGCATGGAGGCCGAGGTCTCCACGCCCACGGCGCGCGGCGGCCAGACGCTCGTCCGCCTCAAGATGCGCAACCTGCTCACCCAGGCCGTCTTCGACAAGACCTTCAAGGCCGGCGAGCGCTTCAAGGAGCCGGACCTGGAGCTGGTCGAGGCCTCGTACCTCTACTCGGACTCCGAGGGCTCGCACTTTATGGACCAGGAGAGCTTTGAGACGCACACGCTCAACAGCGATATGATCGGCGGCGCGCTTGACTTTCTCGTCGAGGGCGCCATCATCCAACTGCACAAGTTCAACGACAATCCCATCGGCTTGCAGTTGCCGGAGAAGGTCGAGTTGGAGGTTGTCTACACCGAACCCGGCGCGCGCGGCGACACCAGCGGCAACGTCACCAAGCTCGCCCGCCTCCAGACCGGCCTGGAGATCAAGGCCCCGCTCTACATCCAGGTGGGCGAAAAGGTGAAGGTCTACACCGAGACGCGCGAGTTCGCGGGAAGAGCGTAAAGGCAGGGGTCAGTGATCAGAGATCAGTGGTCAGTTTTCCGGTCAGCCATCAAGATTGGGTGCCCCGGGTCCGAAGTGAGAGTCCAGCGAAACAGTAATTGAGGGTTCTTCAGCAAATCCGGGATACGTCTGAGCACAATGTTGTCTGGCATTCTCATGGTGAGGCACAGGGCAACAGTCTCTTCGACCGCCTGATAAAGATTGCACCAGAATTGATCAACATAGGCGCGCAACTCTTGTTTGCTGACCGTTGGGAACCCCGCTCGAACCTTTCCGGCAATGATTTCGTAATTCATTTGCAATTTAGGGCAGTCTATGTCGTGGTCGATGCGGTTGCGCGTCCCGATTAACACTGCACTCCATGTCTGTCGCTCCCCTCTGAGCATATCCATCAATGCTCTCGCCTTATCGGAAGGATCAGCCTGCAAAAATTCTGCGACGCACTTTTCAAAAGTCGCTTCATTTTCAATCTGAACGAAATTGACACTGCGGCCTAACAGCCGAAAGGTCACGGATTCCGGCTTATCCCTCTGCCCATAAAGGTGATAAAGCACAACGCGAGCCTTTGAGAAGAAGTCTTTGAAATATCGATTCAATCTTGGTTCGATATCTTTCAGAAGTTCGATTCGACCATCGGTTATCCTGGCCGCATCGCCTGCTTCGAGTTCTTTGGTATGCGTCTCAATGAGGCGTCCTAAGTCCAACTGCGCATCTCGGCATTCGCGGAGAATTTCAACCATGCTCATCAGACGCGTCTTAAATTGTTCCCGCTCATGCGGATCGGCGAAGGCCGGTTCTGAGAGATTGAATAACTGTAGCGTAACCCTCACCAACCATTCCGATTCCTCGCGGGTCGCAATCAACTTACGCATTTCGCGACTCCTAACGGCGCTTATGCAGAGCTCACCTCTACGTTCTCACGATACTCTCTTGGCACAAGAATTACGTCACAATTCCCCGGGCCCGTCATGGGATTTTATCCAGACAGATCGGATGTTCCCCAATGGATCGGTTACGGAGCAGCAGGACATGGGTAGGCCTTCGACATAGCGAAATTTATGACGTCGTACCCGGATAGGTTCAGCTTGTCCGGGTTGTCCTCTAGCCACTTAACTAGAACCCTGATGATCTGTGGCCATGATGCATCCTGCGGTGCACAGTAGAACAGAATCGAATGAGCTTTTGCCCCGAGTGCCTTAGTCTGTGCAGTTTGCCATACCGCGTCAGCGTCCATCGCGCCCTGTACAAACCCCAGGCAGTAAAACGCTGCCGTCCATTCATCTTGACTAAGCTTAGGGGTGACTTCCGCCATTTGCAGCGCAGGGTGGCACTTCGTCAGAAGTACGTTGCCGTCCACGGAGCTAAGATTTCTAGCGCGGGCCGGTAGCGCGGGAAGGACCGACAGAACAACGGCGCACAGCAGCAATGTTTTCATACACAGAATTGTATCGCCCCTAACCCGGCGTAGCTGGATCGAAGACGGACGTTTTCGACGGGTGGCCCGTATTCAAGGGACCTCACTCAACAGCGATTTATGGGTGCCCCGGGGCTAGATTCTGAAACGTGTGAGCCGTCAAATCCCATATATCTACACGAGCAACCATCCCTACACCAGCTCAATCGAAACCCTTCGCCCGACCATCGCCGCCGCGCGCTGCAAGCTGGACAGCGTAATGTCGTTCTTCGGATCGAGAAGCCGGTCCACCTGCGTGCGGCTGGTCTTGAGCAGCGTGGCCATTTTGTTTTTGGAAATCTTCTGCTTCTTCATTGCCTCGGCCAACTGCCAGGCGACAACCTCCTTGATCGCCTCTGCCTGCGCCTCCTCGAAGATTCCCTCCGCCTTGAGAAAATCGTCGATGCTCGAACCCATATGCTTTTTGCTCATCGCTTTCCTGCACCTTATCTAGTACAAGTGTACCATATAATGTACATGGCGGCAAGTATCCGGTTCGGTGATGGTGGAAATGCACTACGCCTTCGTCCCCGCCTTGCCCGAGTTTTTCAGATCCTTCCAATCCTTCTCCGTCTGATCCGCGTAGGCCCCGCCGAACTTCGCCAGAGCCTCCGCAAATCCATCACCAGACCCGATGTAGCCGGACAAAATCAGCGGGTCACCGGAGCGGGCGTGGCCGCGAGCCAGCAGCTCGCCGCAAACCTCGCCGTAAGCCTCCAGCCCGCTGCTTTCCAAATCCTCCAGTTCAATGGAACCCTTGTGGTCGTTCAGTTGCCGTACAAGATAGTCACGCCCGGCGAAGTGCGTCCACCCCAGGAACGGGTCGGACTGCACCTGCATCGCCTTCTGCCCTTCGGCCACGCGCTGGCCGTTGTGGTGGGGCGGCGCGGCGTCCGTCAGATAGGGCGCGTAACCGGAGGCCGGCTCCTCCTTGATCTGCAAAAACAGCGGATCGCCGGGGCCGTTGCCCTCAAAGTAAATGCAGTAGTCGCGCAGCCCCACCGAGCCGGTGCCGACAACCTTGAAGGCCACGTCCACCGGGCGATAAAGAGACAAAAGATGCTGCCGTTGCGGCTCCAGCATTTCACGATAAGGACCAAGCGCGGCCAGCACAGCCGCGGCCTGCCGTCCGGTGACGCGGGTCAGCGTCGGCTCTGACTCGATGAAGCGCCGTTGCGCGCCGGGTTTCTCGGAGGCAAGCTCGGTCAACTTCTCCAGCGTATGCTGCGGCGTAGCCCGCTCGGCCTTCATCAACGCATCGTGCACCGGCGCAACCTCGCCCAGGCGATGAACCTGAAAGCGCCCCACTTCGAGGATGGGCATCCGGGCAAAGGCGCGCATTTGGGCGGCGTAGCGGGCGACAAATTTTTCCACGGCCTGGCGCGCGGAGGCTTCCTTGTGGCCGGATTCGCGCCCTGCCAGCACCAGCGATGCGGCCATGCGCTTCAAGTCCCATTCAAACGGCCCGCGGATGGTCTCGTCGAAGTCGTTGATGTCGAAGACCAGGCGGCCATCGGGCGCGGCAAATGCGCCCAGGTTGCGCACGTGTGCGTCGCCGCAGAGCTGACAGACGATGCCGGTCGACGGCAGCACGGACAGGTCGGCGGCCATCACCGGCACCGCGCCGCGGAAGTAGCCAAAGGGCGACGCGGCCATCAGCTGGTACTTGAGCTGGATGAGCGCGGGAACGCGGCCGCGCATTGAGCGGGCGACAAGCTCAAGGGCGGGAGTCTGCCGCGCCTTGGGTTTCAGTTCGTTATGTTGCTGGCGGCCCACCTGCTTGCGCCGCGCCTGGCCCAGTGTGCGCCGTTCCTGTGGAGTTGCCCAATGCATGACCCGGAAGATACACCGCTCAGCCCGCCCTGCGCAAGGTGCTGTGCGGATGGACTGAGGCCGCGAATGGCTGCTTGCATGTCAGTGAGAGCTTTTCGTCAGATCAGGATGGTTCGCTCGCAGCCAGATAATCACGCTTTGCCGGAGCTGGTCCGCGACTTTGATGGCTTCATCAAGTTCCTTGTCTGAAACATTTCCGGCGGAATCGTAGCTGGTGGCATTTCTTTTTGTCGAGAAGACTCTCATCTTCTGGATTAGCCGCGGATCGGCTTGGATGGTGAGTTCCAGAGATTCAATCGTCTTCAGGTGATGGCCCACTTGCAGGGTGGTGCGATAGCCGGAAGCGCGCAAGGCCACAGTAGCAGCAGTGCGTGCGGCGCTGAAGGCAGCTTCAAAGCGGCGGTCCTCGGAAATCGCCTCGACCCGGGAGTCGTGCAGGTCTCGGCTAACGATGCCGAGCAAATCCGCGATCTCTCCGGGACTGGTTGGCTCAGCTTTGAGCCAACCGTACTCAGCCCACTTTTCCAAGCTCATCAATGACTCCAATAAGAGGCGCCGTTTCGCCCCTCAGAACCGATCTCAGGAAATGATTGCCGCTTTTCAGTTTAGCCTTGAATTCCTTCATGGAATAGAGCGTCGGATTGATCGAACGTCCGATGGCGCGTTCAACGGGTGCCAACTGCGCCAGAATCTCGTCGAGCGTCACATCCCCAATGACCATCAAATCGACATCGCTGCCAGCCTTTTCATCTTGTCGCGCCATCGATCCATAGACAAATGCCAGGGAAATTTTTTTTGCGATGGGCGCGAGGGCGGAGCTGAGCAGATGAAAGACGCCCACGGTTTTTGCAACCAGGGCGTTCAATTCCGCGTAGACAGGATGGGCGCGGTTTGCCTGGAAATAGACCTGCTTGCCGGATACGGAGCGGTCGATCAGGCCGATGTTGAAGAGGGTTTCCAACTCCCGCTGGACGGCGCCAACACTGACGCCAATCTCCCTGGCAATCTGACGGAGATAGAAGCTCTGGCCGGAATGGCCGTAAAGAAGCGCCAGAATGCGCCCACGCGTTTGTCCGAAGATCAAATCGCCTAAAGCGCCGACACGTGAACTCATAACGAGAACAAGTGTACTCGTTATGCGGACCATAGTCAAGGAGCAATATCGTCTGCTGAATCAGAAAGCGATTCAGGGATGGGACACTGTTTGCGGTTTAAGCAGTAAAACATTAAGAGGCAGGCTGCTCGCTCAAACAGAGCGGACAACCTATTGAAACATTACATCCAGTTGAAGTTTTACTTTACTTCGGCCGCAGTTCCCTTCTCCGCCGCCACGCCACTGGGACGAAGCGTGACCCAGTCGGTCTGCACGCGGTCCCATCCCTGAATCAGGAAGCCGTAGGATTCGAAGAGCTGACGGATCTGCGGACGCTGCCAACCGGCAATTTCCTCCAGGATCGGCACCAATGTTGGCAAAGCGTTGTCGCTGAGCACCGTCCGCTTGGCGATCTGCGCCACCAGCTTCGATTCCGACACGGCAATGGTGAAACCATCGCGCCGGTTCACTTGCAGCATCACATGAATATCGGAGCTGCCGTCGCCCACGTAGACCACATGGTCGGCGGGAACGCCGAGGTCTTCCATGAGTTGCTCCAGCCGCGCGACCTTTCCATAACCGGCCGTCGCCCGCACCAGGCTTTCAATCTCGCCCGAGGCCTTGTACTTGAACTCTGTGCCGAAGATGTGGTCCTGGGGCACAATCCCCTCCAGCGCCGACTGGATCACTTCCACCGGCGCGGCGGAGAGCACGTAAAAATCGAAGTGGAATCCGTCGATCCGCCGGTCCAGGATTTCGTAGACCTGCTTGATGTTTTCCTTGAGACGGATGTGCTTGCCCGCTTCAAACAAATGCTCGCGCCGCACCTGTGAATGGAAGGCAGGATCGTGCAAGAGCAGGTAGGAAAGTTCGGCGCCCTGCTGCACCAGGTTCAGATTCGCCATGCCCCTGGCTTTGCGCTCGAACTCCGCCACGGAGATGCCGAGCATCTCGCTCAGCACGTAGCCTGTGTCTTGAATGTCAACGTCTTGTCAAAATCGCTGGCAAAAAGATAATGTTTCCGATGTTCGGTGGCCATATCTTAATTTTAGGACATTTTGAAGAATGGGTTGTCACTGGAAATGCGGGCTCACATGAATATGCGTTGAAATTTGCGAATGGGCTCGAACTTGAGACATAGGATCGCTGTGGACGATTCAATTCAATCGTTCGTTCACAGAGAGTCGAACACTCGGAAGCTATCCATTTCGTGCGGCCGTGCGGGGACTGTAGTTTACACTGCGGTGAGACAGCGCTGCACATTGAAGATGCACGGATACAATGCTATTGTGTACTCCACCCCAGGAGGAATTCATCTTGACTCGTACATCTGCTCTCTTGCTCTGCGGCCTGTTTGCCGTTCCCTTTGCGATTCTTCCATTTGCTGGCCAAGCGCCTGCGCAGCCTATCGCGCCGGCGAAGCCCCTGACAGTGGAAGCGATCTTCGCGCATGGGCCGCTGATTGGGACTCCGCCCGAGGGGCTGGCCTGGTCGCCGGACGGCAAGCACCTCACCTTCATGCAGGCCGGCGAGTTGTCGGAGATGGAGCCCGGCTCGCAGAATGCGTATGTGGTGGTGAATCACGCCACGCTGGCTTCGTTCAACGGGGCCGGCGCATCGGAGACCGACCGCGACCGTCGCGAGCGTTACAAGATGGCCAGCTACCTTTGGGCGCCGGACTCGGAGCACCTGCTCTTCGACGCGAACGGGCGGCTGTGGCTCTATGATCTGCACACCCGAGCGGGCGTGGAGGTGGGCTCGACGGGCGCGGCCTCGGGCGACGATCCAAAGTTTTCGCCGGACGGCGAATCGGTCTCGTTCATTCGCGATCACGGGCTGGTGGTGGTGCGGCTGAAGGAGCCGGGAACGCCGATAACCATGGTGGCTCCCACGCCCAACAAAACGACCCTCAACGGCGAGGTGGATTGGGTCTACGAAGAAGAGCTGGAAGTGCGCAGCAACTACTTCTGGTCTCCGGACTCGAAGCTTCTGGCCTATCTGGAGATGAACGAGGCCGCTGTGCCGGAGTATCCGATTACCGACTGGATTCCGGCGCACGCCACGGTGGACGCGCAGCGCTATCCGCAGCCGGGCGATCCCAATCCGGCGGTGCGCGTGGGCGTGGTGAGTGCGCAAGGCGGCAAAACGGTATGGGTGAGCCTGCCGATTCGCGCCGGTCAGGATTACATTCCGCGCTTCGGCTGGGTGGACGCGAAGACCGTGTGGGTAGAGACGCTGACCCGCGACCAGAAGCATCGCGACCTCTACTTTGCCGACGCCGGGACGGGGCAGGCGCGCGCGGTGCTGCAACTGACGGACGATAAGTTCTTCAACGACAAGTACGACGTTTGGGTGGGCGGCGGAAGCATTGTGCTGATGAACTGGGCCGACGGGCACAATCATCTGTATCTCTACAGCTATGACCAAGCCGACCCTGCCCACGCGACGGCGCGGCTGGAGCGGCAACTGACACAGGGCGATTTCGAGGTCAACGAGGTCTACCGCGTGGACACCGCGGGCAAGCTGGTTGATTACGCCTCGAATGAGGGCGCCCAGCTTGATGAGCAGTTGTGGCAGGTGAGCTTTGCGGGCGAGCGGAAGCAGTTGAGCGCGGGCGCGGGCACCCATGAGGGCAAATTTGCGCCGGCGGGCAGCGCGTTTGTGGAGAGGCAATCGTCGCGCATGGAACCGCCGGCGCTCAGGCTGTGCGCGGAGGCGGCGAAATGCAACGTTATCTGGTCGACTAAGGCGCTGGAGTCCTACCGGCTGCGCGCGCCGGAGCAGATTACGGTAAAGGCTCACGACGGGACGGCGCTCTATGTCACGCTGCTGCTGCCGGAAGGGGCGACCGGCGCGGCGAGCGTCCCGCTGATTGTGAATCCCTACGGCGGACCCGGCGCGCCGACGATCGTCAACCGCTGGGGCGACAACCTGCTCTTCGATGAATTGCTCGCCGCACACGGCTTTGCGGTGTTGCACGCCGACAATCGCGGCATGGGCGGTCGGGGACGTGCCTTTGCCCAAGCCGCCTGGCATAACTCCGGCGCGGTGCAGTTAGAGGACCAACTGACCGTGGTGGACGCGGCGCTGGCCCGCTATCCGCAACTGGACCCCAAACGGCTGGCCTGGTGGGGATGGAGCTGGGGCGGGATGTTTACGCTCTACGCCATGACGCACTCCGATCGTTTCCGCGCCGGGGTTGCGGTGGCGCCGGTGACCGACTGGCGCAACTACGATTCGATTTATACCGAGCGCACCATGGGCCAGCCGTCGGAGTTTGCCGACGCCTACAAGCAATTTTCCGTGCTCAACTCGGCGGCCAACCTGAAGGGGCGTCTGCTCATTGCGCATGGAACCGGCGACGACAACGTGCACATGGAAAACTCGGTGCAGTTTGTGCAGAAGCTGATTGAGGCGGGCATTCCCTACGATTTGCAAATCTATCCGCGTAAAACGCATTCCATCGCCGGGCCGGATGTGCGGCAGCATTTGTTCAACCGCATTCTCGCGCACTTTGAGGAGTATCTGAAGGCAGGGGTTTAGTGAGCGCGCCTGGCATATAAGGGCCGCTACCCTGCGGCTCTATACCGTGTGACGGTTGAAGATGTCGTCGTTTTCGCGACTGGGAGAAGTCATGCTCTCCAGGCAGCAGACGAGGAGCAGGGCCACGCCCAGCGTCACCAGAACGGCGACAGCGTTTTCGTAGACCGTGAACCACTGAATCAGGCTATCCATCATCAGTCACCAACTACAACATACTTCAGGAGCTATGTCGCTGTATGGATACAACGGCTCACCTGTTTTTGACGCATTTTTTGGGTTGGAGTTTCGCTGCGCCGAGAACTTTTTCAACAATTTTTTTACTCACCCCCTTGCTTTCAGGGGAAGAAAAGGCGAATATAGTTTCACTATGGCAACCGGTCCCAATCCGCAGCCGGACCCCGATCCCTCCAATCTCAAGGAGTGGCCGGAGGAACTTCAGCCCCTGAAGCCAGAGGCGGCGCGCGCTCCCGAACTGCCGGCAGACCGCTCGGAGGACGGCCAGCGGCTCAATTGGCTCTTTGTCGATATGAACTCCTATTTTGCCTCGGTGGAGCAGGACACGCGCCCCGAGCTGCGCGGCCTGCCGGTGGCCATTGTGCCCATGATGGCCGACACAACCTGTTGCCTTGCCGCCAGTTACGAGGCCAAGGCCTTTGGCGTCAAAACCGGCACCATGGTCGCCGACGCCAAGCAGCTCTGCCCCGGCCTCACGCTGGTGGAGGCGCGCCACGAGCTTTATGTCCAGTATCATCACCGCATCGTCGAGGCCGTGGAGAGCTGTCTGCCGGTGACGGCGGTGCTGTCGGTGGATGAGATGGCCTGCCGTCTGATGGGCCGGGAGCGTCCGCTGATGGCGGCCATGGAGCTGGGCCGGCAGGTGAAGCGGCGCATCCTGGAACGCGTCGGCCCCATGATGCGCAGCTCGGTCGGGCTGGCCACCAATCGGTATCTCGCCAAGGTGGCCAGCGACATGGAGAAGCCCGACGGCCTGGTGGCGCTGCCGCTGGACATTCTGCCCGAAGCTCTGCGGCAGCTCAAGCTGCGCGACCTGCCCGGCATCGGCGCGCGCATGGAGAAGCGGCTCAACGAGCAGGGCATTCAAACCATGGATCAACTGCTGGCGCTCGACTGCGACCAGGCCGGCGAGGTTTGGGGTTCGGTGCTGGGCTCGCGGCTGGGCCACTGGCTCCGGGGCGAAGACTTCGACATGGACGAGGCCGAGCATCTGAAGTCGATGAGTCACCAGCATGTGCTCGCGCCCGAGATGCGCACCCCGGAGAAGGCCTGGGCGGTGGCGCACAAGCTGCTGCACAAGGCGGCCATGCGTCTGCGCGCAAGCGGCTTGTGGGCCGGCAGCATCGGGCTGGTCATCGGCTTTGCCGTGCCGCGCGGCAAGAAGAAAGCCGTGAGTAGTTACGGCATGCCCACGCGGGGATGGAAGGGCGAGATCCGCCTAACCGAGTGCCAGGACAACCTGACGCTGATTGCCGCGCTCAGCCGCTTGTGGGCGTCGCGGCCCACGGGAGCCGCCTACGAGAAGCCCTACTTCATCGGCGTGCATCTGAACGGCCTGGTGCCCGACCGGCTGCACTCTCTGAACCTCTTCGACGGGTCGGAGGAAGCGGAGAATCGCACGCGCCTCGTGGCGGCCATGGACGCGCTCAACAACAAGTACGGCCTGAGCACGCTGGCCCCCGCCACCATGCTCACCGCCTTCAGGGCCGCGCCTACGCGCATCGCCTTTCACACCATTCCCGAGCTGTTTTGAACGGAATTCTCCTTGTGCTCCGCGGGGAGCGTTGGCCCCCATCCCATAAATTGTTCACCATTGCGCTCAGCGGGCGTAGCATCTATACGAAGGTCAGCGTTCAACTTTGTTGCACACGGAAAAAATCATGAAAGGGCGTCTTGTTTTCGCAGCATGGGCCATGGCTCTCAGCCTGGGCTTGGGAGGCTTGGCCGGCTGCGGTGGTTCGTCCGGTAGCGGGTCCACAACTCCTATAGCCTCAATCACCAGTTTTGTAGCCAGTCCCGCAACGATTGCGCCAGGAGAAAACGCTAATCTGACGGGAGTCTTCGCCAATGGCGCCGGCGTGATCACTCCGGGCAATCTCGCCGTTACCAGCGGGGTGGCGGCGAGCGTCAGTCCCACGACCACCACCACCTATACCCTCACGGTCACCCCTTCCAGCGGGACTGCGGTCACGCAGACGGTTACGGTTACGGTTACTGCGCCGAGCATGGTAACGGTATGCCAGTCGAGCACCGGCCCGGCCGTGACCGATCAGCTTCTGGGAATGAATATGGCCGCATGGTACGATCTGGTCACCAACAAAACCGCAATTGTGGATGCGTTCCAGACCGCCGGCATCAAGGCGGTGCGTTGGCCGGGCGGGTCGTGGTCGGATTTATATCATTGGCAGACCAACACCAATTGCCAGAACGGCCCGTATGGTGGGGGGACGCCTGATTCCGATGACATTTTTGCGAATTTCATCAGCGACCTTGCCATTCCGGCTGGCCTCGATGTGGCGTTGACGGCGGATTACGGCACGAACAGCGCCTGCACCGGAGGTGGCGAACCAAGCGAGGCTGCCGCCTGGGCCGCTGCCGCATTGGCCGACGGCATCACCGTGAGTCATATGACGGTGGGCAACGAGGTCTACGGAAGCGGCTGGGAGGAGGACCTGCACTCTTCACCGAACAATCCCACCACCTACGCCGCCGCGGTGGCGGGAACCACCGGCTACTATCAGTCGATCAAGACGGCCTCCCCGAACACGCTGGTCGGCGTGGTCGTAGACGCGGATGACACCACCGGCGGATGGGACGACACCGTGCTCGCCCATGCGAAGGGCTCCTATGATTTCGTGGAATACCACTACTATCCGCAAGCTCCGGGCAGTGAAAGCGATTCCTTCCTGGTCAATCAGGCGGCGCGGGATTTGACCACCAACCTTAACACCATCAAGTCTGAGCTTACCAAGTGGGGAACTCCGGATACGCCCATTTACGTCGGCGAGATGGGCTCGGTCTACACCAATCCGGGCAAGCAATCCATGTCCATCACCCAGGCCTTGTATGCCGGTCAGATGCTGGGCGAAATGATGAACGATGGAGTCTCGCGCGCCACCTGGTGGATTGGTTTCGGCGGTTGCGAGGATTCCGCCTCGGGAACCGGCGCTAACTTCTCCAGTTCACTCTATGGCTGGCAGGACTTTGGCGGCTACATGGTCTTCTCCGACGGGCTTCCTGATGGGTACGAATGTGAGCACGAAACTTTGGCGGCGGGAGTTTTGCTGCCCACGGCGCGCGCGTTTCAGCTCTTCAGCAGCGTGGCCGTCACCGGTGAAAATGTGCTTGCCCCGAGCGTAACCGGCGATACGACGGATGTAGTTGCGTATGCGGCAACCCATAGCGGTGGCACGGCGCTGGTGTTGTTCAACCGCAACGAAACCACCGCCGAACCAGTTGTGGTTACTCTTTCGGGGCAAAGCAGCTCTTCAGGCGTCACCGTCATTACCTACGACAAGGCCATCTACGACCAGTCAAGCTCGACAACCCCCGTCTGGGCCGCGCCCACGACCGCCAATCTCGGCGCGCAGAGCCTGCCCCTCTCGCTGACTCTCACCCCATGGAGCATGAACGTCGTCCTCATCAAGTAAGAGAAGCGGAAGCTTCCCATCTCCGTTTTGCATCACCGGCAGGCTGCCCCAGGTCTCACGAGACTTGGGGCAGCCTGTTTTCAGTTGCAGCGCGGCTGCGGCTGGCTACACTAATACCCAGCATGGCCAGCTTACCTCTATCCCCGGCGTCGAGTTATCGCGGGCGTCTTGCGCCCTCGCCCACCGGCTATCTGCATGTGGGCCACGCGCGTACCTTCTGGTCGGCCTATCAGCGGGCGCGCGACGCAGGCGGCACGCTGATCATGCGTATGGAAGACCTGGACCCCGACCGCAGCCGTGTCGAGTACGCCGAAGCCGCACTCGAAGACCTGCGCTGGCTGGGCATTCGCTGGCACGAAGGCCTAGACTTGGGTGGTCTTTCCGCGCCCTACGCGCAGAGCGGCCGCCGAACGATCTACCTTGCCGCATGGCGCAAGCTGCTGCGCGGAGGCTTTCTCTTCCCTTGCCGTTGTTCGCGCAAGGACCTGGAGGCTGCGCTGAGCGCGCCGCATGAGAGCGTTTCGCCCGGCGCAAACAGCCCGCAAAGCAACGGCGAGCCAGGCAACGGCGATATGGACCCGCTGGACGACGAACCCGTCTATCCGGGAACATGCCGCAGCTCTGAGAGCAACATTGCACAACCGCTCGATCCTACGATGAGCGCGATCGCCGACCCGGGCAACTTCAACTGGCGCTTCCGCGTGCCCGGCGGCGAAGTGATCGAGTTTGTGGATGTGAACCTCGGCCCGCAGCGCTTCGTGGCCGGCGTGGACTTCGGCGATTTTGTCGTCTGGAGGCGCGACGGCGTCCCCAGCTATCAGCTTGCCTGCGTGGCCGATGATGCGGCCATGAAAATCACCGAAGTGGTGCGCGGCGAGGACCTGCTCAAGTCCACCGCGCGGCAAATCCTGCTCTATCGCGCTCTGGGACTTGTAACTCCTGCCTGGTTCCACTGTCGCCTGGTGACGGACCGCAACGGCCGCCGCCTGGCCAAGCGCCACGACGCGCTGAGCTTGCGCGTTCTGCGCCAGCGCGGGCTGACGCCGGAACAGGTTCTCTCAGGCGAGTTGCCGGCAGACAAGTTATAACTTCTATCCTTCGCCAGTAACTCACTTGCGCCGGATGAAGGTTCCATCCCGTAACTCGCGCGCGGCTTGCCGCAGTTCGTCCTCGGTATTCATCACGATCGGCCCGTACCACGCCACCGGCTCCTCCAGTGGCTTGCCCGAAACCAGCAGGAAGCGGATGCCCTCGGGACCGGCCTGGACCACAATCTCGTCGCCGCGATCAAACAAAACCAGCGAATGGTTTTTGGCGTCGTAAACCGCTTGTGAGTTCGGATCCACAGCTGACTCCGTCAGCACCGCCCGCGGATCGGAGGCGTCGCGGAAGCTCCCCACACCGGCAAAGACATAGGCAAAGGCGTTACGCGTCGTCTCTACCTGGATGCGTTTCTGCTTGCCCGGCGGAACAGAGATGTCCACATAGTGCGGATCTGCGGCCACGCCCTCCACTGGCCCCGTCTTGCCCCAGAACTCGCCGCAAATCACACGCGCTTTGGTCCCGTCATCCTCGCTCACCTCTAGTATGGCGCTCGCCGGTATGTCCTGGTAGCGCGGGGCAGTCATTTTGAGTGCCGCGGGCAGGTTGGCCCAGAGCTGAAATCCGTGCATGCGGCCCTGCGCGTCTCCTCTGGGCATCTCCTGGTGCAGAATCCCGCTGCCCGCCGTCATCCATTGCACGTCCCCGGCGGTCATGCGACCTTTGTTGCCCAGGCTGTCGCCGTGGGCCACCTCTCCGGCCAGCACATAGGTAATGGTTTCAATTCCCCGGTGCGGATGCCAGGGAAACCCGGCCAGGTAATCCGCCGGATTGTCGCTGCGGAAGTCATCCAGCAACAGAAAAGGATCGAACTCTGTGGTTTTTCCAAAGCCGAAGGCGCGCTGCAACCGGACGCCGGCGCCCTCCACGGTGGGCTTGGTTTCAAAAATCTGCTGCACGGGACGAAGCGACATGGGGAATCTCCTCCGCCTTACAGAGAATTGGATGCGCAAGGGAGGATATTCGTTGCAACAGAGCTATTTAGGTAGAGAAGATGCGGACGACGATCTGGTTCGGCAGCCGGGAGTGCTCTTTCTCGGCGCTGGAGGTCAGCGCTATCCGGTATTCAGGCACTCAATTTGGCTCTCTGCATCAGTTTCGCCTCCACCTGCTCCAGCGGGATGCTCTCCTCGTTACGGCGATACAGGGAGTTGTGTATGCGTTTTACAAAAGAAAACAGAATGGTGTAACAAAGCAGGACGATCAATATCAACCAAGCCATGGATACTACCTCCAGAAGGTTGCCGAACTTACTAAAAGATAGTAGTACAAAAGAACACAATGAGAGAATGATCTTCAGTAATATTCTGAATGTTCTTCAGTAACATAGCGAGTAAAAAAGGAAGACACACAAGTAACATAGCGAGTAAAAAAAGGAAGACACACAAGCTGCCACCGATTCTCTCGACCATCTTCTTTCCCATCGATTGCGATCATGTTGCCAAACGTTCCAGCTCACTGGTAAACGATTTGTAACATCTTGTTTTTCCACGCTTCCACATCGCCTCTCCCCCTCCGGCCTTATCCTTAATACAGCCCCCATGTCCGACTTCGCCCAAACCGTGAAGCAGCAGGCCGACATCGTCAAGGTGATCGAGGGGTACATCCGCCTGCGCAAATCCGGCGCGCAGAACTACCAGGGGCTTTGCCCCTTCCACAAAGAAAAGTCGCCGTCCTTCTCCGTCCACGCCGTCCGCCAGTTCTACCACTGCTTTGGCTGCCAGGCTTCGGGCGACGTCTTCAGCTTTGTCTCCAAAATCGAGAACGTCCCCTTCCCTGAAGCGGTCCGCATCGTCGCCGGCAAGTGCGGGATTCCGCTGCCCAAGAGGGAGTTCTCCTCGCCGGAAGAGGCCGCCGGAGCGCGCCTGCGGGCCAAGCTGCTGGAGCTGCACGAGGCGGCAACCGCATGGTTCGAGGAGCAGTTGCGTGGGCCTGAAGGCGCCGTGGCTCGCGAGTACCTGGCCGGTCGCGGACTGACGCCGGAGGGCATCAAGACCTTCCGCATCGGCTACGCGCCCGATAGCTTCAACGCGCTGCGCGACCGGCTGAGCGGCATGGCCGACAATGAGACGCTGCGTGCCTCTGGTCTTTTCGCCTCCAAGGAGCAAGGCGACGGCTCGCAAGGCCCTATCTACGACCGCTTCCGCAAGCGGGTCGTCTTTCCCATCTGCAACGAGAGCGGCCGCGTGATCGCCTTCACGGCGCGCACCCTGGAGACAGGTGACAAGGCCGGCGCAAAGTACATCAACTCGCCGGAGACGCCGCTGTATTCGAAAAGTTTGGTCCTCTTCAATCTCGACAAGGCGCGCGCCTCGATTCGCCAGCACGAGTTTGCCCTGCTCGTCGAAGGCCAGATGGACTGCATCTCGGTCTACCTGCGCGGGATACAGAACGTGATCGCCACCAGCGGCACAGCCTTTACAGAGCAGCAGGTGGCGATTCTCAAGCGGCACACCTCGCAGGTGGTAGTCAACTTCGATCCCGACGCCGCCGGCTCCAACGCCGCGGAAAAATCCATCGCGCTGCTCACCGAGGAGGGCTTCAACATCAAAATCGTCACTCTCGACGGCGGGCTGGACCCCGACCGCTACATTCGCGAGCGCGGCGTCGAGGCCTACACGGCGGCGTTGCGCGGCGCTCGCCGTCAGGCCGATTACCTCATCGAGCGCGCGCAGCTGATGTTCCCCGGAGCCAGCGCGGAGCAGAAGGTGAAGGCCATGAACTTCCTGTTGCCGCACATCCGGCGCATGCCGGAGAAGCTCGCCCGCGACCAGTTTGCCGCCGACGCCGCGCAGAAGCTGGGCATTGACTCGGCCGTCCTGCGCGAGGAGCTGCGCCAGGCCGCGTTGCGCCGCCGCGACCACATCGAAGCGAAGGCCATCACACTAACCGAAGTAGAGCGGGTGCTGCTCCGTGCGCTGGCCATCGACGATCCCGAGTTCGAGCAGTCGCGGCGGTTGGCGGCCGAGGCCCTGGCCCAGCAACCAACGTGGTTTGAGCACCTGGGCTGCTTCGCGGCCTTGCAGGCGCTCGCCGGACGCCAGGCTCGCGACCCCATGGACGTGGTCGAGGACGAGGCGCAGCGCGCCTTGCTGGCCGAAACGCTGCTGGCTGAAACCAAGCCGCCCGATGAGAGCGAGGTGCAGAGCGCGATTCAGGAGATTCACGAGAGAGCCATCGAGAGCCGCCAGCGCGACCTGCGCGCGCTCATTGCCGAGGCCGAGCGCCGCGCGGACCACGCCGAGCTGGCCCTGCTCACCCAGCAAAAGCTCGACCTCGACCGCGCCCTGCGCCAGTTGCACAACCAGAGACCGCCGGAGCGATAGCGGCTTCCAGGCCCCGCATAACACCGCGAATCCTGCATCAAATTGAGCTTTCCCGCGTCAAATCATAGAGAAGCAGGAGCGGAAAATGAGCAAAATTGCTCATTCCGGCTGCCAGGTTGACCAAAAAGGCTCCTCGACGTTGCCCCGATTTTGCCTTGGAAACAACGGGTAAAAGGTGGTATTCTACTAATCTCTGTGCGGATGCGCGCACCTTTGCCCCATCCATGAGCTGCGGCTCGCGGGCGACCCAGGTGAAACCTGAAGCGCTTGTCATCTTGTTCCGAGCAAACCCCTGAATCCGCATCTTTTATGCGGGTAACCGCTGGTCTGTGTCCGCGTGCGCCGATTTTCTGGGATTTCCGAGAGGAAATCTTATCCCCGCGTGCCCTGGACCGGACTGGATCGGAACCCGCGCACCGGCGCGCAAAACGGTGCTGACTCCTATTTGCGCGTAGCATTCCCAGGGAAACTGCATCCTGGAGCTACACAGCTAAGTCGACGCGACCAACAGGGAGCGGCGACCTCGAATGACACTAAACTGGACCCAGTATCCCTGGGAATGCCGTAGAGAGCAGGAATATATTGGCGAGCGACGACAAATTCGAACACGAGCACGAGCACACTCCCGCGCCCGGGCACGAGCACGATATCGATAACATCATCGAGGTCGGCAAGGAAAAGGGCTATCTGACCTACGGCGACGTAAACGAGATGCTGCCGGAGGAGATGGCCACTTCGCCCGAGGATCTCGACGACCTGATCACCACCATCGGCACCCAGGGCATCGACCTGCTGGACACCCCCAAGTTCCACGGCGACAAGGAGTTCGAGCCGGGAGAGGGCGAAGACGTCGAGCTGGACCTGACGCCGGGGACGATGGAAAAAACCAATGACCCGGTGCGCATGTACCTGCGCGAGATGGGCACGGTGCCCCTGCTCACCCGCGAGGGCGAGGTGGAGATTGCCAAGCGCATCGAGCGCGGCCAGATGCGCGTGCTCAAGGCCATCTCCCGTTCGCCCATCGTGATTCGCGAAGTGATCGCGCTGGGCGAGGACCTGAAGCGCGGAGTGCGCAACATCAAAGAGGTGGTGATCTTCGACGACGAGGAGCTCACCGAAGAGGTGGTCCTGGCGCGCGTCAAGGCCACCGTGGCCCGCATCGACACGCTGGCCAAGCACCAGAAGAAGGTTACTACGCTAGAGGAGAAGCAGGCAGCCTCTTCCAAGGCCAGGGCCTCTGCCGCGCGCAAAGCCCGCTGGATGATCGCGCGCGAGAAGGTGCTGGTTTCGCGCATCGTCCGCGAGCTCAAGTACACGCCCCTGGAGCGCAAGCGCCTGCTCGACAAGGTCAACAAGACCGTCGACACCATGCGCACCCTGGAGCGGCAGGTTCGCTCGCTGGAGCAGAAGCACGAGGCCAGCCGCAGCGATGAGCTCAAAAAGGAGTACCGCCGCCAGCAGAAAAACTGCAGGGCCGACCTGGAAAAAATCGAGGTCGACGCCGGCGTCCTCATCATCGAGTTGAAGCGCACCCAGCGCGAGATGATCCAGGGCGACATGGACGCCGACCAGGCCAAGCGCGAGCTGATCGAAGCCAATCTGCGCCTGGTCGTTTCCATCGCCAAAAAGTACACCAACCGCGGCCTCCAGTTTCTCGACCTCATTCAAGAGGGCAACATCGGCCTCATGAAGGCCGTCGACAAATTCGAATACCGCCGCGGCTACAAATTCTCCACTTACGCCACCTGGTGGATTCGCCAGGCCATCACACGCGCCATCGCCGATCAGGCCCGGACTATTCGTATTCCGGTGCACATGATCGAGACCATCAACAAACTCATCCGCACTTCGCGTCAATTAGTTCAGGAGCTCGGACGCGAGCCCTCCAGCGAAGAGATCGCCAAGCGCATGGACATCCCCGTCGCGAAAGTCCGCAAAGTTCTCAAGATCGCGCAGGAGCCCATCTCGCTTGAAACCCCCATCGGCGAAGAAGAAGACTCTCACCTCGGCGACTTCATCGAAGACCGTGGCGCAGTCTCGCCCTCCGAAGCGGTCATCAGCGTCAACCTCAAGGAGTACACCTCGCAGGTTCTGCGCACGCTCACCCCGCGCGAGGAGCGCGTCATCAAAATGCGTTTCGGCCTCGAAGACGGCTCTGAGCACACCCTCGAAGAAGTCGGCCAGAGCTTCCAGGTCACCCGCGAGCGCATCCGCCAAATCGAAGCCAAAGCTCTGCGCAAGCTCCGCCACCCCTCCCGCTCGCGCAAACTCAAGGCCTTCGTCGAAGGCGTCAAGGAAATGTAGTTTTTTCTGTGGTCAAAGGTCGCATCTTACGGAGGGAGGCGGGAGTTTCAACCCCCGCAGAATGCCGAATACGGAGACCGCTGCGAACACTATGAGAATCACAAGGGCTGCAGCTCTGTGCTTTGAGATCTGGTACCAGAGCCGGATTTCCATTGCGGTGGCATCCGCCGCACTGACCGCTACATCCTCGCGCATCCTGATTGGGAGCATCGATTGGCGTTCGGTCATCATCGTCGCCCTATGCACCGTGGCTGCCTATCAAGCCGACGATGTGGTCGATTTCAGGCGCGATCTTGAACGCGCCCGGATTCACCTCAGCGCCAACATGCGCTCCTTCAAACTTGTGGCGGTCATGGCCTCCATCTCAATCGCTTTTGTCGCCCTGCATGGCCGCCCATTCGCGCTGGCGGAGCTTCTTCTCTTTTGTGCCCTGCTTACCCTGGCGTTTTGTCTTGCATCGTCGCGCCTGCACAGGGACACGCGGACTTCTCACCTATGGGTCACTCTGAGAACTGTTTATGTTTCGCTGGTTTGGAGTCTGGTCGCAGTCCTGACTCCTATACTGGACTGCGGCAAACCCATAAACCGTCCGGTAAGAGGCGCGATCCTCTTTATCTTTGCGTTGATGCTCACGGTGAGCGCCTTCTGGGCCGAGGGAGAGCATCCCGAGCGCCGGGAAAGGCATCTTTCCTCGCACGCATATGACCGCGCGATGCTCGTCTGCTGCGCTTTCGCGAGCTTGCTGGTGGTGTATGGAATCGTCAGGCAGGACTTCCACTGGCAGAATATCGCCCTCTTGGCTGCGTGCATATCGAACGCACTTTTCATTGCATTTCGGCGCAGGTTCAGGCAGGTCGATCATCGCGTGATCAACGAGGCTATGATCATGATGAACTTGTTCGCCTGCCTGTTTGTGATGGGCGCCTATGATTACCCTAACGATGGATTTGGCCCCAGAACAATGATGGACTGGTTCCAGCTCGGCGCATGCGCCATCTTCTTCGGGAATATTGCATGGAAATCGGCAACACTCAAAGCGCCGGACGATAACGGCGGCTACCTTGATCTGCTACTTACTCTCGGACTTGCCATCTTTGGCTTTCAGATGGTCGTTGCTTGCCTGCATGTGGAACGGTGGCTGCTTCCGGCCGTGCATGGGAACCTGTTCCACTCTCAAGCAGCCTCGATCGCGGGCGTTGTGATAGTGCTCTTTGCGCTTATCCTGCAAAGCTTCGCCTATATCTGGATGGCGGATTCATGGCGCTTGATGGCTATAGGACGCGGCCCCTCTGCATTGGTCACAACTGGCCCGTTCGCGCTGACCCGCAATCCGATTTATCTCTCCTCGGATCTCTTCATTGTCGGCGTGTTCCTGATGAACGGAACGCTCGTGTTCGCGCTTTTCTTGCTGATTGCTCCAATCGTAATCCATGCGCAGATACTCCGAGAAGAGGATTTTCTGCTTGCATGTTACCCGGAGAGTTATAGGCAATACCTTGGGAAAGTCCCACGCTACATTACGGTGTATAACCCGATGCTCCGAAGCCCATCACAAGAAAGTACGCGGCAAAAATAAATGAGAACAACGTTCCCGCCGCAAGAGCTATTGGGCCGAACCGTGGAATGTTTCTACGCGCAACCACCTTGACGATGAGCTCCACGATCCAGCCCCCGGTGTACCAGACATTCGACAACACCTGGAGCAAGACCTGTATCAACAGTAGAATGCCGGGGTCCCCTCGGTAAATACCTTTCAGTGCGGGGATGGGAATCGTCCATCCGAGCATCTGCAAGTACGCCGGGAGGCAGGGCACCAAACAAAATAAGAATAGATATGCGTTGTAAAGAAACCGCCGCTTTTCCCACCAGAGGATTACGGATTTTCCATCGACCCGCGGCGCAATATACCAGCGGAATGGCCTGAGAACGTATTGCCAGACTTTACTCCTGTGCATTGGCTTCTCCATTGCGCTTCCCAAATATCTTTCCCCGCAACCCGCCGAAGAAAGCCATCGTCTCCCTGCCGAAGAAGCCCAGCAGAAAGGCCAACCCGGCTGTAGCTTCAAAGTTATCTACGCTCACCCCAAAAATTGTAAATTTCGACAACTTGAGTAGGATGATCACTCCTGCGGCAACGGCGGTCTGGGAGCCTAGTATTCCGATATAGATAGCCAGGTCGCGAGGCAGGTCGGGAATTTCCTTGTCATATCGCTTCACCATTCCGGCTATTCTTTGCGCCCAAATGCCGAGAGAGCTCCACATCAGTATCTCCGCCGTCATGCTCATTACCGTAGGGCCTCCATCCGGCCCGGTGGCGACGAAGGTGATGTTCGAAAGCAGCCTGATATTTTCCTGGCTATAGAAGTTGAGCGGATTGGGGAGCAGAAACTGGGCGCCGTGCCAGTGACAATAGAGTTCAACAAATATTGCTTCTGCGAACATTGTAATCAAGATATAGAAAAGCGCAGCCCACCGCACAAAGGCGAGTTCACCACGGGTCTCAGGAGCATGCGGCTCCCTGGTTATCGATATCGCATTGGGTCCTGGATTCGCCATCGACATTCACTCTCTTGCCTATTTCATTTTCGCGATTGTCGCATGTTTCATTTGAACTGGAATCTCCTTTTTCGACCCAGAATGCCTGCAATTATACCGCTCCTGAGGTAGAGTGCAAGGAGAAAAGAACGCTTGAGCTGAAAAAGTCAGCGTATATCTACGAAAACCGCTTAGACGGCCAGTCCCCCGCCGCGCGTTCTTAAGCTGATAGCTGATTGCTGATAGCTGTCAGCTGCTTTTTCACCGCACCCTCACCCCCATCTCTCGAAACCCACGCCGCACCATCCTCCGTATCTCCGCACGCCAACCAATCACCTTCAGAACCTTCGCCTCTCTTTCCTTCTCCTCTTTGCGCACCATCTCCAGCGCCGCCTCGCGTTCCTTCTCCCGCGCCGCTCTCTGTCCCGCAGCCAGTTCCTCCAGCGTTCCCTTTCGTGGCGTCAGCGCGTAGACCAAATCGCAATCCAACGCCTCCGCCGACCGGCGCAGATTTCCCAGCACGATCGTCGACTCGCTCTCCGCTTTCTCCAGCCGTAATACCTCCCACTTGCACACCCCCAGCCGCCGCGCAACCTCCTTCACCGGAATGCCCACCACCTGCCGCACCTCCCTGAGCCACCCCCTCCGCTCGCCTGCCGCTATCCGCGCTGCTCGGAATGCCAGCAGCATCTCGTCCAGTATCTGACGCGTCTCCTGGTGCCTGTCCGTCCGCCGGACGACTCCTGTCCTGCGGTTTAAGTCCCGTTTCACCAGCTTAAATAGGTGTGTTTTCAACGACTTCACGGTTTTGAACGGCAACTCCGCCACAAGAATCCCTCCTGTTTATGCCTATGTACCCAATATTGGCAGATAGAGGTGTATTTATATGCAAACCATTACGCCTCAAAAAATGCCCTCCTAATCGCAAAAATGTGTATCTCCAACGTCACTTTCTGCCGTTCGTTAAGGCCTGCCCGCGCCAAAATTCAGCCAAAAACCCATCCAAAAACCGCAAAGAAACCACTCCAAAACTACTCCGAAACTTCCAAATACCACTCCAAAACCATTCCAAAACCTCCCCAAAACTTCCCCTTTTTTGCTCCTCCCAGGCAGCAGCGCAACTCAAGAACCCCGTCCCTCTTGCCCAGAGCGCCGAGAGACCGATATCCTTGGGTCGCTTTCGTCTTCCCTTGAGGAGACGCTCTGGAAATGAGGTTGCCGATGTTGAGGATGACTTGTTGCAGATTTGCGACTCTTGCGCTGATCTTTTCAGGAGCGATGCGGCTGGCTGGGCAAGCTGCTCCTGCCACTCGTCCCGCGCCCACGCAGGAACAACTGGCGATGTGGGCCGCCGCGGAGAAGGACCATCAGAGGCTGATGAACATGCTTGGAATCAAGGAGTTGCGTCCCGGATCCAGCTACGATTCCAAATCGTCCGAATTGACCAACTACGACGAGTCCAAGGCCAACGTCTATCCCAACCTGCCCGATCCGCTGCTGCTCAAGAACGGCAAGCGCATTACCTCCGCCCAGCAATGGTGGACCAAGCGCCGCCCGGAGATCGTGGAAGACTTCGACCGCGAGATTCTGGGCCGCGTTCCCGCCAACCTGCCCAAGGTGATCTGGGAGGTGGTCAGCACTACGCCGGAAAAAATCGGCGACGTGCCGGTAGTGACCAAGCGGCTGGCGGGCCACGTGGACAACTCCGCCTACCCGAAGATCGCCGTCAACATCGATCTGACGCTGACCACTCCGGCCAACGCATCCGGTCCGGTTCCGGTCATCATGGAGCTGGCCTTCAGCAACGAATTCATGACGGCTATCGCCGCAAGATTCATCCCGGAGATGATGCCTGGGGGCCCTGGCAACGAAGGACCGACCTGGCAGCAGCAGGTGCTGGCCCGTGGCTGGGGCTACGCGATCCTTACCCCCACCAGCTTTCAGGCCGACAACGGCGCCGGATTGCGGGAGGGCATCATCGGCCTGATGAACAAGGGCCAGCCGCGCAAACTGGACGACTGGGGCACGCTGCGCGCCTGGGCCTGGGGCGCCAGCCGCGCGCTGGACTACTTCGAGAACGACAAATCCGTAGACGCCAAGCAGGTCGGACTTGAGGGCCATTCCAGGTTTGGTAAGACGGCTCTCGTCGCCATGGCCTATGATCCGCGCTTCGCCATCGCCTACATCAGCTCCTCGGGTACCGGCGGCGCCAAGCTCTACCGGCACGTTTTCGGCGAGCAGTTGGAAAACCTGGCGGCAACCGGCGAGTACCACTGGATGGCGGGCAACTTCCTCAAGTACGCCGGACCTCTGACCCCCGGCGACCTGCCCGTGGACGCCCACGAACTGATCGCCCTGAGCGCGCCGCGTCCGGTCTTCATTAGCGGCGGCACGACGGAAGGGGATGGTTGGGCCGATTCCAGGGGAATGTTTCTGGCCGCCGCCGCCGCCGGGCCGGTCTACCGGCTGCTGGGCAAGAAGGATCTGGGTACAACAGTGTTCCCGCCCATCGAAACCCCTCTGGTCTCCGGCGACGTGGCCTTCCGGCAGCACTCCGGCCGTCACACGCCGGGTCCGAACTGGCCCACTTTCCTTGACTTTGCCAGTCGCTATCTGCACGGGCGATCATGACGCTTCCAGCCACAGTCTCTGCCGGGCGCTGGGGAGTCGATCCTTCCCTGGACAATTTCATCGGCACGGCGGGGAACCACTGCGCCGCTGGATGCGTATCCTGAGACGAGAACAAGGAGAACCAGCCATGAGCAGCCAACCGTATCCCAACGCGCAAGCGATCTTTTACCAGCAATATGCGGCAGTGCGCCGCGACGAGGTGGTGGGTGTGCTGCTAGCCTTGTTTCTAGGCTGCTTCGGTCTTCACCACTTCTACCTGCGCCGGACCGGGCTGGGGATTCTTTACATCTGCCTGACCCTGACGGTCGTCGGCGCCTTCATCACCGGGTTTGTCAGCTTCATCGAGTGCTTCTTCATGCCCGGCCGGGTGCGGGAGTTCAACGCCATTCAGGCGGCGGGGATTGCGGCCACTCTGGGAATCGCGATGCCGGGATGGGGCTATCCGTTTAACGTAACCGTGAATGTGCCGCCGGCGCCGCAGCCGGGCTTGCTGGTGGCCTGCCGGCGCTGCGGACAGACCAACGTGCAGGGCGCGCACTTCTGCTCCGGATGCGGGACTGGGCTCTGAGCGTCAGATTCGCGCATCGAGGAGTTCCTGCGCAGCCGATTACTCCACTTCCAGCACCAGGCACTTCAGGTACTCGGTCTCCGGCAGGTTCAGCACCACGGGATGATCGAGAGCTGCTCCTCGCCTCTCCAGCAGCCGCACACGCCGGTGGGCATCGGCGGCGGCCGAGGCTACGCTGGCTTCCAGCTCAGTCCAGCCCACGTGATGCGAACAGGAGCAGGTCACTAGCAGTCCGCCGGGGCGCAGCATCTTGAGCACCCGCAGATTCAGTTCCTTGTAGCCGCGCAGCGCGCCTTCAACGGCCCGCAGGCTTTTGGCAAAGGCCGGTGGATCGAGCACGATGGCGTCGAATTTCTCGCCTGCGTCCGACCAGTCGCGCAGAATCTGAAAGGCATCGCCCTCCACCCATTCCACCTGCACGGTGAGTCGGCTGCGGTTTGCCGATAAGTTTCGCTCCGCCACTTCCAGCGAGGCGCGCGAGGCGTCAATCCCCGTTACCTGGGCGCAGACCTCGGCTAAATGCAGGGCAAAGCCGCCCTGATAGCAGCACACGTCCAGCGCGCGTCCTCCACCGTCGCGATTGCCCAGGCCCAGCCTTCGTGCCCACTCAGCGGCGGCGGCGTAGTTGGCGCGCTGGTCGAGGAAGGCTCCTGTCTTCTGCCCGGAGTTGGCGTCGTAGAGAAACGTAAGGCCGTTGAGCCGGAATTCGGTGCTGACGGCCGGAGCCGCAGGGTCTGCGACAAAGAGAGGTTCAGAGCCGGGCGCCGCCAACCCCTCCAACTCACGCACACGCGGGTCGGGCCGCTCCAGAATGGCAGCCGGAGACAGCTCTTCGCGCAGCACGCGCACACAGCTCTCGCGCACGCCTGCGGCGAGCAGACCTTTGGTCAAGAGTTGGAGAATGACCAGCGCGCCGTACTTGTCCGCTACCAGGCCGGGCAGCTCGTCGGCCTCGCTGAAGCACAACCGGCAGGCGTCGTTCCGCTCGTCGAGCAACGGCTTGCGCCGCCGGATCGCCGAGCGCAGCCGGGTCTCGAGCAGTGCGAGCCACGCAGCCTCGTCCAGGTCCGAGCGCGAGATCAGCCGCAGAGCAATTTGTGAAGTATGGCTGTAAAGCGCCGTGCCCAGCAGCAGTCCACGGCTGTCAGCCACGGGTAGAAGCGCGGGAGGCTCGCCCGCGGGCAGTTCAATGGACTCAATGTCGGAGGCATAGACCCACAGATGCCCCGTGCGCAGCCGGTCGGCAGCGCGGCGGCTGATCCTGGCTCCCAAAGTTTGAGCGCCAGGAACTGGCTTCTCGTGAATCCGCTGATCAGGCGGCGCGGGCTGGACAGTTTTGGGCGCCTTCCTGGTCGCAACAGGCCGGGTGGTGCGAGTCTTGGTCATGGGCTCCCTTAGTCGGGTTCATCTTACCCCTCATCCTAACAAGGATTGAATCCCATAGCGGCATCGCCGCAAGCAGCAATCCGGTTCACCTTCATGCGCGCTGAACGCAAGCGGCCTATAATGAAGCATGGCGACAGCCCGGCAGCCCATACCGGCGGAGCTTCCCGGCGCGCCCCCGGCTCCCGCCGGGAAGGCGCAACCCGGCGCGCGCGCAATCGACCGGCAGGCCATTGACCGGCGCTTTGAGGCGCTGCTCAAGCAGGTCCACGCCAACCGTCCCAGCGAAGACATCTCTCTTGTCCGCAAGGCCTGGGAGTTCTGCGTCCGCCACCATGAGGGGCAGTTGCGGGCCTCGGGCGAACCCTACATCATCCATCCACTCGAAGTTGCCGAGGTGCTGGCGGAGATGAAGATGGACGCGACCTCCATCGCCGCTGGCCTGCTGCACGACTCGGTGGAGGACACGCCCGCCACCAATGAGGAAATTGAGGCCGGCTTCGGCGAGCAAGTGGCGCACATCGTCGAGGGCGTCACCAATATCGACAAAATCGAGTTCGCCAATCGCGAGGATCGCCAGGCAGAAAATGTGCGCAAGATGCTGCTGGCCATGGTCTCGGACGTGCGCGTGGTGCTCATCAAGCTGGCGGACCGGCTGCACAACATGCGGACACTGGAGCACTTGAGGCCGGAGCGCCGGGAGTCCATCGCCCGCGAGACCCTGGAGATCTACGCGCCTCTGGCGCACCGGCTGGGCATGGGCAAGGTGCGCGGCGAGCTGGAGGATCTGGCCTTCCGCTACACCGACCCGGTCAGCTACGAGCAGGTCGCGGCGGCCGTCGAATCCCGCCGCACCGAGGGCGAGCAGTTCCTGCGCGGCGTGGAAGACACGCTGAACGAGCAACTGAGGGAAAACAGCATCCCGGCCAGGGTCGAGTGGCGCATCAAGCGCATTTATTCCATTTTTCAGAAGCAGCAGCGCTCCAAAGTCTCCTTCGACCAGGTCTATGATTTGCTGGCGATCCGCGTCATCACTCAGGACGTGGCCGCCTGCTACGCCGTCTTCGGCCTCATCCACACCTTGTGGCGTCCGGTGCCGGGGCGCATCAAGGATTTCATCGCCATGCCCCGCGCCAATCGCTACCAGTCGCTGCACACCACGGTGATGAGTCCCAGCGGCCACCAGTTCGAGGTGCAGATTCGCACCGAGGAGATGCACCGCATCGCCGAGGAGGGCATTGCCGCGCACTGGAAGTACAAGGCCGGCGCAGGCGCGGTGACGGCCCGCGACGAGGAACGGCTGAACTGGATACGTCAACTGGTCGAGTGGCAAAAGGAGATGACCGACCCCAACGAGTTTCTCTCCAGCCTGAAGATGGACCTGTATCCCGACGAGGTGTATACCTTCACGCCCAAGGGGAAGGTGGTGGTGATCCCGTCCGACGGCACGCCCGTCGACTTTGCCTACACCATCCACACCGAGGTGGGCCACACCTGCGTGGGCGCCAAGGTCAACGGGCGCATGGCCCCTCTGCGCGCCAAGCTGGTCACCGGCGACATCGTGGAGATTGTCACCCAGAAGGACCACAAGCCGAGCCGCGACTGGCTGACTTTTGTCAAAAGTCCCCGCGCCCGCAACAAGATCAAGCACTGGCTCAACGAAGATCACCGGCGGCGGGCCGTCGAGATCGGGCGCAAGCTGCTGGAGCGCGAGGCGCGCAAATTCAAGGTGCCGCAGAGTCAGATCAGCGACCAGGACCTGGGCCGCATCGCCAACGAATACGGCGCGGCCACCGCCGCCGATCTGCTGGCCGCCCTGGGACTGGGCAAGCACTCCGCCCGCCATCTGCTCAACAAGCTGGCTCCCGGCAGCACCAACTTGCCGGAGGCCGAGGCCGTGCCGGAGATCAAGCCCGGCACGGGCGAGGCGGCCATGTCAGACGCGGTGCGCAAGCTGCACCTGACCGGCTCGGATTCGCTCCAGGTCGAGGGCCAGAACGACCTGCTGGTCTATCGCGCGCGATGTTGCAACCCCATTCGCGGCGAGGAGATCGTGGGCTACGTCACCCGCGGCAAGGGCGTGGCCGTCCATGCTCGCGGTTGTCCCAACGTGCAGAACCTGCTCTACGAGAGCGACCGCCGCATCAATGTCGAGTGGTCCCGCGTGGGCGGCGAGGCCACAGGCCGGCCGCAGCGCTACCCGGTCAAGATCACCGTCTCCTGCGACGACCGCCCCGGCATGTTGAAGGAGTTGATCGCCGTCCTCTCCGACGACAACTCCAACATCAGCGGCGTCGATATTCGCAAGGATGAGAACGGAGAAGCCATCGTCGAGCTGATTGCCGAAGCCGAAGACGTGGGCCACCTCAACCGCATGGTCCTCGGACTGCGCCGCGTTCCCGGCGTCCGCGCCGTGCAGAGAACGCAGAAATTGTAACGCGAATTAGCTATAAGGGCATTGCAAACTTCCGAATCGTATCTTCTATCTCAAAAGCTGGCAATCAGTTCAAACCGCTGCGCTGTGGGTTCAACGATGCGCACGCGGCCGTGACCGGGATTAATCTGTTCATGCAAGCGAACCACTCCGGCAGCTTCCAGTTTGAGCACATCGCGGCGCACGCTTTTTGGGTCGCGATTCAGCTCCGCGGCCAGCGCGGAGATGGATAATGCCTTGCGGCGCGCCGTTTCACAGAGGCGGATTCGCTCCGCTGTCAACACCTCCAGCATGGACAGAGGATTGTCAAAGGTGATGGTCACCTCGGGGCGTACCGGCTCGCGGCGAGCCAACTTTGCAGCTCGCGCCAGGGCGCGTTTCTTGTAACCCTCGAATCCGTCCGTACGAACTGTGATCTTCATCCTGTCTCCTTCCGCAAAACCTCTACTTCGGCCAAAAAGCGGCTCAGTAAAACATCGTATCCGGCATACTGAAACGGCTCCGAATGGCCCATGTTGTGTCTGTGATGATTGCCGTGCTGGTTGTCGTATCCGAGCGCCCGCCCATGATCTAAGTTGCATAGATGGTGGCAAATAAAGGCCAGATTGTAGCGGACTACCTCGCCAACTTCGTTCTGCCAGACCTCTTCCCTGATCACTCCCCAGCCTTGGGCGCAGCGAACCTCTGTCGATTCATCCACAACTTTGCGTACGCGCGCTGGTTGAACCATCAATGACGCCAGTATACCACAGATAGGGCGCATAACGCCACTTCTGTGGGCGGGAATTTACCCCCTTGCAAGGCGAAGCAGCAGCGCGCCCTGATTCCGCGCGGATTGTTTCCTTTCCAGTCCAATAAACGGGTAGGTCTAAATAGCTCAGACTATTGCCGGTTGCGGTGTGATGCTGATGTGTGCGAGTCATAAAGCGCTTTGCAGCGGAAGGTCGATCCGCCTCCGCCGTTAGCAGCAATCCGGACCGCATGAGGAAGGAGGCATCTTCGATGAATGGAAGAACGAAGAACCGCTTTGATACCGCCGTTTTTCTGGCGTCCGAAGGACCGGGGCGAAGCATCCTCCACAACGCGGCAAAACAGTCTTTCTTTTCCCAGGGAGACTCGGCCGACTCAGTGTTTTATCTCCAGAGTGGCCGGGCAAAGCTCACTGTCGTCTCCAAAAGGGGCAAAGAGGCCACGGTAACGATGCTCGCGGCCGGAGACTTTTTTGGCGAGGAGTCGATGGCGGCAATAGGAGCGCAGCGCACAGCCACGGCCATGGCCGTATCCGTTTGTCTTGCGCTTAAGATCGAGAGATCCAGAATGCTCCGCGTCCTGCATGAGGAACATACGTTCTCCGACTTTTTCATGCAGTTCATCCTGACACGCGGCATCCGCACCCAGGCGGATCTCGTTGATCAGCTCTTCAACTCCAGCGAAAGACGCCTGGCGCGGACGCTCTTGTTGATGGCGGAATTTGGAAAACCGGGCGAGCCGGAGCCGCTGCTTCCACCGGTAACCCAGGAGACTCTTGCCGAGATGGTCGGCACCACCCGCTCCCGCGTCAGCTTCTTCATGAATCGCTTTAGAAAGCTCGGCTACATCGAGTACAACGGCCGCATTCGGGTTCACACGTCGCTGCTCAACATGGTCTTGCACGATTCACTGCCGGAGGAGAACGCAACCAGGCCAGTATTGCTCGATCCCCAGCCCAGTCCAGCACGAACCGCCAGACGAGAAAAGCTGGTATGAGCTGAGGGTGTTAACTTCTCGTTCGTAGAACCGGGCATCCACGCGCATCATTGACTCGGTAAGGAGATCGTATGTCCTTTGGAATTTACGCTGCCGGATTCACTATCATGATCGGCGGACTGGCTTACGCCGCGTACCTGGTGCATATACCAACACACTGGATTGTGGTGGGCGCGGTGATACTGATAGGTGTTGGGATTCTGTCGGGCGTAAAGGCCACGCGCCAGAGAGACTCCGCCAATTAGGGCGGGCATCAGGCATTCCCGTGACACCATGAGCGCATAGCAAAGGGGCGGCCACCGTTCTGATAGCCGCCCCTTGCCGAATCAAATTACTGAATCACGAAGTTGAAGCTGGTTTGTGCGGTAATGGTTGACGTTACCGAGTCCATCCCGGTAATCGTGATGGTGTAGGATCCGGAGGACGGATTCGGGGGCGAGTTCGTGGAATTGCTACCGCAGGACGAAACGGTCAGCGCCACAGCGAGCAGGACAATTACCCCCGCCATGGTACGGAACTTCCGCGAGTGCCGGCCCAGGAAACCGGCCAGAAGCAATCCGGCAAATGCCACGCCCAACGGAGCTGGATTCGGAGCGTTGTTCTTGGATATCTTCGTCCCGCTCAAGATGCGCAGTGGCGTGCTGCCGGCCGGCGCGGCCGCATAGCAGTCAGAGGCGTTGGTGTCGAAGGTAAGCGTCATCTGCTCGGCGCTGGTTCCGACAATCTGTATTGACGCATAGCCGTTGGTCAGATATCTGACGAAGACACAGAGATTTGCAAGCGCGGTATTGTTGGAGGTGTTGTAGTTCATCAGCACCGTTCCCGTGTAGCCGCCCGCGGGGGTGATCGTGATGGTTTCGGCTCCCGAGCTGCCCTGGCTCACGGTCAGTGTGCTGGGGCTCGCCGCGAGCGTGAAGCTGCCCGTGCCGGAGCTGATCCCTCCCACCACCACCTGGATTGCCGCCGTCGAGAGCGCAAAGGTAGAGTTGCTCGCGTAGTGCACGATGATCTGGTGTGTCCCATACGTCGAGAAAGCGATTGGGAAGGAGGCCGTGGCCGTGCCGGGGGTGCCGCTGGCGCTCAAAGCAACCGTCGCCGTTGAGCCGCTATTGCTATACGTCGTCCCCCCTCCATCGATCGTGAGGGTTATATTGCCAGAAGGCGTGACTATGCCGCTGGCGGCGACCACGGTGATGGTGAATGTGTCGGTTGCGTTCAGGGCCGGCGCAAGAGTCGACGCGGAGATCGTAGTCGTCGTGCCGATCAGGGGGGCCGAATTGGCCGGCCATGCCGTGATCAGGTTGCCCAGATCAACCGATCCGAGCCCCGTCACCTCGTCGTAGCCCGTGCCTGCGGAAAAACCCTCCGTGCTGCCGGTGCTGCTGCAATACTCATAGTTTGTTCCGGCGGTGCAGTCGTTGTTGCCGCTGGTCACGTCGTGGAAGGCCGAGGCGTAGGTTGAGCTGTTGGAGGCCAGCGTGTAAAGCGTTGGATTAATCAGCCCCTGCCCGCCGGTATAGCCCTTCGCCTGGTTGATGATGGCTACCATGCCGGCGAAGATGGGCGCGGCAAAGCTGGTGCCGCCGGCGACAGTCAGGTATATGTCATCGGCGTCGCGGAAGCCGTTCGAGCAACTGCCATAGACCTGGTTGGAGGGGTCGCTGGAGCAGAAGAGGTAGCCGGGATAGTACGGCGAGGAGTACAGAGCGATATCCGGCACCAGGCGCATGGTGCCGGCAGGTATGCCGGTGACACCGGCCTGCCAGCTTGGCCTGGTGACGAGCGCGCTGACGCCGCCGCCGCTTGAGCTGAGGCCGCCGCCATTGATGGGGCTATATGCGCCGCTGAGGGCGTCATCGTTCCATGCCACTTCAGGAATGTAAACCTTCGCGGAGGTCAGAATATCGGAGGTGCTCTGCGCGTCCCAGTAAGTTGAGTTCGTTGAAACGGAATTGGTTGCAATAATCTCGGTGCCGCCGGCGGCGGTGACATAGGCGCTGCTGGCCGGGTAGTTGACAGCCAGGGCCTGCTCCATGGCGGTAGTAAAGGGAACGCCGCTGTCGGTAGTATAGCCGGCGTAGCCGATCGCGCAGGCTGTGGAACCGGAATCGCCCGAAGAAGCGACCATGGTCTGTCCCTGCGAGACGGCCTGCGCGCCCCAGGCTTCCATTGTGGTGATGTCCGACGCGTTAAGGTCCGTCTCGCAAGTGCCGTAGCTGATGCTGATAATGGGCGCAATATCCTCGTCCACTGCATATTGAACCGCGTCGGAGACGCTCGTGTTGAAGTTGCTTCCGACGTAGACAAAAATTATTTTGGCGTCATATGCGATGGCGCCCGACCACTCCAGGTCGATGTCCGACTCGGACTCATCTCCCTCATAGAACATCGAAGATCCCGTGTTAGGCACCAGCACCAGCGTGGGGTCTTTGGTGGAAAGACCGGAGGCGCTCTGGAAGTTCTCAATGTCGGTGGTCAGGATTGCCGACTGGCCCATGATGGCAATCGATTGGCCCGTGCCATAGCTACTAGAGCTGGGCAGGTGGTTCATGTCATAAGCGACTGCTATGTCTCCAGGTTCAAAGTGGACCGCCCCCGTCCGGCTGGAGGTAAAGTCGGGATGCGCAGGGGCGATGTGCATCGGCCTGGGGCGGAAGTCGCTCAGGTTGCGGACGCCTAGAACGACGGGTGCAATGGCCGCGGGCACGCTCAACTCCGTCGAGGGAGCGAAGTGCCGCGCGCCCTGCACATTGTAGTAGTGCATCTCGGTGGAAAAGGCCTGCTCCACCTGGCGCGAAGTGCCGGAAAAGCGAATCATGTTCCTGCTGCGGGCCACCGAATCGACGGAAAAGCCCTGCTGCTCAAGCCAGCTTTTCACCTTGTCTAGATCGGAGTCGGCCATGCTGAAGCGGGCAGCGAACTGGTCCGGGTTGAGCCACTGGTGATAGAGCGGCGAGGCAGGGTCCTGTTGCGCGGCAATCAGCCCTTGCAGGTCGGCCTCTTGCTCGGCCGAGCGGCTGAAGTAGATGCTGACTCCATCCAGCTTCGTATTCGCGGGCACACGTCCGGCGTCGAATCGGGCCTGCGCCAGCGGATGCAGCGACCCCTGGAGCGTCGCTTGTTCGGAGTTGGTGATCTCGGAGGTGATGCGGGGAGCCACCGATTGCGCGCCAAGATGGGAAGCAACCATTGTGCAGGCAGCGATCCAGCCGCAGACCCAAAGCCGCCTTTGCCGTGAGAGTGCAAGCAGTGTTTTCATTGCCAACCTCGTGATTTGAAAAGCCGAAAGTTCAAGCATACACACATGAGGCGCTTGATCGATCCAGAGCCAAGACAGATGCGCCCGCTCCCGCTTCCGCCTCCTGGAGCATCAGGAGAATCCAGGCGAGCCGGACCGGGAGCGCAAACAGCGCCGCGTCCAGGGTTCCCCCGGGACACAGCACAACCAACCTCTTCGATTAGACTCCATAGTTGGCGCAAAGTTGCGGTCGGAAAAGAACTCTCAGCGCTTAGGCCGGAGCAATCTCCGTCGAATGGGTGGCCTGCGAAAACAGGAACCAGGGCTGGAATTTTCCCCATTTGAAAAAGATTCCCGTGCGTTGTGAGCGAAAAGGAGCACACCGCTTCCTCTCCAAGCTGCACAATCGATGATCGCGGCTCTCGCATCTAAATCCTGGGTGGGGTGCGGCGAGTGTTTTTTCACGTTATGATTTGATTGGAACCGCAACTTATTGTGTTTTCGGGGGTTTTCTCCGAAGGAAGGGTTCAGAAAAACCATTATGCATCCTATAAAGGCGTTTCCCCTCAGTGTATTGGCCGCCGCATTGCTTTGCTCGACGGCGCTGTTTTGCGGTCCGGTATTGCCGGCCCAGAATTCCGCTGTTGCCCCGCGGATTACCACGGATGTGAATGAGTTGTCTCTGGCGGCGCTGAAAGGCAATGTGCCGCGTCTGGCGCAAGCGCAGTTTGACCAGGGCGAGGCTGCGTCCTCGACACAACTGACCCACATGCGCCTGGTGCTCTCGCGCTCCACCGAGCAGCAGGCGGCGCTGGATGCCTATCTGGCCCAGTTGCAGGACAAATCGTCGCCGAATTACCACAAATGGCTCACCCCGGAGCAGTTCGGCCAGCTCTACGGCCCGGCGGACTCGGACGTGGCCGCCCTTGTCGCTTGGCTGGAGTCGCATGGGCTGCAGGTGGAAACGGTCTCGAAGGGACGCACGAATATCGCCTTTAATGGGACGGTAAGCCAGGTGGAAGAGGCCTTCCACACCTCGATTCACTCCTACCAGGCCGGCAATCAGCAGTTCACCTCGAACACTACCGACCCGCGGATTCCCTCGGCTCTCGCCCCGGTGGTCAAGGGCGTCGCGCACCTGAACACCATTCACCCCAAACCGCAGTTTGTGCGTGGAAGCCCAGGCAAGATCAATCCTCAGACCGGGCGGCTGGAGTCGGCCAACGCCCTCTCGGCCAACGGTGCAAGGCCGGAACTTACGGAAACTGGCCCCGACTTCCTCGATATCGTCCCCGGCGATGCGGCTACCATCTATGACACGCCGAACTCCTTCAATGCCAACTTCGCCGGAGGAACAAGTTATACCGGCGCGACTGTGAATATCGGGGTTGGCGGCGATGCGGAGACTATCGCAAGTATCGTGGCTACCTATCGAAGTCTGTTTCTCGGCAATTCAACTCAACCGATTCTCAACTATTGCAGCTCTTCCAGCTCATGTTCATCCACTCCAGGCTCTGGATACTATGCCGCCGATACCCCGGATGGCGATGAAGCCTTTCTCGATATGGAACTTTCCGGTGGGCTGGCTCCGGGGGCATCGATTTACTACTATGCATCTTCGGACCTCATCACAGGCATTGAGGCGGCTATCGACGCCAATCTGGTAGACGTCTTCAGTCTGAGCTTTGGCGAGTGCGAACAGAACTTGAGTACTAGCGACAACGCACAGATCAACAGTTGGTGGGAACAGGCGGCGGGGCAAGGCATCGCGGTGACGGTTTCGACCGGCGATAGCGGCTCAGCTAGTTGCGATGGTGACACCGCCAAGACGACTACAGTTGCCAAGTACGGATTATCGGTGAGCGGATATGCTTCCACTCCCTATAACATTGCGGTGGGCGGAACAGATTTTTGGGCGCTGGAAAATCAAAATTCGTTTTCAAGTTACGTGAACACATCTTTCGGCAATCAAGGCGCTCCGACCTATTACCGGACAGCTCTGAGCTACATTCCCGAGTCGATATGGAACGACTCGACGCTAAGCGACACTCAGCCCCTGGACGAAAATCAGCCCGAGTCTGGCAAATATGCCAGTATCGTAGCCGGCAGCGGCGGCCATAGCAGTTGCTCCACCAATAACTCCGTTGACGAATCGAATGGTTCCGTCCTCATGGGAAGCTGTATCTCCGGTTACAGCAAGCCATCTTGGCAAGCCGGTACGGGCGTTTATGACGCGGACGCCGTCCGCGACATTCCCGATGTTTCGTTGATGTCCGGCAATGGTTATGACTTAGCAACATGGCTGGTCTGTGACGACGAAACAGAGAAAGTGAGCGGTACGACCGTTACGCTGAACTGCTCGAATATATCCGATGGCTACTTCGACGGCTTTGGAGGAACCTCCACTGCCGCACCGGCCTTTGCAGGCATTTTGGCGCTGGTGCAGCAATCTGTTTTGCCGAAGACTGGCTGTACATGGGTAAATTGCAGCAGGCTGGGGCAGGCAGCCCAAACGCTATACGCTCTCTACAATGGCATCTCGAGAAACAGTGTCTTTCACGATGTTCTGTTAGGCAATAACTCCGTTCCTTGTGTTGAGGGCTCTCCGAATTGCGCCGCGACGACTACCACACCGGTTTACTACTTCGAGACCGGCTACAATGCAGGCACCGGCTATGATCTGGCCTCCGGCATGGGTAGCGTGGATGCAACGCAGCTGGTGAACGACTGGAGCTCGGCGGCCAGCCTGGCAGCACCGGTTGTTACCATGGCTACCCCAACACCTAACCCGGTGACAACAACACAGAGCCTTTCGGTCTCGGTCACGGTGGCCAGTTCCAGCGGAACGCCGGCAACAGGAGAGGTATTTCTGACAGGCGGCGGCTACACATCATCTCCGCAAAATCTTGTTAATGGCAGTTACACATTCACAGTTCCAGCTGGAAGCCTGGCGGTTGGGGTCGACACGCTGACGGTGACCTATGGGGGTAGCTCGACCTATGCCGCGGCGACGAGTAACTCGGCGAACGTAACGGTGACTGGGTCGACATCTACCGCGACATTCGCGCTAAACAACCCGCTACCCGTAGTGTCTCCGACGACCATCGCTCCTGGCTCATCTTCAACAGCGTCTGTAACGGTGAGTTCGAGCAATGGCTATGCGGGAACCGTCACGCTTTCCTGTGCGCTGACAAACTATCCCTCTGGAGCTGTTTATCTGCCCAGTTGCTCGAACGGCAGCAATACGGTGACGCTGAGTTCCGGCACGACCGGCGGGACTGCGACCATCACGGTGTACACCACGGCGGCTACTGGCGATCTGCTCTATCCGAAGTTGCCCGGCAAGGGCAGCGGCAATGGCAATGAATGGACCGGAGCGGGAGGCGGCGCGGTGCTGGCCTTCCTGCTCTTCTTGGGAATTCCGGCGCGGCGGCGCAATTGGCGCTCGATGCTGGTCGTCCTGGTGTTGATGGCGGCGCTGGGCAGCTTGGCCGCTTGCGGTGGCGGTGGCGGCGGTTCAACCGGCACTCCGGGCACTACGGCCGGCGTCTACACCTTCACTGTGACGGGAACCGGAAACCCCATTGTCACTCCAGCGCCCACAACCACCTTCACGGTAACCGTGAACTAGCGCATTTTCACCGAGTGTAATGCGTGCCCCATCCTTTCCACGTTCTTTGCGGAAAGGGTGGGAGAGAACGCGTCCATCATTTGACACAGGGTTCCGCATTTGCGAGACTCAGAATTGCTGCCGGTTCAGCAATGCGCTGAATCTCAAGTCCCGTGCCGAAGTGGCGGAATTGGCAGACGCGCGTGGTTCAGGTCCACGTACTCGCAAGGGTGTGGGGGTTCGAGTCCCTTCTTCGGCACCAAGATTTCTGTTTATGTAGAGTCAGATTTATCATCCCCGTTGTCTGTGTTTGAAAACTCCACAAAACCAAAGCAGGAGGGGAACTCCAACGCCAAGCACAACCCACCGCAGAACTTGTGGATGCCCGCCTAGACCACTAGGAAGGATATGCAGCAGGTAACGACGACCGCGATCGTTTTTGATCAACTCGTCAGCGAATAAGTATCGAACTATTACAAGCGCAAAGATTACGCACGCTATGCCCACCACCCATCCGAATATTTTATCGCTTATTGTTTCGGTAGCTTTCGGGTTCTTGGATGCCGCAGGTGCAAACGGGCGCGTGGGGGTCATAGAGTCGGGCTCATGGAGATTTTTGCCGCAGGTGGCGCAGAGCCATGCGGCCGAGTCCACCTCACAGCCACATTCCGTGCAGTAGACCGGGGGCCGTGCGGAAGGCTGAATTGGGGTCAACGCAATGGGCATAACGCGGCAAGAATATTATGTCCGAGACTGGCTACGCTCTACAATAAGCCGGTATGCCTACCGCCGTTCGCTCACACGCAAAGATCAATCTCGGCCTCTATATTGGCGCGCCGCGTCCTGATGGCTTTCACTCTCTGACCACCGTCTACCAGACGCTGGAACTTTATGATCTGGTTACGGTTACCGCACATCGCGCGGCTGCGACGACGCTGCGGATTACCTCCAACGACACCCGTGTTCCCACCGACGAGCGCAACACCGCCTGGAAGATGGTTGCGCTGGCTCTGGAGGCGTTGGGTCTTTCCGCTGAGGTCGAGATTCATATCGAAAAGCGTCTGCCGGTGCAGGGCGGGCTGGGAGCAGGTTCGGCCAATGCCGTAGCGGCGCTGGTGGGGCTGGAGGCGGAGCTGGGAATCACCCAAAATTTGGGTGCCCCAGGTCCCTCGCGTTTGGGGACCTGGGATTGCTGGTCCGCGCGACGCCTCAAACTCGCCGCCAAAGTTGGCTCCGACGTTCCTCTTTTTCTCGTTGGCGGAGCGGTTCTGGGCCGGGATCGCGGCCAGCAAGTCAGTCCACTGCCGGACTTTGAGCCGGTGTGGTGCGTGGTGGCCACGCCGGAGGTGGGCGTATCGACCCCGCAGGCCTTTCGCGACTGGGACGCCCTCTGCATCGCCGAGGGTTTGACCGCCGAGGCCAGTGCGGATAAACTAAAGAAGTTGAGCCGCGCCTATGCCAGCGCCTTTGCGGAAGCGATTCCCGAAGGTCGGCCAGGAGCAGGTTCCTCCGGTGTTCCTTTCGATGAAGGGAACCTGGCCGGACCGATGGAGTCCGCGCTTGTCCGCACCGGGATTACGAGCTGGATTGAGAACGACTTTGAACGCGTCGTCTTTCCCCAGCATCCTTCCCTTGCAGAGATCAAGCGCATTCTTGCGGCTTCGGACACACCGGGGGCAGCCCTCCATGCATCGCTGTCCGGGTCCGGTTCGGCGCTCTTCGGGTTGTACCGTACCCGCGGAGATGCGGAAGCAGCTCAGGTCAGGTTGAAGAAGAAAGTCCAAGGCCTGGAAGTGCGGAGCACGTTGACCCGCACCCTGCCGCGCTCGGAATACTGGCGCGATATGCTTTTGCCGTAAACAGGTTGACAGCCGTCCGTTGCGCAAGAGAGACTCGGCAACGGCTGCAAAGTTGGGCGATCGTCTAATGGTAGGACAGTGCCCTTTGGAGGCACTTGTCCAGGTTCGAATCCTGGTCGCCCAGCCAGTTTTCAGTGAACAGTGAACAGCAGCCCAAAGCCAACCAGCTTGGAGGCAATGCGGAGATGAAAGCGGAAGCCGTGACAACTGAAGAAACGCAGCAGGAGAGCGGGCCAGTGACGCCGGGCGACGGCGCGGGCAAAGAGGCCGCCCCCCTGGGTTTCGCTCTATCGCCCCCAGATGTGGCCGCTGCCGCCAAGGCCAAGGAGGCCAAACCGGCCGCCGAGCGCAAGCGGAGCCGCAACCTGAGCGAGGACAAGCGCTTCAAGCTCTTCAGCGGCACGGCCAACCGGCCGCTGGCCGAGGAGATCGCCACTCACATTGGGGTTAAGGTGGGTGATGCCAAGATGCAGCGCTTTGCCGACGGCGAAGTCTACTTCCAGTTGCTGGAGAACGTGCGCGGCGTCGATGTGTTTGTCGTCCAGCCCACCTGCTACCCGGTGGACCAGCACCTGGTGGAGCTGCTGGTGATGATTGACGCGCTGAAGCGGGCCTCGGCGGCCCGGATCACGGTAGTGGTGCCGTATTACGGCTACGCCCGCCAAGACCGCAAGGATCGTCCCCGCGTGGCCATCAGCGCCAAGCTCATCGCCGACCTGCTGACCACCGCTGGCGCCAACCGCGCTCTCTTCGTTGACTTGCACGCCGCGCAGATTCAGGGCTTCTTCAACATTCCCGTCGATCATCTCTTCGCCAGCCCGGTGCTGGTGAGCTACTTCCGAGAATTGAATCTTCCCAACCTCACGGTGGTTTCGCCCGACGCCGGCGGCGTGGAGCGCGCCCGCTTCTTCGCGCAGAAGATGGGAGCGCCGCTGGCCATTGTGGACAAGCGCCGCACCGACATCAATGTCGCCGAGGTGATGAACGTTGTCGGCGACGTAAACGGCCAGCACTGCCTCATCCTCGACGACATCATCGATACCGCCGGCACGCTGGTAAAAACTGCCGACGCGCTCTACGACGCCGGAGCGGCCGCCGTCTATGCCGCCGCCAGCCACGCCGTGCTCTCCGGCCCGGCCATCGACCGCATCGCCAACTCGCGCCTGGAGGAGGTGGTGGTTACCAACACCATTCCCCTGCGCGAGGCAGCACAGAAGTTATCAAAAATCAAGGTGCTTTCCATCGCCGGCCTGCTGGGCGCGGCCATCGAGAGCATTCACATGGAGACCAGCGTGAGTTCGCTGTTTAACTAGCTGTCAGCTTCTAGCCTCTAGCTACTAGCTGGTTTTGTAGTCCGTTTGGCCTTCGTGGCGACGCGAAGGAGAATATCGAGAAAGGATGATATGACCTTCTTGAGAAAACTGTTTGGCTCTACCTCTAAGTCCGACGATGGAAGCGTAAAGACATTAGTTTGCCCCAAATGCGGTGCTCGCCACGCACTCACGCAGACATCATTCATGATGTCGCCGGAGCAGGCAATTTCGCTGTTGCCGCGAGATTCGATCGTATTGCCCGTAGGCGGCCATTCGACCGAATACATGGTGGGTGAACTCCACACGTTTCCTCCCGATGTCAATTTGGGCCTGAAGCAATTCACGATACAATCCATTGTCAAGGTTTCCATGGGACTCAACAAGGGGCAGACAGCAACATGGATATGCCGCAATTGTGGCACCGGTGGCAACAGTTTCCCAGCCGACTGGGCGGATGCGGATGCACTGCATGATTCGAGCACGCAGAAGATGGAATCTTATTTGAAAGATTGGGCACAGAGTAAGGGCATAGATCCAAGAAAGTTTAAAGGTTTATAGCGTAATGAATGCTTCGGATTCTTCAATGCGTTGATTCGAGGCGGGACAACAACAAGCAGCCAAAAGCTAGAAGCTAGTAGCTAGAAGCTGTTTCTCACAAAGGGAGCGGACCACAACTGGCCCGTGCCCGAAACCAGGAAACGAGAGAGCGAATGTCCGAAGTAGTCGTAGCCAAGCCCCGTGAGGGCAAGTTCAACAAGAATGCCGCGCGCCGGGTGCGCGCCGCGGGCAAGATTCCCGCCGTGCTGTATGGTCCGGGGCACGATCCGGTGGCCATCGAGGTGGACCCCAAGCAGATCTCCCGGATTCTTTTCTCCGAGACCGGCCGCAACACCATCTTCGATGTTGAAGTCGCCGGCCAGCGCGCGGCCAAGGCCATGATCGTTGATTTGCAGCGCGAGCCGCTCAACGACCAGTTGATTCACATTGACCTGAAGCGCATCGCCATGGACAAGCCCCTGCGCGTCAGCGTTCGCGTCAAGCTGCTGGGGATTCCGGAGGGCGTGAAGGTGGGCGGCATCCTCGACCAGGTCATGCGCGAGGTGGATATCGAGTGCCTGCCGGCCGACATTCCCAGTCGCTTCGATGTGGACGTCAGCCATCTCGAGTTGCACGGCGTGTTGCGCGTCAGCGGGTTGCCTCACTCGGAGAAGATCAAGTACCTCAACTCCGAGGACGCTACCGTGGCGCACGTTGCCACCATTCGCGAAGAAGCACCTACGCCTACAGAGGTCGAGGCAGCGGAAGCGGCAGCAGCGGCGGCAGCGGCAGCAGAGGCCACACCTGCCGAACCGGAGGTTGCCAGGAAGGGCGGCAAGCCGGAAGATGCGGCCAAGAAGCCCGACGCGGCAGCCGTGGCAAAGAAGCCCGACGCGGCGGCGGCAGCAAAGAAGCTCGAGGCAAAGAAGTAACCCTTGGCCGAGGAAAGCAAGTTCGTTCACCCCAGCGAGCCAAAATCGCTCGCCGGGGGCGCCGAATCCGGTATGCGCAACGGCCCCTTTTTGGTGGTGGGGCTGGGCAATCCGGGACTCGAGTATCTGTGGACCCCGCACAACGCGGGGTTCATGGCCATCGACCGCATCGCCCAGCAAGAGGGCGTTGTGATCGGAAACCGGCGATGCAAGGCCGTAACCGCAACCTGCCGCATGGCGGGGCGCGTGGTAGTTCTGGCCAAGCCGGAGACGTTTATGAACCTGAGCGGGCTGGCTGTGGCCGCGCTGGTTCGGGAGTTTGAGGCTGACCCGGCCCAGGATCTGCTCGTGATCCAGGACGAGTTGGACCTGCCGCTGGGCAGCTTTAAGATCAGGGAGCGCGGATCGCCGGCCGGGCACAACGGAGCCCTCAGCGTGACCGGCGCCCTGGGCTCTCAGGAGTGGCTGCGCATTCGCATTGGCGTAGGGCTCGATCTTCCGCCGGAGGCAATTGCCGCTGGCGAAGGCGGGCGGCCCGGCAGGGATTACCTGCTCTCGCCCATGCGCAAGGCGGATTTGACGGTGCTGGACGAGGTGCTGGACCGGGTGGCAACCGCGACACGGCGCATCCTAGAAGCGGGACCGGCAGCCGCGATGAACGAGTTCAACCGCCGCGAGCGAAACAGCGCGGCGGAGGAGTAATGAAGACTCGAAGCCGCCGGGATTTGCCGGCGGGCAGGGTTGAAGAGCAAGTCTGGAATGCAAGGCTGGAAATCAGGGCTGACCCTGATCGTTCAGCGGAAAAGGAAACCGGATGTCCCGTGTGTATGAGGTTATGTTCATTGTTCGGCCCGACGCGGTCGAAGAAGATGTCGACAAGCTGATCGCCGGCTTCTCCGAAAACGTCACCAAGGGTGGCGGGGTGGTCAAGACGGTGGAGAAGATGGGCAAGCGCAAGCTCGCCTACATGGTGCGCAAGTTTAACGACGGCAACTATATTCTGCTGACCATCGAGGCCAACGGCGCGGTGGTGTTGGAGCTGGAGCGCCGCTTGCGCGTTACCGAGCCGGTGATCAAGTTCATCACCGTGCGCATCGACGAGGAAGAGAAGCGCCTGGCCAAGGTCAAGGCTCTCCGAGGCGTTCGCCGAAGCGCAACACCGGCCGCCCCGGTTGCTGCGCATGCCCCTGTGGCGGAGCCGGACCTGGAAGCGGCAGAAGCCGCCGAGGCGGCCGCGGTTTAACCAATGGCTGGCGGATCAGTCGATGGCAATCGGCGGGAACGTATTTTCTGACTACTGACCACTGACCACTGTCCACTGTTAACAAGAGAGTAAAGAGGAAACAGCATGTCTGAAGAGATTGAAGCAAACGCGCCCGAGACGAGCGCGCCTGAAGCTCCCCAAGCAGCGCCCGGCCCGGTTCCGGGTTCGGCCCATGCCCGTCCCGGCGGACGGCCCGGCGGACGGCCCTCCAGCGGCGGACCCGGCGGCCGAGGCAAGTTCTTCCGCCGCAAAAAGGTCTGCAAGTTCTGCACCGAGAAGATCGATGCGATCCCCTACCGTGATGTTCGGCTGCTGCAAGGCTTTGTGGCCGAGCGCGGCAAGATCGTGCCCCGGCGGCTCACCGGCGTTTGCACCACGCACCAGCGCCGCCTCACCCGCGCCATCAAGCAGGCCCGGAACATCGCCCTGCTGCCCTTTGCCACGCGGCACTAACCTTCGGCTGCCGTTCTGCTGATTGCGGGTGCCTCATTGTTCGCGCTCTTTGCGAAGGGTGGGAAGCAAAGGCTTTTGGCGGGAGGCAATATTGTGGATGCCGATGTAAAACCGAGTGCGGCCCGCCGACGGCTGGGGTATTTGCCGGAACGACAAAGCCCTCCGTGGTGGTAGCCCGCACACAGGAGATTTAGCCATGGAAGTCATTCTGAAGGAAGATGTATTACACTTGGGCAACCGCGGCGATCTGGTCAAAGTGGCCGACGGCTACGCCCGCAACTTTCTGCTGCCCCGCAAGCTGGCGATGCAGGCTACGCTGGCCAACAAGGCCGTCATCGAGCAGATGAAAGCCTCCGCCGCCCGCCGCTTCGCCACGGAGAAGGCGCTGGCCGAGGAGCTGGCCGTCAAGCTCGAGCCCGTCGAGCTCGAATTCACCCGCAAGTCCAGCGAGGCCGGCCATCTCTTCGGCTCCGTCACCTCGTCTGAGATCGCCGCCGCCCTCGACGCCCAGGGCTTCGAGATTGATCGCCGCAAGATTCATCTGGACGAGCCGCTCAAGAGCCTGGGCGAGTTCAGCGTGGCCATCCGGCTCTATCGCGAAGTCACCGCCCACGTGAAGGTTAAGGTGCTGGCCGAAGCCACGGAAGAAGAGGCCAAACCAGCCGAGTCTGCCGCGGAAGCTGCCAAGTCCGAGTAGCTCTTCTCTGCCCATCACACCCCGCCTCACGGTTCGCCGAGGGGCGGCGGGTGATTCAGGCGGCGTTGTCTTCGCGGTCTTCCAGAATCAGCCGAATGGCGGCGCCGAGACTAGCGCGGCACTCTTCGACCGTACGGCCCTGCCCGTTGGCGCCGGGGATTTCTGGCGACCAACTGACAAACCACTCGCCGTCCTGCTCGATCACAGCCGTGAACTCATTCCGCATGGAGAAAGTATAGCCCTTTCCAAATAAAAGCCTATTATCGAATCCTCGCCGCCACCGCTACACCATCGCCCGTTCCTTCACCGTCAGGTACTGATTCAGCACCGACGAGGTCAGCGCCTCCGGGTTCAGGTCGAGGGTAAGCGCGCCCTGCTCATGCAGCCGTGCCAGCAGCAATTCGCGCCGTCCGGCCATCTCCTGCGCGGCGGAAGAGCGGAACATCTGCTCCAAATCTTTCGGCCTTGCCTGTGCGATTTGCTCGACCTCCGGCTGGGCCATGGCGACGAAGAGCAGCACGTGGCGGCGTAGCAGTTGCAGCGCGCCGTCGATGACCTCCGGGCGCATGGCGGTCTCGGCCAAATCCGTTATCCACAAAATCAAAGCCCGGCGGGGTTGCAGGCGGTTGAGCGTGGCCGTGGCTCTCAGATGGTCGGCCTCGCTGGCTTCCGTATGCGCCTGGGCCAGTAACTCGATCAACTGCCGCAGATGAGCCGCGCCGCGACCGGGCAAAAGCCGCTGCTGAATGTTCTGGCCGTATGCCAGCAGGCCTACACGGTCGCCGGAGTAAAGCGCCAGTTGGGCCAGCGCAACTGCCGTGGTGCAGGCGTGGTCGAGCTTGGATCTGCTGGGCGCAGGGCCGGAGGGGCTAGGCGCCCAGCCGGAGCTTTTTGGCGGCTGTGTAACGGATGCCACCCGCGCGCGCATCAGCCGCCCGCAGTCCAGCACGATCCACACCGGCTGGCTGCGCTCGGACTGATACTGGCGTGTGATGAGGCTGCCGCGCCGCGCCGTGGCCGTCCAGCAGATGTCGCGTAGATCGTCGCCTTCACGGTACTCGCGCAGGCTCTCGAAGTCGCGCCCCAGTCCACGCTGTTGCGCCCGGCGCAGTTGCAGTTCGATCTGGCGGCTGCGGGCCAGAAAGATTTGCTGTTCCTCGCTGGTGCGCAGCGCCGGATAGACGCGCACCATCTGCGTGAGCGGCGCTCGAGCCCAGCGCTCGGCCAGCCCCAGAGGCGACCTGTAGCGCACATAGAGCCAGCCTGTCTCCCAGTCGCCACGCTCGATGGGTTCAACGCAGTAGCGCAGGCGAGCGGGCACATGCGGGAACGCAGTCAGCCGCAGCGTTTCCGGTTCGGCGACCAGTGCAGGTGGCAGATCGTCCACCAGCCGGCAATCGAGAATCATCCGGCCCCAGTTTTCAATCGTCAGCTCAATCTCGGTCTCGCCGTCGAGGGCGGGAGCATTCGACCAGCTCCGGCTGGCGGTGAGTTGGGCCGCTGCGGGCAGGCGGAGGCCATCGAGCAGCGCGAAGATTAGCACCAGCGCATCCCAGGCCGGCATTGTGTAGGCCAGCCGCCCATCCCAGAAGCCGGGAACCAGCCAGACGAAGCCGAGCAGCAGCAGGCCGATGCTCCGCGGCGTCAGCCCAAAGCTCCAGCGGCGCCGCCGCTCACAGACGGCGCTCACCGGGGCGGGATAAAGCGAGGGCGAGATCATTGTCTCGGCACCGGCACAGCGGCGATCACGTCGGCCAGCACGCGGTCGGCGTCAAAGCCCTCCAGTTCGGCTTCGGGCTTGAGCATCACGCGATGGCGCAGCACCGGCTTGACGGCGCGCTTCACGTCGTCGGGCAGCAGGTAGTCGCGGCCATCGAAGGCGGCAGCCGCCTGGGCCACGCGCATCAGGCTCACGGCGGCGCGGGGGCTCGCGCCCAGCAGCAACGTGGGCCACTCGCGGGTGCGCCGCGCCAGCGCCAGAATGTAAGTGGTCAGCTCCGGCTCGATGCGAATGGCGCGCACCTCGGCACAGGCCGCGGCCAGCAAGCCCTCGGGAATGGGCGCAATCCGCGCGACTTCCAGCAACCCTGCGCCCGAGACTCCGTGGTGCCGCTCCAGAATCTGCAACTCCTCTTGCTCGCTCGGATAGGCCACGCGAATCTTGAGCAGAAATCTGTCCAGTTGCGCCTCGGGCAACGGATACGTGCCCTCGAAATCGATCGGATTCTGTGTGGCGAAGACGGTGAACCACGCAGGCAGCGGGCGGCGCGTTCCGTCCGAGGTAACCTGCCGCTCTTCCATGCACTCCAGCAGCGCGGCTTGGGTGCGCGGCGGCATGCGGTTGATCTCGTCCACGAGCAGCAGGTCGGTGAAGACCGGCCCGGCGTGGAAGGCGAAGTTGTCCTTAGCAGATTTGGAGCCGGGCCGCAGAATCGTGGTGCCCAGAATGTCGGCCGGCATCAGGTCGGGCGTGGCCTGCACGCGCTGGAAGCCAATGCCGAGCAGCCGGCCCAGAGCCTTCACGATCAGCGTCTTGGCAATGCCCGGCACGCCCTCCAGCAGCGCATGGCCCTGGCAGAGAACGGCGATCAGCACCTCCTCGATCACCTCTCCCTGGCCGGAGATCACACGGCCCAGCTCGGCGCGGGAGTGGGCGATGAGCTGGCTGGTGGCGCGCAACCCCTCCGGGGTTTTAGCGCTTTGGTTTGCATCTTGCGTCGAAGCTAACTGGGTTTTCTTGCTCATAAAGCCCTTTCCTGCGGTTTGGATTCAATCTTCTCAGATTGCGCGGAATGACTGCCCCTTTGTTCGTCCGGCCTGGCGGCTTCATTCAGTTTTTCGTAGTGCCCATGCAGCGTTTGAATCAGCTTGAGCGCTTGGCGAGGAGGAACCGCTTCACCCCACGCAGCCTCTTCGCAAGCAGCCAGATCAGCTTCCAGGCTGGCGTCGGCGCGCGGGAAGCGCCGGCGAATCACCGCTGCTAGTTCGTCCGCGCCCATCTTGCTTGCCCTATGCCCGCAGAGCCGCAAACTATGCCGCCGAAACCGCTCCCAGGCAATCGAGACGGCCGTCGATGCGGCTCCGGCCTTGCGGTAGAGCGAGCCCAGCGCCTCCAGAAACTCGATGGGCGTGGCGCGTGGCGGAGGAGACAGTTCGCGCACCGGCCCGCTGCGCCGGCTGAAGCTAAGCACCACCAACAGCGCCAGCACCGGCAGGCCGATCCATAACAGGGTCCATGACGGCCCGCCGGCGTAGCTCCACACCGAGCGGATATCCCCGTGCAGCGACTCGTCCCAGTAGAAATGATGCCCCGCGCGCGGCCCCAGCGAAGCCAGCAGCAGGTCGAGATTGTGTGCGCGGCTGAGCGAGCCGTTTTCCAGAGGCGTCGAGCCGGCCCACCAGACAATATGTCCCTTGCCCCAGTCATACTCCACCACCGCCGGATGATTGGCGCAACTGTATTCGACGCGCTGCGCGGGGTTGCCCTCATTCCAGGTGGCCCGCGGAACCATCCACACCTCGCCCGTCCCCGCCAGCGCATCCAGCCCCTCAGGCTCCAGCCGGCAGGCGGCAAAGTGAAACTCGCCGGGCGTGTCGCTGGCCTCGCCGGGCAGGATGTATCCGCCCATGTAACCGGTGGAGAGCACGCGGCCTCCGCGCTCCACAATCTTGCGCACCGCCTTGATGTCGTCCGGCTCGCGAGAGAACGGCTGGGCAAAGATCACCACCATCTCCGGGCCGGCCGTGTCAGCCAACTCGTTCAGTGGCCGCTCCCAGCGTTCAATCTGATAATTGGAGCAGAGCAGCGTATCATAAGCGGCGCGCGCGCCGTGCTGGCCGGACAGGTAGGTCGAGGGCAGCGGATTGTCGTTGTCGTTCCCGTGGGGCATCAGGAAGCCGGTGGACACGGCCAGCGCAACCGCAATCCCCACGCACCACAGCAGCAATTTGCGGTCCTGGGCGTCGAGCGAGGAGAGAAACTTCATCGCACACCGCTTTCCGTAGCGCCTGCGCCCGCTGTACTGTTCCCGGAGATCAGCCCGTCCGCCAGTTTTTCCGCCTGCAAATAATCGCTCTCGCCTGCCGCGCGCCTGCCATACCATGTCCGCTCGAAGCTGCCGGTGAGCGTGGCTAGTCCCGCGCGGCGCGGGTCGTCCGCGGTCACCAGCGCCAGGTACTCGCGCGGAGTGCGTGCCCGGTCCGCCGGCCACAGCCGCCTCGATTCCAGCCGTGAAATTGCCGCCCAATAGACGAAATGAATCGCCTCCCGCCACTCACCGGCGGCGGCGGTGCGGCGCGCATCGGCCAGCCACAGTTGCCAGTCGCGGGCCGAGGCGGCTCCGACGGCTGGACCGTCGCTCTCCGGCACTAGCCGGATACGCCAGCGGCGCTCCAGTTGCAGCAGCCCCCACGTCAGCCCGACGCACGCGGCCAGAATAAAGCCCCACACAATCACGCGTCCCACCCAGACCGAGCTTGCGTGAAGTTTCGCTACGCTTTCAAAGAACCGGTTGAGCCATTCGCTCAGCTTTTCCAGGATTGAATCCCGCCGTGTCGGCTGCTCCAGGTTGCGAAAATCCCGGCCGGCCAGCACCTGCTTCATCGTCTCGCGGACCTGAATGCGCTCCTGGGCGTAATCGGGCGCTACGGCGGGCGCTCCTGCCGCTGCTCCATCCGCCTGGGCAATGTCCTGAGTCAGGCGAACCTGCGCAGCCTGCAAGAGCTCGCTTGTAGTCGGCTTGGGCGGCTGCGTGGTCTCATCGCCCAGAGCCTCTTCGGCTCCGTCGGCAGGCTTGCTCTGGGCCTTATCTTCAGCGCGGTCTTCCGATTTGTTTTGAGATTTATTTTTGGCCTTGCCTTGCGCCCCCTCCGGGGTTTCATCTTTGGTTTGGGCCAGGGCAAGCAGTGCGCGCAGCCAGCCGTAGCGCACCAGCCGCCGTTCCGCGTTGGTCATGTTGCCGAGCGGCACATGGTCGTCCTGGCCCGTGAGCGCGGGATCGCAGCTTCTGGTGTCCCGCGCCTTGGCGCAAGCCTCCACCACGGCGTTCAACTCAATCAGGTGCTGGCGGTACTCGGCCAGCGTTGCCTCGCGCCAGCGGTCCATGGGCTGATTGGCGGGAGCATCGGCACGAACAGGCAACGTACTGACGCCTACGGCAAGAGCCGCAGCCAGCGCCACTCCAGCCAGTTGAGTCCGAGCCGTCAAACCTGATTCTCCTTGGACTGGGCAGCGAACGGCAGCTCGGCCGCTGGCGCCGGCGCTGTCAGTCCCGCTGCCTGCATCATCCACTCGATGTCGTAGCCCTCCTTGCGCACTCGCTGGTCGTAATAAAAGAGCGTGATGCCGGCGGCCCAGATCGGCCCCAGGAAGCTGTTGGTGAAGAATCCGATAATTTGCGAAAGCGCTGAAATGCCCGGTCCCAGAGGCTGGCCGGGGTGCTTGAAGGCAGCAACAAAAACAAAAACCTGGGTGATGCCGACCAGCCCCAGCTTGATAACGCCGACCAGCAACGCCAGCAGGAAAATGCGTCCCCACGAGCCTTTGGCCAGCTCAATGCTGCGGCGGATCGCCGTGCGAGCCTTCATGTTCTCCACCACGCTGGCCGGAATCGCCAGGGAGTAGCGCAGGCTCATCAGGATGGTGTAGACGCCCACAGGGATCAGCAACAGGAAGAAGACGATAGAAACCAGACCGACGATGACCATCGCTGGCGGATTGGCTGCGGCATTCGGTTGTGCGGCTGCGCCCGCGTGAGTTCCTGCGTTCTTGAATCCGTAGAAAATGAGGATTCCTATAAAGCCTGCGTAGAGCAGCACCAGCGGCGTCCAGACCCTGAAGGCGGTGATGGTCATCAGCCACAGATAGCGGCCCAGGCGGGGCAGAATGCTTCCGTAAGCGCCGCGGATGGTAGCCGGCTCGCCCAGGTGGACCCAGGCCACGGCGCGGCTGATGGCGGCGGTGGCCGCGCCCAAAAGAAGAAACATCGCCAGTAGGTTCACGCCAGTTGTGATCAACGTCATCCATACCAGGGCTCCGGCCATATGCTGAGCTTGCAGCAACGCGCCGAGTCCGATCTGCAGCAGTCCCAACACCAGCAGCACGCCGGCGTAGACGGAAAAAATCCCGGCAAAGAGCAGAAAATTCGTGCGATAGAGTTGCGCGGTGCGGTCCAGAATCTCACCCAGAGTCATCGGGCGAAGGTTGTTTTCCATGTCAGGCTCCCATAGCGGTTCTCCAATGGCTATACCCCGAAACCACGACTGCCGAGTGGCTTTTTCCTCAAGAAAAAGCCACCCTTCACGGGACTTGGCGAGAGCAAGTGAATTGGAGAACAGCTTAAAAACGTAGTGTTCCGTTTGCCGGGATACTAACACAGTCGAGCCGCTACTCCAGGTTCTGAATCGGGGTTCCCGCGGGGATTTTGATCTGGAACTGGTCGTCGGTGAGGGTCATGTTCTCCTTCACGCTCTCCACCGTCAGAACCAGCTGGTACTCCTCCAGCGGGCGCTTGATGATGATTGTGGAAGGGTACCTGACGGAATCGAAATCCCGGTAATTTGCATAGTCTACCTGGGTCTCCAGGTTGCCTTCGCTGTCGAACAGATCCTGCTCATAAGGCAGCAGATCGTCGCGGCGGAAGACCACAACGCGCACCGGCGCTAATTGCCGGCTGCCGGGTTTGCTGCGGCTGATGCTGAGAATGTATTCCGGGACGGTGAACAGGTGCTTACGTTCCGCGTCCTCCACCGTCTCCGAATCCGACACCACCGCGTACAGGTCGTTCGGTTCCAGCCCGCGCACCACCATGGCGTCAAAAAAGAATCCCGGCCGCATATTCTCGATCTGGTTGGCCGACTTTTTCTTCAGGGCGTTCGTCCCCTTCACCGCTTTGTTCTTCGACGGAATGAACAGGGTGAAATTCTTGCCGTCGCTGGCCATGTCGAACATGCGCGTGCTCAGCACCGGAACCTGCCCCAGAACCCGCAGCATTTCCGGCTTGCGCATCAGGATGTGTCCGCGGAAGTTGGTGTAGTCCCGGGCCACGCCTTCCTTGCTCTTGAGCACGCTGGCCTGGATCTCGACCGTAACGTTCAGGCTCTCCAGCGTGTCCCAGCGCTGGTTGAGCCGCGCCACCAACTCCTCCGGCGTGGCCGTCCGGGTGATCGAAGGCGGCTTGGGAATGGGCAGCTTGCGCGTAGTGAACATGCACCCGGAGAGCAGAAGGAGCGGAAGGACGAGGGCTGCGGAGGCAGCGCGGCGCAGGCTTGTTCTCACTGGCTGCCTGCCTTCTTCACGGCGTTCCGGTAGCCGGCTACGTTGCGTGAGTGCTCTGCGGCGGTGCTGGAAAACAGCGACCCTCCCTGGGGATCGGCTCCGGCGGCTACAAAGTAAAGATAGTCCGTCAGGGCCGGCTCCATGGCCGCGCGCAGCGACCGCAGGCCGGGATTGGCCACCGGACCCGGCGGCAGGCCGGTGTGCAGATAGGTGTTGTAAGGCGTGTCGAGCTTCAGGTCGCTCTCGTGGATCTCGCCCCGCCAGCGTCCCTCAAGTTCCAGCCCGTAGATCACCGACGGGTCGGTCATGAGCGGTATCTTTTTGGTCAGCCGGTTCTCAAAGACGCTGGCCACCAGCGGACGCTCCGCGTCCACCGCCGTCTCCCGTTCCACCAGCGAAGCCATAGTCACCACTCGATGCATGTTCCCTTTCAATCCTATTTGTCCGGCCACAGCGCGGAAGCGCCGCACCATCGCCGCGCAAATCTGCGCCGCAGTCGCCTTGCGCGCAAAGTGATAGGTATCCGGAAACAGGTAGCCCTCCAGGCTCTTTGCTCCGGGGTCCAGGTCGGTAACCAGGCTCACATGACTGTCCGCCGCGTCCAAAAACTTCTGCTGCTCGCCAAATCCCGCCTGCTCCAGCCGGGCGGCAATCTCAAACAGATTCGCGCCCTCCGGGATGGTCACTGCTTTGGTAAAAACATCGCCGCGCGCCATGCGCGCATAAACTTCGGTGACCGCGGCCGGGTGGTCGAAGCGGTACTCGCCTGCCTTGAGCGTGCCGTGCTTCCACCAGCGCATCAGGTCGAAGGCATACCGGCTGCGCACAATGCCCGCCGTTTCCAGTTGCCGTCCGATCCGCGTCATGGTCGAGCCCGGCTGTAGCTCGACAAAGGTCTCCGTGGTTGGCCCGAAGGGCGCAAACACCAGCCACGCCGCTCCCGCGCCCGCCGCCAACAGCAAAATCAGGAAGACCGTCTGCAAGCAGCCCGCGCCGGAACCCCCATCTCTTCTGCTCATTCGTCTGCGGCTTGCCATCTCTCGCTGTCTACCCTTCTCAACCAATAAGACGCGGAAAAGCCCCTCGGGACCCCCTCTCTTTGATTGTACCGGGCCTGAGTGTCCTAAACAGGGCATTTCTACACTTCGGTAATTACGCCGTTATCGATGAGTAAGCTGGCAGGTAGCCCACTCATCAAGGTATCAGGCGCTGTGCCCCGTTCATCGCGGCACTTTCGCGATGAGCGGGTCTTCGGACCACTGTGCCCCGTTCATCGCGGTCTTATCGCGATGAGCGGGTCTTCGGACAAGGTCGCAGGGTGTACATTATCGGCAAAGCCCCCTTTGAAAGGCGGATGCCCCCATGCTCCTGATCGACAAAATCCGCGAAGACAAGCTCATCGAACTGGCGAAGACTCGCTTCGACCCCGACTTGAAGCCGGCCGAACTTAAGGTTCTGCGCGACTCCACCAGCTCCGAAGACCTGCCCATACCGGGAAAAAGGACCCAACGTCCAGAGGTCCGAGCGGATTTCATCCGCTGGCTGGCCACCGATCCAGAGGCCACGTCATACATCGACCCGAAGGGAATCCAAATCATTTGCGTTTCCCTTCCGGGCAAGCTCGATCTTCGGGAGTGTCGTGTTCATGCTTCATTGACCTTCCTTAGATGTACCTTCCATGGTGTCATCAATTTCATATCTGCAGAGATTAAGGGCCTATTTGTCTTAGATTCCGAGCTCGAAGGGGGCATCAGAGCCGACCGGATTATTGTGCATGGTCCGCTCTTTCTTCGCGGATGTACGTTATCAGGAGATGTTCGTTTGCTCGGTGCACAGGTCGAGGGCAATCTTGATTGTACTAGCATGAAAATGCTTATCCCTCAAATCGTTCTGTGTGCGGACAATGCGCTCATTCAGGGCAACTTATTTCTGAGCGATGTTGAGTCCTCAGGAGAAATACGCTTGCTTGGTGCGGAAATCAATGGTCAATTGGTTTGCGCCAGCGCGCATTTGAATGCCATACCGAACTCACTCTCCGGAGATAATGCCAATATTGGTGACAACGTAATTTTTAGCAACGGCTTCAATTCTTCAGGCACACTACGTTTTAACTGTGCGCGAATCAGAGGCAGTCTCGACTGCACCGGAGCGAAACTGTTGGCTCCTAAAATTGCACTTGAGTTGAGTCGGGTAGAAATCGGCAATGATGTGTTTCTGGACGATGGTTTCGAGTCTTCCGGCGCAGTTCAACTGATCGGTGCACGTATCGGAGGAGACCTGGCATTCATTGGCGCGAAGATTACTCAAGTGATTTGCGAGAATCTACGTCTCACGGGGGATCTACTTTGGATGGGAATAAAAAATACGGAGAAGACATATCTCGATCTCGCTGGTGCAAAAGTAAAGAACCTGTGCGATGACAAAATGAGTTGGCCGGAAGAAGGGAAGCTTGACGTGAACGGGTTTGTCTATGAGGAGCTGACGCTCCATGTGCCCCCATCGAAGGAATACATCAAGGCCCGTCAACATCCGCACGAGCTGCCACTGGTTGCTAAGGAGCGGATTGCGTGGATCATGCTCCAGCCGAAGGAACGCCGCACCGAGCCACAGCCATGGATGCAGCTTCGGGATTTGCTGGAGAGGAAGGGCGAGTGCAAACAGGCCAAGTATGTTCTCCGCCACTTCCATTGCTTACAGGCGCAGAAAAGTTGGATTCCCTGGCGATGGGTTAGGAAACTCTATGCTTTGCTGGAAGAAGCTCCACTGCGCATCGGTTGGTCCATCGCACTCACTCTAGCAATCGGCACAAGCATCTTTACCTGGGGCGGCTCGAAGCAAGCAATGATCGAGACAGCACGCTACCAGCCCAATATGGTCCGGTCGTATGATGAGGTCAATAAACCCGTACCGCGTGAGCCTGTATCGGATCATTACCCACACTTTCAACCCTTTGTCTATACGCTGGAAAACGCCGTGCCGCTTGTAAAGCTGGGGATGGACGAAAAATGGACGCCTAATCCTAGTCGAGAGTTTTGCCAGCCTTGGATCCCTCGCTTTCACTGGCTATATTTCTTGAGCACCTATGGTTGGTTGAATTTCTGGCGCTGGGCTTTGATTGTGGGTGGATGGGTTCAGGCGACGATTTTTGCGGCTGCGGTGGCGGATCGTTTCAGGAAATAGCGGGTGCCCCGAGTCCGGCTTTTCGGACCTGGGAGGCCACGAACCTAAACCGGGTGAACTGATCACTGTCCACTGGCCAATGACCACTGTCGGGAGACTTGAAAGACAACCGATATATTTTTTCAAAACCTTGCTGTTAATTATCTGGTAAACATGCGACCAAACCCAACAGAATGAATATGTTCCACGTGGAACACTCCGCGCGTCCCTAACCCCTAACCTCTAACTCATGATCCCTCCTCTCTGGGCCTCAACAGACCGACCATTTGTGCCAGAAATAAGCAGAAAATACGCAGAAATAGATACAGACATTACAGAATTTCATGTGCTTATATGTACACCTTTTCCGCGTTTTTAATGCCAAAAATGCACCAAAATCTGTGCACTTAACGTTTGTTGTTACGGGCAGTGTTTTGCCCCGTTCATCGAGCGCGCCGGAGCCGTTAAGCTAGAAGCCAGGAGCAAAAATCTGGAAGCTGTTCGCTATCTCGGCCTCGACGTCGGCAACTGCCGCATCGGCGTAGCTGTGTCGGACGAACTGGGCCTGACGGCGCAGCCGGTTCTGACGCTGGAACGTAAGCGCAATCAACGCGACGACTTACGCTCGCTGGCGCGGCTTTGTCGGCGTTTTGGCGTCGCGGGCATTGTGGTGGGCAATCCCTTGCATCTAAACGGCGAAACCAGTCCCCAGGCCGCCAAAACCCAGGCCTTTGCCGCCGAATTGGGCACGTTGACCAGCCTGCCCATCCACCTGTGGGACGAGCGGCTGACCACCCGCGAGGCCCACCAGATTCTCTACCAAGCCGGCCACGCACGCCAGCAGCACCGCCGCGTAGTGGACCAGGTAGCCGCCACGCTGATTCTGCAATCGTTTATGGACGCAAACGCGGCTTCCAGCCACTAACCACTACCCAGCCGCATCTGCTCTCCGCGTATAATAAAAAGTTGAGTTCTTCTATCTCTCGCGAAAGGCGCAAACCCAGCTCGCCGCCACGGACACCGGATGCCCGAACACATCAAACAGCAGATTCTCGCCGAGATCAAACTCCTGGAGCACGAGCTCAGCCACGAGCTTCCCGCCGAGATCAAGAAGGCCGTGGCCATGGGAGATCTCTCGGAGAACGCCGAGTATCACATGGCCAGGCAGCGCCAGGACTTTGTGAACGCGCGCCTGGGCCAACTGAACCGGCGCATGGCCGAGCTGTCCCTCGTCAATCTGACCAACATTCCCAGGGACAAGGCCGGATTCGGCTCCACTGTGGTGGTCTACGACTCGACCAAGAACGAAGAGATTGTCTACCGCTTGGTAACCAGCGAGGAGTCCGATGTGTCGAAGGGGCTGATTTCGACCACCTCGCCCATCGGCCGCGGCCTGGTAGGCAAGCGGATAGGCGACGTGGCCACTATCGTCACGCCCAACGGCAAGCGCGAGCTGGAAATTCTGAAACTGACCACCATTCACGATGAAGCCGCTGCGGCCGCCGCTGAGGCCCCCGGCACGGAACAGAAGTAGCACAAAAACAAGGAAGATTCACATGACCTGGACCAGCGCTTTCGGCCGCGCCTGCGGATGGCTTTTGAACAAGATCGTGCACGGCCTGTCGCTGACCCGCATCTCGCCCAACGCACTCACTCTCATCGGCCTGGGCATCAACATCGTGGCCGCGTTCCTGTTCGGCCACGCCAACGCCGCCAATGCCGACTGGATGTTCTTCTATGCGGGCATGGTAATCTTCGGCGCGGGTATCTTCGACATGGTGGACGGCCGGGTGGCGCGGCGCATCAATAAGGTCACCGTCTTCGGCTCATTTTTTGATTCGGTGATCGACCGCTACTCCGACGTGGTGCTGTTCTTCGGTTTGCTGGTCTACTACGGCCGCATCAACCGCTTCCGCTACGTAGTGCTAGTGGCCTTTGTGATGGTGACCTCACTGATGGTCAGCTACACGCGCGCCCGCGCCGAGAACCTCATCCCCCAGTGCAAGGTGGGCTTCATGGAGCGGCCGGAGCGTATTGTGCTCATCATCATCGGCGCCCTGTTCAACCATTGGGGCGCGATGGCCCCGGTGCTGTGGGTGCTGGCCGTGCTCTCCACCATCACCGTCGCCCACCGCATCGTTTACACCTACCAGAACACCAAGCAGATGAAGCTGCCGGGCTGAGGGGATGGCAACTAAGGCGGCCTAGAATCGGCTGGCTTCAGCAGTTCACCATCACCGCCGAGCAGGGCTGCTCGGGCTTCCATTGCACCAGGAACCTGGTGACCTCCGCGGATTCCATGCGGCTCATGGCCTCAAACTCGCCGCCCTTCTGGCTGTAGAGCAGCTTGCCGTGCTCGTCGAGGACGGCCAGCGCGGGCACGCCCCTGTTCAGCGGAACCTCGTACTGCTGGGCAATGTCCAGGTTGGCGTCCATGTGCCCGATGTTCACGGGCACCAGCACGAAATTCGCCTCCAGGATGGCCCGGTTGGCTGGGTCGTGAAAGTAAATGTCCAGCACCACGCAATCGCCGCACCAGTTGCCGCCAAAGTCCAGCAGGATGCGCTTGTGAGTTGCGGCAGCGGTTTTGAGGGCGGCGGCCAGGTCGGCTTTGGCCTGCGACGGGTCGGGATAGATCGCGCGGCTGGCGAAGGTGGTGGTTGTCGTCGTGGTGGGTTCGGAGTCCTTGCAGGCGGCCAAGGCCAGCACGGCGGCCAGGATGAGAAACTGGATGGTCTTCATCGGGGAACCCTCCACAACTGTTCTCAGTCTGCCACAAACCCGCGCCGTGAGCCACAAAACCGCGCCGCGAGCCACAAAACAGGGTTGCAGTGACCTTTTCATGTTCCGGCTCCGCGGAACCCGCGCCCATTTTGGCGCGGGGGATTATACTTTTGTGACTGGATGAGAAACTCGACCGATCTGCGCAAACGGCTGGAGTCGTCGGTCTTCCCCGACCTGGGGACAATGATGGAGGGCTATGCGCGGGCGGCGGCGGAGTGGGCCACGAGCGAGTTCCAGCATAAGCTGGATTTTACCTCGGAGTCGATTGACGCGCTGGACGAGATTCTGGTCATGGTGGGCGAGAGCCCGGAGCTGGACCTGGACTTCGAGGTGCGGCTGTGGGGCAGCTACCTGGGCGAGGTGCTGCGGCGCCGCTACGCCGGCTCCTGGGAGATGACCCAGTATCCCGGCGGCGGGGTCGCGGTACCGGCTATCGAAGTGCGCGCCTCAAGGCTCTTTCCCCTGATGAAGGTCTACCGCCGGCTGACCGTGGGCGACGAGGAAGACCTGCGCGCCTTCTATTCGATGGTGACCGAGCGGCTGGGCAAGCCGGCGCAGGTGAACTGACAGTGGTCAGTGAACAGTGGTCAGTTAAAAGCCCAGCTACTATCCACTGTTCCCTGTTCATTGAACGCGTTCCCTGCGCGGGCATCCGGCTTTGTGCGACAATAATCACTGAGAGTGCGCCGGCGGCGAGAGCGCGGCGCGCGGAGGATGAAACGATGGGTTTCCTCAGTGAACCGACACATTGGATTCTTATACTACTTCTCGTGCTGGTGTTATTTGGCGGAAGGAAGCTGCCGGAGCTGGGCAAGGGATTGGGCGAGGGCTTGAAAGGCTTCAGGGAAGGTCTCAAGGGCGCGACCGAGCCTACCCCTCCGGTGCCGCCCAGCGCGACGCCTGCCGCGCCCGCCACGGATAAAGCCGAGATGGAATATGTCACGTGCAGCCGCTGCGGAAATCGATTCGAGAATCCCATGGGATTTAAGGTAGTGGATTATGTTTGCCGCACATGTCAGGCGCGCGGATAACCGGCGATCCGAGCCGGTCTACATGTCCCGCGGCGCCTTCACAAACAGAACGGCCTGTGCGCGAGCACAGGCCGTTCGTGTCTATACCGGTTGAGCGGGCCAGCCGGTTTTAGCGGGCATCCTGCCCTGAGGGATAATAGCCGTTCTTGGCGATGACCTCCATGCTGGGCCGCTCGACGCGGACATCGATCTTGCGGAACTTGCCGTCGATGACCGGCTGGTGGCTGTAGTAGCCCAGCGTGTACTGGTTGCGCGCCTCCTCGGCGATCTTGGCGTAGCTCTTCTCGATGCCGTCCGTGCCGCGCTCGAAGTCCGGAACGCCGCCGGTGGCAAGAATGTATTTAGCCAGGATGTTGTCGTACATGGTAAAGGGCAGGTGGAAGCGGCTCATGTAGCCCTCGCCCCAGCGGGCCGAGTCGCCCACCAGCGTGCCGTAGACGGCGGTCTTGTTGGTCTGCAGGTAGCGAAGCACCTCTGCGTATTTGGCCTTGCTGCCGTACTCCTTGCCGTCGGAGATGACGTAGATGATGCGCCGGCGGCCCTTGGGGCGGGTAGACAGTTCCTTGGCGGCGGCCAGAATCGCGTCGTTGAGGGTGTGAATCTCCTTGGGGATGGACATGAACGTGGTCCCGCCCGTCGAGCCGCCTTTCTGGATGTTGGGGTCGGCGCAGTTGCCGTTCACATGAATATTGCAACCGGCCATCGGACCGTCGTTGATGGGCACCAGCATCTCCTCGCCGGCGGACTTGGCCATGGAGAGCACGTAGGGAACCCTTGCACTCTGCGCGCCGGTGAAGCCCCCGGAGCGGTTCTGCGCGCCGTTGTTATAGGAAAAGACGGCCACTTCGTCATAGGGCGTAAGCGCGCCCTGGATGGCGCCCAGGGAGTTGTTGACCTTGGTCATCACGTCGGAGGTCAGGCTCTGGTCGATGACGAAAGCGATCGACAGCGGGAACGAATCCGTGGTGAAAAAGGCCAATGGCTCGCGGGTATCGTTCTCGTAGATTTTGAAGTCGCGGTAGGTGAGGCCGGCCACCAGCTTGCCCTTCGAGTCCTTGACGGTGACCGGGACTTCGACGAAGTTCACGTTGATGACTCCGAGGTGGGTCACCTTTTCAACGCCCTCGCCGGCGGCGGGCATCTCTGGCGGTGTGGTCTGGACCTGGTCCCTTCCCTGGCCAGTGGGGGCCTGACTGGAGGGCGTCTGACCGCTGGGCGCCGGCTGCTGGGCCGGAGGGTTGGAGGACGAAGTGGGCCCTGTCGGGGTCTCCCCGGCGCCCTTGCCGGGGATAATCGGGCCGTTCACATCAGACGACAGCGGCTTCGGCGCCTGGGGGGTCGGGGCGTCAGGCACGGCGGGTTGCTGCTGTTGGGCCAGAGCCGCCAAACACAGGCTCGAACTCAGGAGCGCGGCCAGCGCTATTTCATTAAAACCTAGCTTCACAGGTATTCTCCACTAAAAACAATGCTGCAATCGTCAGAGTATCAGACGCGCCAGAGCCGCGGAGGTTGCAACCGGCGGGAAACCGTTCCGGTATGCTCTCATCAGAGTCCCGATTTCGCCTGGAGGACCAGAATGCGATCTCGATGAAGAGTTGCCGCTTTGCTGCTTGGCCTGCCGGCGCTGGCTCCGGCCTGGACCCAGTTTGCCCCCTCGCCGGACGCGCCCCCGGTCAGCACCGCCCCCGGCCAGCGCCCGAGGACGAGCCGGTGGCGACACTCAAGCTGAATGTCAACCTGTGAATATATTCTTTACCGTCAAGGACAAGGCCGGCAACCTGGTTCCTCACCTGACCAGGGGCGACTGCGCGGTCTCGGAAGATGGCAGTCGCAGACGCTCACCAGCTTTGTGGCGGAAACCCGCCAGCCGCTGACCCTGGGGATTCTGTCGAAGGCTGAATGACTCCTGCCCGAACAGTTTCCTGAGGCAAAAGCGAATCGGAAAAGTAATAGAGCTGTGCAAAATAGCTTGAGAATGGCTTAAACTGCCCAATTTCCGGACAACATATTACCTTCGATAGGCCTCCCGGTAATCTGGCGCAGAACAATGTTCCTCATTAGCATCAACATAGGTTAAAAAACTTTAGCCTTTCTCGGAAATTATTTTCAGGGCGCGAAAATTTTCTTCCCAGGAGCCAGCCATGATGACCAACTGCGCTACCAGCGAAAGTTTTGAGATTAGTCCCCGGTTTCGCCACACCATCGAAGAGCGGATTGCGCGGCTGGAGAAGGATGCTGCGTTCGACGAGGCGCAGGCGGCCCTGTTGGAGGACGGCGACCACATCCGCAGACAACTACGGCTGGTGGCCCTGCAGCGGGGCGAGGCTCTGCGCATGAGGCTGTTCCTGGATCGCGCCAAGACCCGCCAGCCTCGTCCGCTGACCGCGCGGTAATTATAACAGGGAATCTGCGAGGGTTCTTGATATGAGCGTCGAAGTCAGCACCGTTCCTGAGGCAAGTAGACGGCTTTTCCAATCGCAATGCACATGCTTTCAACAGACCCATATCGCTACAAGTGACGGCGTGTCTTAAATCTAGCTCTTTTCCACCGAATGCCTTCGGATTTTGAGAGAGAGTTTCGCTTGTTTTTCCCTCTTTTCAACGGCCTCCTTCCCTCGTACTCTTGGCCCTCATTGAAGGATTTTTACCGGCACCTATGCCGGGTTTTGTCCCAGGTTTCATTTACAAATTGACCGTGAGCGAAGACAACCGCCTGTGCATCGAATGGCCGGTTGCCGCATTACACGTTCGCCGTGCCCGCCAGGGCAGTGTGCGCGGAATGCAGGGCAATTCGGCAGCAAGATCTACCAGGAAATGGCCGGTTCTCTCCCGGTTTTCGGGTCCTAAGCGCATTGCGCCAGCCTGCCGCCAGAGCGGGCACAGGTGGAGTGTTACCAGATAGGACCAAGAAACATTGCACCAAGGAGGCCCTCCCCACACCATGCGACCCAAGAAGATTATTCTCTGCGTAGATGACAACGAACAGGAGCTTTCCGTGCTCAAGTTCATGCTGGCAACCAACGGATACCGGGTGGTTTCAGCCAGCAATGGGCAGGAGGCCATCGGCATCTTTTCCGAAACTCCAGTGGACTTGGTGCTGGCCGACTTTGCGATGCCGCAGATGAACGGCTGCCAGTTGGTGGAGCGGCTAAAACAAATCGCGGCCCATGTGCCCATGATTCTGCTGGGCGATCCGCAGAGGATGGCGGGCGAGATGCACGCCGCCGATGCCCTGCTGGCCAAGAAGAACTGCTCGTCCCAGGAACTGCTGGAACGCATCAAAGTGATGAGCGCCCGCAAGCGCGGCCCCCGCAAGGGCTCGCAACGGATGGTTACAGTGGTGGAGCTGGCGGTGGCGTCGTAAAAGTGAAAAGTGAACAGTGGACAGTGAACAGTGGTTAGTGATCAGTTTTTTCTGACCACTGACCACTGACAATTGACAACTGTTCTCTTCCCCCTTGACGACCGCGCGAGTGAGTGGGATACTCCCCAACGGTACCAAGTCTGGCGATTTTTTCTCCCTGCCAGCGGGGATTGGCTTTTTTATGGACTTGATCGTGCTTCGTCTTCTTTTTGTGGCCCTTCTTGCCGGGGTCTGTTATTTCTTTCATCCATTCGGTATGACAGGATGGATGAGCGCGGCCATGGGCGCCGGAGCGGCCGGGGCGGTCATTGTTTTTGAGTTTCGGGTGCGGGCTCTCACCTTGCGGCGGCTGATCGGCGCCGTGGTTGGCAGCGTGCTGGGCATCATGGGCGCGGCGCTGTTTTGCCTGGTGCTGCGCGGCACTCTAGCGCCTGGGGCCACATCGTCCGTGATTCAGATCTTCGACCTGCTGCTGATGACCTATATAGGGCTGCTGGTGGGCGCCAGCAAGGGCGATCTGCTGAACCCGGCGGCGTTGGGCACAGTCTTCATGGGTGACCGGCCCACGCGGCGCAGCGCCAAGGTGCTGGACACCAGCGTGATCATCGACGGCCGCATCGCCGACATCGCCGAGGCGGGCTTCATCGACGGCATAATCGTGGTGCCGGAGTTCGTGCTGCGGGAGCTGCAGACCGTGGCCGACTCCACCGACGGCTCCAAACGGCAGAGGGGACGCCGCGGCCTGGATATGCTGCAACGCATGCAGTCCAACTCCGCCATCCAGGTGCAGATCGTCACTGACGACTTTCCCTCCATCCGCGAGGTGGACCTGAAGCTGCTGGAGCTGGCCAAGAAGTGGCAGGCCAAGGTGGTGACCAACGACTTCAACCTGAACAAGGTGGCCCATCTGCACCACGTGGAGGTGCTGAACATCAACGACCTGGCCAACGCGCTCAGGCCGGTGGTGCTGCCCGGAGAGAAGATGTCGGTACTCATCCTCAAGGAAGGCAAGGAGTTCAACCAGGGAGTGGGCTACCTGGACGACGGCACCATGGTGGTGGTGGATCACGCGCGCAAGCTGATCGGCAAGTCGGTAGAGATTACCGTGACCAGCGTGCTGCAAACCGCCAGCGGCAAGATGATCTTCGGCAAGATGGAGGAGAACGGCAAGACCCCCGCGGCGGGGCCACCTGCAGTGGGGCCAACTGCCTACGGCGTGTTGAGCTAGCAACCTGTGACTTGCCGGGTGGCATCCTAGGGGGTTGTTTCAGCTACACCCCATTTGGCGAATTGGGTGACAATGCTGGTCTGGATGGCTTTGGCGGCGTCGATGTCCTTGCCGGCGGCGGCCTGATCGCCCTTGATTCGCTCTGCCAAGCCGCGGCCATAGAGAGAAGAGGCCATCTTTGGACTGCTGGCGAGCGAGGCGTTGTAATCGGCGATGGCCAGATCGGGATTCTTCAGCTTGAGGTAAGCAAAGCCGCGGCTGTCGAGGGTGTCGGCGTCGTTGGGGCGCAATGCGAGGGACTTGTTGCAATCGTCCAGGGCAAGTTGGAGTTGCCCGAGGATGGCGCGGTCGAAGCAGCGGTTGTTGTAGGCACCGGCAAAATTTGGACTTAGCAGGATGACCTGGGTGAAGTCCGCGATTGCGAGTTCATATTCACCCTTGCTGTCGTACGCGAAGCCCCGGTTGTTGAAGGCGGTGGCATAGCTGGGGTTCAGCCGGACCGCCTCGCCAAAGTCCTGAATTGCGTGGTCATTATCGCCCTTGTGCCGGTAGGTGACACCCCGATTGTTGAACGCAGTGGAATGTTTTGGATTGAGCTTGATCGCCTGATCCAGGTCCTGAATCGCGCGGTCATAATCCTTCTTGGTCAGATAGGCGCGGCCCCGGTCGTTGTAGGCATTCGCATAGTTTGGATTGAGCTTGATGGCCTGATCGTAGTCCAGGATAGCGCGGTCCAATTCTCCCTTGTCGTAGTAAGCGACGCCCCGGTCGAGGTAAGCGATCGAATCGGACGGATCGAGCTTCAGCGCCTGGTCATAGTCCTGAATGGCGAGGTCGTATTTGCCCATCTTGCGATAGCTCACGCCGCGGTTGACGTATGCATCCTCAAAGCTGGGATTGAGGCGGATGGCCTGCGCATAATCCTGAAGAGCGCGGTCATAATCAGCTTTGTCGTCGTAGGCACTACCCCGGCTGGAGAAGGCATCAGCAAAGTTGGGGTTGATCCGGATCGCCTGGTCATAGTCCTGAATGGCGCGGTCGTAGTCACCCTTGTCGTCGTAGGCGATGCCCCGGTTGCGAAAGGCCTTGGCCAAATTATCGTTGTTCTCCTGGCCCGCCTGAATGAGCGCCGTGCATCCTCCGATACTCAGATCGGGATCGCTGCCCTTGCACCGATTCCAGTTATCTTCACGCGTTTGGGCGGACAAGACGACAGACGCACCCAACAAGGTTATCAGCAGGATCATCGACAAAGGGCGCATGGTTTCTCCTTGAAGGTGCTTATCGAGTCTATATCCGACTCATTGCAAAAGTCTCATTTGACAACCGCTCATACGTGATGCGGCGGCAGAACGGGCTTGTCGAAGCCACAAAAGCTGAAGGGCGTCTTGCTGATCGGAAACGCCCCTCCAGCTTTGATTTGAAACAGATGCGGGAAGACTCAATACTTCTGCATTTTTGGGTCGATTTCGTCGGCCCAGGCGAGGATGCCGCCGGCCAGGTTGACGACGCGGGGATAGCCTTGCTGCTTGAGGAACTCGGCGATGCGCTGTGAGCGGACGCCGACCTTGCATTGCACGATGACCTCGCGGTTGCGGTCGATCTCGGAGAGGCGATTGGGGACATCGTTCTGCGGGATAAGCTTGCCGCCGATCTGGGCGATCTTGTACTCGAAGGGCTCGCGCACGTCGAGGATGTAGACGTCTTCGCCGGCATCGATACGCCGCTTCAGCTCCTTCACGGTGAGCTGGGGGATTCCGTTCTTTACGCTTTTCTCCTCGGGGGTTTCGGGCACAATGCCGCAGAAGTGCTGGTAGTCGATGAGCTGGGTCACGGTGGGGTTGGAGCCGCAGACAGGGCACTGGGGATTCTTGTGCAGCTTTAGCTCGCGGAAGCGCATGGTGAGGGCATCGACCAGCAACAGCCGGCCGATGAGCGATTCGCCTTTGCCGAGGATGAGCTTGATGACCTCGGTGGCCTGGATGACGCCGATCAGGCCGGGAAGAATACCCAACACTCCGCCCTCGGCGCAACTGGGAACCAGGCCGAACGGCGGTGGCTCGGGGTAGAGGCAACGGTAGCACGGGCCCTGCTCGGTGGCGAAGACGCTGGCCTGGCCTTCAAAGCGGAAGATCGAGCCGTAGACGTTGGGCTTGCCTAGCAGCACGCAGGCATCGTTGACCAGGTAGCGGGTGGGAAAGTTGTCGGTGCCGTCGGCCACGATGTCGTAGTCCTTGAGGATTTCAAGGGCGTTGGCGCTGGTGAGCATGGTCTCGTGCTTGACGATGCGGACGGAGGGATTGAGGGCGGTGAGCTTCTCCTCGGCGGAATCGAGCTTTTTGCGGCCGATGTCTTTGGTCGAGTGGAGGATCTGGCGCTGCAAGTTGCTGGCTTCCACGACATCGAAGTCCACCAGGCCCAGAGTTCCGATGCCGGCCGCGGTGAGATAAATCGTCAGCGGCGACCCCAGTCCGCCGCTGCCCACGCAGAGTACGCGCGCGGCCTTCAGTTTTTGCTGGCCCTCCATGCCCACCTCGGGCAGGATCAGGTGGCGCGCGTAGCGGGAGAGGTCGCCAGTGGTCAGTTCGGGCAGTGCAGCTGGTCTATTTGTGGTCATAGTCCAATTCTAAGGGACGAGTTGCCCTTAGCCGGAAATGTGGAGAATACGGATGCGATCAGATTCGGCCGTGCTCAGGGCGCGCTTTCCTCATCGACCTGAATTGTTTGCTGCTCGAAGCGCTTGTCCTCCTCGGTTTCACCGGCCAGCAGAAAGGAGTTGGTTTCGGCGGCCTTGCCGTGGGAGACACGGGTGATGAGATAGCAGCAGCCAAGCCAGTGGGCCTCGGCCAGATCGGTCGGCGACCAATGAGCCGGGTGATCGGGGTGGGAGTGGTAAAAGCCGGCGATGCCCAGGCCAAGGCTACGCGCCTCGCGCTCAATCTTCACCAGGTCAAGAGGGGTAATCTGGTAGCGGCTGCGCGCGGAATCGGTGCGGGCGTTGCCGGCCGGCACGGCTGCTTCAACTCGCCAGCCCTCCTGCATAAGATGCCCCAGCAGAGCCCCGCAGCACTCCTGAGGGTAAGCCTGTTCGCCATGGGCGCGGATGGCCGCGTAGACCGCCGGGGTCAGCCGGAGAGGCGGCGTCTTGCTGATGCGCTCGGAGAACGAGGAGCCGGGTTTCGCGGGTGAATCTTCGCTCTTCATGGGAATTGCGGTCAGCACTCCGGGTGTGCGAGATTGGGTAGGAGAGGTTGCAGATTCAACAGGATTCTGCCGATAACTTCTTCATTATCCTCGCAGACTGGAAGGCGGCCGTGAGCAGAAAATCCCGCAAACCGAACTTTGATCAGATTCTGGAGAGACTGCGCGCACATTCCTTCGATGGGTCGCCCTCCACCGAAGTTGCAGGCGGCGTGCTGGTGAGCAAACACGGGGCCGGGGCGGTTCTGGCGACTGCCGCAGACAAAGCGGCGCCGGTTGCCTTTGTTGTTTGGCCCGGAGCGCTGGTAGGGGGCCAAGTGGCGCGGCTGCTGGACCGCGGCCATCAGAAATTTATTCAAACGCCCCAATTCGAGCTTCCTGCTACGGCCAGCCAGTTGCACGCGATTCACCGGTTCAGCGAAGAGTTGAAGCAGTTGACCGGCGCCATCGATCTGTACAACGAGTCGCTGGGAACCACCAGCGACCTTTACGTCTATGACCGCTTGAAGGGGCGTGAAGCCGCGCAGCCTGCCCCGCAACGCCCCTGGGAATTAGGAACCAGGGAATAGGAAAAACCTTACCGCCGCCGAGCCCGCTCCCGTTGCAGCTCGCGATAAACCTCGCTCTTGGACTGGCCCAGTTCGCGCGCAATGCGCTTGAGGGCTTCCTTTTCGTCTACGCCGGTCTCGGCCTGGAGGCGGGCGACGCGATCGGCAATCCTGACGGGAGCGCTTCCTGATTCTTTTAGGGCAAGCGGCCGCGCTTCGATCAGCAGGGTGATCTCGCCTCGCATGCGATCGCGACTAGCCAGCTCGCGGCGCGCCTCGGTTACCGTGCAGCGCAGAAACTCCTCGTGAATCTTGGTCAGTTCGCGGGCCAGTACGACGCGCAGGGCGGGACCGAAGACGGTTTCGAGATCGGCCAGGACTTCCAGAATGCGGTGCGGCGCCTCGTAAAAGATAAAAGTGCACGCGGCATTGTTTCGCTGAATCTCGGCGGCCAGAGCTTCGAGCCGGGTTCGCCGAGCGCCGGCCTTTTCAGGCAGGAATCCGATGAAATGGAACTCGCCGGCAGGCAGTCCGGAGGCCACCAGCGCGCTAAGCGCTGCATTGGCTCCGGGGATGGGGATGATAGCTACGCCGGCGGCAATGGCTTCGGCGATGAGCCAGCCTCCGGGGTCGCTGATGCCCGGCATTCCGGCGTCGGAGACCGCGGCAATACGACCGCCGGCTTTGAGCGCGGTTATTAATTCACTCGTGCGCTGGCGCTCGTTGTGCTGGTGGCAGCTTACGGTGGGGGTGGTTATCTCGAAGTGGTTGAGCAGCTTCTGCGTCTGGCGGGTGTCTTCGCAGGCGATGCGGTCCACGCGGCGGAGCACGTCGAGGGCGC
>Ga0181521_10000166_pt1 | contig 76112 bp, 61 predicted proteins | sample PEATcosm2014_Bin_32_FD_119764 | JGI IMG/M metagenome (GOLD analysis project Ga0181521, IMG submission 119764) | Peatland microbial communities from MTU Mesocosm Facility, Houghton, MI, USA - PEATcosm2014_Bin02_60_metaG | ecosystem: Environmental > Terrestrial > Soil > Wetlands > Peat | place... | reverse complement strand
GGTCGTCGCCGAGACCGCATAGCTGGCCGGCGCGGTGATCGACGTGATGGTCAGCGGCGTCGTCTGTTGATTGGTAAGCCACACGGTCTCAGCCGCGCTGGTCGAGCCCACCGCCACGTTGCCAAAGCTCCGGCTCGTCGGCGAAATCGCAACCGGGGCGATTCCCGTCCCGCTCAGCGGCACCGTCTGCGGGCTGCCGCTGGCGCTATCGGTAATGGTCAACGACTCGGCCGGAACCGCTCCCAGAGCCGTCGGGGTCAGCGTCACCGAGATGGTGCAAGTAGCGCCCACCGCAAGCGTGCTTCCGCAGGTCGTCGCCGAGACCGCATAGCTGGCCGGCGCGGTGATCGACGTGATGGTCAGCAACGTCGTCTGGTGATTGGTAAGCCACACTGTATTGGCCGCGCTGGGCGAGCCCACCGCCACATTGCCAAAATTCAGGCTCGTCGGCGAAATCGCAACCGGGGCGATTCCCGTCCCGCTCAGCGGCACCGTCTGCGGGCTGTTGCTGGCGCTGTCGGTGATGGTCAACGACTCGGCCGGAACCGCTCCCAGCGCCGTCGGGGTCAACGTCACTGAGACAGTGCAAGAAGCGTTCACCGCAAGCGTGCTTCCGCAGGTCGTCGCCGAGACCGCATAACTGGCCGGCGCGGTGATCGACGTGATGGTCAGAGGCGTCGTCTGGTGATTGGTAAGCCACACTGTATTGGCCGCGCTGGTCGAGCCCACCGCCACGTTGCCAAAGCTCAATGAGGTCGGCGAAGGCGTGGCTTGCGCGGCCGCAGAGGCCGTGGAAAGAAGGCAGAAGAGCAGCGTGAGCGGCAACGTAACAGCAAGATGAAACTTCCGGCCTAGGCTCAATTCACGACCAAACATTGCGTATTCTCCAATTCTTCGCATCTCTGCGACAGCGGGCATAACAAGCTCACACGCTCGCACGCGCCGGCAACTCCGCCTGTGCACGCGTACATAACTTGTTTAATTACTACATTTTCCGATGATTTGGACATCTGCTCTACTGGCCAAGGACTGGTAACCAAGGTCCATCCTATGCGTCTGATTTCTTCGTTATAGTCAGAAAAAGGAAAGGGAAGAAGACAAATACAAAGTATGATGCTAATCATATATTCCCAGAAACGCAAGTCTATTATTTATTAATTTTTCTCTATGAGCCGGATCACATGCCCGCGCTCAAAATCCAAGTGCAACATTTCTGAAAGGGAAAATGTTGCATGGGGAAGTCGTATTAACATCTGTCTTTTGAAGAAAGAGCGTTGCTTCAGACACAGTTGGTGATGGGTTGGAGTCCGGCGGCTATAGCCGCCGGACTCCAGTGAGCGCGCTCGACCATCAGCCGCGAGATGGCGCGCAATGGCTGGCAGGCCGCACCCGCACTGCGTTGCGTGGCGCGTGAGCAAGCTGCAATTCAATGTGCTCATGCGCGTAGCCCTGCTCATGCAGGATGGTGGACGCCAGCCCGCGAAAGCCGTGGCCGGTCATGCGTCCTTCGCAGCCTTTCGCAGGGCCATGGGGTCAAGGCCTGTGGCCAGCAGTTTGCGTGCCTCAGAGTGGCGTTCCCTGGCCAGCGCCAGGGACACCTCCGGATACTTGCCGAAGGACATGAGCTTTTCCTTGCCCTCATGCCTGTATGCCCCGCGCCACAACTTGCCACCAGCGGGCGTGACCCAGAGATAAAGGCTCCCACCGCCACTCAAACGGTACGCCTCGTCCTGAGCTTTGGCCTTACGAAATTACTGTATCCGTCAGTGGCATTTTTACTTCCCAAACGCCCTGCTCTGAATAAACGAGACTTGTCTTCCCACCGTGAACAGTGATTTCAGCCAAGGGTGAGAAACCATGACGAAACACAACCCGGAAAATGAGCGGATCAAGCGACAATACTTTGCCTATCTCAAAGATGCCAAGCAGCACAGCGAGCCAACGGTGGATGCTGCCGCGAAGGCGTTGAGCCGGTTTGAAGAGTACACCCGGTATCGGAGCTTTAAGACGTACCACTTTCAGCAGGCGATAGCGTTCAAGCGGCATCTTGCGGAGCAAACGGGGCAGCGGTCCGGGGAGAAGTTGAGCAAGGCTACTTTGAACGCCACGCTGAAGCAGTTGAAAGCGTTCTTTCTCTGGCTGGCCGGGCAGCCAGGGTACAAGGCGCGCCTTCAGTATTCCGATGCGGACTACTTCAACCTGTCGAAGAAAGATGCGCGCATCGCGACGGCGCAGCGCGAACGGAAAGCCCCGACGCTGGAGCAGATGAAGCATGTGATTGAGACCATGCCAGAAGGGGGCGAGATCGAGCGCCGCAACCGCGCGCTGGTGGCTTTTGCGCTCTTGACCGGCGCACGGGATTCGGCCATCGCTTCCATGAAGCTGAAACATATGGACCTAAAAGAAGGTTGCGTCCAGCAGGATGCACGCGAAGTGAAGACGAAATTCAGCAAGACCTTTACGACCTATTTTTTCCTATGGGTGGTGGCATTCAGGAGATTGTGGCGCAATGGGTGCGATTTCTGCGGGAAGGGAAACTGTGGGGCAATGATGATCCGCTGTTCCCGGCAACGCGGATCGCGCTGGGAACGACACGCCAGTTTGAAGCAGCGGGCTTGGAACGGCAGCACTGGGGCAGCGCCGGGCCTATCCGAACGATCTTTCGTGAGGCGTTTGAACTTGCGGGCTTGCCGTACTTTCACCCGCACAGTTTGCGCAAGACGCTGGCGCGGCTTGGGGAAGAAGTCTGCAACTCCCCCGAAGAGTTCAAGGCATGGAGTCAAAACTTAGGGCATGAGCAGGTACTGACAACCTTTCTGAGCTACGGTTCCGTGACGACTGACAGGCAGGGAGCAATTATCCGGGGATTGGGTGCGGCGGGGCAATCAAAGCAGCCGGGGGCGGAAGACATCGCGGAAGCCTTATTCAGAAAAATGCAGAATGCGGGCGTGGCTCTCCCGGTTGCGCAGTAACGTGCGTCTATTATGCCGCCGTGCTGCGAAAGGCCAGCACCTTGCCGCCGCGTTGGGTTTGCTCCAGATAGTCGGCCCATTCCTGCATCATTCTGGCGCGCGGCTCTAGGTAGAGCGCGTGGTTATAAGCGGCGCTAACCGCGTTACGCGGCGCGTGGGCAAGCTGCAACTCGATGTGCTCGTGGTTGTAGCCCTGCTCGTGCAAGATCGTCGATGCAAGTCCACGGAAGCCGTGGCCGGTCATGCGTCCCTTATAACCCATGCGCTCTAACGCCTTGAGAATCGTGTTGTTACTCATGGGCTTCTTTGTGCTGCGGTCGCCGGGAAAGAGCCATTCGCTCTGGCTAGTGAGTGTCCGCAGGGTGGCCAGTACATCCAATGCCTGCCGGGAAAGGGGAACAATGTGCGGCGTCCGCATCTTCATGCGTTCTGCGGGAATATCCCAGCGGGCGGCCTCCGGGGCAAACTCAACCCACCTTGCTCCGATTAACTCACTGGTGCGCACAAAGGTGAGAGCCATCAACTTCAAGGCCAGCCGCGTGACATGCGTTCCCTGATAGACCTCAATCGCTCTGAGCAGTTCGGGTAATTCACGCGCATCCACGCGGGCATAATTGACCTTACGAGCGTATTTCAGAATATCGCTGGGGCGAATCTCGCTGGCCGGGTTGCGCGTGGCGTATCCATGGGCAATAGCAAAACGAAAGACTTGTCCGGTTGTCTCCAGGGCGCGCTTGGCGATGTCGCACGCCCCGCGATCCTGAATTGCTTTGGTCATGGCCACCAGTTCCGGGGCTTCAATCATTGCGATGGGCCGTACACCCAAGCAGGGAAGAATGTCGGCCTCGATGCGGCGCTTCACATAGTCCACATGGCGTGGACTCTTGCCATCCTGCCAGTGAGCCAGCCAGAGGCGGGCTACGCTTTGGAAGGAATTCTCTGACGCCGCCTTTTCAGCTTTGCGCTCGGCCATAGGGTCTGCGCCAGCAGCCAGCAGCTTGCGCGCCTCAGCGTGGCGCTCCCTGGCCAGAGAGAGCGGCACATCGGGATACTTGCCAAACGTCATGAGCTTGGCCCGCCCTTCATGCCGATAGGTCCAGCGCCAAATCTTCCCACCGGAAGGCGTGACCCACAGGAACAGCCCTCCGCCATCACTGACCTTATAGGGCTTTGTGTTCGGCTTGATTCGCTTGATTTGGATGTCCGTCAACCGCATGGAAGCCACCTCCAGGCAATGTACCCACAGCTTGCGGGGAATGTACCCACAAATATACCCACACTGTTGGTCGGCTTTCATAGTAGCTGAATGGACAGAGAAAATCAATAAGTTATTTATTTTTCAGTGCATATATGTATCGGATTGGACTTTATAGGATGTCCTTGGAAGGCTCAATGGCGGAGGGAGAGGGATTCGAACCCCCGGTACCCTTTCAGGCACAACGGTTTTCAAGACCGCCGGTTTCAACCGCTCACCCATCCCTCCGCGAGGCGTGGGGCTGTCTTTGATTGTACGTCGAAAGGGTATTTTCCCGGCAGAATTTGCTGGCGGCGGGGCTGAAAATCAGGCAAACGGGGAGCCAGTGTGGCTCCCCATATTGTTGATGGCAATGGAGTTAGTTACTTTTTGCCTTGCAGCTCATCGGCCAGGGCATCGGCGCCGTAAAGCTTGCGCAGCCCTTCGAGCATACCGGCCGAGTGCACCGCGACGGTGCGGTTCTTTGTGCCGTCATAGACAAAATCGCCAGCCAGCGACTCGATATTTCCGTCGAAGACCAAGCCCACCAATTCGCCGTCGCGATTGACGACGGGCGAGCCGGAGTTGCCGCCGATGATGTCGTTGGTGGTGACGAAATCGAGCGGGGTGGAGAGGTCCAGCTTGTCGCGGGCAGCTGCTTCCTTCGGCGTCAGGTCGAAGGGCGGCTGGTTGCTGAAGCTGGCGGCGCGATCATAGAGCCCATAGAAGGTGGTGAAGGGCGGAGCGATGGTGCCGTTGTAGGGAAAGCCTTCGACGGCGCCGTAGCTCAGACGCAGAGTGAAGGTGGCGTCGGGATAGGCGTCCTTGCCATAGACCAGGAAGCGCGCCTTACCCAGCTTTTCTCCGGCCGGGGTTAGTACGCTGCTGATGGTGTCGCGCAGGCGGAGGTAGGTCTGGCGAGTGATGGGGTCCACGCGGCGCGCGGCCACAATCATGGGATCGGTGGAAGCGGCCACGGCTGCCTCGCCGCCGTCGATGAGCGATTTGCGGAAGGAGGGATCGGCCAGTTTAGTTCCGTCCACCATTGCATTGACGGTAGCATCCACGTCGCCGCCTTGCAGGATGGCCTGCACGTAGGCGTCGTCCTTGCCAAGTTTTTCCTGGGCCAGCTTGAGCGCGGCGGCCATGTATAGCTTCTCCGTGGAGGGATAGATCCTGGCCGGCGACATCATCCTTTGATTGAGCGATTCCAAGCCGGCTTCGTGGTACTGCGGCAGCCGCTCTCCGTCGGGCTTCTTGATTTCGGCCACGAACTGCACGATCTGCAGGGCCAGGGTGAAGAGCTGGCTGTCGGCGCGGCGGAAGACTTGGCCCTTCATCTCCGGCTTCATCTTCTCTACGGCGCCGGCAATGTCGTCCCAGGCTTTGCCATAGGCTTTTTTCCATTCGCGATTGGCGGCTACCTTGGCGCGGAAGTCGTCTTCGCCGGCCTGCATTTTGGCCAGAATGGCCGGGTCGGCGAGCGCATCGCGGCGGCCGAGGTATACCTTGAGGCTGTTCTGCAAGCCAAAGATGGTGCTACCCACCAGGCGCTGATTCTCCGCACTCTGGGTGGCAAAGGCCTGCGCCGTGGCGATGCGGCGCTGGAGGTACTCGGTTATGGCCGGTCCCCGCACGTCGCGCTCCATCAGCAACTGGGCAACGGTGTCGTCGCGCTGCGTGGAGCCGGGATGTCCGGAGACAAAGACCAGCTCGCCGGGCGCGGCGCCTTTGGCGCTCCACTTGAGGTAGTTATCGGTATGCAGAGGCTTGCCGTTCTCATAGACGCGGAAGATGGCCATGTCCAGGTCGTAGCGCGGATAGGTGAAGTTATCCGGATCTCCTCCAAAGAAGGCCGCCTGCTGCTCGGGCGCAAACACAATGCGCACGTCGGTGTAGGCCTTGTAAGTATAAAGCCAGTACTCGCCGCCCTGGTAGAACGAGACCACGTCGGAGCGCAAGCCGGTCTTCTCCTTGCTCTCCTTGGCGATGGCCGCGGTTTCTGCATCGCGGGCCTTTTGCGCTTGGGCTGCATTGGCAATGCCTTTGGCCGCGCCCTGCACCCGCGCCGTCACGTCCTCCATGCCCACCAGCACGTTCACTTCCAGATCCGGAGACTTCATCTCCTGATCCGGTGTGGACGCATAAAAGCCGTCGCGCACATAGTCGTGCTCGGCGGTTGAGTTTTTCTGCAACTGGCCGCGCGCCACGTGGTGGTTGGTCAGCACCAGGCCGTCCGCGCTGATAAACGAGCCCGAGCCGCCGTCCATAAAGCGCACGCTGGAGAGGCGCAGATGGTCCAGCCATGCCTGGCTGGGATGGAAGTTGTATTTGGCCGCCAACTGCTTGAGCGGCGGGTTGTCAAAGGTCCACATGCCTTCTTCGGCGTGAATCACAGGTCCTGCAGCGAGTAGAAGAGCTACGGGCAGCAGCACAGCGGAATGGAGTTTGCGAACGAACATATAAGTCCTCATGGAGTTGGCGGAGCTAGTTACGCTCTTGTTACGGTTTCGGCATTACTTGCACTTCTACTCCCGACGCCGCGTCCTTCTGGCGGAAAACTTGCTCCGTCGCCTTCTGGAACTCCTCTGGCTTCGCGTTGGGAATATCGGTGAAGGTTTGCGGATTGCGATCTGTCAACGGGAACCAGGAACTTTCCACCTGGACCATGATATGGTGGCCGCGTCGGAAGGTGTGGAAAAGATCGGGCATAGTGAAGTTGATGTCGGTTTCTTTGCCCGGCGTCAACGGCTCCGGCTTCTCCCAACTGTTGCGGAACTTCGCCCGGAACGGTTCCCCGCGCAGCAGTTGCTGGTAGCCGCCCATGTGCAGCGGCGGCGCGTCGAGAATGCGCTTGCTGCCGTGCGAAGTATCTTCCGGGTCGGGGTAGTCTTCCGGATAGACGTCGATGAGCTTCACGTCGAAGTCCGAGTCCGTGCCGAAACTGGCGATCTTGAGCCGTGGCGAGATAGGTCCGGCGATGGTAACATCCTCTTCCAGCGGCTCGGTCTGATAGACCAGCACGTCGGGCCGGTAGCTGGCGAAGCGCTGGTCGTCCACCATGTAGCGCTGCGGAACGGTGTCGGTGGTGTAACCCACAAACGGGACAGGGTGGTTCGGATCGCTGACATACTCGTCCACGCCGCTCGGCTCGGTGGGCGGATCGAAGCTCAGCTTGCCGCCGACATGAAAGTAAAGCGTCTTTGTCACGGCGGCCTTGGGCGGCCAGGAATCAAAACTGCGCCACACATTCGTGCCGGTCTCGAAGACCACGGCCTTGGGTTGCGCCTCGCCCTTGCCTTTGAGGTAATGCTCGAAGAATGGGAACTGGATATGGAGGCGGAAGTACTCGGCGGTCTTGGAATTGAACTGTACATCGCCCAGGTGGGAACCGTCGCCGCGCGACCAGCCGCCGTGCACCCAGGGGCCTTCGACCAGTGTGGTGGGGGTCTTGGGGTTGAACTTGTTGATGGCGTAGAAGGTCTTGTAGGGTCCGCTCAAATCCTCCGCGTCGTACCAGCCTCCCACCACCAGCACCGCGCAACGTACGTTCTTCATGTGGCGCGAAAGGTCGCGGTCCTGCCAGTAACTGTCATAGGTATGGTGCCGGGCCTGATCGTTGAAGAGCCAATTGGATCCCTTGAGATAGAGCTTGTCGAGGTTGGCGATGTTACCGGCGTTGAGATAGAACTTGTAACTGTCGGGCGTGCCGTAGTCGAAGGGAACCGAGGGCTTAGGCGTCTCCGGGTTATGGCTGGGCTTGAAGAAGGAGTAGAAACTGAAGTTGGCGCTCAGCATGAACGCGCCGCCGTGATAGGCGTCGTCGCCCAGAAACAAATCGGTCATGGGCGCCTGCGGGCTGGCGGCCACCAGCGCCGGGTGCGAGTCGATGATGGACGCCGAGGTGTAGAAGCCGGGATAGGAGATTCCCCAGATGCCCGCCTTGCCGTTGTTGTTGGCGACGTGCTTGAGGAGAAACTCGATGGTGTCGTAGGTGTCCGAGGCGTCGTCCACGTCGGCGGGCGACTTTTTGTCGTCGATGTGCGGACGCATCTCCTGATACTCACCCTCGCTCATCCAGCGCCCGCGCACATCCTGATACACGAAGATGTAGCCCGACTTCTCGAACTCCTCGGACGGGCCCAGGTGGCGGGGATACTGGTCCTCGCCGTAGGGGCCGACGCTGTAGGGAGTGCGGTCCATGAGGATCGGGTAGGGGCCGGCGGCAGCGTCTTTGGGAACATAGACCGCCGTAAACAGCCGCTTGCCGTCGCGCATGGGTATGCGGAACTCGTACTTGGTGTAGTGCGCGCGGACGTAGTCTTCCTGTGGAGCGACGGGCGCCGCTGGCTGGGCGCGGAGCAACGTGGCGGGAAGGGCAAAAACGGCCAGAACGGCGAAGGAAAAGCGGTACAGCTTCAGCATCTTCGGCAACAATCTCCTGAGCAACCAGATTACTCCAGCAGGGCGGATGCTGGGCAGGGCTAGGCCGCGCTGTACAAGCCCCCGCGGAGTTGCCAGGCATCTTTCTATACTGAAAACATGGCCAAGGCTCCGGTTTGCGGATGGATGCTGGAAGAGGCAGCGCGCGGGCGCGGAGCGCTGCGCATTGCCGGGGTGGACGAGGCGGGCCGCGGGCCGCTCTTTGGGCCGGTGGTTGCTGCCGCAGTTATTCTCCCCAAGGGCTGCCATTTGCAAGGGCTGACCGACTCGAAGAAACTATCGGCGAAGAAGCGCACGGAGCTGGACGCGGCGATTCGCTTGAACGCCGTCGCCTTTGCCATCGCCGAGGTGGATGCCGAGACCATCGACCGCATCAACATTCGCCGGGCGTCGTTGCTGGCCATGCGCCGCGCCGTGGAGCAGTTGGCGCAAAGCCCGGATTTTCTGCTCATCGACGGACGCGACACGATTGACTGGGAGTGTGCGCAGCAGGCCGTCGTCCGGGGCGACGGAACCAGTTTTTCCATCGCCGCAGCCAGTGTGCTGGCCAAAGTTTTTCGCGACCGGCTGCTGGTGGAGCTGGACGGCGTGTATCCCGGCTACGGCCTTGCGCGGCACAAAGGCTACAGCTCGCCGGAGCACATGGCGGCGCTGGAAAGGCTGGGGCCGACACCGCTTCACCGAAAGAGCTACCGTCCGGTGGCACAGGCGATGCTGCGATTCGAATAAGAAAAGGTTCTCAGGCCGTTTGCGCCTTGCTGCGTTGAATCCATGCCTGGATAGGACGCGCAATCAGCAACACTGCCAGCACAATCGTAATCGTGAGCGGCGTGCGCACGCCGGGTTTGACCTGCCACCAGTAGTGAATCACTCCGCAGACTGCTGCGGCGTAGACCAGCTTGTGAAGGCTGCGCCAGCGCGTGCCGCCCAGTTTGCGGATGGCCCAATTGGTCGAGGTTGCGGCCAGCGGCAGCAACAGCAGCCACGCAGCGACACCCATGGTGATGTAGCGGCGCTTGGCGATGTCGGCGGCCATGGCGTTGACATCGAAGCCGGCATAAAGAGCGACATACGTGAGCAGATGCAGCGATGCGTAGAAGAAGGCGAAGAGGCCCAGCAGGCGGCGGAACTTGATGAGCCAGCCGAGGCGCGGCGAGAGGCGGCGCAGGGGCGTGATGGCCAACGAGATGGTAAGCAACCACAGCGTCTCCAGCCCGGTTACGAAGGTGATGGTGGCCGTGGGATCCGCGCCGAGGTGGTTGGTTACGGCGCCCCAGAGGAGCCAAGTCAGCGGCCACAGGCAGGCCAGCCAAGCGATGGTCTTGAGCGCGATAAGGGTCGGTTGTTTCATGGGTTACCTATGGGCGGAGTTAGGGAGTAGTGGCGCTAAACCCGTTAACTCCGCTTCAGAAGAACTTCCGCAGGTCCATGCCGTTGTAAAGCGAGGCCACCTGGTCGCCGTAGCCGTTGAACAGAAGCGTGGTGCGGCGCTGGGCGTAGAAGGGTTGGCCGATGCGGCGCTCAATCTTCTGGCTCCAGCGGGGATGGTCCACGCTGGGATTGACGTTGGAGTAGAAGCCGTATTCGCCGGGGCCCTGGTCGTTCCAGGTAGTGGGCGGCTGACGCTCAAGGAAGCGCACGGTGACGATGGATTTCGCCGATTTGAAGCCGTACTTCCACGGCACCACAATGCGCAACGGCGCGCCATTCTGGTTGGGCAGCACCTCGCCGTAGAGGCCGAAGGTCAGCAGGGTAAGCGGGTTCATGGCCTCGTCCATGCGCAGCCCCTCGGAGTAAGGCCAGAAAATGGAGGTCTCCGAACCCCACTTCTCGACTCTCTTGTCGTAGTAAGAGAGGAACTGGACATATTTTGCGCTGGGCAGCGGATCGCACTGGCGGATGAACTCGGAGAGCGAGTAGCCCACCCAGGGAATGACCATGCTCCAGGCCTCGACGCAGCGATGGCGATAGACGCGGTCTTCCAGCGGGCGCAGCTTGAGCAAATCGTCGATGTCGAAGGTTTTGGGCCGCTTGACCAGGCCTTCCACGCGCACGGTCCAGGGGCGGACGGGTAGCAAGCCGGCGTTTTTTGCGGGCTGGTCCTTGTCAACGCCGAACTCGTAGAAATTGTTGTAGTGCGTCACGTCCTCGTAACTGGTCAGTTGCTCGCCGGTGGTGGTGAGGGGGCTTTGCACGGTTTCGAGCTTTGTGCCGGCCAGCACGGAGATGGAGGGGAAGAGGATTTCAGCGAGCCGGTTGGCGCCGAGAGCAGCGGCGCTCGCGGCCACAGAAGTGGAGAGGGCCTTACGCATGAATCGGCGGCGATTGAGGTATTGGTTTTGTGGCGTGATCTCCGAAGAGGGAATCTCGGGCGGCTTGCCGATGAGCATAGGATGACCTCGCACGTGGAAGTGGCGATTGCAGTTATTATATGGGATGTTGTGGGGCGGGTTTCCCCGCCCCGTATTGCGTTACTGCTGGTCAGGTTCATCCACGGGTTGAGCATCGACGTTGGCGACAAGGGGCAGAGTGGTGTCGGGGAAGTCCGGGTTCGCTAATACGAAACCGACTCCGGGGAGGTACTCGATGTAGACTCCGGAGCCCACACCCCATGCATCGGGCCACAATACGCCTGGGCCGAAGCCCCATTGCATTCCGCCCCACCAGAAGGGCGATGCGTAGGCCGTTCCGGTCCAGACCCCGGGAACGCCAAAAGCGACGGCATGAGAACGCCCGAAGTGCTCACCGTAGTATCTGTCGTTGAATCGGCCATTCCGGTAAGCCGAGCGAGCGGCCCTGTAGTCGTGGCGGCGTTGGTTGTTGCGGGCGTGCCGCGCCTTGTTCTCGTTCCGGTGGGCATTCGCGCGGGCTTTCGCAGTGTTCCTGTCTGCGTTGCGCTGGTTACGCTCGGCATTGCGCTGATTCCGCTGCGTGTCGCGCTGATTATGCTGCGCATTGCGGTCGTTGTGCTGCGTATTGTTGTGCGTCGTTGCATGGTTGTTCTGGCGTGGCTGGGATTGACGAGGCTGGGGAGCCGGTCGTGGCGCAGGACGCGGCGCAGGACGCGGTGCAGGGCGTGGCGCAGGACGCGAGGGCGCCGGACGTGGCGCGGGGCGTGGCGCGGGTCGGGGACAATTTCTGGGGCATTGTGCTGCGCCAAAAGCTGCAAAAGAAACAATGAGCGTCATCCAGGTCAGCAACTTTTTCATACATTCTCCTCTCTCTGAATAGTCCCATATTCAAGTGGAGCTGCGCCAGTTACCAGTGGCACCAGCTATCAGTAATCAATAGCCGGCCACTCGCCGGGCTTCCCAGATCTCCATTCTGAGGCCTGGGATGCTGCGATCCCCAACAGACTCAGCCGGATGCCGGCGACTCTCTGCGATGAAAGGATGGGGGACCAACTTGGGCGGCCTGGACTCTGCTTACCGGCGATGCTTCTTCCCTGACTTGATCTTGGTCTTGGTCTTGGTCTTGGCGGATTTGGGTTTGGATTCGGGCAGGTGGCTGAAAGGGATCGGCCCCAGGTCGTTGCCGGTGCGCACCGCGCGCGTGTCGTGCATCTCATAGGTAATCGTTCGCGGCGAAACCGGGCGGGGGATGCCGGTGGCCGGATCCGTGGTCATGTCGGGGCCGTTGGCGATCTGGAAACTGAACGTGGGTGCGCCGCCGGCCGTGCCAGGCGTGACCCGCACCGGTAGATAGCCCTCGATGGGATGCATACGGAAGGCCGTCTCATAGCGTTGATGGCGAACATTCCAGGTAAAAACGCGCACCTGGTCGAAGTCGAAGAGCAACCCGGCCCTGGTCGGGGAGAGCACGGCCACGTACTGCGGAACCTGGTGGTCGGGCGTCGCGGCCTTGGGATCGTAAACCTTGTTGAGCACGTAGGCGCCCACGTACCGCTGTCCCTCGCCATAGGCGGCAATCTCGTCCGGCACATCCACATCCATGCGGCCGGCCAGCAGCCACCCGGCGTGGCCCTGATCGTCGCGCACCAGCCACCAGTCCTCCACAGGCGGCCCGGCATCGGGTTGGCCAGGAATATGCGCCGTGCCAGGAGCAGCCGATTTTGCCGCCGATTTCCGTGGCGCGGTAGCTTTTGTCCCCGTGCCTGGCTTCAGATCCAGCGGCCTGGGAGCCTGCCCTGAGCCGGGAACAGCCCGGGTAACCGAGGCGCGCGCCAGAAGCTGAACCTTGGAGTTCGCTCCCAGCAGATAAAACCGCTCCGCATCCCGGCCGGGCGTCAGATGCAGGTAGATTTCATCGCGCAGGGTTCCACTGGCCACCACCGGGTCCTGTTTGTGTTGAACCCCTAGCTGGTCAAAAGCCTGGAATGTCTTGGCGTCTATCACCGCTCGCTCTTCAATCCAGCCGATCTCGTTCTTTTCCGTCTGCACCTTGAGAAAGCGGCGGTTCTGTTCCAGCACTTCCAATCGCTGGCCGTTCGTCACCTCGGCCACGCGGTTGGAGACGGCGGCTATCCGGTCATGCAGATACATTTGCCGCGCGGAGACGTACACCGTGTCGTGCCGTTCGTGGCGGAAGCGGGTGCACCCCGCGCAAAACAAAAGCAAGCTCGCAAGGAGCAGCGCAACAACGGGAGCCTTCAAGCTCCGCGCGCATGAGACGAATGGGATGGAAGGTAGTGTGAACACAGCCAATCGCGATCCTCTTGAGGATAGCAGACTGGCTGCCGGTTGCTAAGAACTGACCACTGTTCACTGACCACTGTTATTGCGGTGCCGCGACGATGGCGATGGAGGTAGCCTGGGAAGTGGAAGTCACCTGCGGGTCAAGCTGGCCGGTGGTGGTGACGTCAAAGGTGTAGGCGTCGAAGTAAGGGCTGCCGGACGAACCCACTTCAAAGACGTAGGAGCCTGTCGAGTCCTCGGCCATGCCAGCCGGTTGAGCGCCGGCCGGAACATTGCTTCCCGTCTTCAAAGTATAAGAGGAACTGCTCCCCGAAACCGCAAATCCGGTAATGCTGCCGGCCCCGTCGGCGACATAGACATAATCGGGGGTGGTGACGGGAAGGATGAAGGTGGGCGCCAATCCGCCGCTGGTGATGGGCGAGCCGCTGGCCTGAACCAGCGAAGAAGCGCTCAAAGAGGCATAGGTGAACGCGCGCAGCCCGCCGGAGGTGCCGGCGGAGTTGCCCAGGGTTTCGCCAATATAGAACAGGCGAGGGGTGCTGCTAGGATCCACGGCCACCGAAAGTGCAGAGCCGCCGGAATTCGCCACCGCAATCGTCTTGGCTGTTGTTCCGGACGGAAAAGGCGAGCTCGAGCTGAACGGAACCACAATCGTGCCGCCCTCTTCCAGGGCGAGAAAAATATTGTTGTTATCCGGCGAAATGACCATTTGACCGTTAGGCAAGGTAGCGTTTGGGACCGCAAATGATGCCGTCAACTCGCTGCCGCGGTTCGCGCCGGTAGTGGAATTGATGGGAACCGCGCCAAACGTCACCCCGCCGGTGACTGGGATGGCTTCGATCAGCCACAAATCAGTCGAGTCGATCTGGATGGCATAGGCCTGATCCTGGGATACCTGCACACCCGTCCCCAACGCGCCGCTGGTGTTGGTGATGGGGTACGCATATACGCCGTCACTTGAACTCACACAAAGAAATTTGCCATTGGGAGCTATGGCAACAGCGTAGGCTATGCCGTTCAGGGTAAGGGAGCTGCCTGAGATGGTGTTCAACTTTCCGGAACTGATATAGAAGCCGGCAATCGAGCTGCTGCTGGTGGTGCTGCTGTTCAGAATATAAAAGTTTCCGCTGGTGCTCGCCGTGGAGCTGCAACTGCCTGTGCCCACCTCAACGCAAACGGTGGTGGTCTCCGAAGTACTGCCCGAAGCGCCGGTTACCAAAAACTGATACGCTCCGGTAGTTGTCGAGGACGAAGTGGACGCGGTCAGGGTGGAGGTTTCCGCCGTCGTGCCGCTGATCGTAACCGAAGTCGGAGAAAGGCTGCACGTGGCGGCGTTGGAGGCTCCCGTAGGCGCGGTCACCGCGCAAGTCAGTGAAACCGTCCCGCTAAACGAATTCGTGGGTGTCACGGTAATGGTCGCGGTGTCGGTCGAGCCTGGGCTCACGGTGATGTTGCCGCTGTTGGAAAGGGTGAAACTGGCGCTATTTCCGCCCGGCGCCTCCCAGAAATCTCCGCAACCTGCCAGAAGCGGTGCCGCCGCCAGCAACAATCGTGCCCATCTTCCCATCTTCATCGCCGCTCCTCGTACGCCGTATTCAGGCTGCGCCATCCACAAGAACCAGATTACAGGCTACACCTGCAACCGCAGCCCAACATTATTCTAGACGCAGACCAGCGGAAATTCGCTTACCGCGGCGGCAACCCGCCCCTGCACGCAACTCTTCGCGCCCCCGGCTGATAGATTCATAACAAGGAAACCAGCCATGTTCCACACCACCGAAGACCTCCGCATCCAATGGACCAAAGTCGTCCTTCCCCCGGTCTTCCTGGAGGAAGAACGGCCCGTCAGCGAAGCCGCCTCGGACACCATCTTCAACGCCCGCAATGAAATCTCCGCCATCCTCAACGGCCACGACCCGCGCCTGCTCACCCTCGTCGGTCCCTGCTCCATTCACGATCCCAAGGCCGCCCGTGAATACGCAGCCCTGCTCCAGGCCGCCATCCAGGAGTTTTCCGCCGACCTGCGCATCGTCATGCGCGTCTACTTCGAGAAGCCCCGCACCACCGTCGGCTGGAAGGGCCTCATCAACGACCCGCATCTCGATCAGTCCTTCAAGATCAACGACGGCCTGCGCCTGGCCCGCCATCTGCTCCTCGACCTCGCCGAGATGGGCGTCCCCGCCGGAACCGAATTCCTCGACATGATCTCGCCCCAGTACATCGCCGGCCTGGTCAGTTGGGGAGCCATCGGCGCGCGCACCACCGAAAGCCAGGTTCACCGCCAACTGGTCTCCGGTGTCTCCTGCCCGGTGGGCTTCAAAAACGGCACCTCCGGCAACGTGCAGATCGCCATCGACGCCATCCTCTCCGCCGCCCACTCTCACGCCTTTCTCGGACTCACCAAAACCGGCCAATCGGCGATCCTCATCACCAGGGGAAATCCCGATTGCCACATCATCCTGCGCGGCGGTCGCGGCACGGTCAACTACACCGCCGAGAGCGTGGCCGAAACCGCCGCGCAGATGGAAAAAGCCGGCCTTGCGCCGCGCATCATGATCGACTTCTCCCACGCCAACTGCGGCAAGGATTATCGCCGCCAATCCCTCGTCTGCCACGATGTCGCCGCCCAGATCGCCGGCTCTCAAGGCAAGCGCGGCGACACGCGCATCATGGGCGTGATGATCGAGAGCAATCTCGTCGCCGGCTCACAGCAGCTCATCCCCGGTCAGCCCCTCGTCTACGGCCAAAGCATTACCGACCCCTGCATCGACTGGACAGAAACCCACGCCCTGCTCGCCGAGCTAGCCGCCGCCGTCCGCGCACGGCGCAGCCGTTGATCCAACCTCCCACGAATACACGCTCGGAAGCCAGGAGCTAATTCTTCAAAGTTTGAACTTAGTAGAGGTCCGGAACTCTGTGCGAGAAGAATTGATTGCGAGATTCCGCCTCAAGGTCAACTGAGTTACCCCACAGCGCTTGACGCTCATGTCCGACGCGGTTCCAAAACCCCTCCACTCTCGCCTCTGTTGAGAAGGCACTTAATAAATCCTCGCTGTTCAGTATGCGCGAATAAATTGTGCTTGCGAGAATTTCGGATTGTAGGGCACGGAACCAGAATGTTTCTTCGGAAGCTATGCCACGTGCCTTCCTGACGGTTGGCATGACGTCTTTAATGTGTTCTACGCTGCTCCGAATATCATAGAGTTGTCGCAACAGCCTCTCGCTATGTTTAGAACAACCGATTACCGTCTGACCACGTGCAATGAATGTTGACGTGACCTCTCTCCAACGCTTCTTTGCCGTACTTGATCGCTTCCTTGCATGTGCACTTCGTTCTCTGGCTATAGTTGGCTTTAAGATCGCCTCAGTAGCCCGGACAAACGAATGTAATCGTTCAATCCACTCCTCGCCCTCTTGTACTCCACGAATCCAGACATTAAAACCCTTTCTGAGCCTCCTATACAAGCGCCCTGGCGTATGGCTATAGATGAGCTCCAAATTCGTGAGTATTGTAGCGGCACGTTCAAGGTCTGACTCTTCGATCTTCCTCGGTTGGCGATAGTATGGATAAAAACACGGTGTCAAGCCGGAGCGAATCGGACCAATATTTAGACTACCGCCATGATATTTGTTTCCTCCGACCATCAATACCGCATTGTTGTAACCGCATCCAAGTAGCACCAATGCGTGGTGAAACAGCCTCACGCGATTGTCGAGAAGCTGGGGTAGCGGCAATTCCATAGCATCATGGCTTGACTCTAGAATCGCGGTGATAAACAGTGAACTTTCTCGAAACGAGTCTGCCTGAATGGTTCCCAACCATTGGATCCAATGCTGTTCAAGCTCAAATGCATCCTGTGTGTGACTCACCGTGAGACCGGGTAGTACGCTATGCTCTTGTTTGACCTGCAACTGCGGTCCCTTAAGTGCTAGGCAACAAAAGTGGGTGTCTTCTGGGATTATCACGATTTAATTCTACGTCTGGCAGGTAGCACACATCTAAAATTCAGGTGTCTCAGGTCTCGTTTCTCGGACGTGGTAATCCACGAATCTCATGGCGCGCAAGCGCCGCCCGCCTGGACGGCCAGTCCCCGCACCGCAAGGGTTTGCAGATCATTTCCCCCTTTCGTCGCACAATGATTCTCAGAAGTCTTCCTTCAAATCATCGTTCTGGCACGTCCTCTTCGCGCCGCCGGTCAGCCGGAAGCGGCCTGTAGAGGCCGAAACGGCCCGTAACTCCTTATCCTGGACGATTTTGCAGGCAACTCCTTTGTTTTGACGATTTTACAGCGCAACCCTGCCTGTAACCTCAAGAAAACAATTGAGTTGCATCCAAAGTACGGGTGGGGGTACCCCTATTTCCTGTGTAACCGTGAAGCTGGTCAAGGCAACCAACCCGCTATGATGGTCACCAGCGCAACCGGAAATATGCCCTCCAGCATCTTCATCTCGGCAGGCGAGGCCAGCGGCGAGCACTACGGCGCTCTCGTAATCGACGCGCTCAAAAAGCAGCTTGCTGACACCGGCCAATCGGCCATCTTCTTCGGCATGGGCGGCGAGCGTATGGCCGCCGCGGGCCTCGATTGCATCGTCCGCTCCGAGGAGATGGCCGTCATGGGGCTGACCGAGGTCGTCCGCCACCTGCCGCGCATCTGGCGCGAGTTTCGCAAGCTCAAAAAATCAATCCGCGCGCGCCGGCCCGGCGTGGCCATCCTCATTGACTTCCCCGAAATCCACTTCCGTCTGGCCAAAGAGCTGCACCGGCTCGGCGTTCCCGTTCTCTACTTCGTCAGCCCGCAGTTGTGGGCCTGGAAGAAGCACCGCATCAAGCTGGTGCGCAAGTACATCGACCGGATGCTGGTGATCTTCCCCTTCGAGGAACCGTTCTACCGGGAGCGCGGCGTGCAGGCCGAGTTCGTCGGCCATCCCCTGGCGGAGTTGCCGCTGCCAGCCGTCACCCGCGCGCAGTTCGCTGCCGAAAACGGCCTCGATCCCGACAGCACATGGATAGGCCTACTCCCCGGCAGCCGTCTAAGGGAAATCCTCGTCAACCTCCCCGAGATTCTTCAGGTAGCACGGCTTCTCCGTGCTAAGAACCCTGATCTGCAATTCATCATTCCGCTTGCTCCCACGTTGACGCAAGAACAGCGGAAACAAATTTTCAAGCTGGAAGAGAGCCCGGAGCAGTCGGACCTGGGACACGTATGGCCCCGTTTCACCAACGATGCACGTTCCGCCCTCCTGCATGCCCGCGCCTCCATCGTCGCCAGCGGCACAGCCACCGTTGAAGCGGCTATCGCCGGCAATCCCTTTGTCGTCGTCTACCGGGTCTCGCCTCTGACTTACGCCATCGCCAAACGAGTCGTCACCGTGCCTCACGTGGCCATGGCCAATCTGATTGCCGGCAAGCGCGTTGTCCCGGAGCTTATCCAGAGCGATTTTACGGCTGAAAATGTCGTCCGCGAGATCGAGCGGTTGCTCCCCGACGGCCCGCCGCGCCAATCCATGATGGAGGAGTTGGCCCAGATGCGCGGATTGTTGATTCGCGGCTTGCTGAATATCAGGCCGGCGAGCGGCGCGGGAAGCGGCGCGGGCGAAGCCGGTAGCGCCATCGACCGGGTAGCCACAGTGGCGCTGGAACTGATGAAGATTGAATCTCTCTAATGACTCCGTTTTGAGTGCGGGCTTCGGGCTTTATCTGGCACATAATCCGGCCCGCCTATTCCCACTTTAAGACGCGTTTAATCCTGAACAAACGTCGCGAAAATCTCCCCGCCAACTCTCCTCTTCGCGCTACAGCCCGGAACGATAACTGCCGATGATCTAAGCATGAAACTGCTGCGTTCCATCGCCCGGGTCGTGCTGTTTGTTACTTTGAACCTCACCGTCGCGGCCGCGTTTGCCGCGCCGCGCAATCCCTCTTCGCCGGCCGCGGCCTCCGAGCCCGCGCCGCGCGTTCAAGGCCCCGTCGAGGCCGCCGTGCGCGTGGTTCTCCATGGCAACCTGCACCCGCTGATCCAGTCTGGAACTGACCTGGGCGCGGTCGAAGATTCCCTGCCCGCCGGACGGATGCTGCTCCTGCTCAAGCGTTCCCCGGAACAGGAAGCGGCGCTCGCCGATTTCATCCAGGCCGCGCACACGCCGGGCAGTCCCTCCTTTCACCAGTGGCTCAAGCCGTCGGAGTTTGGCCGCCTTTACGGGCCGGCGGACTCGGACTTAGCCGCTGTCACCGCCTGGCTCGAGTCGCACGGCCTCACCATCAACCACGTGCATGCCGGGCGGCTGGCGATTGAATTCTCAGGCACAGCCGGCCAGGTGAGCGAGGCCTTTCAGACGCAGATTCACCGCTTTCAGGTGAACGGCGAGATGCACCTGGCTAACTCGACCGATCCCTCCGTTCCTGCCGCGCTCGTCCCGGTCATCTCCGGCCTGGCGCAGCTGAACGATTTCCATCCTCAGTCCCACCTGCAGGTGCTGGGGCAAGCCAAGTTCAACCCCAAAACTCACCGAACCACGCCGCTCTGGACCTATCCGGAGGGCGGAGGGGTCGTATTCGTGATGGCGCCGAGCGATTTTGCCAAGCAGTATGACATTAACTCGGTCTACACGGCCGGCATCACCGGCACGGGGCAGTTCATCGCCATCATCAGCGCATCCAACGTGGACCTGAGTCTGGTGCAAGCCTACCAGAGCCTCTTCGGACTGGCCGCCAATCTGCCCACGGTGGTGGTAGACGGCGTGGACCCCGGCCAGAACAGCGCGGCCATCGAGGCCTATCTGGACATCGAGCTTGCCGGCTCGGTTGCTCCCGGCTCCACGGTCCTGCTGTACACCTCGGGCGGCACGGCGCTCACCGACGGCCTCGCCCTGGCTGCCATGCGCGCCGTGGAAGACGATCAGGCCGGGGTCATCAGCGTCAGCTACGGCGAGTGCGAGATGGAGTTGGGCCAGAGCGGCAATGCCTTCTGGAGCGCCCTCTGGCAGCAGGCCGCTGCACAGGGCCAAACGGCCTTCGTCTCCTCCGGCGACGGCGGCTCGGCCGGCTGCGACAACTTCGACGCGCAGCAGGTCGCCTACGGCGGGCTCCAGGTCAACGGCCTGGCCTCCACGCCTTACAACGTCGCCGTCGGCGGCACCGACTTTTTCTACAGCCAGTTTGCCGGCACGCCCTCGGCCATCAGCACGCAGTTGAGCACCTACTGGTCAACCAGTTCCACCACCACGCCCGCCGTCTCCCTCAAGCAGACCATCCCCGAACAGGCCTGGAATGACTTCTTCGGCTTCAATATGTACGACAGCGGCAATCCAACCAACCAGCCCAGCGAAATGATCGTGGCCGGCGGCGGCGGAGCCAGCAGCGCCGCGCTCTATCCCAGCGGAACGGGCCAGGGCTACCCCAAGCCGGCCTGGCAGACTGGAACCGGCGTCCCCGCCGACCACGCGCGCGACCTTCCCGACCTCTCCCTGTTTGCCGCCAACGGCTACAACTACAGCTTCTATCCCATCTGCGCCAGCCCCGGCGATTGCTCCAATCTCAATAGCAGCGGGGCGGTGGTCATCACCGGCGTGGGTGGCACCTCCGCCAGTTCCCCGGCCATGGCCGCCATCCAGTCCCTGATCAACCAGAGCACCGGCGCATGGGCGGGGCAGGCCGACTTCATCTACTATCCGCTGGCCGCCAGACAGCCAACCGCCTTCCATGACGTGACCGTGGGCGGCAACCGGGTGCTCTGCTATCCCGGCACGGCCAACTGCGTGGCTGGTACCTCTGCCTCGAACTCCAGCGGCTTCTATGTAGAAAACGGCTACTCCGCCGGCATGGGCTATGACCTGGCTACCGGGCTAGGCTCGGTTGACGTGGCCAACCTGATCAAGTACTGGAACACGGTGACCTTCACCCCCACCACCACTACCCTCAGCGTCAGCCCCGCCAGCCTTGTCCACGGCAAGACGGCCACCGTCAGTGGCACGGTGGCTCGCTCCTCCGGCTCAGGCACACCCACCGGCTCAGTGAGCCTGACCGGCAACGACGGCATACCTCACTACGCGGCCATCGACGATCTTGCCCTGACCGCGGGCAGCATCTACGCTTCGGTGGACAACCTGCCCGGCGGAACCTATCAACTCACCGCCGTTTACGGAGGCGACGGGACCTACGCCGCCAGCAAATCGGCGCCCTTTACCGTCACCGTCACTCCAGAAAACAATACGCTGGCAACCACCGGCTGGGCATGGAACCCCTACGACCTGAACCTTTACCAACTCTCTTCCGGCATTACCCTGCCCTACGGAGCACAAATCTTCCAGGATGCGCAGCCGGTAAGCGCCAACGCCACCATCGCCACCGAGCCCACCCCGGCAACCGGAACCGTCACCTTCACCGACAAGCTGGGATCGACGACCATCACCGCGACGCAGCCGCTCAACGCCGCCGGCGTGGCGGAGTGGTCCACCGGAGTCTTCGCGCCCGGCAACCATACGGTCAGCGAGTCCTACTCCGGCGACCCCAGCTACAACCCCTCCGTCGCCGCCTCCGCCGCCGCCTTCACCGTAATACCGGGCAGCACCAGCCTCACCGTCAAGCCGCTGGTCTCCTCCGTCGCCGCCGGAGCCAGCGTAGCCGTCGATGTCATCCTCACCACCGGCTACCTTTCTCTCTACGGAACCCTGCCCACCGGCAACGTAACCGTAACCCTGGGCACTCAATCGATCGCCGCCCCCTGGCAACCCTATGGCGCAACCGGCAACGCCAGCCTCGAGGCGGTGGTCACCTTCAGCAATGTTCCGGCGGGCATTCTGCCTCTCAACGCCAACTACACCGGCGACAGCAACTGGCTGGGCAGCGCCGCCAACGGCGGTACCGTCATCTCGCTGGCCAGCAAGCTTACCCCCGTCGTAATTCTCACATCCAGCTCTGCCAGTCCCGCGCCCGGCCAGACCTTTACCCTCACGGCCACCGTCGCCGGCCCCTCGGGCAAACCAACCCCCACCGGCACAGTCGCATTTCTCTCTGATGGCCAGAGCTTCAGCGCGTTCGTCAACCTGAGCAGCGGCACGGCTACCCTCGCCATTCCCGGCTACGCCGCCGCCAACGGAACCAACATCTTCACCGCCGTCTACCAGGGCGACGCCAATTACAACTCCGCCGCCTCCAATGCGGTGAACGTAACCATCGCCCAATCGGACTTCTCCCTCAACACCCTGAACCCCGAGGTCCAGATCTCTCCCTCCGGCTCGGGAACCAGCACCCTGGCGCTCGCGCCCATCAACGGCTTCAGCGGCACCGTCACGCTCACCGCCAGCGCGTCCGCCGCCATCACGGTAACTCCGGCCGCGGCCTCCCTGGCCCTCAGCGCGCCTGTCACGGACGTGCTCACGCTCAAGGTCGCAGCCTCCACAGCTTCAGGAATCTATCCCCTCACCATTACTGCCAGCGGCGGCGGACACGTGCACACCGCGCAGATCCTGGTCCAGGTTCTGGCGGTCGCGGCGCCCCTCTTCTCTCCGGCGGCCGGAACCTACGTCACCGCGCAGCAGGTCACACTGACCGACGCCACCGCAGGCGCGACAATCTACTACACCACCAACGGCGCCACCCCCACCGCCTCCTCCACCAAATACACCGGCGCCATTACCGTCTCGGCAACAGAGACCATCCAGGCCATCGCCATTGTCAGCGGCTACGCACCCTCCACCGTAGCCTCGGCAACCTACACCATCCTGACTCCCGCCGCCACTCCCACCTTCTCGCCGCCCTCGGGAATCTACTCCTCCGTCCAGACGGTGACCATCTCCGACACCACACCCGGCGCGACCATCCACTACACCACCAACGGAACCACGCCCACCACCAGCTCGACCCTCTACAGCGCGCCCATTATCGTGTCTTCCTCAGAGACAGTCGAGGCCATCGCCACTGCCACAGGCTCCTTGCAAAGCGCGACGGCTTCCGTCGTTTACATCATCAACATGGCCGTTAATGGATGCCCTGCCGGGAGCGGCAGTTGCGTGGATAACTTCACTGGCTCTTCTGGAACGCCCCTGCCCACGTACAACTCCAAGTGGGTATTGGCCGGTGGCACAAACGCGATCTACACCACTGGCGTCGATAGCGCGCAGGTCTCCGGCTCTGCCAGCGCCGTCTACTACTACTCCGCATCCACTTCGGACACTTCGCAGATTACCGTTGCCCCATCCAGCACCACCATCGGTTACGAAAAACTGGCGTGTGTCAGAGTGTCGGCCGGCATCCCGGGTTATTGCGTCGGCTTCAGCGCGGTGTCCAGCGGGAATTACACCGCTTGTTATGTGATGAAGAATTTCAGGTACCTGAGCGGCGGAAACTGCGGAACAGTCTCGGCAACCGCAAGCCACACTCTCGGGCTGGTCGCATCGGGAGTATCCACAGTCACTTTATCCGTTTATGTTGACGGGGTTCTCAAGGGAACCGTCGCGGATAGCTCCAGCCCTTATACCGTGTCGGGATCGGGATTCGGATTACAGGGAGATGGAACGCCCGCCGACAGCACTGTGGACGAATGGCAGGATTACAGCGGCATCTCGCCTGCGCCCGCGCCTACCTTCAGCCCGGCAGCCGGCACATATACTTCGACCCAGTCGGTGACCATCGCCGACGCTGCCCCCGGCGCGGCAATCTACTACACCACCAACGGAACCACACCAACCACCAGCTCCACCCTCTACACCGAAGCAATCACTGTATCTGCATCGGAGACCATAGAAGCCATTGCCGCCGCTCCCGGATATTTGCAGAGCGCGGTGGGTTCGGCCACTTACACCATCAGCTCTTCTTTATTCGGATGCCCCTCCGGTAGCGGCAGTTGTGTGGATAACTTCACAGGCGCTTCAGGAACTCAGTTGCCCACTTACAACTCCAGGTGGGTATTGGCCGGTGGCACAAACGCGATCTACACCACCGGCGCCAACAGCGCGCAGGTCTCAGCCTCTGCAAGCGCCGTATATTACTATTCCGGCTCCTTCTCGGATACTGCGCAGATTACCCTTGCCCCATCCAGCACAACCATCGGCTACGAAAAGCTGGCGTGCGTGAGAGTATCGTCCGGCATAGCGGGATACTGCGTGGGTTTCAGCGCGGTATCCAGCGGGAATTACACCGCATGTTATGTGATGAAGAACTTCAGGTACCTGGGCGGCGGAAACTGCGGCACGGTCTCTGCAACCACAACGCACACTCTCGGGCTGGTCGCATCCGGTACTTCCACCGTTATCTTATCCATCTATGTGGACGGCGTTTCCAAGGGAACCGTTACCGATAGCTCCAGCCCTTATACCGTAGCCGGGTCGGGATTCGGATTACAGGGAGATGGTGCGCCCGCCGACAGCACCGTGAACGAATGGCAGGATTACAGCAGCGGTTTGCCCGCGGCTACGCCTACCTTCAGCCCGGCTGCCGGCTCCTATAGCTCGACGCAGACGGTAACCATCTCCGACACCACGCCCGGCGCAATCATCTACTACACCACCAACGGAACCGCGCCCACCACCAGCTCCACCCTCTATACCGGAGCAATTACGGTCTCTGCCACAGAGACGGTCACGGCCATCGCCACGGCCTCCGGCAGTCTGCAAAGCGCGGTGAGTTCGGCCACTTACCTCATCAACGTACCTGTGAACGGATGCCCCGCCGGCAGCGGCAGTTGTTTTGATACTTTCGCGGGGACTTCAGGAACGCCCCTGCCCACTTACAACTCCAGGTGGGTATTGGCCGGTGGCACAAACGCGATCTACACCACTGGCGTCGATAGCGCGCAGGTCTCCGGCACTGCCAGCGCCGTCTACTACTACTCCGCATCCACTTCGGACACGTCGCAGATTACCTTCGCACCATCCAGCACCACCATCGGCTACGAAAAGCTGGCGTGTGTCAGAGTATCGGCCGGCACCCCCGGATATTGCGTCGGCTTCAGCCCTGTGTCCAGCGGAAATTACACCGCATGTTATGTGATGAAGAACTTCAGGTACCTGGGCGGCGGAAACTGCGGCACGGTCTCTGCAACCGCAACGCACACTCTCGGGCTGGTCGCGTCGGGAACGACCACAGTCACCTTATCCATCTATGTGGACGGCGTTGCCAAAGGAACCGTCACGGACAGCTCCAGCCCTTATACCGTGGCCGGGTCGGGATTCGGATTGCAGGGAGACGGAACGACCGCCGACAGCACCGTGAACGAATGGCAGGATTACAGCGGCAGTTCACCAGGCGCCACGTACATCTTTCGCCCGGCCTATATGTACGACTTGGTGCCAAGGGTGACGATGGACGTTCGATTCATGACTATGATTGAATAAATCGCCGACGGAGCCCTCCCACAAGCAGCAACGGCCAGCCCGAGGGCTGGCCGCTGCGCCGTGAACGCTTCCGGTTGCTGATTAGTTGTGGCTGTGACGGGGCTTGCCCCAGGTGATGACCTCCAGATCAACCTGGGCTAGCCCGGGCTTGATCATCTCCAGCTTCTGGGCGGCGCCATAGGACAGATCGAGGATTCGCCCGCTGTAAAGGTAGCCGCGGTCGGTGATACGCACCACCACCGAGAGCCCGTTCTTGCGGTTCACCACCCGCACCACCGTGCCGAACGGCAGGGTTGGATGGCAGGCGGTCATCGCGTACATGTCATAGCGCTCTCCACTGGCCGTCTTCCGGCCGTTGAACACGCCGCCATACCAGGAAGCGACACCGTGGAGCGCGTGGATCGTTTGGGTTTCCCCGGGTTTTTGCGGCGCAAGCAAGGCTGGCGTCGCGCTCGCTATCGGAACCACTGGGGGAGCGGTTGCCGTCAGCCGGAAAAGCCGGGCATCCGCCTGCACTGCCCGCGTGGAAAATGCCAATACCCCCGCGACCAGCAAAACAGAGGAGGCTCCCGCCGCCAGCCAGATCCGAAGCGAAGTTTTCGAGTTCGTTTTGCTTGATTTTCGTCTTTTCTCCATTTGCTAATTTTACCAATTCGACACTATTTAATCTGCATGTTGTCAAAAAGCAAACGTGGAAATCTGTCTATAATCGCACCGTTCCCCCGGATTTTCCCATTAAGTTCTTGCCTCCCTATCACTTAAAAGTTGCACAAAAAACAGTGCATTTTCGTTTTTTTTTGCCCTCTCAGGTCGATTCCGCGCCCTCAAACCCCAAATCCCAGGCTACGCCCTCGAACCCCCGGAATGCCTCCAGTGCAGCCCCGCACCCCCAACAGACCCAGGCTCAGCCCGCTGATCCCTGCTCAGCCACCCCTCTGAAGCCCCCGAAAATCTCTGGGCACCCCATCCTTCGCTTTTTTTTCGCGTAGGGTGGGAAACCACAACTCCCAGTTCCCCGAGCCGAAGGCCTCTGCCTGGACGGCCAGTCCCCACACCGCAGGTGTTTGCAGATTATTTCTCTCTTCCTGCTAGCGTGAAATTGACGTTACCTTCAACCAGACGCAGGGGGAAACATGAAATTCAGCGCCACCGGAATGGAGCTACTGAAGAAGTCGGAAGGCTTTCGCAACCGCGTTTATCTGGATGTGGCCGGTTTTCCCACCATCGGCTACGGCCACCGGCTGCTGCACTCCGATTCCTTTCCCAACGGAATCGACGAGCCGCAGGCCGTCAATCTGCTGGCCTGCGATGTGCGTGACGCCGAGCAGGCCGTCCAGCGCATGGTGAAGGTTCCGCTAACCCAGGGCCAATTCGATGCGCTGGTGGACTTCACTTTTAACCTGGGCGCCGGAAGGCTGGCCGCTTCCACCTTGCTCAAGTCTCTCAATGCGGGGCGCTACGACGATGCCGCCGAGCAGTTGCTGCGCTGGGACCACGCCGGTGGCGTGGAGGTCGCCGGTCTGAAGGCTCGCCGCGAGGCCGAGGCCGAGCTTTGGCGCAACGCCCCGGCACGGCAACAGGCAGCGTAGACCCCTCCCCCCGGGGATAGATTCACCGTTTCTTCGCCTTGGGCTGGGAGCCTTCTCTCATCTCCGCCACTTCCAGCCGCTCACCGGGCTTAAGGTAGCCCTTGCGGCGAAACCACTCTTCCATGGCCGGCTGAAGCCGATCCAGTGGCACGCGCGTCCCGGCTTCTAGCACTCCGTCGGCCACTGGCAGCGTGTCGTCAAAGACCGGGTCGTTGGTGAAGTTGCGCATGGCAAAGTTGTCGATCCAGCCAATCGGGCACCGATGCCGGACTCCGCTCACATCCATGCGCCAAATTTCGAGCCTGCGCGAGAACATGCTTTCACTGTAATGGATGCGGGCTGAGGCGCGGCCCATTCCGCGGCGCACAACCCCAACCGAAGCGTACGCTATTTCGCCCCCACGACTTTGGCGTCCTTCCCCTGTTGTGTCTCCACGTGGAAGCGCTTGTAGTCGTAGTCGCGCTCGGTGATGTGCTGGCGGAGATTCTTCAACAGCAAAACGCGGGCTTGCACCGTCACCTCGGCGCCAGTAGGAAGCCAGATCTCGCCATTCACCTTCGTCTGATCGAAATGGAAATTGGTGCCTTTCTGGATATTGGCCACAAGCCCACCGGCGATGTGGAAATTGTCGTTGAAGACGACATCCAGATGAGCAACCTGGCGGTCGGCCTCATCCACACAGATCGTTCCCTGCACTTTCTTTGAAGCATCCTCGGCCATCCCGTGCGTCTGGGCATCCTTGCGGCCCACAAAATCAAAAACAATCGCCGGCCGGCCGCGATAGCTCTCGCGCCGTTCATTGCGCACATCCATGATTTCGAGCAAGCGGCCGACGGTGATCGCCTGGCCCTCTAGCGGCTTATCGGACGGCGTCTTTTCCGCCTTCTCCACGGCCTTGGTCACGCGCTCGGTATCCTTCTGCTGGTCTTGGTCGTCAAGCGGCTTGCCGTCCTTATTTACCAGGCGCGCAATCTGGTGGCCGTGGACGAAGAACTCCTCATACTCCTTGGTCTCGGTCTTGCTGACTTGCCCTTTGGCGTCGATCTCCTGAACTTCCCGCGAGACGCTGAAGGTGTAATTCTCGCGCACTTTATCGAGCTGTGTCTGATGCTCGTGAACCTCTTTCATGAGCTGCGGAATGGCGGGTAGGGGCGGCGAGACCGGTTGCTGGGTCTGCGCCGGAAGCGCGGGCAGCAGAGGCAGTAGAAGAGCCGCGAGCGGGAAGATGCGAAGAGAGCGCATATCAGTATTCCTTCCTGACGAATTGTCTCCGGAATTGTCACCGGCGCAGAACATGAAATGGGAAAAAGCAACTCGTCAGCCAAAGTGCCAAAAATACAAGTTTATGAGAACAAAATGGATTGCGGGAAATCGCAGGCGCATGGAAGCGGAAGCGCGAGCGCGGAACGGTTGACAGCGCCCTCGCCGCTGCCTAGAATTAAAGAGGAGATTTTTGCGTTTTATCTGGCCTAAACGCTAGAAAAATCAAGTGTTGGGCGGTTTCTTCCGGGTCCGGCCAGGACCGCGGATCAATCGCCTTCAAGCCACATCGGAGCGGGGAAGATGTCGGATGCGCGCGTCAGTCCGCGGGAGCGGCTGGTGCTTACGGCCATCATCGAGCAGTACATCGCCACCGGCGAACCGGTGGCCTCGCAGGCTGTCGCCCGTTCTATTTCCAATCAGGAGGGCTTGAGCTCGGCTACCATTCGCAACGTGATGGCCACGCTGGGCGAGACGGGCCTGTTGGAGCAGCCGCACACCTCTTCCGGCCGGGTGCCCACCGCAGCGGCCTTCCGCTATTACGTCGAGCAGATCACTCAGCCGGGCCGCATGGCCGTCGGCGCACAGGCTACGAATCTGAACGCCATGCCGTCAGGCTCTCCGCCCCTGAGCGAGGCCCGCCGCGAGCAGATCGAGGAGAGCTTCAGCGGCGTCGCCAGCGGCAACGACTATCTGGAGCGCACCTCGCACGTGCTGGCGCTCTTGTCTAGCGGCCTGGGCGTCGCGCTGGCCAGCTCCACCGCGGGCCAGGTGCTGGAACACATCCACTTTTCGCGGCTTTCCACCGGCCGGGTGCTAGCCGTACTGGTCACCCAGGCCGGCGCAGTGCAGGACCGCGTTCTGGCCCTGGACCGCGAGTTGAGCCACATCGAGCTGGAAACCGCCGCACGCTACCTGAACGAGAACTTCCGCGGCTGGCCCATCGAGCGCATCCGTGCCGAGGTGGCCCGGCGCGTCGAGCTGGAGCAGGCCGCCTACCGCCAAATGCTGGCTTCGGTCGAGGAGCTTTGCCGCAAGGGCGCTCTGGCCGGCGATGAGGCCGGCCCCGCCATTTTCGTCGACGGCATGGCCAACCTGATCGCCGCCGAGGTGGACCGCGAGCGCCTGCGCCAGATGCTGCTGGCTCTGGAGGCCAAGCAGCGGCTGGTGGAGCTGCTCACCGCTTACGTGGACGGTCGCCAGCAGGAGGTGCGCGTGGTGGTGGGCCTCGGCCAGGAAGGTCTCGATGATGCCTCGCAAGCCATGCAGGACTTGGTGCTGATCGGCGCTCCGGCGCGGCTGGGCGGCGCCAACCTGGGCACCGTCGCCGTCATCGCGCCCACCCGCATCCAATACCAGGAGATGATTCAGGCAGTGCGCTACATCGCCCGCCTCTCCGAACGCCTGCTGGAAGTTCCCGCCGATTAGGATATAGGTACGCCGAAAGGCCTGAATCGGAACCCGCGTTGCTCCCGAAAAGAAAGTGTGCAGACGGCGCTTGCCGCGCAAATTATCATGGAAACAAATGCGAAAGATTTTTCGGAGAACGCATAAAACGATGCCGGAACAGGATACAGAGTTGACTTTGTCGAATGAGGCGGCCGCTTCGCTGGCCAATCATTCCGCGGCCGAAACGCCCACGCAAGAGCCGGGTCAGGCCGCGGAGGAAGCCCCGCCCGTCTCCCGCGCGGAGTACGACCAGCTCAAGGCCGAGCGCGACCAGTTGCTCGACCGCCTGGCCCGCCTGCAGGCCGAGTTTGAGAACGCCCGCAAGCGCGCCGAGCGCGAGCGCATCGCGGACCGCGACTATGCCGTCGTGAACGTGGTCGAAAAATTTCTGCCGGTGCTGGACCATTTCGAGCTGGCGCTGAAGTCGGCCGGTTCGGTGGAACAACTGCGCTCCGGTGTCGAGCTGATTGTGAAGCAGATGGAGGATGTTCTGCGCCAGTTGCACGTGACGGCGATTCCAGCGGAGGGGGCGAAATTCGACCCGCGCCAACATGAGGCGCTGGGCGCCGTCGAGCGCCTCGACCTGCCCGACCAGCACGTCGCAGAGGAGATTCGCCGCGGCTACAAGCTGCGCGACAAGCTCCTGCGCCCGGCGCTGGTGCGCGTGGCCTCCAACCCCAAACAGACAAGCGAATAGGATTTGAATCCAAGAGTGAGCAAAGCCGACTATTACGAGGTTCTGGGCGTCTCGCGCGACGCCAGCGATCAGGAGTTGAAGAGCGCCTACCGCAAGCTGGCGCTCAAGCACCATCCTGACCGCAACCCCGGCGACCATGCCGCCGAGGAGCGCTTCAAGCAGGCCAGCGAGGCCTACCAGGTCCTGAGCGACGCCGACAAGCGCGCCGCCTACGACCGCTACGGCCATGCCGGCGTCAGCGGAGCCGGCTCTGGCTTCGGCGGGCCCTTCGCCGGCGGAGTGGACATCGGCGACCTCTTCGGCGACCTTTTCGGCGAGATGTTTTCCATGGGCGGCAACCAGCGCCGCGCTACTCGCCAGCAGCGCGGCGACGACCTCCGCTTTGATTTGCAGCTAGACTTCGAGGCCGCTATCTTCGGCTACGAAACCGATGTCAAGATTCGCCGCCAGGAGCCCTGCGACGCTTGCAAGGCCAGCGGCAGCGCCTCCCGGCGCGGACCCACCACCTGCGGCCAGTGCCAGGGACGAGGACAGGTCCGCTTCCAGCAGGGCTTCTTCGCCGTGGCCCGCGCCTGCCCGGCCTGCCGCGGAACGGGCCAGGTCATCGCCGACCCCTGTCCCGCCTGCCGCGGCGAGACTCGCGTCACTAAAGAACTCAAGCTCCACGTCAAGGTGCCGCCCGGCGTCGAGACCGGAACCCGCATCCGCTACGCCGGAGAAGGCGATGCCGGACGCGCCGGCGCGTCCAAGGGCGACCTCTACGTCGTCCTCTCCATCCGCTCCCATGAACTCTTCCAGCGCGACGGCCACAACCTGCGCTGCGTCGTCCCCATCAGCTTTCCCCAGGCCGCCCTCGGCGCCGAGATCGAGATTCCCTGCATCGGCGGCAACGTGACCCTCAAGATTCCCGAAGGCACGCCCAGCGGCAAGGAGCTGCGCGTGCGCGGCAAGGGCGTCCCGTTCCTCAACGAAAAGGGCGCCGGCGACCTGGTCGTCAAAGTGATGGTCGAGATTCCCCGCAAGCTCAACCGCGCCCAGCGCGAGTTGGTCGGCCAACTCGCCGGGTCGCTTGCGGTCGAGAACAAACCCGCCTCCGCCAGCTTCATCGAGAAGATGAAGGACCTGTTCAACTAGTCAGACTCTGAAGCAGTCAGCGTTTTGAAAGGGCATGGCTTTGCCCCTGTGTGAATGAGTCATCAATCGTTCGCATTGGCTGGCACGAGTTAGGCCACGCCTTCACTGACAAGGCGTGGTGCGATACTTCTGGTTGTACGGATGTTCGCCCGTGTATTCCATAGGCTCTTTACTCAACTCAAGTTGCAGCCGCTCTAGTACTTCTTTGTCCAACTGCTTAGACTCATAAAGAACGCCTTGTATTTCGATCTTATCTTGTACAAGTTTCACAATAGAGATATAGATCCTGCTGTACGGCTCGCAACTACCTACTGGGAAACCGATGTAATCGCTCTTGAAAAGGCGCAGCGACACGAAGAGTTGCCCGCCTTTCTGAAAGAATCGTCCACGATAGGTCATGAACCCGCCATCAGATGCCGAATATTCCTTTTTCCCGTGCTTGATGCTGAAAGGCACCATGTCCAGAATAGCCTCGCCGTTCCTGATCAGAAGCGTGTTTTCGTAATACCATTTCGTTTTTTTATCTTGAGGAGTCACGCTCTCCATTTTCTGGAGCCCCATGTAGTCGCCTTTGAGCAATGCCGAAACAGTTGAGAGATTCTCTTGCGCCGCCGCAGGACGGCTTTGGCCAAATGAACTCTGAAGCGCTCCAAGCACCAGAACGAGAGTGAGGCTGACGATTCTCATAGCAATCAGTTTATCCCTGCCGGGTGCCTCATGTCCGGTTTTTCGGACCTGGGATCGCAACCGCCTCAGCTCACCCATGGGTTAACAACAGGCATACCAGCGGCAAGGAACGGCGCGGTGTCGCGCGTGGCGACGGTGAATCCGTGCACGGCGGCGATGGCGGCAATCTGCCCGTCGGCCACGGAGATCGCCAAGCCTTTGGAGTTCGCGCGGCTGACCAGCAAGGCATAGGCCACTGCGGCCTCCCGGTCGAAGTCCAGAAACCGCGTTCCGAAGAGCCTATCGAGCAATTCCTGCATCGCTGCTGCCATCCCACTTTTTCGTCTGCCCTGGGGCAGCAGTTCTATGCCCGTGAGCAGCTCTGAAAGATTCGTGGCCGTCAGATAAAGCGTCTCGGCCTCTTGCCGGTCCAGCCAGGCCGCGACAACAGGATTGGCCTGCGCCTTCATCGGCTCCGAAATCACGCACGTGTCGAGAATGATCATTTGAAGACCGCCGGCTTCGTCGACGTCTGATCACGCTGAAGGTCGAGATCGATTCCCCCGAAACGCTCCCCAAAGGCGGCAAGCTCCGAGCCGATCCTGACGCGCGTCCGAGGGGAGACGGCTTCTTCGAGAATCACGCGAATCTCAGCCTCGGTGCTGCGCGCATTGCGTGCCGCGCGCAACTTGAGCGCGCAATGAACTTCTTTGGGAAGATTGCGAACAGTGACGGCGGGCATGAGGCTTACTCCTCTCGACTATGCTATCAATGATAGTATATTGCTATCACATACAGCAAGCCTTTCTCGCTCATAGTCAAGCAGCGCTTCGGGCTAAAATAGTATGCAGTCTCGCAGCTCGCGAAAGTGGCGGAATTGGCAGACGCACCAGACTTAGGATCTGGCGGAGCAATCCATGGGGGTTCGAGTCCCCCCTTTCGCACCATGACCCCATTCGGTCCAATGGCCTACGCCCACCCCCGCCGGAGTAATCTGGAGAAACCATGAGTCCAACCGCGCAGCAACCTAAAATGAACCTCGTCCAGAACCCCGACTACCGCGAGTCCTACGCCAACAGCGTGCAGATCCGTGCCAGCGTCTGGGACTTCCAACTGGTCTTCGGCCTGGCTTTTCCCGACGCCCCCGACCAGATCACCATCCGCAACCACAGCGCGATCTTCCTCAGCCCGCAGCAGGCCAAGGCTCTGTGGAATATGCTGGGGCAGAATCTCGCGCAGTACGAGCAGGCCTTTGGCGCGCTCAACCTGGAGCCGCACGGCCACAGCTTCCCGCAGGGGCCCGTCAACTAGCAGGAGCAATCCCTTGCGCTGGAAAAGCCTCACTCCGCCGCGGTTGGACGCGTCCCTGCCCGCCTGGATCGTTTTACCGGGCCTCTTTACCGTGCTCTGCGCCAGCCACTGCACCCTGCTTCGCCTGCCCTATTACTGGGACGAGGCCGGCTACTACATCCCCGCGGCCTGGGACTTGTTCCGCACCGGCTCGCTGATCCCCCTCACCACCATGAACATCGCCCATCCGCCGCTGCCCAGCATCTATCTGGCGCTCTGGTGGAAGGCCTTCGGCTTCTGCCCGGAGGTCACGCGCCTGGCCGTGCTTGTCGTCGCTTCGTTCGGCCTGATGGCGGTCTGGAGGCTGGCCCTGCGCCTGACCGGCGTGCCCGCCGTCGCCCTCTGGACCGTGGCCCTCACTGGCCTATATCCGATATGGTTTGCCCAAAGCACCCTGGCCCACGCCGACATTTTTGCCGCCGCCTGCACACTCTGGGGATTGGTCTATGCCCTGCCCGTCCACAAGCTGGAGGCGCCCAGCAAACCCTGGGTTGCTGCTCTCTTCTTTGCTCTCGCCGCGCTCTGCAAGGAGACGGCCATCGCCATCCCGCTCACTCTGGCCGCCATCAGCTTGGTGGAAAGCCTCCGCGCCCCTGGAATGGCCCGCATCCGGCTCTGGCGCGAGGCCGTCTGGCTGGCTGGCTGCGTGCTGCCGCTGGCCGCATGGTTCGCCTATCACTACTGCAAGACCGGCTTCCTCTTCGGAACTCCTGAGTGGCTGCGCTACAACGCCCAGGCCAACCTCTCGTTCCCGCGCATCCTGGCCGCCTTCGAGCACCGTCTCCTGCATCTCACCGCGCACATGAACCTCTTCGTGCCCATAGGATTAGCCATCGCCGCCCTGCTGCTCGCGCCGCGCCCTGCTGCAGATGGACAAGCACGCCCCGCCCTCGCCCCCTCCGCCTTGCGCCGCATTTTTCTTTTATTGCTGGTCAATGCCGTGCTCTTCAGCGTACTGGGCGGCGCGCTGCTCACTCGTTACCTGCTGCCCCTCTACCCATTGATTCTGCTCGTCGCCGTCACCACCCTCTATCGCCGCGTTCCTTACTGGCAGGCGCTGGCCGCCTTCTCAGCCGCAGCCTTCATCGCGGGAATCTTCATCAATCCCCCTTACGGCTTTGCCCCGGAAGACAACCTCACCTACGCCCGCGTCATACGCCTTCACCAGGCCGGCATCCAACAGCTTGACGCCCGCTACCCCGGCTCCACCGTGCTCTCCGCATGGCCTCTCGCCGACGAGCTCTCCCGCCCGGAGCTGGGCTATCTCAGCCAGCCCTACGCCGTCTATCTTGTCCCCGACTTCACCGCCGCCAGCCTCGACCTCGCCGCTGAAGAGCCGGAAAAATACTCCGCCGCTCTGGTCTTCTCCACCAAGTTCGATCCGCATTCATCGATCTTCACCCTGGGCGCAACCAGCCGCGCTGCCGACGAGCGCTACTTCGGACTGCACCACGACCTCCCGCCGGAAGCAATCGCCCGCCAACTCCACGGCGACCTTGTCTGGCAGCAGCAGGACCACGGCCAATGGATCGCCCTCATCCGCTTCAATCGCCAGTTCGACGCGCGGCTGGAGTCAGTAAACGGACAACAATAAAATTTGATTCAATTCCATACTTTCTGTCGTTTTTATTGAAAATTCTGCATTCTAACATTTCAATCGCATATTCAATTGACACGTTGTATACTATTTTTATCTTCGTAAATCGATTTGCGAAGGAAATCACTCTAGAAACGGAGAATTGTATGGCATTCCAACGTTTCACTGAATCTGGTAAAGGGTTTAAGCCAAAGATTTCAATCCGCCCGTCAGGAACGATTGGAATTAACGATTCAGCACTCAAGAAGTTCAGTTTAAATTCGTCCGAATTTGTAGCTCTCTATTATGATACTGATTCCGGGAAGATAGCCATAGGCAATGCATTAAAGGATGAGATTGGAGCACAAAGGATCAATCTTGGACGAACTGGAGCATCTATCAGCGCAAAGCGGTTTTTAGATTATTATGATCTTGGTGTGGAAAAAACGAAACATTTCGAGTGTCATTTTGACAACGAGCAACATTTAATTATCCTCGATAAGGAGATTGTAAAGAAGAAGGCTGAAAACAAGCAGTAAAAGCGTAATAATATACCTACTAACAGTTATAGAGAATTATTTCATGGGCATTATTCCCATTATGGGAATAATGCCCATTCGATTTGACACTGGATGCAGTTTGTCGTAGTATTCATATAGCAGAAATGGAAAGGGCGCGTGCCTATAGGTTGGTCACCCTGGCACACGCCCCTCGCCCATTCAACCACTAGGGCCGAATGGATTCTTGTCTCTCCGGCAGACTCGCATTTTCCAGTCCCTGGTGTCAACAAAAAACCAGCCGGGACATGGAGAGTTGCCATATGGCACTTTACAAATACTCAAACTTCCTGACCGCATTGAATCATGCGGCCTTCGATCAAATCAATAATCCGGGTGCCGCGACGCCTTGGTCCGGTGTGTATAGGTGTGAGGGCTGCGGGAAGGAGATCACTTCTATCGTCGGAAATACTCTTCCGCCACAGAACCATCATCAGCATACGATTTCCCAGGGAACGATTCGGTGGAGGCTGGTGGTAACGCACAGCTCTTAGCCCCGACCCACTCCTGTGGAAGTATACGGCGGCTGTTGCGGGAATCTCTCTTACAGCAGCCGCGAAAATCTTGGAAACTCGGGCAAAGGAGCCCATTATATGATTCCAATTCCTGTTGCTGTATTCGCGAAATATCTTCGGAACAGGCTAACCTCTGGCCTTAAGCAGATCAAGTATTCTGAGAAGAAAGAGAACCAAATTCCGTTCAAGTACTATCGGAGTGCTATTGCAGCTATTTCGCGACATCACCGGAGTGGCAATGATCCGGCGGTGTTTAAACAGGCACAAGCGGAACTCACTAAGAAGCTAGTGGCTTGTGAGAAACCGGGTAAAGCAGCGATACTACGTAATAATATACGAGCGATTGCCGAGTATCGGATGCACTTTGGTGGCAGGAATTTCGATGTTCGGCCAGTTCCAAAGTTGAAAATCTTCGCTGCAAATGTAGTTGTAAGCGTAAAGGTAGATTTGTGTGTTATTGAAAACGGGGAGCATAAGCTAATCAAGCTTGATATGTGCAAGGGTAAGAAAAATGAGTCCGAAGCGCAGAGTTTGCTAGCCATAACGGCGCAAGCAGCAGAGCAGGAGCGATTCGCAATTGAAGCATCGAACATACTTTTGCTAAGACCTGAGGATGGATCGGAATTGCGGGGGCGTAAACTTCGTACTGCTGAGATAAGAGACCTGCATAAGGCTGGCTTAGAAATTGAAAGTATCTGGGACAGTCTATAGCCGGGTGCATCGGGTCTCGATTTTGAGACCTGGGATGCCTCTTTCAATAAGCCGGTGAATCTCCTGCTTTCCTCAGCAGCGCCAGTAGTCCCGTCACTTCGACGCCGCGTTCCGTCCGCAGGAATCCTTCATCCAGCCTGACAACAACCAGCCCAGCGCGTGCCGCAACCTCGCGAACGTGATCGGGATGATGCGTATATCGCCCGGAATCCGCAAGATGAAATGGGTATCTCTCGCCACGTTCGGTCGTAAAAGCAAACCATCCGCCCGGCTTGAGCCGCCTGGCTGCCGATGCCGCCACCGGCTGAAGATCGCCAAAATAAACCAGGCAGTCGCAAGCGACGATCAGATCGAATTGGCCTTCCGTTTGATCGAGCCACTCGGTGATCTCGGCAATCTCCAGCTGGTCATAGATGTCGCGCTCCCGCGCAACCTCGATCATCTCCGGAGAGAGATCGATCCCCACCAGGCACGCCGCGCGCTCCTTCAACCCGACGCCCGACAACCCCGTTCCGCAGCCAATATCGAGAATCTCAAGGCCTGCTGCATCGCCGATCTCTGCTCGAATCAGCTCCTGAATGCGCTCCGGAGCCTGGTAGCTCAGGTTGTCGCGCATCTTGGCGTCATAGTGCGAGGAAAAGTCGTTGAAGATTTGCAGAATGCATTCGTCCGAGGCGCGCGGCGGCGGCGCTTCATCCTTCAAGGCCGTCAGAATAAGGCGAATCGAAGCGTCTTCGGGCCGGGCTTTGAGATAATTCGCAAACGCATCCCGCGCCTCATTGCGCAGTCCGACGGCCTGTGCCGCAAAGCCCAGGGCGTGCCACGCATCCGGATTCTCCGGCGTCAGCTCCGTCACTCGTATCAGGCACAGAAATGTAGTATCGGTAAAGCCGTTTCCGCGAAGTTTATTAGCCAGGCCGGTAAGTTCATCGGCATTGAGCTCACGCGGCTTGACTATCGCGCCATCGCCCCAGACAAGCAGGCCGGCCTCGATTCCCGCGCCGATCCAGCTATCGATCTCGGAGCTTCGGCCCTCGGGCATCAGAGGTCCGGCCAATGCGCGAATCTCTTCCACGCTCCGGCTGCCATCGCACAATTCGGCAATCAAGGCGCCCATCGCGTTCAGTTCGTGCAGACGGTCAGCGGCGGAATCGTACGCCAGATAGCCGCTCTCGAACGGCGACAGTCCGACGGCGGGGTTGATGACAGGATTCGCCATGGATGCTACCGGGCATTATATGGGTAAACACCTGTATGCCATCCTGGGTGGATGGCATACGGATGCGGATCACTTCGGGGCAGGCTTGGTTTCGCCTTTGATCGCCGTGGTTTCGCTTTTTGGCGGCTTGGTTTCGCCTTTGATCCATGCCGGAGTTGCGCTGCTGTTCTTGAGCGCGCCGCTGTTGCTCTTGTGCGCGCCGCTGCTGCTCTTGATGGTGTTGTTGTTGTTCTTGATCACGGCGTCGTTCTTGATGGCGCTGTTGTTCTTGAGTGCCGTGTTCCCCTTAGCCGATGTCTCGTTCTTAGGGAAATGCTCGGACTTTTGGGCGCCGGGCTTCTCCTCGGCAGCCAGGGACGCCGATCTCAGCAGAGGAGCTGCCGCAACCCCAGCAAGCAATATTCCCAGGAATTTACGCCGATCGGGATCTACATGCGCCAGCGCCGCGTCCATCGAAGAGGAAACTTCTTTTTTGTCCATATACACCTCCCGCGAGATTTGAAGATCTAAAGTCTGCGTACAACGGTAGCACAGACTGCCTGTTCCGCGTCAAGACGAAAATCTCGCATGATATCAGAGTTCCGGCAACCCCTATTCCCTTTTCCCTCCCATCTGCTACACTCGCTGCAACCTTAACTTATGCTCTTCAAAGCTCACAGCGCGGCTGTCTACGGAATCGACGCCAACCTCATCGATGTCGAGGTGGACTATAGCGGCATCGTTGCGGAAAAGGACGTCTTTCACACCGTCGGCCTGCCCGATGCCGCGGTGCGCGAGAGTCGCGACCGCGTCCGCGCCGCCATCAAGAACTCCGGCTACCTGATTCCGCCCACCCACATCACCATCAATCTCGCCCCCGCCGACCTCAAAAAGGAGGGCTCGGGCTTCGATCTGCCTATCGCCGTCGGCATCCTAGGCGCTTATGGCGCGCTGAAAGCCACCGACCTGAGCCAGTTTCTGCTGGTGGGCGAACTGGGCCTGGACGGCAGCGTCCGCGCCGTGCCCGGAATGTTGCCGGTGGCCATCCTGGCGCGGGAAAAGAATATCCCTAACCTCATTCTGCCCGCCGCCAACGCCGCCGAGGCCGCCGTCGTCGAGGGCGTCAACGTCTATCCCGCCTCCTCGCTGCTCGATGTGCTGGAGCTGCTCAACACCATGGTCGTGGGCGTGATTCAGAGGGAGCCGTATCGCGTCTCCACCGAGGCTCTGCTCGGCGAGCTGCAACATTTCAGTGTCGACTTCAAAGATGTGCGCGGCCAGCAAACGGCCAAGCGCGCGCTGGAAGTAGCCGCCGCCGGAAGCCATAACATATTGATGATCGGTCCGCCCGGCTCCGGCAAAACCATGCTGGCCAAGCGCCTGCCCTCCATCCTCGCTCCGCTCACCTTTGAAGAGGCTCTCGAGACCACCAAGATTCACTCCGTGGCCGGCGTGCTCGACGCCGCCCAGGGCCTGGTCACTCAGCGCCCCTTCCGCTCGCCCCACCACACCATCTCCGACGCCGGCCTGATCGGCGGCGGCATCATCCCCCGCCCCGGCGAGGTCTCGCTGGCTCACAACGGCCTGCTCTTTCTCGACGAGCTGCCGGAGTTTCCCCGCAACGTGCTCGAGGTCTTGCGCCAGCCCCTCGAGGACCACACCGTCACCATCGCCCGCGCCTCCATGTCGCTCAGTTTTCCCGCGCGCTTCATGCTGGCCGCGGCCATGAACCCCTGCCCCTGCGGCTTCTTCAACGACAAATCCCGCGAGTGCATGTGTACCCCGCCCATGATTCAGCGTTACGTGGCCAAAATCTCCGGGCCGCTTCTCGACCGCATCGACATTCACATCGAGGTTCCGGCGGTCAAATATAAGGAGCTGCGTGGCTCGGCGGCGGTTGAGGGCTCGGCCGAGATTCGCGCCCGCGTGCTGGCCGCCCGCGAACGCCAGCGCCAGCGCTTCCGCAAATTCGGCGAGAAAATCTACTCCAACGCGCAGATGACCACCCGCCAGATTCGCGCCTACTGCGAGATGGGCGTCGACGCCGAGCGCCTCCTGGAGCGCGCCATGCAGCAGCAGGGCCTCACCGCCCGAGCCCACGACCGCATCCTCAAAGTCGCCCGCACTATCGCCGACCTCGAAGGCGTCGAGAGCCTGGCCGTTACCCATCTCGCCGAGGCTATTCAATATAGGACGCTGGATCGGAGTTATTGGAGTTGAAGAATCCGGGGCCCCCATTGCGCCTGCTTTTTTGGCGCGATGGGGTGGAGTTCCGCGCCCTCGACCGCAGCTACTGGGCATAGAACGGAACTTTGCAGGGCGCAGAAAAACTCCTGATGTATGTTTGCGCCACATTCCCGATCTCCTGATGCCCATGGTGCATGATTATTCAAGTAAAAATCCAAATTCTGGTTACAAAAATTCCCGGTTACAAAACGGGACTGAAAGGTATATTATCCTCTCGCCCTGAAAAATCGCATACAGAGTTGTTCCATCACGCTCATTGATGCGCCGGAACACCCTGTTAGGAGGTCGAAGATGAGGAAGACGATGCTGTTGTTGTCCGGTTTGCCCGCTGCCGGCGTAGGCACTGCAACCATGACGCGAATCTTTTCTGTGCTGCTTGCATTTTGCTTTATTTGCGGAGCTTCCGGCTCGCTTGCGGCGGCGCAGGCTTCTCCGCAGCCGGCCAAACCACTGTGGCAGGCAAAGTTGAGCGTAGAGGAGACGGATTTTATCGAGTTCACCTCGAAGGACCGTGTTCTAGTCGGCACCGTGAATACCAGTGACTTCGGGGGCGGGCTGCAACCGAATGAAATCATGCTGTTTAACTCCGTGACCGGAGAGAAGCTCTGGGCCGTGCCCCGCGCCTCTTATGGCTCGCCTCAATCACTGCTGGCCGTTGATCCGGCGATCCTCATCGAGGGAGGCAAGCAAATCGTTGCGCTCAATCCGAAGAACGGCGCTGTGCTTTGGAGCCGGGGGCGTGCAGGGGAAACCTCCCTTCTGCTTCCTGACCGTAATCTTTTGGTCTTTCTGGACCACAAAGCGGCTCCAATGACGATCTCTGCCGTGAATGTGAAGACGGGCAACGAGGCCTGGAAGACCCCCATCGAGAACTACCCCGTGGACAAAAACACAAGGCTCGATGTCTCAATCATGGGCGATGCCGTGCTTCTGCGCGGACCCGAGGTGGCTGCATATTCCGCTGCCGGCGGCAAGTTGCTGTGGCGAATGCCGTTCCCCGGAACCTTCGGACTAATATCCGCGGCCATACCGCTGGGAGACGATCTTTACTTCTCGGACGGCTCGACAATCACCAGGTTGGACCCTGCTTCCGGAAAACAAGTATGGCGCGCGGTAATTAGTAAAGGCACTTTTCAAGCCCTGACGGCAAACGAGAGCAGCGTTTTCATCCTTTTGAAGGGGAGTGGAGTAAAACCGCCGGATTCCATCGCGGCTCTGGACCGCAACACCGGCAAGCAGCTCTGGAACGTCAGCCTTCTTGATCGTGCGGCAAGCCCGATCAGCACCGATGAAAATCTGCTCTATGTGACGACGCCGGCCAATCTGATCGCTTTGAGCGCACTGGATGGATCGGTGGTGTTCAGGGCCACCATACCCGCGGAGCTGCAGTCGCGCCGGCAGTTGCCCGACAATTTGCGCATCGAGAGCGACCGTATCATCGTGGCCCGGGAGGATGGCGTGCTCGCCGTGCAGAAATCCGACGGCAAGCTGCTCTTCGCGGACCAGGTCGTGGGCGGAAAAGGCTTTACATATGACTATTCCACCGCCATGTATCGGCGCGCCTCCTCGGTGACTGGCAACAGGAAGCACCCCGTCCAACTCCACAGTGACTCCGCCAGCCCAGAGGACAACTATCGCGTGGCTATGGCTCAGCAGCAGGTGGCTTTCAATGCGATCCAAGCCTTCAATCAAAGGAGCATGGATCAGACAAACCTGATCCTGTACGGCAACTCACGGCCTACCTATCAACAACAGCAGCAAGCTGGAAGGGGAATTGCTGTGGCGGGCGCGGCGATTGGAGCCAGCATGGCCGTAGTTAGTGCGCTCAACGCGGTATACCTGGCCAGGATTGCGGATACCTTTCAGGAACGAGTGCAGCATACTTACCAAACGCACGCCAATTCATTGCAGGATAAGTTCTATATCCGGCCGAGCTACGAGCAAAGCTCGGGATGGTCGCTTTACGTGGTGAATCTGGAAACCGGAGGATATGCAAGCATTACTCTTACGTCGGACGCCGACGAGACTCCGAGTTTGCTTGCCGCGCACCTGCCGGCATTTTCCACCGATGGTTCGCGGATTGTATCCAAAGGCGTCGGACCCAATCCTGAGTGGACTGAAGCACGTAGAGGTCTTCTTAAGATACGCAGAGAAGTAATTTATCCTTCCGTCCTGGCATTCGACCTTGCCTCGCTTCCCTTTACGCAGGTCTCGAATATCCCCGCAACGAATTCGGTCGACGCACAAAAGAGCAAGCTGAACGAGCAACTCCTTGAGGCCGCTTCCCGGAACGATCTCGATGCGGCGAGGCAGGCGCTGGATGCTGGGGCGAATATCAATGCTGTGGATGCGTACGGAAGTACAGTCCTGATGCTTGCCGCCGAAGCCTCGGTGGGATCAGGGGGAAAAGACCCCCTCATCGAACTTTTGCTTGAAAAAGGAGCGAACGCGGATCTCAGGGATGCCGACGGGTTGACAGCCTATGAGTATGCTACCCCTGTGTTTGTGGCCCCGGGGGCGTGGAATCCGCGTGCAATAAGAGACATTCACAAGGCCCAGAAAGAACATAAGTAAGAGATGATTGCCGATCTCGAAGGTGTCGAGAACCTGGCCGTGGCCCACCTCGCTGAGGCCATCCAATATAAGACGCTGGATCGGAGTTATTGGAGTTGAGAATCCGGGGCCCCCATCGCGCCTGCTTTTTTGGCGCGATGGGGTGGATTTCCGCACCCTCGACCGTAGCTACTGGGCATGAGAAGTATGCCCAGTAGCCCTGTTGCGGATTGCTTGTCTCATCTTAAAAAGTGTGTTTATGGTTCCAGGTCGCCGTCCAAAGCGCCAGCAATTGCGTGGTTGGCTGATTCAGGCCTGTGACGGAATTTCTATTTTGGTTGTAACTCCCCTGCGCGGAAAGAGTACTGAACTTCATCCTGCCGGGTAGTTTCCAGGTGAATCTGCCGCCGTATTGGCCGGTGAGCGTATCGCTGGTCAGCGTGCCGCTGGAAAGCCTTGTCTGTCCCTGCGTCACCGTAATCACGGGAGAAAGCTGCACGGCAGGCTTCTTCCACACCAACGCCGGTTGCAAGTTCACGGAAACGCTGCGCGATTCTCCCGTCGTCAATCCATCCGCGGCCACCCAGTTCACGCTCGCCTGCGAATTCAACTGGAAGTGTCCTTTCGTCACCAGGTTGCTCCCGGCATTCAGTGACGACGTAATGGTGCTGTTTGCCGGGAAAAGCGTATTGTGAAGCCAGTCCCTCTGTCCGCCCAGGGTGAGCGTCGTCGCGCCAACCTTGCGGCTGAGATTGAAATTCCCGGATACGTCGCGCATATCCTGAGCCCCTGTCGCCGCGGGAGCCGTGCTGAGCAGCGCCACGGGCACCGTGCCGGTCTGTGTCAGCGATTGGCGCGCATCCAGCGATAGATTCGTCTTCTTGTCGAGAGGCTTGTTCCAGGTTTCTTCAAAGGTGTTCAGCAGCAGTTCGTCGCTGGTTGTTGGCCGTACATTGTTTTCCAGCAAGGTATAGTTCAAGCCGAAGGTGCCGGCCTTCTTGGTGGTCTGCGCAATCGACGAATTTACGCCGCGCACATTAGGCTGGCTGTTCGGCGTAAGGCTTGGATTCGTCGGGTTGCCGAAGTTCGCGCTCACATCGTGGTATGTGATGTTGACTTTTGTTTTGCCCTGCTGCCCGGCGATTCCCGTCCGCCAGGCGCGTCCGAACTCCCGCGGCGAAGTTGCCAAGGCGGTGTTCGGGTTGTCGTGGCTCACCGCGTACTCCGACGTCCACAGCCATTTCTTTGTCAACTGAATGTTGAGCAGTCCGCCTAACACATCTCCAGACGCGCTGGGCCCGCCGCTGGCGCCAATATCCGCGGCGTTCAGCCACATCAGACGCAGTTTTGCCCATTTCGGCAGCCGCGCCTGCCAACTGGCTCCCTCCATTCGCTGTTGCACATTCATGCTCGAGCCGCCGCCCACCGCTGCATCGTTGGTATTGGTGAACCCGCTGAATGTGCCTCCCGGCGTCTTCACCGCCAGCTCCGCGCCTTGCCGCGCTGTCGCCGCGCTCACGAATTGCGCATCGGTATACAGCGTTGGTGTCACAATGCCGAAGCGCAGATTCGCTCCCCAGGCTTTCTTCTGATCCGCAAGCTGAATCACATAGTTGTTCACTTTCCCATGGCTGGTGCGCTGCGCTTCCGGATTGAGAATTGAGTTCAGCAACCCGCTGCCGTTGACTTCAAAATGCCACGGCCCCTGCACATACGTCATGTGCTCGGCCACCGTCAACGCGTTGGAGTCGGCAGGATTCGATCCTGAATTCCACTGCGTGTTCATGCCGATCTGGCCATCCTCCGCGGGGCCAACGCGCTTTTTTGCCGCCGAACCCGCGGCCTTGGGAGCCTCCGCATCCGTTCCGCCCTTGGCCGGCGTGCCTGCCGGAGCGCTTCCCGCTGCGGAAGCGGCGTCAATGGCGCTCACAAAGTCTGCCCGCAAGAAGTTTGCCTTGCTGGGAATCATTTGCACGCCTGGTCCACGCGGATTGAGCTGCTCATCCACCCGCATATATCTGCCGACCGTTCGCGTAGCCGCCATGGGACGAGGCGAACTCGATCCGCCATTCTTCACCAAAACTCGCATGGGCAATGTTGGGCGCGGCTTGCCCGAAGCATCCACCGTGCGCACCGTCCAGTACAGTTCGCCTTCCGGCAGGCTGTTCCAGATTGTTGCCGGCACCTGCCAGTGATTCTCATCGACATCGAACCATTGATCGATGGTGCTGAAATACGGCTGGCTGCTGAACCCAACCTGATATCGCATCGCTCCGGGCACAATCGCCCACAGCAGATGCGGCGCTTCGTTCACGTCGAAGACGGCGCCAGACTCCGGCTGAATCAGTTGCTCCAGCTTCCAGTCGCCCGGATTCACCACCACTTCAATCGCCTTGCTGGCCACCTGGTTAGGCTCCAGCATGCGCAGTTCGAGCGTGTGCGCGCCCAGTAGCCACGTCGGCAGCGACTGCCGCGTCCGTATCGCCTTGCTTTCGCCGCCCACAATCGTCGCCGAGAACTGCTCCACCACGCTCCCATCCCAAACCCATTGCCCGATCACGGTGCCTGTTCCTGTCCCGGCCAGAACGGCTTCCGCATTCAGTTCATCTCCCTGCATCACCACCGTTCCGTCACGCGGATTCATCATCGCCATATTCAGCACCGACAGCGGCGAACCTATCGAGTCTGCCGGACTCACGCGCATCGGCTGCGTGCTTCCCTGCGGGGTAGTCGTTGTTGCGTCAATCGTGCTCGTCCCATCCAGATTCAACACGTCCACGGCGCGCAGGCCCAGCACCGCGGTTGGACTCAAGCTCACCTGCGCTATCATCAAGCCGGAATTCAACACCGTCGCGCTCAGAACGCTCACATCGCTGGCCTGCGTGTGCCCGTCGGAGGCGCTCAACGTTGTCAGCGGCGGCGATATCACCACCGTGGCCCCCGGCCGGAAGTTCGTTCCCACCAGCGTCATGCTCACCTGTTCCACCCCTTGCGTGGTGAGCCCGGGCGAAGCGCTGATCAGCACCGGAGAAGCCGCGCTGACTACCGCCAGTTGTGCCGGGTTCGAACTCACCGCGACTCCTGTGTTCGTATTCAGCACCGTAATTGTTAGCGCTCCCGGAGCGGCAATGTCCGATGCCAGGACCGTTGCCGTCAACTGCAGTGAGCTCACAAACGTAGTAAAGCGGCTGGTGGTATTGATCTGGACTACTGAATTACCTGCCACGTATCCGCTGCCGTTCACAGTCAGCGTGAAGCTCGGCCCGCCCGCGGATACGGTAGTGGGACTTATGCTCGTGATCGTTGGATCGGCCAGCGCCGTTGCGCTCAGGCACATCCCCGCCAGCAGAACTATCAGCGCGTCAAAGGACCAATCCGGCAGACGGCACAACCGGCGTTTTACCAAGCCGCCATCTGTCGCTTGCTTGAACAGGACAAACATGACGTTCTCCTTATCTACGCTATGCCGGCCAGAAAGACCGCGCCGCTCACCGTTGAAATTCCGAATTGAAAATCTTTCATGCCTTCGTCTCGGAGAAGCCGTTGACAAGTCTGAGAGTTTAGTTCAGGACTGACCTGAAAGGGCGCGGCTCACCCGGAGTCCCCGTCGATTGGTCTTCGTCGAGCCGGTGGAACTTCAGCCGCGCCGCAATTCAGCCCGAACAGTACTGGTCTTCACTCCCGGTGAAAATGCTTCCATGGCCCAGGAAGACCGTCCTTCATGCGTGTTCGGAGATACACATGGTTTCTCGTTAGAACGAGATTGTGATCGTGATGACCAGCGGGCAGCAATCCACGCGTATCGTCACTTTGACTCTGCTCGCCGCGCCACCGCCGCCGCCGCCGCCGGTCTTGTCCACGAGCTCGATCCTGGCGCCCTCCAGTTGCTTGGAGCTAAAGCCATTCTGGAGCAAAAGGGCGCTGGCCCGATCTACATTCTTCGTTCGCACCACCTCCACCAGCGCGCTTTTATCGCTGGAGGATGCCTGAATCCTGGCTGCGGCCTCATCCGCCGTGGATTGGAGCTGCGCTGTCTGGGCCTCTGCTGATCCAACAGCGTCTTTTTGTCTCTGCACTATAGTGTCAGTGCTGCTCGCCTCTGCTTCGCTGATCTTGCAATAACGCGCTCCTTTGACCAGCGTGACCGTTCCTTTGTTGTTCTGGTACTCGCAGGCGCTTCCCTTTGCCGGCGGGGTGTAGACACAAGAATACTTTCCGTCGACTAACGTGACCGTTCCTGTGACGTTCTCGTACTGGCAAGCGCTCCCCACTGCCGGCGGAGGGGGGCCACAATAATACTTTCCGTTGACTAATAAGACCTCTCCGTTCCCGCCTTGGTACTGGCAAGTACTTCCCACCTTCGGTGTCCCGGTGGCAGTGCTGGCCACGGCGGCAGCGCTGGTCGTAGTGCCGGTCCCGTTGCCAGAGTTGGGCGTGATAACCACGCATGGGGGATTGAAGGGCGGATCATATACCACAATAGGCGGCCAAGGTGGAGGTGGGTCGGGGGGGAGTATGCACAGAGGGGGACACTGTGGCACAGCCCACGCTATTTTGCCTCCTGCCGCCATCAGAACAAGCAGGGCTACTGTTACGGCGATCCTTCGAGATGCTTTTTTCATGGTCTCTCCTTAAGAGACTCGTGCGGAATTCTGGCGCCAGGCGTGCAGGGGAATTCTGGTGTCAGAGAGTTGGGGAATTGTGGCGCCAGACGTGCTGGGGAATTCTGGTGTCAGAGGGTTGGGGAATTCCGGCGCCAGGCGTCAGGGGAATTCTGGCCCCAGATGGATGAATCCGATTATTCGAGAGCCGTAACGACATTGTCAACAAATATATGACCTTTCGTCCTTGCCGCTCCCGGCTTAATCCTGGAAATCTGTTCCTATCCAACTGAAACGAAATTGGTTGAAGCCATCCAGTACCGCACCCTCGACCGCAGCTACTGGGCCTGAGATGGCAGGGAACAGGGATCAGGGACCAGTTTGCACATTCCGACGCAGGTAACCAGGCAGGTTCCCAGAATGCGGAACAGGGTGCAAAAAGTGTCTTGTTTTCGGACAAATTGCTTCTGAAGCGGACACATTACCGCCTGAATTGAGACATTTATCTTATTGATTCAAATAAGATTATCATCCAATTGACGAAATTTTCCATGTTGCCGCCCTAAGCCGGCAACGCCCCGGAAAAAACTGTTGACCTTCAAGCCAACTCAGTATACATTCATGATTGCTATCCATATTAGGGCGGATTAGAGAGGGTGATTTTGCGCCCGTCTGACGTTTCCCGCATCATATTGAGCTGCGGCTCATCCATTGATGCCCCGGTGTGCGGTTTTGATCACTGTCGGAATGGGAATGCGGAGTGGATGGTTCCCAAGGTTGCAATCTGTATCACTGATACAGCATAATGCGTGTCCCACAATCTGCGAAAGTGCGTCAGGATTTTGAACTGTACGCTCAACTCGCGCGTCTAAACCTTTGGGAGTGAAAATTGGGGCAGTCCGTGCTGCATGGGCGCTCCTGCTGCGCTGCCGGCGACCGTTGAGTTCCGGATGGGGCCAATTTTTTTGAAGGAGAATTTCGCAATGCGTTCCGACTTGGTTTTTGGGGCTCTTTCTCAAGTCTCCAATCGCTACCAGTTGTGCCAACTGGCGAGCAAGGCAACCCGCAAGCTGCACAAGCCGAACACGCGTCTGCAGGACACCACCAACGAAGTCCTGGGCCGCTTTCAAACCACCAACCCCGGCTTTGCGGCGACCATTGAGGCCTCCGCGCAACAGCCGACCGAAGCTCGTCGCGCTGCCTGACCCCGCCCCGAAGGGTATAGTTGAGTCAGGCAGCGGTTTCAGGCGGTTTGCCGTTCATGGCAACCGCGCTTTCCGGTCTTCGATGCTACTCTTGATTTCGAGAGAGCCTTCCCATGCGGCGCAGGCCGGCTGCCGGCCTTGAAATCCCGCCGGTTCTTTCCCCGGAGCACTTCCCCCTTCCGGATTCTTCCACTCCCATCCTCACTTATCGCAGGTGAACATGACCATTGCAGAACTCAAAGAAAAAAACATCACGGAACTGACCCGCATCGCGCGCACCCTGGAGATCCCGGGCACCAGCGGCCTTCGCAAACAGGATCTGATCTTCAAGATCCTCCAAGCGCAGAGCGAAAAAGAAGGCCACATCTTTGCCGAGGGCGTGCTGGAAATCCTGCCCGACGGCTACGGCTTCCTGCGCTCGCCCGACTACAACTATCTGCCCGGCCCCGACGACATCTACGTCTCCCCCTCGCAGATTCGCAAGTTCGATCTCAAAACCGGCGACTCCATCAGCGGCAACGTCCGTCCGCCCCACGAGGGAGAGAAGTATTTTGCCTTGGTCAAGATCGAGGCCATCAACTTTGAGTCGCCCGAGGAGACGCGCAACAAGATTCTCTTCGACAACCTCACCCCGCTCTATCCCCAGGAACGCATCAGGCTGGAGACGATCAAGGAGGCCATCAGCGGCCGGGTGATGGACCTGCTGACCCCGGTGGGCAAGGGACAGCGCGGCCTCATCGTCGCCCCTCCCCGCACCGGCAAGACCATGCTCTTGCAGTCGCTGGCCAACTCCATCTCCACCAACCACCCCGATGTGGTGCTCATCGTTCTGCTCATCGACGAGCGCCCCGAGGAAGTCACCGACATGCAGCGCTCCGTCAAGGGCGAAGTCATCAGCTCCACCTTTGACGAGCCCGCCGCCCGCCACGTGCAGGTGGCCGAGATGGTCATCGAGAAGGCCAAGCGGCTGGTGGAGCACAAGCGCGACGTGGTGATTCTGCTCGACTCCATCACCCGTCTCGCCCGCGCCTACAACACCATCGTGCCCCCCTCCGGCAAGGTGCTCTCCGGCGGCGTGGACTCCAACGCCCTGCAACGCCCCAAGCGCTTCTTCGGCGCCGCCCGCAACATCGAAGAGGGCGGTTCGCTCACTATCATCTCCACCGCGCTCATCGACACCGGCTCGCGCATGGACGAGGTCATCTTCGAAGAGTTCAAGGGCACCGGCAACATGGAGATCATCCTCGACCGCAAGCTGGTCGACAAGCGCGTCTTCCCGGCCATCGACATCCAGCGCTCCGGCACCCGCAAGGAAGAGCTGCTCATTCCCAAGGAGGACCTGTCGCGCATCTGGATTCTGCGCAAGGTGCTCAATCCGTTGTCGCCCGTCGAAGCCATGGAGCTGCTCATCAGCCGCCTGGAAAAGGTTCGCAACAACGCCGAGTTCCTGGCCAACATGAATCAGTTGTAATGCCGGCGGGAGGCAACCCCTTTCAGGATTCGCCGCTCGCTGGTAAAATAAGAATGTCGTGGGGCTGTAGCTCAGCTGGGAGAGCGCCTCGTTCGCAACGAGGAGGCCAGCGGTTCGATCCCGCTCAGCTCCACCAATCCCTCCCTTTCGTTTTCTCCCCAATTCTCGATGCGCGCATCCACGCCAACTGTCCATCGGTCAGGCGTGCTCGGCTTCGCCATGGTCTTCGGCGGGGCGCATGGCTATCATGGAGCGCGCGGCATGATCTTGCTCGCCGCCTTTGGAGTGCTCTTCAGCCTGCTGGCGCTCTGTCGCCGCTCGCGCCGCCCTCTTCGCGCGTCGTCGGAGCGCAGCGATCACTGTTTTGACCCTCGCTTTGCTCCGCTCAAGCCATTTTTTCTGATCCGAAGCAGCCAATTCTCGATTTTGCGCTCAAAAAATTGTTGTCTATTTTTCCACCGTCATGTCGTTTTTTTCTTGACATGTGCGCTTTGAGATTCTATACATTCATCAACTGCAAAAAACATTTGCAGGTCGATGCAAAATCATCGAAAGGGAGAATAGCAAAATGGCAACCAAGAAAGCAGCGAAGAAGCCCGCGAAGAAGGCCGCAAAGAAGAAGAAGTAGCGGTACCTCCAACCCAAAGGCAACACATCAGGGGAGCGCATCCCGCGTTCCCCTGATGTGTTTTTGGGGACTGATATGTTTTTTGCGATAGGATTACACTGGTAATCGCGAGGAACGCAGGGGGGAATCGATGACGCGCCGCCGCTGGATTGCCGAGCATTGGGACGAAGCCACCGCCACACTGGTAGGCGCGCAGGCCGAACACATGACCCGCGTGCTGCGCGCGCAGCCCGGCATGGAGGCCGACGTAGTGGCCGGCGGCCACGTCTTTCATGCGCAGGTGGTTGCAGTCGCCCGCAACGAGGTCCGCTTCAACTTGATCGCCGAGCTGGAGGCAGATCCCGCGCTGCCCGTTACTTTGGTGATGGCCGTCTACAAGTTCGACCACATGGAGTGGGCCATCGAAAAAGCCACGGAGCTGGGAGTGGCCGCCATCGCGCCCGTCCTTGCCAGGAGAACGGAGAAGCACCTGGCCGAGGCCGCGGGCAAGCGCGTCGAGCGCTGGCGGCGCATCGTGCATGAAGCGGCGCAGCAGGCGCGGCGCACCGACGTGCCGATTATCTTCGAGCCAACCCCTCTGGCCGCGCGCGTGCGTGCCGCCTCCGAAGCCACCCGTATCGTCCTGGCCGAGCAGGAGCGCACCACCACCCTGCGCCACGCGCTGGAAGAAGCCATCGCCGCCGCCGGAACGGAGATGCCCACGCTGGAGGTTGCTGTCGGTCCCGAGGGAGGATGGGCGCCCTCGGAAGAGGCGCTCTTCGACGCCAACGGTTGGCGCGCCGCGTCCCTCGGCCCCCGCATCCTCAGAGCCGAAACCGCCGCCATCGCCGCCCTCGCGGTGGTGGCTTCGTACCTGGAGTAGTACTCGAAAGGAAGGAAATAATGAAAATCAGATCATTGGCGATACAGCGAAACCAGAGTAGCTGTACCCAAAAGCAATCCCGCCAAGTGGCTTTTTCCTTAAGAAAAAGCCACATCGAACACTCTCGGCAAGAACACGTTTACTCTGGTTTCGCTCTAGTTCTCCTCGTTGTTCTCTCGGTATGCGGACCAGGCTCTGCGCAGGGCAAACAGCCAATTCGTTCCGAGCAGCGGCATTTCAGCCTCGAAGATTCCAAAGTGAAACGGCCGGTCGCGATTCCTGTTGACGTGCTGGCGATCCTGAGCAAGGACGAATTGGTTCGGGATGTGCTCGAAAACGACAACCTGCCGGCAGACAAGCTCCCTCAGTCGTGGTTCTTGGCATCCGCAATTCATTTGGGTGATACAGATGAAATCGATCTTGTTGTCGTTGGTGAGGGGCCGCTCATCGGAGCCAATGTCACAACATTTTGGGTCTTCCGCGCCACGCCAAACGGCCATGAATTGGCCCTGACGGCTGTCGCGCATGATTTGACCGTGAAGAAGACGAGCTGGAAGGGATACCGGGAAATCGAGTTGTTGAGTACAACAGCCATGCAGCAGTCCAGCGTCATGCTTCGTTGGGACGGCAAGCAATACTCAGCCTACCAGGAGACGCTGGAGCCGAATCAGTAGCAATGTGAAGGCTGGGCTCCCCCGATAAGGACGAAGGCTTTGTCAAGGCGCACCATACGGGCGGTGCGTCTGCACCGCTCATCCAGCCGGGATCCCCGCGGACAAGTCTTCGTCCGTGGGGTAGAGTAGAGTCGCACTGCTAACTTCCTGGCCGCCGCCTTGGCCACGCCTTTCGGCTTATGGTGGCAGAGCGCCGCATACAGCTTGCGAAATCCTTCATACCTCCGCGCTCGCTTGTGAGACCTGGGAAACTGCGCACTCACTCAAACGCTGCGCTCAGGCCGCCTTGGCTGCCGCCTCAATCTCCTCGGCCAGCGCCTCGGCTGCCGTCACGCAGGCCGCGCGGTCCACGTCGAGGTGCGTGACCAGCCGAATCGCATCCGGCCCGAAGGCGCTGGCCAGAATGCCGCGCGCCTTTAACCGTGCCACCACATCGGCCGCGCTCAGCCCGCCGGTCAGCCGGAAGACGACGATATTGGTCTCCACCGCATCGAAGTCGATCTCCACGCGCTCCATGCTGGAGAGCGCCTCGGCCAGCAGGCGCGCGTTGGCGTGGTCCTCGTGCAGCCGGGCCGGACCGTGCTCCAACGCAATCAGCCCCGCCGCAGCCAGCACGCCCGCCTGGCGCATTCCGCCGCCCAGGGCTTTTCGATAGAGGCGCGCCCGCGCCATCAGCTCCGCCGAGCCAACCAGCATCGACCCTACCGGCGCGCCCAGCCCCTTCGACAAACAGAACATCACCGTGTTGAAGCCGCTGGTCAACGCTTTCACATCGACGCCCAGCGCCGTGGCCGCGTTGAAGATGCGCGCCCCGTCCAGATGCACCGGGAGTTTGCGCGCCTTTGCCCCGGCCCAAATTTCTTCGAGAATGGAGGTCGGCGTCACCGTACCTCCCGCAAGGTTGGCTGTGTTTTCAATCTCGATCAGCCCCGTCGAAGCGCGAAAGGCGCCGCGCGCGTAGATGGCCGGCTCAATGTGCTTCCAGGTGAGGATGCCGCGCTCGGCGGGGACGGCGCGCACCAGGCAGCCGGAAAACACGGCCGTCGTGGCCATCTCCCAATCCAGGATGTGCGCCCGCGACTCGGCAATCACCTCCTGGCCCGGCTGCGTGTGCAGGCGAATGGCGATCTGGTTGCCCATGGTGCCGCTGGGTACAAAGAGCGCCGCCTCGCGACCGAAGATGGCTGACGCGCTCTGCTCCAGCAGATTGACGGTGGGGTCCTCGCCGTAGACGTCGTCGCCCACCTCGGCCGCGGCCATCGCCGCCCTCATCTGGGCTGTGGGCCGCGTAACCGTATCCGAACGCAGATCGATGATGGCTGGCATGGCTTTTCCCTTCCGTTTCCTGGCGTTCTAAATTCAACCAAACACAAAACTCCGCGTTCAGCACGACAAATCGGAGTTGGCCGGCGAAATCGCCCGCTCCTGCTCTTTCTTAATGGACGCCGAAGACGCTGCAAGGAACATTCTGCGCAATGGTGTACACGGTGCTCCAGAGACGGGAGAGACGGTCATGGCGGCGATGCAATCCGATGACCAGTAGATCGATCTTATGATCGCAAACGAAGTTGACGATGCCATCGACCGTTTCGCCATCCACCACATGAGTCGTAAGTTGCACGCCATCGCGCAATGCGCGTGCTCGCGCTGTTTCTTGCATTTGTTCGTAGTATTTCGAGCGATCCTCCTCGAAAACACTGAGCATGGCAGGATCTGCGTTGGTCGCGAACGCCGTGTACGCTGGAAGCCTTTCCATTACGGTGATGGTCTGAAGCCCGACACCCAGTGTTTTCGCAAGATGAATCGCGGCGGCCAGAGCGCGACCTGCCTCAGGAGATTCGTCATAGGCTACGGCTATGTTTTTGAACATATTTCCTCCCAATCGCTAATTCGCTATCTTGCCTGCCGGCTACGGTCTAACTCCGCTGCCCTTACGGTATCTGCGCCATGGGCAGCTCGAGCACCGGGGTTCGCTTGCCGTCCTTCACGGCGTAGGCCCACATGCCATGAAAGTTCTGGCGCAGTTCCGGCTGCGTCTTCAGAAACGCGCTCAGCACGGCAATCGCTTCCGTCCGCTGCGCCGCCGGATCCGCAATTCCCAGTGATTCGTAGATCACGCCCAGATCGGCATGGAGCAGCGCCGGGTCCAGCCGCACCGCGTCGATCTTCCAGGTGCGCGGACCGTCCGGGAGTGTCAAGGGAAACGCGTTGAGCGGAGAATTTTTAATCGCCTTCTGCTCGCTTCCGAGTTTATCCAGGTTCGGCGAGGAGAGAAAATCCACCGGCAGCAGCAGCATCCGCGCGGCCTCGTAGGCGTACCAGGCGGCCCAGGATTGATCCGACTTGGCCAGATCGCGGGCGTGTGTCCACCACCAGACGCCGTCCTGCCCGTCAAGGGCGCCGGGCCGCACGGTCAGGCCGCCCAGCTTCCAGCCGTTGGCGTGGTCGTCCCAGACCAGGATGAAGCCCAGCTGGCCGGCGTAGGGCGCTCCGGCCGCATCGGCCAGCACCACGGCGTAGCGGCCCGGCGGCAACGCCCGCATGGTCAGGGTCACGGTCATCGCGCCGCTGGCGCTGGTGCAGAAGAACTGCGTGTCAGCGGGCGCGGCCAGGCTGTTTGCATCCAGCAGGTAAAGGCTGCGCAGTTGAATCTGCCCGCCCTTCATCAACGACGCGGAAGACTCGACCACCCCGCGCATTCCCTCCCAGTCCTGGGCCATGGCAGGCAGCAGCGCGGCCTTCAGCGCAACAAAATCCTGCTCGGCCACGGCCACGGCCAGTCGTCCCCCGGCGGCGGTGAGCGCATCGCGGTCCTGCGGCAACAACTCGGCCTGCGTGGTGCAACTTGTGGCGCGGGCGGCCATCGGCGCGGCCAAACCGGCCAACAGAACCGCCGGCGCGGCAAAAACCTTCCAGCAGAGGCGCATCGGTTGAACCCTCTCCGGCGCGCGAAATCTCCAGTGTGAGCGTCCACGGGCCACTGTTAGTCTAGTACAGTAGAGCGGCAACGGAATGCCGCCTCCGGTCGGCGCTTCCGCGCTGGGGAGCTTCTGCCGGAAGACAACCATCGGAACCCGGCGCAGGGATTCAACCGCCGGAATCAGGGACCGATTTTCATGCGCACTAACCTCCTGCTCAACTCGCCGGTTTCGCTCGGGATTCTACGCGCGCGGGAGTTTGCACTGCTGGCGGTTCTCGTCGCGGCTCTGGGCGGGACGCAGATGCTGTTTGCGCAGACGCCGGCAACCTCTGCCCCGACTCACAAGCCGGCTCATCGGCACAAGCGTCCGGCCGTAGTCAAGGTGCAACCCCCGGCAGCTCAGGCGGCGGCTGCGCCGGCAACGCCTCCCGCGCCCGAAGTTCCAAAGTGGCCAGCCAACGAAAAGCCTGCCCCCGCCTCGGTCACTTGGGACAGCCAGGGCCTGCGCATCGATGCCGCCAACTCCAGCCTTGCGCAAATTCTGCAAGACGTAGCCACAGCCACCGGCGCAAATGTGGAAGGATTCGGCGCCGACCAGAGAGTCTTTGGCGCCTACGGTCCCGGCCCGGCGCGCGACGTGCTCAGCCTGCTTTTGCAAGGCTCCGGTTACAACGTTGTCATGATCGGGGACCAGGGCCAGGGAACTCCGCGGCGGATCGTGCTTAGCTCCCGCCACGCCGGGACTGCAACGGCAGCAGTCAGTCCCGCACCCGCCCCGGCCAGCGAAGAGGAAACCGAAGCGGAAGAGCCGCCCCAGCCCGCATCGACCAGCCGGTTTGGACCCGGCGGGCCGCGACGCAATCCGCCCCAGCAGCAGCGCCCGCAGCCGGGGCAACCGCCTAACAATCCGCCAAACTAGTCTCCGATTTCGGCGATAATATCTCTACCAACTTTTAAGGAGGTCTCACTATGCCAGAACCAACCATTGCCCAAAAGAGTCCTTATGCCGTCCAAGTTGAAGCCGGCAAAAGCTACTACTGGTGCGCCTGCGGCCTGAGCGCTGGCCAGCCCTTCTGCGACGGCAGCCACAAGGGCACCGGATTCACGCCTGTAAAGTACGACGCCACTGAATCCAAGACCGCCTACTTCTGCGGTTGCAAGCACACCGCCCATCCGGTTCTCTGCGACGGAACACACAAGAAACTCTAGCCCTGCGCCGCTTGCAGGCATTCGATTTCCATCATGCCCATCACTCACATCTCGGTACGCGGGGCGCGCCAGCACAATCTGCGCGACATCCATGTGCGCATCCCGCGCAACACGCTCACGGTGGTCACCGGCCTCAGCGGCTCGGGCAAGAGTTCGCTGGCCTTCGACACCATCTATGCCGAGGGCCAGCGCCGCTACGTGGAGACGCTCTCGGCCTACGCGCGCCAGTTCCTCGACCAGATCGAGAGGCCCGACGTGGACTCCATCGAGGGGCTCAGCCCGGCCATCTCCATCGAGCAGAGGACCACTAGCCGCAGCCCGCGCTCCACGGTGGGCACCATCACCGAAATCTACGACTACTTGCGCCTGCTCTACGCCTCGATTGGCACGCCCCACTGCCCCAACTGCGGAAAACCCATCGCCCACCAGACCGCCGACCAGATCGTCCAGCGCATTCTCGAGCAGGGCCGCGGCGAGCGCGTCACCGTGATGGCGCCCATCGTCCGCGGGCGCAAGGGCGAGTTCAAGGAGCTGCTCGACCAGCTCGACCGGCAGGGCTTCCGCGTCCGCGTGGACGGCGAGTTGCGCGACCTCTCCGAGCCGGTGCTGCTCGACCGCCGCAAGAACCACACCATCGAAGCGGTGGTGGACCGCATTCTGCTCAAGAGCCCGCCCGCCGACGCGCCCCCGCTTCCCCCCGGCAAACCCTCCATCGAACGCCGCCTCGAAGCCGCCGTGGCCAAAGCCCTGCAACTGGCCAACGGACTCGTGCTGGTGGCCGTTACCGGTGGCGAAGAGCAGTTATTCTCCTCCTCCATGGCCTGCCCCGACTGCGGCCTCGACGTGCCCAAGCTGGAGCCGCGCAGCTTCAGCTTCAACTCCGCCTTCGGCGCCTGTCCGGAGTGCCACGGCCTGGGGTCGCTCTATGATCTCGACCCCGCCAAGGTCATCACCGACTGGTCAAAGCCGCTGCTGGACGGTCTTGGCCCCGGTTCCACCTCGCAGTACCTGCTCAGGCTCATTCATCTGGCCGCCGACCGTTACAAGATCGACCTCCAGACGCCCTTCGAGGAGCTGCCCCCGCGCCAGCAGCACCTGCTGGTCTATGGCCCGCCCAAAGGCGAAGGCCCGCGCACAGGTTTCCACGGCGTTCTCAGCTTCCTGCGCGACAGCATTGAAGAGGCGCGCAGCGATTCCTATCGCGAGTCGATGATGAGCTACATGTCCGCCACGCCCTGCGCTGTCTGCCGCGGCAAGCGCCTGCGCCCGGAGTCGCTGGCGGTCAAGATTGGCGGTCTCTCCATCGCCGACTTCACCGCCCTGCCGCTGAACCGCGCACTGTCGGCGGCCATCAACCTCAGCTTCACGGAACGCCAGTCGCTCATTGCCGAGCGCATCCGCCACGAGATCGCCGAGCGGCTGGAGTTCCTCTGCGCCGTGGGCCTCACCTACCTCTCGCTGGACCGCAACGCGGCCACGCTCAGCGGCGGCGAGGGGCAGCGCATCCGCCTGGCCACGCAGATCGGCTCCCGGCTGCGCGGCGTGCTCTACGTCCTCGACGAGCCTTCCATCGGCCTTCATCAGCGCGACAACAACCGGTTGATTCAGGCTCTGGAGAGGCTGCGCGACCTGGGCAACACCGTGCTGGTAGTGGAGCACGACGAAGAAACCATCCGCCACGCCGATTACGTGCTTGACCTCGGCCCCGGCGCCGGTCGCCTGGGCGGCCAGGTTGTTGCTCAAGGCACGCCGGCCGAGATCATGGCCTGCCCCGCGTCGCTCACCGGGCGCTATCTCTCCGGCGCCTCCGGAATGTTGCAACGAGCCCATCCGCGGCCCCTGGCCGGCAAATGGCTCACCGTCACCGGCGCGCGGGAGCACAATTTGCAAGACATCACGATTCGTATTCCGCTGGGCGTGATGACCCTGGTCACCGGCGTCAGTGGCTCAGGCAAAAGCACACTGGTCAACGATATTTTGTACCGCTCGCTGGCCAAAAGCATCTACGGCTCACGCGAGGAACCGGGCGCGCACGAAGCTATCACCGGCGCCGAGCAGATCGACAAAGTCGTCCGCATCGACCAGTCGCCCATTGGCCGTACGCCGCGCTCCAACCCCGCCACCTACACCCAGGTTTTCTCGCCCATCCGCGACCTCTTCGCCATGCTGCCCGAGGCTCGCGAGCGCGGCTACAAGCCCGGCCGTTTCAGCTTCAACGTGGGCGGTGGCCGCTGCGAGGCCTGCCAGGGCGACGGGCAGCGGCGCATCGAAATGAATTTCATGCCCGACGTTTACGTGCAGTGCGAGATCTGCAACGGTCGCCGCTACAACCAGGAGACGCTGGCCGTAAAGTTTCATGGCCACTCCATCGCCGACATTCTCGAGTTGACCATTGAAGACGCGCTCACCGTGCTGGCCGACGTGCCGCAGGTGCGCCAGAAGCTGCAAACCCTGGTGGACGTGGGCCTGGGCTACGTCCATCTGGGCCAGAGCGCGACCACGCTCTCCGGCGGCGAGGCGCAGCGCATGAAGCTGGCGCGCGAACTGAGCAAGCGGCAGACGGGCCGCACGCTGTATCTGCTCGACGAGCCCACCACCGGCCTGCACTTCGACGACGTGCGCAAGCTGCTCGAAGTCCTCCACCGGCTCACCGACCTGGGCAACACGGTCATCATCATCGAGCACAACCTGGACGTGATCCGCAACGCCGACTGGATTCTCGACCTGGGCCCCGAGGGCGGCGAAGACGGCGGCCGCATCGTCGGTCAGGGCCGCCCCGCCAAGATTGCCGCCACTCCCGGCTCCTTCACCGGCCAGTTCCTAAAACGCTATTACACCTCCAGCGGCGGCCGTCTTGCGCCCACTGGACTCGACGATGATTCCCTTAGCGTCGATTTAGCCATCACGCTGGACGCCCAATCTATCACACAGGTTTTATCAGACGAGCCCGCCACGCGCAAGCGCACAACCGCAAAGAAGACCGCCCCAAAAAATTCCGCAACCCGCAGAAAGAAGACGGTGCTGCCATGAGCGACTTCGAATACACGCCGCAGGAGGCGGAGCAGGATTCGCTCTCCGCGCCGGACCAGACTTTGCCGCAGGCCGCGCAAATCAATGAAGAAGCAGCGGAGCTGTTTCAGTCCTGGTCACAGCCCGAGGCCGTTGCGCCGGCACGCATTCCGCATCTCGGCCATCTCGCCCTGCTGGGGGCATTCCTGCTCATTGGGTCTGTGTGCATGACGGTGCTGATGTTTGTTGCCCTGCACTTCCATCTGGACGGCATATCGTCTTTGGATCAGATTGAGTCCAATGTGCATTACCTTCTGGGCAGCGAAGCAGTCCTCTATCTCGTTACTCTGGCCCTCAGCTTCCCTCTCTTTCCGCTGCTTTGGAACAAGAGCTTCTTTGCCGGCATCCACTGGCGCGGCGCAACGGCTTTCCAATTGGGTTGGCGGTTGCCCGCCATCGCCATGGGCTGCTTCGCGCTGGCCGCGCTGGACCAATCGTTGTTGCCCGGACCGGAGCACGCCCCTATCGAAGAGCTTTTTCGTACTCCAGGCGCCGCGTGGCTGATGTTCGGATTCGGCGTCACGTTCGCGCCTTTTTTTGAGGAGATTGTCTTCCGCGGCTTCATGCTGCCCGCCCTGGCCACGGCCTGGGATTGGGCAATCGAAAGAAGCACTGGCAAGCCCGCCCGCCCCCTCGACGCCAACGGCCATCCCCAGTGGTCTATCTTCGCCATGGTGATCGCCTCCGTCCCAACCAGTCTGCTCTTTGCCTGGCTGCACCTCGCCCAGCAGGGCTATTCACTGGGTCCGTTTGTCCAGGTGCTTGCGGTTAGCTTCGTGCTCTGCGCGGTGCGCCTACGCACCCGCTCCCTGGCCGCCAGCACCCTGGTTCACGCCTGTTACAACTTCCTGCTTTTCTCGACTATGCTGGTCGGCACCGGCGGATTTCGGCATTTGGATAAGCTATGAAGCAGCTTTCAGCCGCTAGCTCCTAGCTGCTAGCCTGTTGACGGAACAGCGTGACTGGGTTTTCTATTCCCTGTTCCCTGTTCCCTGCTTTATGGACCTCTACGAGAAAATCCGCACCCTGCCCACGCAGCCCGGCGTATACCTCTACAAGAACGCCGAGGGCGCGGTCATCTACGTAGGCAAGGCCAACAATCTGCGCGCGCGCGTCCGCTCTTATCTTCTGGAAGCCGCGCAGGCCGACGCCAAGACCGGCTCGCTGATGCGCGAGGCTGTCGATCTGGAATACATTCTTGTCGGCAACGAGTCCGAGGCTCTGGCTCTTGAAAACAACCTCATCAAGCAGCGCAAGCCGCGCTTCAACATCCTGCTCAAGGATGACAAGAGTTATCCCTACGTCAAGCTGACGCTGGCCGACCGCTTCCCCAAGGTCTTCGTCACCCGCCGCCTGCTCAAGGACGGTGCGGCCTACTTCGGCCCATACTTTCCCGGCAGCCTGGCCTACCGCGTGGTGGAGTTGATTCATCGCAGCTTTTTGATTCCCAGTTGTAAGGTCGATCTCTCCCGCTATCACCCGCGCGCCTGCCTGCAGTACTACATTCATCGCTGCCTGGGGCCCTGCGTCGCGGAACTGACTACGCCGGAAATCTACGCGAGCGCCGTGCGCGATGCGCGCCTGCTGCTGGAAGGCCGCCACGCCGAGCTTGAGCGCACGCTCACCGCGCGCATGACAGCCGCCGCCGAAGCCGAGCAGTTCGAGGCCGCCGCCAGGTTGCGCGACCAGCTCTCCACCATCCACCAGTTGCAGGAAAAGCAGCGCGCCGCCACCGCCGAGCAAAGCGACGACACCGACGTCTTCGGCTACCACTTCGAGGACGGCTCGCTGGCCGTCAACCTCTTCCACGTCCGCGCCGGCAAGATCGTCGACCGCCGCGAGTTCTTCTGGGAAGATTTGCCGGAGCTGCTGGAAGCCGCTGCCAGCGAAGATTCAGACGCGGCCTTCCATGCCGGTCAGGTCTTCTCCTCGCTCCTCAAGCAGCTCTACATCGATCAGCGTTACGTCCCGCGCTCCATCCTAGTCCCGGCGGATTTTGACGACCGCGAGGCTCTCGCCGCACTGCTCACCGAGCGCACCGGCCATCGCATCGAAATCGCCGTCCCGCAGCGCGGTGAAAAACGCTCGCTGGTCGATCTGGCCGGCCAGAACGCCAAGCAATCGTACATCCAGCGCTTCCGCGTTCTGGAGCCCTCGCGCAAGGCGATTCAGGAGGCGCTGGCCGAAGCGCTCATGCTCCCCGAGCTGCCCCGCCGCATCGAGTGCTTTGACATCTCCCACATTCAGGGAGCGGAGACAGTTGCCTCGCTGGTGGTCTGGGAAGACGGCAAGATGAACAAGCAGGCCTATCGCAAGTTCAAAATCAAAACCGTCGCCGGTGTGGACGACTTCGCCTCCATGCGCGAGGTGGTTCAGCGCCGTTATCGCCGCCTGCTCGAAGAAAAGCAGCCTCTCCCCTCGCTGGTCCTCGTCGATGGCGGCCTGGGACAGCTTCACGCCGCCGCCGAAGCGTTGGAGTCGCTCAATTTCGCCGCGGCAGGCCTCGCCATGCCTCCGTTGGCTTCCATCGCCAAGCGCGAAGAAGTCATCTACCTCTATGGCAACGAGCAGGAGCCGGTGGTCCTTGACCGCCATTCGCCGGTGCTGCATCTGGTCCAGCTCATCCGCGACGAGAGCCACCGCTTCGCCGTCGGCTACCATCGCCAGCGCCGCGCCATGCGCGACCGCGAGTCAGAGATTCTAACCATTCCCGGCGTCGGCCCGCAAACTCGCCAGCGCCTGCTCACTCACTTCGGCAGCCTCCGCGACGTGCAGCAAGCCACCGCCGAATCGCTGGCCGCCGTCGTTCCGCCCAAAACCGCCGAAACCATCTGGCGGTATTTCCATGAGGATCAGCCAGCAACCTGAACCACGCATTATCACGGAACGGTTCATTCTGAATTCATGGTCCGGCTACCTGATCGGCGAATAGGAGGGAAAACTCACAGCCCCCTGCTTCCATCCGCTAGGCCCGGCGGTGCAATATGTTAAGCAGAGGTTAAAGTCTGTTGAATTTCGCTTTTCATTCCCCCAAAGCGCAATCCGCGATGCTTCCCCAACCAAAGTGGCAGCAGCAGCTTGAGATATGGCGCACTTTTCTTGCGCAATGTGCCCGCAAACCCAGCCGGAGAAGCGTCCACGCCCTGCGCAGCCTCACCTTGCGCTTGCAAGTGGAGTTGGAGCATTCCTTGCGCAAGCAGGCTGCGAATTCCGCCGCTGCGCGCGCATTTCAGCATTGGAGCAAAGACGGGAAGAAGCTGCGGAAGGCGCTTGAACCGGTGCGCGATGCGGATGTGCACCTGGCTCGTCTCAAGAGCCTCCGTAACACTACTGGAGAAGCGTCAGAAGGCGAGAAACAACTGAGCCACCGCTGTATCCGTGAAATCGACAAACTCGAAGACCGGCTTCGGCAACAGCGCAAAGTGCGGGTCAATAAGCTGATGGACGCCATTGATGCTCGCGGCAAACGGTTGAACGGATTTAGCAAAGAGCTGGAAGCGGCATTGGCGCCTCACATGCCCTCAAGGATGCATTCGACTGCCCCAGAGGCTCTGCGGATATTTGCAAAATTGACCAGCGAACTTTCCAACCTCGACGCCGGCAACCTGCACGCATATCGCAAGCGTCTCAAGCAAGCGCGCTATCTGGTAGAGATCTCTGCCATGGCAGATCCCCTGGCTAAGCGGTTGGCCGCAGCATTTAAGAGGATTCACTACGCCGCCGGAGAGTGGCACGATTGGCAGGAACTCGCCAAAAAAGCTGGCCGCGTCCTTTCTGGCCACGGCGAACAGGACGGCCTGATTCCGGTTCTGGAGACGCTGGCGGAAAAGGCTCTGCATCGGGCACTCGGCCAATGCCGGCGCACTGAGACGCGCTACTTGAAAAACGTTAGCGATGTGCGGCCTTTGCCGCCGCGAAAGCCGGTTGCTGCAGATCCTGGTTTCCGGTCTGAAAACGAATATCTCAAAGTGGCCACCCGTTAAACGGAATTTCTGTATTGTTCTCACCGCAGCAAGCCACCACCGAGTCGCTCGCCGCCGTCGTGCCGAGCAAAACCGCCGAAACCATCTGGCGGCATTTCCACGAGGGTCAACCGACAATCTCTTAAGCCGGTTCCTTTGCGTGACAGCGCCTACGAACCTTCAGATCTTCGGCTGTTGCTCAACCAGGCGCTCCCTGCAACCTTCCCGTGCAAAACTATACGATTTGAAAGAAAATAGAATGTGACGAATTTTTTCGACGACAAGAGGAACCTTGACACAAACGCAGATTGAAATTCCCCGGTGGACCGCCCCGGAGTTTGAGCGGCTGGTTTTCGCGAGCCACCCCAAAGTTGCGGTCTTCGATTGCGATGGAACGCTGTGGGGCGGCGACGCCGGTTACGGCTTCATGGCCTGGTCGCTGGAGAAGGGCCTGGTTTCGCGCTCTACCTGCGACTGGGTCGATACTCGCTATCGCGACTACCTCGCCGGCAAGGTGAGCGAGCTGGATATGTGCGGCGAGATGGTGCAGATTTACGCCGGCCTGCGTGAGCAGGAGTTGCGCGACGCCGCCGCCCGCTACGTGCGCAAGTTTGTCCGGCCGCGCGTCTTCGCCGAGATGGCCGCGCTGCTGGCCGCGCTCCGCCAGGCCGGCGTCGAGATTTGGGCCGTCAGTTCCACCAACAAATGGGTGGTCACAGAGGGTGTGCGCGATCTCGGCTTTCCCGAAGAGCGCATCCTGGCCGCCGAGGTGCGCGTCGCCGAGGGCCTCATTACCAGTGAACTTGTGGACGTACCCACCGACGAGGGCAAGGCTGCAACGCTCAAGCGGGTCGGACTTCCCCATCCCGATGCGGCCTTCGGCAACTCCATCCACGACCTGGCCATGCTCGAAATCGCGCGCTGCGCCTTCCCGGTCAACCCGTCTCCGGAGCTGCTCGAGGCTGCTGCCAAAAACGGCTGGGGCTACTTTTTGCCTGAGGCTGCCGAGGCCGGCAATTAAGAGATCGATCCGCGGAAAATCAGTCCCGATCTTCCAGCCGCGCTGTCACCTGTTCCACCAGACGCTCCAGGTCGGCGCTGGCTCCCGCTACCGGGATGGCCGCCTCTGAAGAATGATTAATGCGCGCATCGGGGAAGCCCAACCGCCGCTTCAGCGCCAGAATCTCCCGTATCTTGCTTTCAGGAATGAAGCTGAGCGGCTGGCCGATCTGTTGGGCCAGCAGGTAGGTTTTGCAGCAGGTTTCAAAGATCTCCACCAGCCACTCGGCGTGCATCACCGTGTCTGCCCAGCAGACGATGCCGTGGTTGGTGAGCAGAATGGTGTTGTGATCCACGACAAAAGGCAGCACCGTCTCGGCAAAGGCCTTGGTGCCGGGGGTCTCGTAAGGGGCCACCGCCGGCGGGCCGATGAATAACTCGAACTCGGTAATCAGCCCGTTGGGGGGCGTGGCGCCGGTGACGGCAAAGGCCGTCGCATAGGGGGGATGGCAGTGCACCACGGCGCGGGCTTGCGGGTTGGCCTTGTAAATCTCCAGGTGCAGCAGCAGTTCGCTGGTCCGCGAGCGGTCGCCGGCCAGGATGTTGCCGTCCAGGTCCGAGAGGCAGATGTCGGCCGGCTCCAGGTCGCCCTTGCTCTGCATGGTGGGCGTGCAGAGCACGTAGCGCGAGCCCAGCCGGACACTGATGTTGCCGCCGTTGCCGTCTACATATTGCCGCTCCCACAGCTTGCGGCCGGCGCGGATGATCTCCTGCCGGAAAGCCTCGGCCTCCGGGGAACTGGCCGCGGCCAAGGGTGAATTTTCCTCGATCTTCAGGGTTTCGGGCTTCGACGCAAAGCCGGCCGGGGACGCGGCCCGCGCTGCTTCTCTGCCCTGCTTCGCGACTGGAACCGCTGTCTGCTGCATGGTTGACCTCACGCCGGGGCTGGATGGCCGGGCTACGGCAAGCACCGGCATTTCTTTCAGATTATATAGAACGCCGGCCGGGAATCTGCCGCCGGTCTACGCGGCCCATATCAGGCAGGTCACCGAAACACGCGAATTCAATATCCAAGCTCTTTCCGTATCTGCTTGACCAGCATCTCCGTTAGTACATTCAACGAATGCGCAGCGCCGGGGCCGTTCTTCTCTGCCATTTTATCGGCAAGTGACTGGAATGCGGAAATCTCGTCACTGTAGCCATAAATGCTGATTTTCAGATGGGCTTCACGTAGCCTATCATTCATCTCGTCGTTGAAATCTACGTGCTTGCCGCCATCGCTATCTACAGGTGCATAAATGAGTGGACGAATCGCATCGATCACGCTGTCGTACATTTCCAGTCTTCTCTTTAAGCGTTCTCTGAAAATCTCGTGTTTCCTGTCCTTCCACTTTGAGTAGAACCATCCGCCAATCACCACGACCAGGCCAGCAATAGTAATGATGTCCTTCCAATCCATACAAACCCCCATCCTGTTATATCCCAAGCGGTAGCATAACAAGCGCCACATATTCTGCTTACTCCGCCCGCACCAGCCTGCGTTGCAACGCTTCCAGCGTCTGCCCCTTGGTCTCCGGATAAACCAACAACACCACCACAAACTGCACCACCGTCATCACGGCAAAGAAGGTGAACGGAGCGCTGCGGCCGATCTGCGCCACCACCATGGGAAAGGCCAATTGGATGGCGGTGTTCATGAACCAGTGGCTGGCGTTGCCCACGCCCTGGCCCTTGGAGCGGACAGCGTTGGGAAAGACTTCGCCGATATAAACCCAGATGACCGCGCCCTGGGAGAGCGCGAAGAAGGCGATGTAGGTAATCAGCACCCACACCAGCGCGCCGGGGTGGGAGTTCGTCGCAAACAGCCACGAGACCGCCGCCAGGCAGCCGGCCGTTCCCGCCGCGCCGATCAGCAACAGCGTCTTGCGCCCCAGCTTGTCGATGACGCTCATGCCCACAATCGTGAAGACCAGATTGGTGAAGCCGATGGCGATGGCCTGCTGGTCGCCGGAGATCTGGCTGAACCCCGCCGAGGCGAAGATGCTGTTCAGGTAGTAGAGAATCGAGTTGATCCCCGCCAGTTGGTTGAACGCGCCAATCGAAATCGCCAGAAATAGCGGGTAGCGGTACTTCCAGCGGAAGACCGGCTCGTGAGCCGTAGCGTGCTCCTCGGTCAGAGCGGCGCGAATGTCGGCCAACTCAGCCTCCGGCGCCGGCTCGCCCATTCGCTTGAGCACGGCAAGAGCCTCGTCGTATCGCCCTTTTGAGGCCAACCAGCGCGGGCTGCGTGGAATTCCGAAGAGCAACGCCAGGAAGCCCAGGGCGGGCAGCGCCGCCACGCCCACCTGCCAGCGCCACTCCGCCGCGCCCAGATGCAGCGTACGGATGAAGTAGTTGGAGGTGTAGGCCACCAGGATGCCGAAGACCACGTTGAATTGAAACGCGCCCACCAGCCGCCCGCGCCATTTGGCCGGAGCCAGCTCGGCAATGTAGACCGGTCCCAGCACCGAGGAAGCGCCGATGCCCAGTCCGCCAATAAAACGAAAGACCATCAGCGCCGGCCAGTTCCAGGCCAGCCCGCTGCCGACAGCCGAAACCACATAGAGCACTGCGGTGATGCGCAGCGTCTCGCGCCCGCCTATCTTCTGCCCCACCTGGCCCGCGCCCAGCGCTCCCGCCACCGTGCCGATCAGCGCGATGGCCACCGTCCAGCCCTTGCCTTGCGGGCTCAGGTTGTAGAGCCGCACCAGCGCATCGATGGCCCCGGAGATAACGACCGTGTCAAAGCCGAAGAGCAGGCCGCCCAAAGCGCCGGTCAGGGTTGCCTTCATCAGATTGAGGTTGGGTCGCATAGCGCCGGACTCCTTGATTTCCAAACCATCCTACAGACTGGCCCCGCCGCGGGTACAGCGGTTCTCCAATTGCTATACCCCGAAACCTCAACCGCTGAGTGGCTTTTTCCGGCAATAATTAACATGACTCACCATACGAAAAATAAATCTGTGTCATTGATAGAATATGACTGCGTGCGTAGAATCACTTTTGATTGAACGTCCACCGTTGGAGTGTGAGGGGGAGACCGTGCAATTTTGTTTGGTTTATCGCGGTCAATTGCCACCCGCCCGATGGGAAGAGGACACCCGGCGCAAGGAAAAACATCTTATCCGAAAACAACTGCATAAGCAGCTAAAGGAGCTGTGGCAGCTTCACCCCTTGCTCAAGCAATGGTCTGCGCCGTTTTCAGAGAATGATCCACGTTCGGTCTTAACTGGGCTGGCTGATAATTACGGGAAGTTCGGTTTTCGATGGGTTCCGCTCATCGCTGATCGTTACGGATTGGCGTGTGCTCTCGATATTCTCTTTCTGCGCCGCGACGAACCCGGAAACGTCATAAAAGCAGGCGGCGACATTGACAACCGCTTGAAGGTTCTTTTCGATGCGTTGCGGGTTCCGGCAGAGCCAAAAGAGATCGAAGGATATTCGCCCGAATCAGACGGTTCTGAAAGTCCTTTCTTTTGCCTACTGCAAAGTGATGGGCTGATAAACGAGATTCGCGTGGAGACTGACCGGCTATTGACTCCGCTCGCAAATGGGGATGCAATCAATGATGTGGAGTTGATAATCCACGTAAGAACTTTGGTTGCTAACGCAAGGAAGGCGCCTACTGACTTCTACCTCTGATAGTAGAATGTCGGCATGATTTCAAAAGCCGATTTTTACGCATTTCTCATCATCGCGCTTCTGTATGCCGTGTGGCTGGGAGAGCAAGTCAGGGAGATCAAGAAGGAATTAAAGGCATTGCGCGAGAAGATGGGCCAAAAGTGAAAAGCCGCCCTGCAAGGCGGCTCTCCGGTTCGACACACTCCAAGCGAATCATCGCATGGAGTGTGTCGAAATGCAAGCAACTGAGATTAGTTTGGTAGTCCGCCTTGGTCGAATTGTTCAAGCAGCCTGCGAACCTCTTCCTGATCTAGAGCTTCGGACACTTGCTGAATCAGTGAATCGAGATCGTGGAATCCCTTTTCCACTTTTTGCTGAATGGGGACCGATTGACGGTAAAACTCCACTATCTCCATCGTCTTTGTTCGAGCCTCTTCCGAAAAGTTGAAGACGGCGGCTCGGAATGAAGCCGATTCAAGAGCGCAAGCCTTAAGCCGCTTGAGCAAGAGTTGAACGAGTTCTTTTTGCGCTTCGGTAGCGTCCATGCCCAATTCTCCGATTGCGCTATGATATACCCATGAAGGCGAAGCCACAATCCGACGAATATATGGCTTTTCAGAGCGTTCTAAGGCGTGTCCTGCGTGTCTCTAAGACTGAGATGAGTCGCCGAATCGCGGCGGATAATGCGTCTCGCGCTGGAAGGCCAAAGCGCGGCCCTAAACCAAAGACTTCGGTTTCCTGCCGCGCTTTTTCCGAAACGGATTAAGCTCTCGTTTCTCCCACCTTGCCGGTGACTTCGGCCCAGGTGAGCCGCTTGCCCGCAACCTGCGACAACAGCGCCCGGAAGCGGTCCCCGTCTGAGAGTTTCGCGGCCCCATCCTTGCGATGGTTGTACCGGAACACTTGCTCATCGACGTAGCGGTGTAAGTGGAACGGCTCAACCGCGATGTAGGTGCCGCCGAGTCCGCGCTTGAGCAGGGACCAGAAATTCTCGATTCCATTGGTGGTGACGTGCCCGCGCACATACGCTTCCAAGTGGTTAATCACCTCATGCGGGAAGTACCGCTTGAGATTGTCGTATCCCACATGCGCGTCAGTGTGCATGGTGGTTCCCGGCTCTACATGCTTCCGCACCATCGCTTCCATAGAGGCGCGTCCAGCAAAGGGAAGGACGCTTGCGCGAACCTTTCGTGCATCGCGGTCTAATACTCCCATCACCACGGTTTTGTTGCGGTTATATGTGCCGGAACCTGCCATTCCCATTTCGTTCTTTCGCCGGACGTGCATGAACTTCAACTTGCCGCCCACCACGGTTTCATCAGCTTCGCAGGTGGACCCGCTCCCGCCGATCTTCACTGCATCATCGGCACGCATGGCAAGCCGAATCCGCTGCAACATGAACCACGCCGATTTCTGACTCACGTCGATAGCGCGGTGAACCTCATAGCTGCTCACTCCGTTCCGGCAGTTGCCCAGCATCCACATGGCCAGTAGCCATTTGTTCAAAGGAATCGGGGAGTCTTCCATCACAGTCCCTACCTTGACGCTGAATTGCTTCCCACAATCCCGGCACTTCCATACGCGCCGAGCGGCAAGGTAGTAGTGTTTCTGACTATCGCAGACCGGACAAGTAGGTTTGCCGTCCGGCCAACGCATCGCAGCTACAGCGTCAACACATACTTGCTCATCGCCGAAGTATTGAACGGCAGCTTGCAGAGTTTTGATTCGGTTGAATGATTTCATGGCGTAATCTCTCGATATTCAAAGACTAGCGCGATTCGTATGGTGTGTCAAGTTAATTATTGCCCTTTTTCCTTTCCGGGGTCCCCGGCGATAGGTCTTCGTCGTCGGGGTGGAAGTAAAAGCCACCTTGCACAACGTCTGCAAGGGCACATGAATTGGAGAACCGCTCTAAAATCAAACCGGCGCTGATCGACAAAATGAGCCGCTCAGCCTTCCGCGCGCGGCCCGGCCGGCGTCACCGCCAGAATCCGGCAGCGATGCTTGTTTGCCGCGCTCCAGGCCAGCGCCATCTCGCTCTCCATGCAGACGCAATCGCCGGCCTCCAGCACCTCCTGCATCCCGCCCGCTTCCAACTGCAACTTCCCTTCCAGCACGTACACCAGACCGCTCTCCTCGCGGCAGGAATCCGCGGCGCAGGAGATTCCACCGGCGGGAAACTCGATCATTCGCGCCACCAGCCGCGTCCCCTCCGTCACCGCGTTCAGCGGCGTTGTCTTCACCGACTCCGGTCCGCGGCTATTGCCTGCAAGGTGGGCCTTACGCGTAATCGAGAGCGTGTGCTTGGCTGGTTCGCAGAAAAAATAGCTCATCCCCACCCCGTAGACCCGGCTGATGGTGGCCAGCGTGGGCAGCGTGGGAACCATGCGGTCCGTCTCCAGCTTGGACAGCAGCGCCGTCGAAAGCCGGGTCTCGGCCGCTAGGCGCGAGAGCGTGAGCCGCTTCTGGGTGCGCAGCGAGCGCAACTTCATCCCTATGCAATAAGGTTCAAGAGACCAATGGGCGTACGAAACACTTTTGGACATGGCAAACTCCCTACTATTAGTTTGCCAGCCGTCGGGCCTGCCATTTTTGACGTATTCCTGAAGTTTTCCTGAATTCTACTCGTAGTAACACACTTTGATTACTTAGTACGGAAAATAAATGCCTAAATAACTCCGGCACACCTTTCCCGCAGCATATCGAAAGCGGATAATCTAAGGGTCACAGTTAATCCTGGGCTCATTGAAGCACAAAGATTAGCCGGGACTACCGCTCTCTTATTCCTCCTCCGGGTTTTCCTCCGTAGATTCCCGCGGCCACTGTTGGCCGCTGCCTTTTTTCTTGCCTGGATGGGCAAGAGATCGGCAACCGTGTCGCCCATGATTTGAGGAAGCGAGGTGGCAGCGACGAAAGAGCCCAACTCAGTTTCGAGCAGTGCGCCAGATTCCGGGTCCCAGGAGACTCGGGGTCCCCAACGAACGGATTCTGCTCGTTGGGGTGAGGGAACAGGTCCTGGTCGACGGCGTGGAGATACTGGCGCCCCGGCGACAGGTCTTGGTCGCCGTAGTGGAGATCCTGGCGCCCCGGCGACAGGTCTTGGTCGCCGTAGTGGAGATCCTGGCTCCTCGGCGACAGGTCTTAGTCGCCGGAGTGGAGATACTGGCGCCCCAGGAGCAAGCCTTGGTCGCCGGCGTGGAGATACCAGCTCCAAAACAGATCTTGGCCGTCGGGGTCGAGCGTTTGCCTGTTCCTTTGCCGGCTTCCGGCTGGAAGCCGATGGCACGCTATGGCGCGGTGAGGAAGTGGTTCACCTGCCTCCCAGGGAGCTGGCGGCGCTGCGGCTGCTCATAGCGCACGCCGGCCAGGTCGTCTCGCCCGTGCAATTGAAAAATGCTTTGTGGGGCGATGTGCATGTGACGGCCGACAGCGTTTCCAAGTGCATGTCCAGCCTGCGCGCGCAGCTTGAGCCGGAGGCGTGCATCCAGACTGTCTATAAGCGCGGCTACCGCTTCACGTCCGAGATCCGGCGGGATGGCGCGGCGCTGGCCGGGACTCCTATCCGGCTGGCCATCATGCCCTTCGCCACCGGGTACTCCGTTCCGGAACATCTCGGATCGGCCATGGCCGAAGAGACCACCGCCAGCCTCTCCCGCGCGCGTCGCTCTGACGTTGCGGTGCAGGCCAGGGATTCGGTCTTTACCCTGGCGCAGCGCGGGCTTACCGCCCAGCAACTCGGCAGGGAGCTGAAGGCTGATCTGGTTTTGACAGGAACCCTACAAGCCTTCTCCTCGCTTTACCGGCTGCGGGCGGAGATGATCCGCGTCGAGGACGGCACGCAAATCTGGGTTGAAGACATGCTGGCGCCGCAAAGCTGGACATGTGTGCTGGAGCAGGAGTTGTTACACAGGCTGGCCTATCGCCTGGGCATGGAGGTCCCCCCCAGCGCGGCAATCTCGCCAGGGTGGGATGCCGGCCTCGACATCTCCGCCGCCAGCCAAGTCGAGGACGAAAGCGGCCTCCGGCAAGCGGAGGCTTACGAGATATTTCTGCGCGGGCGCCATGAGTGGCAGACGCTTCATCGCCACCGCATGCAGGACGGAATGCAACACCTGTTGCGGGCCATCGAACTTGATCCCTCGCTGATCTCCGCCAAGATCGATCTGGCGCACCTGTGCGTTGCCCAGGCCTTGTTCGGTTTTATGTCTTCAGGCGCTTCAGCGGAGCTTGTGCACCGCATGGCGGAATCGATTCCCGATCTGCCAAATCGGGCCCCAGCCCTGCTGCCCGCGCTGGGCTGGATCAACTTCCACTTCGACCGCAACCTGCCCGCGGCCCTGCTGGCTTTCTCCTCCAGCGCGCATCTGCCCCACGATCTCTGGACCACCCGTGCGCGCTCCATGTTCGCCGTCAGCCGCCTTCGCTTCGCCGAGGCCCTTGAGTTGCTGCGTGAGGCCATTCGCATCGATCCCTTTTCGCCCTGGCTGCAGAGTCGCCTGGCATGGACGCTCCACCTGGATGGGCAGGCCTCCGGAAGCATGGAACTGATCCGCAAGATGGTTGCTCAGTTTCCCGACAGCGAAGGAACCGGCCTCTATGGGTCGGTGATTCTTGCCTACAATGGGGAGGCGGAACAGGCGACTAAACTTGCGCAAAGTCTCGTGCAGCGCTCGCCCCACTTCGATCCTGCTGCCGCCGTGTATGCCTATACGCTGGCCTGCGCCGGCCGCGCGGATGAGGCTCGCGTCGTCCTCGAGCGGTTGCAATGGCTGGGCCGGGAACGCTACGTGGTGCGCGGGTTAATGCCACCTGCCTATCTTGCTCTCGGAGACCAGGAAGCCGCCCTGGCCGAACTGCGCGCCGTGGATGAGGCCCGCTGCCCCTGGTTCTTCCAGGCGCTGGCTGATCCGCGCCTCAAACCCCTGCACGGCAACCCGGATTTCGAGCGGATGCGCGCCATCCTCCCCGCCATGGAGGCCGAGGCGGAGCAGGATCTGCAAGTGGAAGATTGAATCGAAGCCAAGCCGGAAGCCTGATCGGCCGGAAGGCCTCTCCCCGCCGCCCGCAGGTGATTCGCATCACAGCCCTACCCGCGTATGCTGAATGATCCTAAAGACAGGCGATAGGTTCGCCTGAGCCTTGGTGCGCGATTCATTCTTGCCCCGGTTTTCAACCGTTTGCGGAGGCGAATTGCCAAATGCCCAGGCCGAATCGGAGAATTATCTTTTATGTACAAGATTGTCGAAGCCCGCAGCGTCGGCCTCAATATCAAGCAGTTTGTGATTGAGGCGCCGCGCATTGCGCGCAAGCACCAGCCAGGGCAGTTCGTCATTCTCCGCCTGCATGACAAGGGCGAGCGCATTCCGCTCACCATCAAGTCGTCGGACCCTAAGGCCGGCACGGTCACCATCGTGGTGCAGGCCATCGGCAAGACCACCTCGCTGCTCAATTGCCTGGAAACGGGCGACTCAATTCTGGACATCGTCGGGCCGCTCGGCAAGCCTTCGGAGATCGAAAACTACGGCACGGCGGTCATTCTGGCCGGCAGCGTGGGCACGGCTATGGCGCTTCCCACCGCCTGCGCGCTCAAGCAGGCGGGCAATCACGTGATCTTCATTGAAGGCGCGCGCAACGCGGAAATGGTCGTCTTTGAAGATGAGGCCCGCCAGGCCAGCAGCGAAACCTACGTGATGACCGACGACGGCAGCTACGGCGAACAGGGCCTGGTGACAAAGAAGCTCGACGAACTGATCGCCGCCGGGCGCAAGATCGATTTTGTCCTCGCCGTGGGCCCGGTACCCATGATGCGCGCCGTGGCGCGAATCACCACGCCGCTGGGCATCAGGACCATGGTCAGCCTCAACTCCATCATGGTGGACGGCACCGGAATGTGCGGCGGCTGCCGCGTGCTGCTGGGCAACCAGAGCAAGTTCGCCTGCGTGGACGGGCCGGAGTTCGATGCCTCGCTGGTCAACTTTGAAGTCCTGATGCAGCGCAACACGATGTACCGCGAGAAGGAGTGCGCATCGCTGAAAGACTTCCAGGAGCGCTGGGAAGAGCAAGTGGCCGAGCTTCGCAGTGAGTTGGCCGCGAAGGAGACCCATTATGCCTGAGACACGCCCGCTTCCCCGCTCCGCGATGAATGTTCTTCCGGTGAAGGAACGCATGAAGATTCTGCGCCGTCACATGCCGGAGGCGGACCCCGCCGTGCGCAGCCGCAACTTTGAGGAAGTCAACCTTGGCTTGCCCGAGGCCGACGCCCTGACCGAAGCCTCGCGCTGCATCGCATGCGCCAAGCCGGGCTGCGTCGTCGATTGCCCGGTGGGCGTCAAGGTCAAAGAGATCGTAGCCCTGATCTGCGCGGGCGACTTTCTTGCCGCCGCCGCTAAGCTGCGTGAGGACAACTCACTGCCCGCCATCACCGGCCGCGTCTGCCCGCAGGAGAACCAGTGTGAGGGCGGCTGCATCCTGGGCAAGAAGGGCCAGCCTGTGGCCATCGGCAACCTGGAGCGGTTTATCGCCGACTACGAGCGCCTGAGCGGCAAGCTGGGGTTGCCCGCCAACGCGCCCGCAACCGGCAAGAACGTGGCCATCGTGGGCAGTGGTCCGGCCGGGCTCTCAGCCGCCGGAGACCTCATCCAGAAGGGCCATCGAGTGCGCGTCTTCGAGGCCCTGCACGAACTGGGCGGCGTGCTCGTCTACGGCATCCCGGAGTTTCGCCTGCCCAAATCCATCGTGCGAGGCGAGGTGGACAACCTGCGCCGCATGGGCGTTGAGTTCGAGACCAACGTGGTCGTCGGCAAGAGCGTCACCCTCGACGAGCTGATGCACGAAGAACACTACGATGCGGTCTTCGTCGCCACCGGCGCGGGACTTCCGGTCTTCCTCGGCGTTCCCGGCGAGCACTTCAACGGCGTCTACTCGGCCAACGAATTTCTTACCCGCGTCAACCTGATGCGCGCCTACCAGATGGAGGAATACGATGAGCCAGTCTACGACTGCCGCGACCGCGACGTAATCGTGGTGGGCGGCGGCAACACCGCCATGGACGCGGTGCGCACGGCTCGCAGGCTGGGAGCGCGAACGGCAACGCTGGTCTATCGCCGTTCCGATGCCGAGATGCCGGCCCGCGCCGAAGAGGTCAAGCACGCCCGCGAGGAGGGAATCGAATTCCGCATGTTGACCAACCCCGTCGAGTTCCTCGGCGACGAAAAGGGCTGGCTCACCGGCGCGCGCTGCATAAAGATGGAGTTGTCCGAGCCGGACGAAAGCGGCCGCCGTCGCCCGGTCGCGATCAAGGGGTCGGAGTTCGTACTGCCCGCCAACGTCGCCATCATCGGCGTCGGCACCACCGCCAATCCGCTCATCCAGAGCACCACGCCGGATCTCGCGACCAACAAGCACAATTACATCGTGGCCGATGATAAGTCGATGCGCACCTCCAAGCGCGGCGTCTTTGCCGGCGGCGACATCGTCACCGGAGGAGCCACAGTCATCCTCGCCATGGGCGCGGGACGCAAGGCCGCCGCCTCCATCCACGAGTTTCTGACTAGCGGCATGTGGGAGTGAACAGCAGGGATTTGGAAACAGGGACTAGAAGCCATCTCATAAATGTCTGGCGAGCATGAGTAGGCAGGCGAGCTGAGTAAAACCGAGGAAGTTTTCGATGTGGTATTCCCATCGGGTGACGAGTCTGCGGTAGTTTTGCATCCAGGC